>Ga0302140_10010117_pt1 | contig 11678 bp, 15 predicted proteins | sample I_Bog_E1_1_FD_202095 | JGI IMG/M metagenome (GOLD analysis project Ga0302140, IMG submission 202095) | Peat permafrost microbial communities from Stordalen Mire near Abisko, Sweden - I_Bog_E1_1 | ecosystem: Environmental > Terrestrial > Soil > Wetlands > Peat | place: Sweden: Abisko, Stordalen...
CTCGAGTCCCAATGTGGAGCGCGTGACGGCTCTCCTTTCCCGCCTCCCTCGCCTCGAAATTCCCGACAAGCACCAACCTCTCGCAACCTTCACACTCTTTCCCAAGCTCCCAATCGAGTAAGAACTTACTGATTTTGATTCTTTTTTCTAAACTCTAAATGACCAAGCAGATACTGACCTATGATTGTCCTAGACTTCGCAACATAATTTGGACTCTTGGCTCCCTCGAACCGCGTTTCGTCCCTCTCAACTACTCTAAGTCTCGCATTGATAATGTCTTCAAAAAATCCAAGCCAGACATCCCTTGGCAAACTCCTCAGCCTCTTGTGCTGCAAGTCTGCAAGAATCTCGCGATGCTGGGAAGAGATGCTATAACATGATTCGAGAGCGAGGTCCAGACTGCACGGGTCTGCGGGGAGGTTGTCCCAGGTGCCAACACGAAGCATCTGAAGATGCTGACGCGATAGGTCATGCCAAAGACCTGAAGCATGCACTTCTACCAGAAGAGGACCGTAATGGGTATTGGGTCAATTTCGAGATTGATACATTTCTTCTGAATTACAGAAGCAAATGTGGCAGGTACATAGGTGGCAACCTGCCGGATATTTCTTATTTCGTTTTTGAGACTCGCGATCTCGTGCAAATTCAACAAATCGGGCATGCTATTGAACCAAAACGAACTATCAGACGCTCCCTGCACTGGTACTTTAATGAGCACACTGCTATGCAAGGGCTGCAATCAGTCAAATTCCTGTTTCGCGAGACGAGACACAAAGATGGCGAGCGGAAGGCAACACTGGGAAGGGAGCTTTTAAGGGTGGAGGAGAGGGATAAATTCTTTACTCAAGTTGAAAAACTTGCTGCAGAATCCTGGAAGAATCCTACTACCAAAGAATTTCGATGGAGATGGTATAGACATTGAAGGTTCGGCACGCAGAAGCTTGTAGTGTGGTGGCTGGAAAATGATCCCTCATTCATGTGGTCTTGGGCAGGGAATTGTAGATGAACGCATAAGGGGCGCAACAGGGATGAGATGCTCTCGGCCATGGAAACGTGGAAGTGCCTTGGCATTTGTGAAATTATCAATGCTCCCTTCAGTAACACATCTTTTTCTAGAGCTCTTCTAGTGCCGTATAATCAGTACATTAAGTGACTTTTCAGAGCAAATAGTTGAAGACAACAATTTTCAAAAAAGAAAAATCCAGCTCAGCATTCCAACTCGAAGCATGGCATACATCTGCTGTAACTCAAAAGCACCAAAGACATACCTTCCCCTCACACTCGTACCCTCAAGAGCTTCTGCAGGTACGATCTTTCTTCAACCTGAGGATGATTCATAAGGGATTTTGGCACTGATTACCGACTTCCTTGCATTGTCACAATCCAAAATCTGACAGAGCATAACGAAAACGCTTTAGCCTTAGTAAAATGTTAGCTACCTCACATGACTTCGCTTGCTGAAGAGCGGAAATCACCGACAGAGCTATTGACCCTAATAGACTTAATAAGCGATTTTGCTCTCAGTAAATCTCGCTGGGCACCCCCGTAAGGACGAGTCTCCACCGCAAAAGTGGTCAAACTAACCCTCCCTAAAAAATCAGTTCGCCTGGTTTGCCCTCCCTCCTCCCTTCTCCTCATTGAGTGAGTTGGCCAGGAGGCAAAGGTTTTGTCTCTTATTCCTATATTTTCCAGGAGGCTTTTTTTTGCCCGTGCTGGATATTGTTAGCATACTGAATCTTGAAGCCAAAAACCCCCCAGATTCTACATACAATCTTTCGACTATCCAGTGTCCACATTAATTGCCACAAGAATCATAACGTAAGAAGCTGAGATCGGCACATGAGACTGCGAACAAATTTCAAAAACATTCCATGACTGTGGATACCAGTTTATAGCGAGTTTAAATATGATATTCTGGCCGAACTATGGCTTATCGAATAGAATCAACTTTTTTATCGAGCACCGGTGGCAACTAATGGTATCACGTGATTACCCCCCTTTTTGCCCCACATCCTAGCTTTGGGTCAGCTTCAATTGTCTGATTTGTTGATTGTCTGCCCCGCTTCCATGACTTTTAAGGCGCAATTATTTATCCTTTTCATTCTGACGAATCTGCTAGAACGGAAAACTCTCGTGCCCAGCTTGCACAAGCTTTACGTTTCAAGTCAACCCAGAGTCCTCCACGGGAGAGTAATCTGCTATACTTCATCCGGACACTCCACCTTCTTTAGCCTACAAAAGATCACTCCTCGGGTCAGGTTTAGGAACAGTTCCGAGCGTGCTGATATCGCGGCTGACACGCTCGGTGCCCCACTACTAAACCTCAACCGTCTCACAAAGTAAACAATGTTTTCCTCTTCACGGAGAATTTCCACTTCCACATTTCTTACTGGAAGGCTAAATTCTTCTAAGAATATTCCTTCCGGGGTCAGCGGGAAGGATATCCTCGATGATGCACAATCTGAAAGATTAGATGTCGCTGAAACTGGCAGCGCCATAAGTACGTGTTGCTGCCCTCGTGCTCGATTTCCACCTTTCAGAGCCCAAACAATCCATTTCAGTCATTCATTTCTGTCTCTCTCGTTATTTGTTCTATTCCGTGCTGGTTCACTCGTTAATAATGCAGTTCTCGTATCTTTTCTTCGCCGCCTCGGTCTTGGGCCATGGCCTCATTATCTCTCCTCCTGCGCGGGCAGTTGGTCCCGCGATGATCTCAGCTTGTGGCGAGTCGGTCGCTGCTCTCGTTACGGCGGATAACACTAGTCATGTCGAAGGAATGCCGGAGGCTGCGCTCAAGGAGAAGTCATTCAACGCACAAGCTTGCAATGTCTTTCTGTGCAAGGGCTTGCAGTTCCAAGACAATATGAATAACGTACAGACGTTCAGACCCGGGCAGGTGGTCAATATGCGTGCGAGTATTACGATTCCACACGAGGGACCAATGAATGTTAGCATCGTCAATACGAAGATGAACATGCCCGTTGGAGACCCATTGATCACTTTCACGAGCTATGCCGATGAGACGCTTCCTGTTCTCCCTCCCAACAATACCAATTTTGACGTTACTATACCGATGAATTTGGGCAGTGCTTGCTCAATTGCTGGTTCTTGTGTAAGTTATTATCCTCATTCGTCCGATGATGTACTGATCCTCGAGCAGGTCTTGCAATGGTTCTGGTTCGGTACAGCGGCAGATCAGACATACGAGTCTTGCGTAGACATGGTCGTTGGAGGCGTTAATGCAAATAATGGAGTGAGAGCAATCCCTAGACTCCAGATTAATGAGGAAGCTAACAGAGCATCTCAAGTCTTCGAATGCCACAGCTACCATCAGTGGTTTCCGTCCCAGACCAACCTCGCCAGGCTCTCCTACAACGTCTCCCATCACTCCAGTCACCGGTGGTGCGGCAAGCTTTCAACTTGGCGGCGTATACTCTCTTCTGTACGTCCTGCCAGTGCTCAACATCCTTTTGTGTGTCAAAATTCTGTGACTAACCTGATAGCAGTGCCGGAGCCACATTCATGTTACTCGGTTTGGCGATCTGATGTGAAGGTATGTATTCGTTTGTCTGAACGCTGCATGTCATCTAACTTTCAAAGACCGTCATTGTTCAAGCGTTTGCTATTGATGTGTAAGAGGCTGGTTGGAAATCTCTTTTGTCTACGTCCTTGTAAAGAGTCTTAATGTTGTTGATATCCGTGGTATAGCGAGAAGGGAACCTCTCACCTGTGGTCCAACCCCGCTCGGGCTGTAGATTCTAGATACGGAAATGTTGTAATTTGAAAACCATACTCAAACCAAAACATAAGACAATTTTGTCGTGAACATGATTGCTTCTAAGAATCTACACTAGGAGTGAGAACTATGTCATGGTTGCAGGTCCCTCTTGCGGCTGAAATAACGATGGTGTAAGACAAAATTGGTTCCACCAGCTGTGACCCACACGCAGCGCATCTCAGGCCACTTCGCAGCGCCATGTAGAACTTGTCCGGTGCTCGAATCTTCCAAAAAATGCACGATCTTTTTCCAATCATGAGACTTCAATAGCCTTATTTTGGATTTCCTATCCGCCGCGTCCTCCTCTTCCACCACGAGCCGTAAGGTGAACTGTTCTGCATGAGCTCGGAAAAGAGTTGCCTTAACGTGAAATGAACGAAACGCCCTTGACATTGTTTGACGTCCCCTCGATATGACAAGTTCTTAATCCGCAACAAATCTTTCTTCTTGAAGTTGAAAGCAGTCGAATAGTTGAAGGAGTGTGGATGTTCTTCTCCTGTCAATTTCACGGCAAAATCATCGATGGCGAAGTTGACCCAGTGCTGCATGGTGCACTTTGACAGCGTGTGCTGAATTCGTCTCCCGCGTGTGTCCCGAAACTGTTCGTATATGATATTGAGAGAGACGGGATGCTTGCTCAAGTCTTCGAGTATAATGCAAAGGCAACAGCACCGACTGCAGCGCGGAAGGGTTGCCTTGATGAGCGTATAATGTTTGCTTCCCACTACGCGTGATTCATGATTGACCTCCATTATCGCGAGTTGTCTGGCTTGACCAGGTACAGAGGGTCTGAGACGCGGCAGCCCTTGCGTATCACGATACTCCCACGCTGCTTTATTTGTAGACGGAACATTCACCGTTCGTCGGTGGAGACTAGCGAACGCCCATATTAGAATTCTGATCTCTGGGGAGAGCTTTGGGAAGAGCGTGAACGCTTGAAATAGTGCCAGTCTCGGCATGGTAGGGTGAAATAGCGGGTAAAATCGAAGTTGGTTCACTGATACGAAGTTGTTGTTGTTGAGGAAAGAAGCGTTGTTGAAAGTCTTTTGGATTGAGGATTTAATGGTTGACTGACAGCCTTTATAATGAATTGTTTAAAGCCCAAACTAGTGCCTAAATCTCGGCTTCAAATTTGCTCGGGATGCCTAAGTGTGCCATACTGCTACTGTTCTGCCAAAATCAAGACTTTGTTTAGGAGAAGATCGAAGAACTGCCCAGTCGATGGTTTCGTAACTACAAAGAACACGCTTGCAAGTAGACTTCTGTGGCAGCTCGTATAATTGTAGACTTCAAGAGCCTGAAAACGGTTATATTTCTGCTTTGTTGAACGAGATACCTAGAAGACCGGCGCAGGAAACACCCAGTCTGGTCCATTGCTTAATCGTTGCTCTCTTTTTAAGCAAATCTCTCTGCCTGTTTGCACAATTCTGCCGTCCTTCAAAAGTCGCAACAACGGAGTTTGAGAGACATTCGGGGAGTCTCGAACACGGAGAAGCAGGAACGGAAAGCATAAGAATAGCAGATCAAAAAGGAAGCTAGAAGTCCAGTCGGTCTTCTCATCATTTGTATGCGTATATAGGATCTCATTTGGGGATATCTTCATCGAATACAACTCTAATCTAATCCAATCCGCACTCCTCTCTCAAACCTTCCTGACATCCTCCCCATCAATGACAACACCAGCCGCCACATCCTCCTCACTAATCGTCCTCTGCGGGCCTTTAAACCAGCTTATCCCGCCATACCCAAACGGCAGCACCCACTTCAACAAACTAACCAGCGATATCCCACCTATCATGATCGGGGCATAATTCAGCGTCTGGCCCGTCACGGGATATATTTGGGGCAACAAGAGAACGACGCAGAGAAAGCTAATATAGCATCCCGATACAACCGCACAAGGAATCGTCCAGCGTCCGAGATTCCACTTGGCAGGTTCGAAGGAATGCCGACCAACGGTATGGCGGGCGAGGATGGGAAAGAGGTACGAGACGTTGGTCGCGATTGTGGCTGCTGCGGTGATGGCGGAGAAGGCGACGACGGAGCCGATCACGGCGGTTGTGATGATGACACTCATGGCGAGGACGAGCCAGGCTGCGTGGATGGGCATGTGGGATTTCTTGCTCAGGCGGCGGAAGTACTTGCTCCCTGGCAGAATGCCATCGCGGGAGATGGCGTAAGTCACGCGCTGTGCGGACATGAAGCACGATGCCGTGGCGCACGTGGAGTCGACCCATAGGAGGGAAAGGATGGCGACTGCTCCATTTGGGCCTACGAGCTGGACGAGGTATTCGGCCCAGTTGTTGGCGTATGTGCCAGCTATGATGCCTTCGAAGTCTTGGATGCAGAAGAGGATTATGATGAGTGTCGGGACGGACATCACCCATGCGGAGAGGGTCGACATCCACATCCCCTTGGCGACAACCTCACTAGCTTATGCGTTTCCTCCGCCAGATGCACAGAAGCGTCGTACCCGTAGAAGACCCAGGCACCGAAGAGGATAGAAATGACCCAGCAGTAAGCATCACTGGCTTGCTTCTCTGTGCCTTCATTGATGCCATTGTAGAAGTGCTTGAAGACCCCGGATCCCGACTGGAACCCTCCTGTCTGAGCCGCTTTGATGGGGAACCAAATCCAGTACATGACGACTAGGACGTGGAAAATCACGATGGCGAAGCGAAAGTACCATTGCAGCACTTTCTGGTTGATTACGTTCGGAGCCATGGCGAAGAACATCCCTATTGAGGTTAAGAGCCATGCGAACCAGCCTTTGGTAAGTACCTCTGCGTTAGGATATTGGATTTCCAGGGCCGAGATCAGGAAATTTGTGGAGCCTTGCTGCACACCTGGTACAACGCAGACCTGTGCGTGTGATGTGAGTTAGAGATCACAAGATCAGCTGGAAGGATTCTCACCCATCCTGCCCAATTCCTGATCATGTCAGCATGATCATTCAAGCATATCAGGTGGAAAGCTTACCACCAGCCAGTCATCCATGACAAGAATGGACTTGCTCGGAGTCAGTCAATATCTTTGTCTTGTTTAAGGATATCATACCCCCATTTAAGGCCACCCAATCGGTAACTCCAGTAATAGATTCCGCCCGCTGTTGGAAGTGCAGCTGCGATCTCGGCCATCGAGAGACTGACGATGAATGATAGACCGCCAACCATAGTCCAATTGGCAAATGCTGCGGTGGGCCCTCCCGTATACATCACGAAGCCGAAGAGGACTGGAATTCCAGACGCAAAATTCATTGACTGGAACGCATCAGCCTGTATTCATCAGTGGTTGAGTTTCGTCTCACAGTGAACGTAGCAGCCCTGGAGATGATTAGCGCTCATCTTATCCCATCTCTAGCAGTGGCAAAATACCAGTTCTCAAACAAACCCAGCCCTCGAAAAAACTCCTGCTTGTACCCGAGTTGAGCCAATTGATACTCATCTTGAGTGAAAATGTTCTTCGCTCCTGCCTCATGAATTGATTCGGATTCGCCTGCCAATGCGACAGGCTCTATCTTGTTGTCTGCAGCTTCTGGAACTTTCTCCATCGTTGCGGTACCGCTGCACTGTACAGCTCGAGTTTTGATTTGGGAGTATCACAGCAGAGTCAAGTTGCATAGAGACAGGAACTCTGCAGGTCCGGTGATAGAGGGGAACAAATAAGAGGGAGCTGAAATCTAGCCTTGCAGCGAACAAATAGCAGAAAAGTTTCTTTGCGATAACAGAGGCATGGATGCGGGGCGATAAAGCTATGCTCAAGTAACATGGGTAGCTCCTTGAAGGCAGATGTCGATGGTTGAAGTGATTGGTTTGAGTTGGAGGCAAGGCCAGACTTTTTGCCGTTTTGGGAAGCTTCATCCGGGGTAGCACTGTGGAGATCAGCCCGCACTTGCTGGCGGCCGAACCATTCTTATCTGGCACCCAGTTCATGCAGCTTGCATACTCAGCTGCTGGAGAACGATAGATGATAAGGTCCAGAAATCAAGAGTGGGATGAGCCGACATGCAAGGAATCGATAGATACCTTGTTGCGCGAAGAAGGGAAGAGAAGGGCATCATGTGATTGAGAAAACGCAGAAGGACATTAACTATTTGGCAGATATTCGAGACTAAGTGAGGTGCTATATGTATTCAAAATCTTGCCAATAGTGCAAACTTTCCGACTGTTCAAGCTATGAGGAGCAAAACTTGACAGCACAGCCCGTATTGCCCTACAGTCCCAGCCAAGCAACCAGACCTCCTGCGACAAGTATAAGAGTCGACATCGATGCCCCGGCGGCTATCGCAGAGTTTGCTGTCACCATTGGAGGCGTCGAGGTGGTAGTAGCTGTAGAATTCGAAAGAGCAGCACAAGAAGAGAAGTTTTGGCCTCCCAAGAAGACACCCACAGTCTGCGCATCCGTCAGATGTAACATGTGGAGAATGCCTGCGGCAAGAGATGCATTCGAAGCGCAGAAATTGATGGTGAAGTTGAATGTGCTGGCAGCACCATTGCATACAGGGGTGACTGTTGTGCCGTCGTAGTCTCCGTAAAAGCTCACATTCGCGGATGGTATAGTCAGAAGCGCCAATGTGTGAATTTCCTCGTATGGTCCATTCGGCGGCTTGGAATACGCTGCGATAGTCTCAACGACGTGTGCCCCTGCAATATCGTATGTCCTCGCCGTTCCAACTGTATTGTCCGTTCCATTGAGTGTGACACTGCCCGCTGGAGAGCCGCTCCAAGTAAGGTTTTGGTAGTCTCCGATAATAGACATCACTTGCGCGTATGTGTATGGAACCGTGAAGATCACAGTGTCGGTGCCAGGCTCGAATCCGTAATTGCAGCCATTGGGGCTGGAAGCATTGTTCTGAGCCGCAATGCCAGCTGCGCCGACGAGGAGGGAAAGAAGGGTCGAGTACTTCATTATGGGGATTGCTTCAAGAGACTTGGGAAGAATGAAGAAGCCAAGAACGAGAGAGCGTGCAGTCTGCACGACGAGAGCTGCGAGCGAACTCGAAGAAAATACCAGACTCAACTTACATACGGCTGTTTCTGCTTCGAGCAAAGGTCAAGAGGCTACCACTGGGTCATGTTCGAAGCTCGTCATGATGGGTGCGGAGATCAAGGCATGAAGGAACCAGCAGCCAGCCTCCTTGCGGGGTACCGCCTGTTCTTGAGATCCATTGGCATAGAGCGAAGCCAGAAGTCAGGGGCGCTTATAGCTCTCGAGCTTGTTGTTCCTGGCGTTCAAGCTAGAAGATCTGGGCCTCACGCGAGAGACGGCAGAGCTGCCTCGGACGGCGTTGTTGTGCTTCCCTTCGTCCTGTGTCCGAGGTGGTGAGAACGGAGTCATGCAAGTGGCATCCTGATCGCATCGGAGGAGTCTGCGAGCGCGCGCGCTATGTCTGAGGCACTGATAATAGTGGATGAGGAGAGGAGAAAGAGAGGAGGAGGTGAAGTTGAGATCGTGTCTCGCTTGTGAAATTTTCGCGCCAAGCCCAAAACGCGCTTTCCAGCATCCACCTCATGCTCTCTTCCTGCTCTCCTGCAACGGCTTCAACACAACACTACTCAATTCTACGTCGCTCACATTTGACGTATTAAACCCTATGGAAGAGCCTACCTACAAAGCATCAAAGCCTGCTTCCACCCCCTTTCACCAACCATCTCAATTGCTCGCATTCGACTCCGCATCCTACAGCCAGCGTGGATCTTTATTTATTCTATCCTCATCGGGGTCAACACTTTCCCTGATTGATATCTATTCGGAGACCAATGTCGGTACTCAAACGAACCCACAGCCATCACCAATCCAATAATCCTTTGGCATTGGCATTGCACACTGACGCCTGCCCACCGCCAAGCTCCTTGCAGACTATCAGAACGATGTCAGAAAACATATCAGCAAGTCAAGGCGAGATCTTCTTACAGTCATCATCAGCTTTGCCTTCCATCGAGAAATTTTGGCTTCGTGCTGCGGGATGAATCTCTGCCCCTGCACTCTTCTCCGAATCGAGATGCATCTCTAATAGTGCATTGAATCCAGCCTTCCGGGGCAATGAAGCCGCAAAAGAAGTAGGGTCTCCTTGGGCCCGACCCTTTTTTGCTTCCACAACGAAAATGTCCAGCTCTGCCGCGGTCTGCATTTTCAGTGCTTCTAATCTGGCTTCTTTGGGCAAATAACGTGCAAAAATATTGCACTCGATTGTGGTACTGTTTGTAGACTGTGGAAAAGCTGCAAGTGTTACTACCATTCCAGACGGAAGTCTCCTCACGATGGTGGTACTGCAGATTCCGAAAGTCTTCTTCCGCTGTTGAAACAAGAGTTGCAGCAAGCTGAGCCACCAGCGCCACCATGGCATCTCCTCGTGATCTGCACCGAACTGAGACAAATCTGCGCACGTCAGCACAGGTACCATAACTCATGAAGGATACGAACCAAGAGAGTTCCAGTTCACGTCTGTTTCAATCTTCCAGTCTGCAACACATTTCATTGTTGCTATACCCCACGTTCTGATTGTATTTTCTGATTCTCCCAGGCTCAATTCTTCTCTCTTGTGCCTTGCATCGAAGTTGATAAATACCATCCCCTCTCGAATCTCGGTCTTTACTTCCCAGAGCCCATTCTTCCCTTTGTCAAATCCTGGCACGTGCTCGAACTCCGGGGCTTTAATTAGATTTCCTTTCGTATCATAACTCCATCCGTGATACCTGCACCCCAGCACCGTCGAGCTTCCACAGACTTTCTTCGTTACGGCATATGCACGATGCCGACATACATTGTGGAACGTACGCAGCTGCCTGTCTTTCCCCAGAATCACGATGAACGAGAAGCCGGCAAGATCGTAAGTACGATAGTCACCTGGTTTAATGAACCGAGAGGAATGGGTCACGAAAAGCCAGGTCTGGATTCTTTTAGTCAAGTATCTCTCAGCTTTGAGGGCTTTTCTTCATCACATGCCTTGCTGAAAATGGCTCGACGTTCAAGCTCAAATATGTTCTCTTCTGTCCAGTGACTCGGGAACGTTGGCCGTGACAAGGTGTCTTCGGCGTTTACCACATTGCTTTCGACCGGTGCTAATTGCTTTTTCAGCGGAATACCACTCACGCGCTCAGGTAACAGCATGATCGCTGCAACGAAAAGTCTTTCGACGCGTAGCGAGGACAGAGCATATCCTAAGATTATGGCAATGCCCAACTCGAAGTAGTACGAGTAAGTATCTGGGCGCTCCATGATGCTGTGGCCTCTTTGATGGCACAATTAATCTTGTCGATTCTGTCGATATGATATCTTCACTATTGAGTCTGTTTGGCACAGCAAAAGGTTGAACAAGAAGTGGGGACCAGCTTCACGATAATCATATTTGAGGATTGTGGTGGTATCCACAGTAGCAGCAGGTTTCAGGCTCGATACCTTTCCAGACGCCCGATCCTGAAGGGCAGAACCAAGCGGGCGTCCGCATTCGGTTCAGACTTCCACCCAACGACTGCTGTTAAGTCGTGATCTAACGCTTGTCAACTACGGATGCAGCGGGTTTGTTCCGACCATTGGAACGCTGCAAGTGTCGCGTGGTAAAGTCCGATACGGAGAGCTTGTTGACCCAGCAAGAACGACTTTTGAGGAGAATTCTGCCATAACACTCGTACGATTTGGAGTCACTTCCGACATGTGCTGTGGAACTAACGCATGGTCATGGTGATCTAAAGCTACCTGGATCGGATTTCCGCATTTGGGATGACTCGTGTTCCCAAAATCTCACAGCCCACCAATCAGCTCCACATACCTGCTGCGTCACGTTCGACAACATCAAAGTATCGATTTGACAGTTCATCGTGCGGGGAATAGGAACAGAGTGTTTTCTCAAGTCTCCCGAGTTTCCATATGAGAGAACGTTTTCGTGAAACAGAGAGAGCGG
>Ga0302140_10010119_pt1 | contig 11677 bp, 15 predicted proteins | sample I_Bog_E1_1_FD_202095 | JGI IMG/M metagenome (GOLD analysis project Ga0302140, IMG submission 202095) | Peat permafrost microbial communities from Stordalen Mire near Abisko, Sweden - I_Bog_E1_1 | ecosystem: Environmental > Terrestrial > Soil > Wetlands > Peat | place: Sweden: Abisko, Stordalen...
GTCGTTTCAGGGCAACTGCAAGCTCACGCCTGAGAGCCTTCCTGATCTCGGGAGGTGCGGTGCTGCGGTGGCCCAACGTATGTCGAGTCTCAGCAGGCTGCTGCAACCATGGGGCGTTGCCCCCGCACCCACATGACACCTGCAAGCGCCAGGCTTCTAGAAGCATTCCAAGGCCTTCTGTGGAGACGATCGGCAGATTTGGCAAAGTGACGGATCACCCCCTTCGCAGGGAGCAGTCAGCAGCCGTGGGGATTCCCAAATACCCATCATGACCCACAACAGCAGCGATGGGAGCGTCGAACAAGTCGTCCCATCATCCATCATCGACCTTTGCTCCAGAGCCATATTACGGTGGAGCACGGGGGAAGTGGAGTGGACTGGTGGACTTGATCGCCAGACAGGCTCGCGCTCGAGGTCCGAGCACGCTTGACTCCCTTGGATGGGGTCGTGTTCTCTGTGCCGTGCAGGCCCTGACTCCGTGCAAACTGGCCCGACAATCTCACATCCGGTCGGCGGCATACAACGAAATGCGGCGGGTACGGCGGGCTGCGCTTTTTCAGTCGTCCTGTCTTGCGAGTTTGCGACGACTGCGGTAGATCGTGAAACCTTCAACAGCATCTGATATCAGCACGGCGCAAGCGTGCCTGCCTATCACTTCTATCACGTCTTTCGAGAAGCCTTCCTCTCTTGGCCAGCCTTCTCCTCTGTGTGAGGAGTCAGATCGAAGCTTCGTCTCTGGCCTGGACGGAAGCATCGCATGCACGGCCCAAACAGACGTCGCCGACCTTCCTGGAAAAGGATGCGTGCAGTCACTGCAGTCGTCCAGCGTCTGGGACAGGCTCGGCGGCATAAATGATCGTCCTCCCCCCTTTTGCAGAGCGAGCGCAGCCATGAGCCCACGGCCACCACTTTTGGCCTTGTGCAGAGCGTAAGCAAACAGCTCGAAACACGAGCATGACACCCCCTGAGGTCGTGGCAGCTGTGCATTACGGAAGAAAGAAACACAGCACAAGTCGCCGAGCCTGAAAGGCTGAAAGCGCGCACCCAAGGCATATCCAGGGCCTCGTAAACAGGGCGTGAGCCATGGGGGTGTGCATGCATCTCGCTCAAGCTCCACTTGGAGGCCCCCAACTGTCATCTTCAACAGCCTTGCAGAAGCAACTTTTGCAGGGAACGTGGATGGCGTGTTCTGGGAGAAACCCCTTGCAACGGATAGACAGAAGACGCAGCAGCAAAAGCCCTTGCCGTTGGCGAAGGAGAAATATATGCAAGTCATCGTCTGAAAGTGAGGCTTAAAAGAAGAAGTGACGTTGAGGATAGGGTTTAAAGTGCTGAAGGGCTCGATAATAAGGTTCACCCTAACGTAATGTTGTGCAAGCTTTATGAAGGCGTCGGAAGATTATGCAAACAGTGCACAAAACCCTGACAAACTTCAACCCTTTTCATTGTCCCACGACTACAACAAACAACCTCGCTCTCCCATCCCCTTTCACCACGTGATTATCAAAACCCTTGCCGCCGCTGAAGCCTTCCTATCACGACATTCCAAATGGCAGACTAAAGCAGCGGTGCGGACGGCAGCTCTTTCTCCAGCTCGCGCAATCGCCATACGAGCCGCAGTCGCGACGCGTCAAGCGTTCAGCACAACGACCGTACCGATCGCATGCCGCCTAGAACCCCATCTCTTGCCGATCAACTGCCTGGGCTTTACACTCACGAGCAGCCATCAATTCAAGGCCCAAAAGAGAGATGCTCGTACACAGCCTCGTGGCTAAAGCCCCTCACGTGATTCACTCACTGTGGTCAAATTTATATCTTTGACAACAGCGGCTGGCAAGATATCGATGCCAAGATGAGCCAACGCTCGCATAACCTCCACTCCTCGCGCTCCTCGCGTGTCTTTGGCAACTACATAGCTTCGCAACCTTCACTCGGTGTAGCCTCGCAAGCTCGCCCTCAACAAACAGGCGATTTAATCGACCTTACAAATGATGATTCTGAATTCGAAGTCCGGCAACAAAGGCTGAAGAAACCACAGCGGAAGCCAAAGCCAAATTCAAATCCAAAAGAGCCAGCACAAGGTCCCCGTCTACCTACGCAAATGATTGATCTCACTACACCCTCACGCTCACCTTCACCTCGAAACCGGCCAACTGCGTCCAAGCCAGCTCCCCAGGAATCTGTGCCAAGAGTGCAATCCCCGCTGGCACGATCATCTCAACTGCCTCCGCTTAATCGAGACTCTTCTCCAGAGGAGCGAGCACGATCTTCTCTGCCTCCGCTTTCTCGAGACTCCTCTCCAGACGGGCGAGCACACTCTCGCCTGCCTTCATTGAGCAGGAACTCATCCCCAGAAGAACAAGGTCGCAAGGTGCGAGAAAGAGCCTCAGCTGTCAAGCACGTTTCCAGCCCCAGAATCAAAATATCGCCACAATCACTCCAAAATCAACGGGAACAGGATCAGCGAAAGGAGAATTCCGCTACGAGACGACAAACTTCGAGACAGAAGCCACGACCCTCAACACCTCAGTTATCAGAAGAGGATAATGACGAAGACGAGGATGGCCCCTTATCTCGGATCTTGCAACCGTCACCTGGCACCCCGTCAAAGCAAGGTTCGTCACGCGGTCATCAAAGGTCACAGAAATCTACAGACTTCTCCATTGGCTCTTCATCTCCCCTTACAACACGCTTGAAACAACGGAAGAATAGCAAGCAAATTAACGACACCCCCAAAGCTCGTAGTCAATCACCAAGGGAGGTTATGTCACGGCGTAGCATATCTAATGAACACGCCTCGCCTAAGGAACCTCTTACAAAAGAAGATCTAGAAACGGCACTTGAAGAATTCGAATCAAGGTTAAGCGAGGAACACGCCTTTGGCATGAGATGGCTTCTACAAGACGTCCGAGAGACTGTTACTGTTAGGAGATCAGCATTCTTTGAGGCTCCATTTGTCGAGACGGGGAATGACTCTCCTTGGACCTCAAACCCTAGGAAACAGGTTCGACCTGGGTCATCCAGCGGCGTTGCCACTCATATTGATAAAATGGATTCATTTGTGAGTTAAATTCTGGAGCCCGAGCCGTGTAGCTAATAGATCTAGGTCATGGCCAAGAACAGGCTTACCAAGACGAGAAGCCAAATAAGCGGGGGTCGTATCAACACTGACCTTCCCCGAGTACCAAAATACTACTCTCACACTAATGTGAAGCGAAATATCCTCACAGCAGATGATGAGAAACTTAAGTTCATTCCTTTCTTGGGAGATATTGAGACCGCAAAAAGGCAGGAGGGTCACAAACGACTCCTCAAAGAACTAGAAGAAGCTTATAGTGCTACACGTATCTCCTCTAGTCGAGAGACTGAAAGAGCATCTCTTCTCGGATCTCATCTTGATACCTGGCTGAAAGAACTGAAAGCGGATTGCAATAAACAAGATCTCATCCAATATATACTCAACGACGACGATACCTGCGCTGATTTGCGTCTAAAGCCTAGAGACCGAAAAACGCTGCTCGCTTCCTTCAAAGAACCGTTGCCCCAGGCTATTCATGAAGCGGCAGAGCTATTTTCTGAGGCTTTTCACAGCTTCTTTAACATACCACTTCATTATGTTGTTCTTTCAAGCGAGCGTGTGAGGGAGATGACCGAGGCAGCAGGGAAGTCTGTCTCGAAGACACCAGAGAAGCCATTAAATTCTCCAGCGGATCGGCTTGGAACATATACTACTCTAACGTGCATGATCTGCGGGGCTGTAGATTGTCCTACGCATGGCGATTACCAGCAGGAGGAGATCAAAAGAAGCGAGGATGAGGACAGCGATGATAGTGGACCAGCAGAGAAGAAAGATGCCGAATGTTCCTACTTCCGCCAGCCATTAATCTTAGAGTACGATGCAATGGTACGCAGATACGAGATCCGACGTTCGAATCAAACAACAGAATCCGATTTTGAAGGGACGAGCAAACATAAAGCGCCGTGTTCGGATGGATGCTACACTCGCGTTGATTACTCGGACAGGGACTACGAGTGGCATCAGGATGAGCTTGCTGTTCTTCCTCAAATGCTCTTGAGTCTTACTAACAAATCTCGACGGTCTTGCACAATTGCGTTTGCACTGGACAAACCTTGCTGGCAGGTGCACTGTGAGATTGCAGCCTATGAAGCAGAACACGCGTATCTCCCGAGAGCTATCCAGGAATCAACGATGCGTGCAAAGGGGCCAAATTGGTATGATAACAAACGCAAAGTTCTGAAAGGCGATTGGCAGGACTTGACCACAGCTCATCTCCACCAAGAAAGAGCTCAAGCGAATCCAGTAAGTAGCGCCTTTCCGCATGTATTTGGTATTCTAACAAAAGCAGTGTGGCCATGAAGGGCCTTGTACAAGTATCTGCCCTTGCTTTCAAGCAAATCTGCTTTGCGAGAGCTTCTGTGGCTGTCCCGATGACTGCCCTCGGAAGTTCACAGGATGTGCATGCCTCTCTTCGGGAGTCTCATGTGTTTCCGACTCCTGCATTTGTATACAAATGAATCGAGAATGTGGACCACAATGCGGCACCTGCGGTGCAATTGACAGGATTAATCCTGCCCGACGTTATGACGATGAGCTGTTCAAAACTGGCTGTCAGAACATCGTTCTCCAGCGTGGCGTATCCAAGAAACTGGTTATGGGCGAAAGCCAGCTTGTCGGTTTCGGATTATACGTCGTCGAAAATGTCCAAAAGGGCGACTATCTCAGTGAATATGCTGGCGAGGTATTTACATTTCCCCTAAATGCTCGGAACGCTAGAAATGAAAGCTGATATTGCTAGGTTATCTCCTCCGCTGAAGCAGAGCGCCGTGGCATCATATACGATCGCAAATTCCTCTCCTTCCTCTTCGACCTCAACGGCGACTGGGTCATTGACGCCGCTCGTTTCGGCAACAAAACGCGCTTCATCAACCACGCAGACAACGAAAAGAACTGCGAGGCTAAAATTGTGTTAGTAAACGGCGAACACAGAATAAAATTCGTTGCTTTACGCGATATCAACGCTGGCGAAGAGCTGCTCTTCAACTACGGCAAGAAATTTGCCGAGAAGCATGGTCTCAGTGCGAAGTTACCGAAGGCTGCGTCTGAGGGCGGGAAGAAGGGCGTATTGGTTGGCCAGGAGGCGCTGGATGCGCTTGATGGGATGGATTCTAGGAAGAGGGATACGAGGGGCAAGATGAGCGCTATCCGTGGTGGACGGGGCAAGGGGAAGGTCAAGATGCGGAAGACAGCCGTGGTACCCGATCCGCCGGAGGAGATGGATGTTGATGATGAGGAGCCGGAAGAGGAGCTTTATGGTGCGGTGGAGGAGGAGATCGAGGAAAGTGATGAGGATGAAGATGTTAGAGAGAGGCGGCGACGGAGGAGGATCACGAGGCCTGCGAGGTATACGCGATAGCGTTGAGAGCTCTGAGAGAAACACGGGAGGCTGGGGTAGAAGATGGTGGATGTTGTAATTCTAATGGGACTTTTGATTATGTGTACATTATCCTAAGAACAAGCAATCTTCTTCTGTTTCCAGCAGGGAGATCATGTAGGTTCCGCTCTAGATGGCTGCCATACAGAGGGGTATAAGGCTTGGCCATAGCGAAGCGCTTCGTTGATGTCATTTTTGTCTCCCAGTGGCGATACTGAGGTGTTGATCTGGCGATTCCACATGAACCTTCGGCTTGGGTCTCTTTTTATTGCATATAATTACCCATGGATTTTAAAAACGGAATATGTGAGGCTTTGAAAGACAGCTATTGTTGTGAAACATGACCATGTGATGCTCATTTGGCGTGCAATAGTGTGGTTCGCGAAATCCGCCGCGGGGAGATGCAAGGCTGCCAGCTGTAAGCCACCTTCTACGCCCGACCATCATTGTTGCCTGCGATTCATTTGACCTTATCTGTATCTCTGGCCTCAATTCTGTTCTAAGATCAGTTATTTGTCGACTCAAGAGGTTCCTGCCAAAATCAACAGCTATCATGTATGACAGAGAAACCCAAGCTGCTTCCTTCAGAAAGGGCGTCATTGATTCAGTCCTTGATTCGAGTCTGTTGAAGGACGTCCCTTATGGAAGACAGAACCTTCCTGGCCTGGAATCGTTCGTTGAGTATGCCTCATGGGATGAAACGCACTCGGAGCCACTGCGAAGTTGGACTTGCTCTCCGCATTTGCAGGTTTTCCTTGGAGAAGGCTCTGGCCAGCTCTCGACCCCGTTCCGAATCCGATCTCAGCAATTCATCTCGATCTGCACAGAATTTGGCTTTTCCCAAGATTTCTTCAATACATTAGTCGCGAAAGCACCGCTTTTCGAGTATAAATTTGTCTTTCAACAAGCTGAGAATCCTGCAGCTGTGCGAGAGTCATCGCCCACCCATCTGGAACTTGCAATGGCAACTTATGAGATTGACGGTGTCTTCTGTTTGCTGAGATATAATATCAGTGAACGATCTTCGAAGGTTCTCATCTTTTCAAAAACCATGGACTCGATCCGAAAGAGACCCTTCCTAAATTCTGAGTTGATCATCTGGTTCAACAAAAATGAGGCGATACTTCAGCGAAACTCTGTGTTGATACTGAATGTTCTACTCGAATTTGTTCAATTCAGGGCGCATCAATACGTTCAGCTGAGGCTAGAACTATACAATCTGGAGGCTAGACTCGGAGTCACTCGACATGGCCAATATTTAAAGAGAAAGGGCTACGCAGAGGTTGATCACGACTTCACACTTCTCAATGCCGATCTTGCTGAATTTGCCAAGAAAGTGGCTGAAACTGAGCTATCAGCTGCTGTGCTGTTAGACCATGCCAAGGGAGTTCAGAGACTCGTTGGCATCTGCGAAGACTTAAATGCAGATGGTCAAGCAAGCCAACGGCCTTTCTCTGAACAGCGCGAGGAAATCCACGCAACGATCATTCGCGCAGAGTTGTTCCTCAAAAATATGAAAATGGCACAGGATATCCTACAAAGCTTCTCTGCTGTGCTCTACAATCGAATGAGCAAGCAAGACACGGACTCCATGAAGACCATCGCAGTCGTAACCCTTGTTTTCCTTCCAGCAACTCTCGTCTCCACGGTCTTCTCGACTGGTATCTTCAATTTCCACGCTTCCGAGTCGCCAGACAGTCCGAAGACCGTTTCAAAGTATGGGTGGATCTATCTGCTCTTGTGTATCCTTTTGACCACGGTGACTTTGATTTCATGGGTTTGTTGGTATCGGTGGGGTCGTGTTTGGCTAGAAAAATTGCAGTTTTCGAGGGTGCACTTGGATCGGAGGGAGAGACGCAGTACAAGGCTTCTACACGGGCAGCAGGTAGAATCACAACCTTCGAGTTCCCCACCCATGAAATTGGTCCAGGACGGAAGAGGTCCTCGCACTGAGCTGAATACTCCACTTCCCGCCCATTCAATGCCGATTAGGCCTTCTTTGGTGCCTTCGTACCCAATCGACGCAAGTTTTGGAAATTGATAGAGAGCCAAACAAATGCAGAGAGATTTGCAATTCAAGATGATTCAAGATCCAAGAACTGCATACATTTGCTTCGTCTATCCATTCTACAAGGGTTCTTCGAAGTACCGGGTCTGCTCTTCAGCGCCATTCACCTCGACTATAGCAGAGGATTCATCCATAATATAGGCCCTAGCAATTTCTCCGAGCATCTCATCACGCTCAAGAGATATATTATAGGTATCCCTACTACCTGACACCAATGCAGTTTCAAAGGTATTCCCGTGTCCTTCACTTCGATTCCATTTCCCTGAGGTGATGCTTGCTCCTCGGTCAAGTAACAGAGGGGACTACGGAAGGAACTACGGATAGGACAGAGGTGGAATAATTCCTATTCCATCGGAATAACATCCCTACGTTAGGTTCAATATCAGGTTGGGGAACTTTGAGGATACTTGCGGTCTCGGAAATTTCCAAATAGTGAAAACGATAGGATCATAGGAGTCAATTTTATCATTCTACCCTGATATCTTATGCTTTCTGAGACTCTTAATGTATGATCGCAGCGAAATCATCTTAAATATCAAGACTTAGAGCTAAAACTCTTTCTTTATGTTCCTCCATTCATATCTGTTGTTCAAGAGACGAATACAACGTGAGACGAAGCTTCAACCAAAGTTTAGCCCGTGCTATGTAAATCGTTGCAAAATATTCTAGCTTGGCTAGAACAGAATAAAGCTTACTGTGATGTTGCGTCAAAATTATCAAGGCCCGAATATACAGGACGAGCCCGATGTAACTTCTGAAACTGCCCCAATGGGGAAGGAATAGAACACACGAAGTCGAATCCGAAGTAGAACGTCATTGTCCTAGTGTTGATACTACCCTACTGCTCATATTTACTTCTCGAAAACATTTAGCGGAGCTCAAAAGTTTGCAATTCTCTTGCCCCATCGTTCAACTCATCGATAGCCTTGCCATACATATAACCGTCAACAAACGCATCACCGATATACGTATAGTAACCTTTGCACTCTCTCAAGATAAGCGGTGTAGAACATCCAAGAAGAACGCAGATCAAATCTCCGCCATCCGCAGGTCCCGCTCCGAGACATAGCAGGCCTGTGTCGGAAATCATAAAACAGCGTCCGGGAAGGTTGTGGAGTAAAATTTCTTCGATCAAAGGTTCAAGTGCGTGCCCGGAGACAACAAGCGTGTGTGCCTCAAAACTGGTCAGATGAGGATCAGCAATCATTGCTGGTACCAAGTTTCCAGTAAATCGTGCTATGGTCGAGTACAGCACAGTGAGCCACTGGTCTGGCGTCCATGTATCAAACCCATCTAAGCCCAATACCCTGCAGAATGCCTCATGTTTTGAGGTATTGTACCCAAAATGCTCGATGAGTAAGAACCGCCATTGATGAATTGCCATCACTGTGCTGTCTAACGCCGTATATGTCTCAATGCCCATTCCGCATTTGTAGATTCGGCCAAGAACCATGCCGGAGACATGTAGTCTGGACCGTCTGTAGGAAAAGTCAAATGTGGCTTCGATATTTGCAGCAGCAGAAAACAGGCCCCTATCTGGCTTTCTAATTGCGTATACTGATTCGATGGAAGCAAAGTTCGGAACTTTTCACAGTAAATTAGCAGTCATATTCTTTTGGGTGTATGGAGAAGGCGTGGGCAAGAGCCCTCGGAGTTACAATACACTTGGCAGAAACATTCGGGTGTACAAGATGGACTTGCACAGAAAATCGATTACCCAAGACGGAAGAGAGAACGTATTTAATTGACTTAAGGATTTGCCGTATGTGCGAATGATGTCTAGGGAATGTGTGTCTGTCAAGCTGTCCTCAACGACATTGGTGAAAACCTCTCTCACGGAAATGCTGTAATCTACAGGAAAAGCTGACTGTTGATCGGGTTCAAGAAGACCTAGAATTCCGTAAACTTTATCTCGTGGTTCGCTGCATAATTTACGATGACAAAACAGCAGTAGTTGCAGAATATCAGGAGGTTTTTCAGCAGTCCACATACGTCCAGGCCCATGTTCGCATATGACTCTTGACCAGACCGCTCTGTTAGAAGAAAGTGCATCGCCCCAAGTTTGTAATAATCTATACGGTTTCGAAGTCAGTAATACTTCGCATAAGCAGCGGTCCAAGACAAGAAATATGTCGGGCAGCCCCTGATCACAGGTCTCTCTCTCATTCTCAACCCTATATTATAGTCATGACAATAAGTTGGAAACTCACAATAGTGAGAATGGTTCCATGAGCGTTTGAAAACTCTTCAAAGATTCCCAGTCAACGGCACGGGTCCCACAATACACCTTTACATTCTCCCCATTGAAGACTTCCTGTACGCACCATAATCAGTACCAGTAGTCTCGCTCGAAGAGTTCGACCACCGCTCCAAATTGATGCCTACGTGCGGGAGAGGCAACCATCTGTTCGATCGTTCCTGGATCTCGGAGAACATCATCTATCAAATCCAATGCTTCGTTGCTGCGATCCGCCTCTTCACCAAGCCAGAGCGCCACATTCGCAGCAACTTGGTAAATGTTCGTCATCTTCCGGACCTGCGCGCTTCGCTCATTGGTATTCTGTTGATTGATGCAAATAGCATCGGCCTAGACGACTACTGCTGATGCCTCGGATCTCAAACGACGAAGAGCACCCCATAGGCTTCTAGTTACTGGAAAGTCGTGCCCATTTAATTTGATGTCGCACGTGTCTTCCGCATCGCCCCATGCGTAGGAGATTGCAGTATATGGAGATCGGTCATCGAGAGGTGTGTGTAGCACCTCACACTCAATAGACTGGTGGTCAGATCTGGGAAGGATTCGCAAAAGGCGAATTTTGTTTTGTTGAGGGTCTAGCTCTTCATAACGGAACAGGGTGTCTCCCAACCTTCGTGGCGCTGGCGAAGGGCTACGAGGACGTTGCAGAGAAGACATAGCTTGCCAACTGAAGAAGAAAGTGAAGTTGTTCACGATGGAAAATGGCCGCGATGAAATGCGACTGAAGAACAGATGCAAGAATGCCAACGAGAAGGTTGATATTTGGTTGTGAAGAAAAGAAGGTTGTGAAGTGTAACTGGGAAGGCAGTAACTGGTCGTCGCCCGACGACGCCCGAGCACACGTGATCACAGGAATCTTTTGCAAGAACGAGGGAAGCGTAGAACAAGCAGAAGTTGCTAAAAACGACAAATAGAAGGCACGAGTTGCACTCGAAGTTTCCCGATTCTGAAAGAGCGCAGGGTTCATCCTTCAATTGTCCTCAATTGCTTGCTACTGAACAAAATCATGGTCTATGAAAATCAGAAAGACATTGAATACTACTCCTAACCTTGCAATCATGATATCCTCTCTCCAAACGCCGAAAATCATTTCTCTTGTATCATCACCCATTTTCGTTTCCTAGTGATGATACTCCTGTGGCGTGTTGTATGGCCGGTATGCATGTGGGGAATCGTAGCCTTGATCAGGGTGATGACTTCGAAGTGGTCGCGCCTGTTCCGAATGATACTCAGGTGTCATCTCAACATTCTCATACTGTCTCCTCTTCCATCGTTAGTTTCCATTGCATACACAAGTTTAGATCTGTAATTTACTCACCTGGGCACCTGGGCCGGAAGCCTTCCTTGCGGCAAAAGCTCGAGGCACGCTGACAATTCCTCCAAGTATGTCGACAATGTTCAAGGCCTGCCCGTATGCTCTAATGCCTAAGAATCCACCTTGATAGCCTCCATGTCCCAGAGGGACTGCGGCAGCCCCGTGTTTGAAGTAGTATTCCTTCGTTCTGTAGATGTATTGGAACAATAGTGCAAAGATGACCATCTCGAGACTGAGGATTAGGTTTGGAATTCCGACGGAGAGGTCTTTGAAAGTGAGCTTCGTAGTTGGCTTGAGATCATTCGAAGAAGTTAGGAATGAGAAGATTGCCTAGGACACGTCAGATTTGTACTTCAACAGCAAGCTGAAGCTATGAACGCACATTTTGAATGAAGTTCAAAAACACAATTCCTTTGAATGCGATGAGTTTTGGAAGAGGTTTCCTCGATGATATTATGGGTTTAAGAGCTTTGTAGAATCTGATTATGGACATGATGGCCACTGTCGTGCTGATCAGTGTGATTATGGTAACCTATAAAACAACGTTAGCAATTTTGATTGATACGCCGCCGGGATACAAAACT
>Ga0302140_10010124_pt1 | contig 11672 bp, 7 predicted proteins | sample I_Bog_E1_1_FD_202095 | JGI IMG/M metagenome (GOLD analysis project Ga0302140, IMG submission 202095) | Peat permafrost microbial communities from Stordalen Mire near Abisko, Sweden - I_Bog_E1_1 | ecosystem: Environmental > Terrestrial > Soil > Wetlands > Peat | place: Sweden: Abisko, Stordalen...
CAGCTGGCTTTGATCTGGATGGTGGTCACTTTGGGCTGAGGCAGATTGGCCGGACTCACCCTGAGCAGTACCTCTGAGAGAATAAAACACGAGTAAATGGCTGTCTTGGCGCTATCGCCTACAAGGATATCTGATCGGGTATGCCGGTCAGACTCGTTCGTTCCAAGGGCAATTCGAATAGGAGCTGAGCATGGTGTCATCTGCCGAAACAGGTGCGACGCCTTGTCATGTCCCTGTTGGCGATGCGCATAGGAATATGGTGCAATCCCGCGTAGAGCGTGGTGACCTGTCCCATCACCGCGGTACGAAGGGCGAGATATTTCCTCAAATGAAGTGTGGAACTGGATGACACCAAGAGATTCCGCGATACTCGTCCATCCACTGATCTGTCCTGGAAGGTGAGTCACGGTAGCTATGCCATGGACCATAGAGCTGATTCGCAATATCTTGGGTCGGAGTGGGCTCATGCTCAGATCACTCTTGCCGAGTCTGTTGGCTGAGAGGTCGTCATCGACAGCCGAGAAGATAATCCGGAAAACATCTCGACGAGACCCCATGGTGCGAATGGTGCACTGTGGATTTGCATATCGACTTAGCTATGGGGTGAATGCCGTATAAGACATGTGGAATGAGCATAATGCCGTAATCAGATCATTACTCACCAGTCACCGATCGGAGCCGTCTTGTTATGTATCATCCCAGTATCCATTTGGGACTCCACGGTGGACTGAGCGAACCATGTGACATGGTAACGCTGAAGGCCGGTACGAGATCCATGTGGAGGGACCGGGTAGGCGTTCTGGTGCAGTCGACGACCGGTCGGCATTGAGTTAGGCAATCGGATCCTGTCTGAAGATCAGTACGGAATGGTCACGTTGATCATCGACTAGTGCGACCCCGCCATCGCACAAGTCGACACCATCGAGTTGATTGCACTCGCCATTCGACGTTCGGCGGACGGTGATGTGATACATGGTCCCGCGGAATCGATAGTTGATGGTGAAGGAATTCCAAGTCCGAGGCAGTAGAGCGTGTATCTTCAGGTGATCGCCAGTCCGCTCCAGGCCCAACAGCGATTCCAGGAGCACCCGATACATCCATCCTGCAGAACCAGTGTACCAGGTCCAGCCACCTCGGCCAATGTGCGCAGGGCAATAATAGACATCACCCGCCATCACGTAGGGTTCAACCTTATAGATGGCCACCTTTTCGGGGCTGTTCGACTTGAGCACAGGATTGACCATCCGCAGCAAATCCCATGCCTTTTCGCCGTCTCCAAGCTCAGCAAAGGCCATGATCGTCCATAGAGCCGCATGCGTATATTGGCCGCCATTCTCGCGCACGCCTGGCACATATCCCTTGATATAGCCCGGTTCAAGTGGGGACAGATCGAATGGCGGATCGAAGAGCTGAATGAGTCCGGATTTCCGCCGCACCAGCCGGCGATCCACTTCTGATAGCGCCTCCAGGGCACGCTTTCGGCTGCCGACACCACTAAGGACTGACCAGCTCTGCGGCAAGGAATCAATCTGGCATTCCTGGTTCGTTGCGGATCCGAGTGGAGTGCCATCATCGAAATAAGCGCGACGATACCATGATCCATCCCATCCATGGCGTTCGATGCTTGTCGCGAGACGACTTGCGTGGTCATTCAGCCGGTTTGACAATTCCGTATCGCCGCGAAGACGAGCGATTTCTGAAAATCGGGTCATGACATCATGTTGGAAGAAGGCTAGCCAGACGCTCTCGCCAAGTCCATGCTCTCCAACGAGATTCATGCCGTCATTCCAGTCACCGCAACCAATCAGAGGCAGGCCATGGCTGCCATAGCGCATGCCATTCTCAAGCGCTCGTACACAATGATCGTAGAGGGGTTTCTTCAAGTCGCTGTGGTTAGGCTGATCATAATACGATTCCTCCTCTGGTCTCACCGATCTTCCTACCAGGAATGGTATCTGCTCATTGAGTACTCCGTAGTCCCCGCTGCCTACGACATATCGGCATACAGCATATGGCAGCCAGAGGAAATCATCGGAGAAATGCGTACGGACTCCGCGATCCAGGGGCGGATGCCACCAATGTTGGACGTCTCCTTCTGTGTATTGCCGAGCTGCGGAACGAAGTAAGTGGGCTCGCATGAGGTCAGGGGCGCAGTGCAACAATGCCATGGTATCCTGCAGCTGATCGCGAAATCCATATGCGCCTCCAGATTGGTAGAATCCGCTGCGCCCCCACAGCCGGCAGGCGATGGTCTGATAGAGCAGCCAGCCATTGGCGAGAACATTCACTGCAGGATCGGGAGTCTGAACCGTGACCGCGCCCAGAGTTTGCTTCCAGTACTGCCAGACATGTTCCAGGGAGCTATGGGCGGCGGTATTGCCGATGCAGGTGGTGAGTAGCTGCTGGAGCTGCTGGTCACCTTTGGCTGCGCCAAGGCAAAAGATGATCTCGCGCTCCTGGCCGTCTGCCAGGGTGAGGTAAACCTGCAAAGCGCCGCATGGATCGTAGCCGCTACCTACCTGCCCGCTCAGGCGAGATCGGCTCAGGGAGGCCGGATTGGCACGTGTGCCGTTGTACCCGAGAAATTCAGCGCGATCTCCGGTATGGGATCTGGCCGAGGTGTCCACCGCAAAGAATGCGATCCGCCCAGCGAAATCGGAGTTGAAAGTATTGCGTGCTAGCAGGGCGCCACTGCGCGGTTCGATCTCGCTGACAATATGCATGGCATTCTTGTGACGCAATTCGCCGAGAACCCATTCGACATAGCCGGTTACGGACAGGCGGCGCACTCGCCCGCTGGAATTCCGCATGGTAATGCGCATGTATCTGACCGGAAGTTCACAATCGACATAGGTGGTATAAGTTGACGAAATTCCTCCCTCTGTGTATGCGAATATGCTGTATCCGAAGCCGTGACGGATGACATAGCTCTGTGTTCCCCGGGTTGGCAGGGGCGTTGGTGACCAGAACCGTCCGCTCTCCTCATCCCTAATATATAGAGATTCGCCACTATCATCGCACACTGGGTCATTGTGCCACGGCGTCAGGCGGAATTCATGGCTATTTTCCGCCCAGGTGTAGGAACTCCCGCATTCAGAGATGACACAGCCGAAGCCGGGATTGGCCAATACATTGACCCAAGGTGCCGGGGTCCAATGGTCTGTGTCGAGTGTAATGACATATTCTCGCCCATCTTCTGTGAATCCACCCAGCCCATTTGCGAAAAGCAATTTACCTCGCGCAGCCGTGGATTCGTCAGCCACTGTACCCTGGTACTGCCGGATTGGCATCAATCGCGGAATGGGCGGTGCCGTGCGAAAAGATGCTTCAGCAAATTGTTCGATCGATCCGGCATTGTCGGGGATGACCATTCTGGCCATCGACTCGAGAAGCATTTTGTCCTCATCAGTGAACTGATCAGATCTGCGAATAAAAAAGCCGCCTGGCTTATCCACCAGGTTGGCATTGATCCCGGCAGCAATGAATCCCATGATCTGATCATTGACGGACTGGCGATAGACTGAGTGATCGCCGTTGACGATCACCAGATCGACGACCAACCCCTTAAGGCGCCAGTATGCATGAGCTCGCAGGATCTTCTTGACTATGTCCATATTCGCAATGTCAGACAATATCAACAGGACGATTGGGAAATCTCCGGAGATACCATAGGACCATAGCCCTGCTTGACCACGATGATTGGCTAGAGGTGCGGGAGGAGTGGTTCGACGCATGGCGTTCGGATAGACCAACGTGCTGGCGAGTCGTCCGAATATTTGTGAATCTGCCTCACTTGCGTCAAGTTGGGTGAGAAGGACTTGGCTATGCGTCCAGGCGAGACCAAACAATCGCTCGGCGAGCCGCGGATCACGGTATTTGCTGGCAAGACCTTTCGCTCGGGCGGACGTATCGGCCACGCAATAGACCAGCGTGACGGTCGCGGTCTCTTCGGGTTGAAGGAGGAGTGTGCGACGGATGGCGATGACGGGATCGAGAACAGCACCTGCAGTGTTCGACAAGGGACCGCGTCCAATCATCGCCATGGGATTGACAGCCGTTCGCCCGCGCCCAATGAACTGAGATCGGTCAGTCTCGAATGATGCATGACCGATCTCATGACCATCTACTACCATGAGGTGAACGAGCCATGGGGGCTGGTCTGACGCTCGCCTGGGGCGCCTGGTGCATAATAATGATCCGATCTCATGATCGATGGCCGTTTGCACAAAGAGATTGCTAAATGCTGGATGGGCAATCTCGGAAGCTTGCGGAGCGATCACCACCTCCCCGTAGCTGGTAATTTCAATGGTGCGCACTCTACGTGATCGATTAGTTATGGTCGTACGTCGAATTTCGACATCGTCCTCAGGAGATACCGCATTCTCGGTGTGGGAGATAATATCGTGGTCCTGACGTCTGAATTCGGCACGCGAGGGGGAAAATATTGCTTCATAGGACTGGCCGATCTTCAGCGTCGGCTGGTGTGTGGTCGACCAGAAGACATCACGATCGATGTCGCGAATGTAGCAGAACCAGCCATAGCAGTCTCGAGTCCCATCTTCACGCCAACGATTGCATGCATTGTCCATCCAGCGGCTGCTGCCCCCTCCGGAATCGGAGATCATGACTTGATAACGGCCATTCGATAGCAGCTGAACTTCTGGCTTATGGGTTCCTGGATTGGTTACAATCCGCAGCGGATTATCCTTTTCGACTGCGGCTCTCCTCGAAATGCCGACTTCGGAAGTATGCGGATGGATGATACGGGTCGTCATGGGAACACGTTCTTGCAGAAGGAGTTCTGTCGCACGGAATCGAGGCTCCGCCTCGAAGCGACGCTGCATCGGGCGATCGAGCATAACGTAGGCGAGAGCGAGCAGGCTCATGCCCTGGTGATGGGCCATAAAGGAGTGTATGGTGACGCTTGTCTGGCCACGCGGTATACGCGATGAGGTGTAATCGATTGCCTCGTATAGACCGAATTGACCCTCTCCCATGATCTCGCGTAGGCGCTGCAGGTTGTCGAATGAGCGAGGCTGATCGACCATGAGTGCCATGACCGTGGCATAGGGGGCGACCACAAGATCCTCGTCCAGACCGCGCTTCAAGCCCATCCCGGGGACACCAAAGGCCCGGTACTGGTAATGATAATGGGAATTGAGGAGATTGTATCCAGATTCCGATATCCCCCATGGGACACCACGGAGGGAACCATAGGATGCCTGTTGGCGAATCACGGCCTTGTAAGACTGATCCAGGAGGGTGTTCTTATAGGTGGGCATTACAAGGAGGGGCATCAGGTATTCGAACATCGATCCACTCCATGAGAGGAGTGCAGTATCCGAATTCGACGATGTGAGTAGTCGTCCAAGTGCAAACCAGTGCTCCTCTCCGACCTTCCCCTGCGAGATGGCAAGGAAACTGGCCATTCTCGCCTCCGATGCGAGTAGATCATAGCAGCTCCTATCCGCCCGCCCTTCCAAAACATTGAAGCCGATGACGAACAGCTTGCGATGAGCATCGTAAAGGAATGACCAGTCAATATCCGCTTGCCTATCGCAGCAGCGAGCCAAGCGATGGATTCGTGCAATCATGGCCTCGGTGTTGATTGCGACCTGAGCAAGTGCGGCTCGTAGGGTCCTTACCCAATTCATGCATTCCACCGCCTGGTAGGTGTTCATGGTTCCATATTCGGTCAGCACGGCATCGATTATGGATTCCAGATCGATGGATGATCGCGCGTTGTCACTCATCGTCACAACGGTGTCAAGTCGACGCAGGGCACTGTGCAATCGATCGAGATTGTCGGGGGTATGCTCATCGCCTATTGCTAGCGTCCACAGACATGGCGGAGGTGGTCCCACAACGCACCATGGAGCGGCCTGCCTCAGCATATCCCGGTGATCAACGCATTCACTCGACAGCGCATTGGTCCACCAGCGCAGCTCCAAGTTGTCGGATGAAGCTGTTGCCGAAGCCAGAGCTGCGGTTGCCTTTACCGCCTCGTTGAGCGCCCCAAACCGTGCTGAGAGACCCGGCTTAGCGAGATCTACAGCGGCTAGCAAATCGCATATCTGCCTCAATCTTTCGTCGAATCCAGGTGGGTGCTGGTTCAAATGATGCAAATCGGTGGCTGCTGATATGAGGCAGGAGACCGTGGAGGCAATCCCACCGTAGTATATTTTCGGGCACAGGGAGGTGTCAATCAATTCAAGTAAGCCACTGCGCAAAATGAGGAGGAAGAAAGCGAGATTCCCGCTATCGACGGTCGAGATGTAGCGCGGGGACATTGGATAAGCTGTTTGCGTATCGTACCAGTTGAAGAAATGGCCGCGGTACCGCTCCATTCGCTCCATGGTGGAGATGGTCTTCTCGGTTCTGTCCAGGAGACGGAGAGGTGAAATGTAGCCGAAATCATTCGCGGCAAGATTGGCCAACAGTGACAAGCCGATATTGGTTGGCGATGTTCGATGAGCAGTCATGTTAGTCGGATATTGTTGGATATTGTCGGGAATCAGCCAATTATCACCTTCGCTGAGGTAATTCTCGAAAAATCGCCAAGTGCGACGGCTCAGATCACCAAGCACCTGCCGCTGATCTGCCGTCAGAGGAGGCTGCGTATCGCATAAAGTCTTGCTGAGTGACCAAGCAATTAATGGGGAGACGGACCATATGCACAACAAGGGCATGGCAGTCAGAGCTTGTCCCGGCTCGGAGCAAGTCAGAATGTAGCAAGCCAAGGCTATAGAGATGGTTGGGGCAACCCACATCGCAGCGATCACGGACGACAGTGACGTGGAACCACTGAGTTCGGCATCACTAGCTGTCTGCCACTCGAGCGCATTGCGATGGGTGATCCAGAGGCGACCAAGAGTGCGTAGGATGGCATCGCATAGCCTTATGGCTTCAAATGGCAGGAAGATGATGCTCAAGGCCATTTGCCCTATGTCGTTGGCGATGGTGATTCCTTGCTTGCGAAGATGCATCATCATCGACACATCGATCGCCTTGCGTACCAGCAGGTAGAGACCGCTGAGCGCTATGGGGGCGACGAAAAGGAGGCCGAACACGGCGACCCAAAATCCGATTGGCCCTGGAAGGATTGTCCAGCCACCGATCAGAACCATGAGCAACGTAATCGGCACAAGGCTCCGACGGAGATTATCGATCAGTTTGAGCTGGGAAAGATAGCTCAACGTATTCCGTGTGCGCAGACCACTTCCATCCTTCACCCAGGAGAAGAGCCAAGGAAGCAGCTGCCAGTCACCTCGCACCCAACGATGACGGCGACTGATGTCAACGAGATAGCGTGATGGCTGGCTTTCGAAGACGGTGACATCGCTAACCAATCCCGAACGGGCGAAGCAGCCTTCAATTAGATCATGGCTGAGGATGCTATTGTCGGGAAATCGTTGATGAAGTATCCTGTCGCAGGCTGCGATCTCATAGATCCCCTTTCCGACGAAGGATCCTTCACCGAATAAATCCTGGTAGACATCTGAAACTACCCGACTGTAAGGGTCGACTCCTGGATCGCTTGCGCACAGCGATGAGAAATGCGATCTGTTGGAGCTCGTCACGGAAATGGCGGTCCGTGGCTGAAGGATAGCATATCCATGGACCAAGTTGCCTGCGCCGTCAAGGAATGCCCGATTCAATGGATGCGCGATCGAGCCGACTAGCTTGCGTGCCGCATCACGGGGCAACACCGTGTCGGTATCCAGGGTAATGATGTAATGCACGGGGGCGAGCGATGACGCGTCGCTGACGATCGTCGAAAACGCGACGCGTTCGTTGCGTAGCAGGTAGCCGTTGAGCGCTGCAAGCTTACCCCTTTTGCGCTCATGGCCCATCCACACGCCCTGGAGGGGATTCCAGCACCGGGATCGGTGGAAGAGGTGAAAGGCATTTCTATGTACGTGCTCGTACTTACTGTTTAGCCTCGCGATTCCATCACGGGCGCTCGAGATGGCTTCGTTATCACCCGGCATATCGCAAGCGTCCGCATCGCAGAAATCGGTCAGAAGAGCGAAGGTGAGTCTATCATCGCTGTTGGCGAGATAGCATACTTCGAGTTGCTCGAGTAATCCGGGAATGTCTTCTTTGGTCCTTATCATGGCCGGGAAGGCAATCATGGTGCAGAAATTCTCAGGGATTCCCCGGGAGAAATCCAGGCGAGGCAGGGCATGGGGTCTTATGAAGATTAGGAATAGCCAATTTGCGCAATTGATGGAACACTGGCTTACCGCCAATATCAGGACGAGCGCCAGTACGACAATCTCCCACGGACTCCAGGCGAGGGCTCCGCTCCACCATACTCCCGCTCCTGTCAGGGGGACCATAACGCTGGCTATTCCGAGCGCGTACCATCCCAATGGCATCGCGCGGAAGGCTTGGTCAAGGAGGCGCGGCAATGTGCGTCGGACATCCAGTTCCGATTCAAGAATCCGTCGACCATGATCTATGAGGAAGTATCCGACATGCGATTTACGCTCATCATGTGGAGGTTGTGCTTTCGCCAGTGCAACCGCCTGCAAGGAGATCTCCTGCTCGGTGAAGCGGCTATGTTTCGCAATTTCCTCGACGATGTGACGGTAGTTGTCTCGCGTTGCGAAATCCATGAATTGGTAGATGCCTGCAGGGTCGCATCGTAGACATGCTTCGACCGCACTATGAGATTCAACGAACTCTTTCCAATCGATGCTGGAGAGTGCCTTTAGGCTGTTGATGCTATTGCCGATCAGGACCTGATCTGCTGCCTGCTCCTGGTTTTCACTCTGGAGCATTAGTTCGATAGAGCTATGCTTTTCATTGAGGTGCTGCTCAAGCCAGCCGGTCGCCATCCCCAAGGTTGCGCTCTGATCTTGGGATCGGTGCATGAATCCGGCGACGAAGGCGCTGGTTATGTCTAGATTGGAACGGGCCAGGTCAGCGACTATAAGAACGAGATCGGTAGATCGTGACCGAGATTCCGCGATCATCCGGCCAATCCAAGCACTTCCAGATCGGCTTTGTTCAAGAGCGATCACGACTCTCAGGCTCAACCTGCGTAAGTTCTCTATCAGAGCAAGACGCAGCATTATGGGTATTGCCCATAATTCCCCGAGCGAGAGCAGCGAGTGCTTTTGATAGGCGATGACAAATTTTGACAAAGTGTCAGAATCGATTCGTCCATCGATATGTGAAATGAGCTCGCTGGCTATAGCATAGACTCGTGGATATCCCTTGAGTTCTCCGCCAATAAGTCGAGGAAGCTCGCGGCTGTAACCTTGCGGTAAATGGTGGCGAGCCGCATTGATCTGCTCCTCTATCACATGAAAATTGTCCAGCAGCCAATCTGCTGCAGGCGGTAGACGCGGTTCGTGTGAGCTGGCCGCAGCGACGAAGTCATAAGCGGCGTCCAGCGCGTTTTCGTTGTCACGCAGGCGTCGTCGTAAATGATTCGGGTACTGGTGTCGATCGGTGTGATGAGAACCTGCTAGTGACGCTGCATGCTGCCCGAGTTCCTCAGTAGTGAACAGGTCGGAGTGCAGTGGTGCTTCATGGGCGAATCGTCTCCATGCAGGGAGGCCATTTTTGTCCTTATCGTGCCGCATTTTCTTCTTCAAGGTGAGCATTGGTCATCCATGGAGTGTCTGAGCTTGGAATTCGTTATGCCACCTGAACACGCCGCTGTCCTGCAGAACGACGAATGCGCTTTAGGTCCAGGATATCGGGCACCCGGTGTGGCAATGAACGTGTTCCTGCGGACAGTGCCTAGCTATGGGGTGTTATCCCCAGGTAGCTTGGCTTCATTGTGTGTTCGAGTCCGCTATAGGCTGTGTTATATGATCTGCCACTGAGAGGCCTCGATTGAACATAATCGCCTATTGGCATGCGATATATCGGCTAGACATTTTGCGCCGCTTTCCGCTATGGCGCAATCGCGAAACCTCGCCATGGAGAACGACGTATACGGATATCCGTCAGCAACATAGAGTGATAACGGTGTTCCACTAGTCGTGATGGCAGTTCATGATGATCGAGGCGGACTGTGCCGTTCGATTAGCGCTGTCAGCACGAATACTGGATAATTCAGAAATAAAATGTAGGCAGTTGCCTATCAGGGGGAAAGACCCCATATAAGAAATAACAGAAACGCTCTATTCTGGAGTGATGAAGCTGATCATCTTCATTATGATTCTGCTAATCGTCTTCGGCGGCAGAGATAATTGCTTTTGCGGTCCTCTCAACGGGAAAAGTGGAATCATGGCTATGCTAATGATCATCCTTGCCATTCTTCGATTGGGCGGGATTAGTTCTCGAGGCTTATCCGTGAACAAATAGTGCCTGTCTGTTCTCGCATTCATGTCGCATGATGATAGAATCTCACCACCCTAGATCCAGATTTCATGGACGGACATGCTCCTTGTGCATACTGCACGGATGCTAATGGAAGAACAGTTGTTGCGCGCATGCGGACAGGCCATCTAGGATGTAGCAATATGGTATTTTTCGGGACTGTGAATGGATTCTACTGCGGTAACCTCACATCGTTCCGCGACCGCGAAGCAGGAAGGTGGATGTTAGTGTATCTTGTCCATGACCATCAATGATGACCAGTTGAACTGTCCTCCATCTGTTGAATAACTACTAATTACGAAGGCCGCCATGGACGAATACGCCTCTATTGATTCACCCGACGCCATGGCTGACATGGTCCTGCGCATTCAGGATCAGCGCGGACGGTCTATGGACCCCGTCACGTATGAGACGAACAGTAGTGCCTCGATTCAAGCGAGGGAATTCACTGCCATTCCTGATGGTTCGACCAACCAAGATGTTGAGATGACGAATAAACTCGAGGCCAGTCTACGTAACACGCGGCATGACTCGATACTACTTGCAATCGGTATCGGATTTATTGCCGGAATGGTAATGGCACGGATCCGCTAAACCATTCAGGATAGCGCTGGTATCGCCTCGATCGTGCCGTGTGAGGGAGTGGAGGAGTCAGGTGAACTCCCCATGGCATTCCCAAGGGTAACCCACTATTCTACCATCTGACGTCTACTCTTTATAACGTTAGGATGCTGCTCTACCAGGTAGAGTCGTATGACCGGTAGGTTGACCGACTGTCAACGGAACCGGGCTCAAGGTGGTTATAATTTCGGTGATGCCATTCCATGAGTGGAGTACGTGTGTAATAACCAGGACATCATTTCCACAAATAGCAGTGACCTAGTCCACCGAAACCGCAAATATTTCATCACCGCGGGATGTCAAGGCGGACAAATTATCCCCTTACCAGTGTCGATGCGACCTCAATTGCATGATCGTATATCCTTAGTTCTCAGATTTGACGTCAACCATCTTATTGCTCTCCTGAGCAGAAAACGCACCGATGCCCAATATTATCGATCTCCTCCTTGTTGACCATAGCGACTTCAAGGTGATGTTGAAAACGCTTACGACTATTACACGGCTCGCCGATGAAGCGATATTATTCAGGCAGCTCTTCAATCGCCTTAAGGCGCACTCGTTGTTCGAAGAGACCTCAGTTTATCGTAAGCGTTCGGTGGCTCGGGAGCCCTCAGTTGGGTAGCCCGAGTGCCCCGTTCCGCCTGGCACCGGCGCCCGCCATCGTGGTGGCGCCCTTGTGGGCGGCCTAGACCATGTGGTTCTCGATGATG
>Ga0302140_10010126_pt1 | contig 11672 bp, 14 predicted proteins | sample I_Bog_E1_1_FD_202095 | JGI IMG/M metagenome (GOLD analysis project Ga0302140, IMG submission 202095) | Peat permafrost microbial communities from Stordalen Mire near Abisko, Sweden - I_Bog_E1_1 | ecosystem: Environmental > Terrestrial > Soil > Wetlands > Peat | place: Sweden: Abisko, Stordalen...
TAATGAGTGAGAAGCGGGAGTTGGGAGGCCATCACGAACTACTAGCTCGATGAAGATTTATGGCGCAGCGAATCGGTGCCACCGGAGGCCAGCTTCGAAGTCACAGAGGGGCGTAATGGTGGACGCTAGCTCCCGAGCACCCGCAGACAATCCAGATTATTGGGTTTGGCTTGTCTGAGATGATGTGCAGGAAATGTCATGTGTACGTGGTGCCAGTGTTGAAAGTTGGAAAGGGTGTGGTTGGGGGGGTTGACATATGGGCTCTGATTGGTCGGCGAGCACTGGGAGGATTGGGACTTAAATAGCTTACAGCTTGCCTCATCACGAGAGAAATCTTAGTCGGACCGTCGTGGGATCTTGGAAAGCATGAAAGTGGGATGACATGTGAAGAGTAATAGGCGGCCGATAGTCTGAGGAGAGGTAAGAAGAGGCGATGATCCCGTCAGAGGGCATGTCACTTGTTCCATATTCGGGTGAACAAGAGGCTCAAAATCTTTGCAGACAGCTGAACGAACCAAGAGGGTGGGTGGGACACGGTTTTCTGATTGGTGGGGTTGATATGTACAGCATCGATCTCTTGGCGGATTGTGATTTGGTGTGTGGGGATGGCGCAGCGTGATTGACGGCGTTTCAGCACTGGCTGATCAACGGTCGACGTCTCTTGCGAGATCTGTAAACGGGGGAGAGAGGGCGCCTGAGAGTCTGCAGATCTGTATGAGAGTTATTTGTGGATTCTAGCTCTATTTCGAGCGAGAGCCTGCGAGCCTACATGTCGTAAGCTTTTAGACGTGGACCCAGTCGAGTGCGTATAGAGTGTGTTGACGTTTGGTTGGGAAAGATGTATCGTGAGGGTCGCAGAGGTGCATAGCCATGACACTGAACACTGGTTCTGGCTTTGGCTTGGCTGCGGTTGGATGCGCGGCTGATGGGCCGGTGGTTCCTGAAATCTCGTCGTTTGCCGCGCAGACAGGGGATCAATGACTCGATCAGAGGTCACGTTGTATTTATCCCAGATTAGATGTTCCTTGTCTGCTGTACATACAACGATGGAGGTGTATGCGTTTTGGAGCACGAGGAGTTGTCGCGAAGGGGTCCGCTCACATCACGTTCTTGTTTCAACGACACCTCGCTTGCTGCGCCAGGGGGCTGTCTCGTCCACCAATGAAGCGCCTGGGTGGGCACTCCCCGCTGTTGCTGATCTTGCATCACTGGAAGAGGCTTCTTGCTGCTATCACACCGCTTCTCCGCAGGAGCGCTTGGAAGCTTGCGTCTGGCCACTGACCAGTAGCAACTGGCCCGCTGTCAGCGTTCGCCAAGGGCTTCGGGCGTACGATGTGGCCGCGAGGAATTGGCGTGGTTCCCGTGAAGTGGGTGCAGCACTGATGGCACGGCACGGGTGGGTCAGCTGTGAAGCGGCCCCATTCCCCTGAATCTAGGGCTTCAAGGTTGATTGATGGTTGTGCAGGAAGCGGAGAGCACAGAGAAAGGGTGACGGCAATGGCAACACTGACTGTACCCAGGAATCAGATGGGTTTGCAGATGCTGCCGCACTAACGGGCGTGCGTTTGCGTGCACATTTGCGTTTGCTTTCTCGAAGGAAGGAAGAGACGCCTTCCGGACAGACAGTCAGATGGTTCTCCAGCACTTCTGCACCAGAGATTTTCCGAGTTCTGGAAGCTCCCTTCTCCGCTGGAGATCTGTGGGACGCAGGGACATGCCGGCGCATCGTCCAAATTTGACTCTAGAGCGGATGGGCTAACCTTCTCTCTCTTTGACTTTCGTGAGGTGCAGGCGCTTGCGGAAACGGCAGCGAAACCAGTGGTGGCCATGTCTTTGCGCCACAAAGGTGCTCAAGCGCTCGGATCGAGCCTCGCTCCTGGGGCTGCCCCCTTCGCTGCTGCAAATCTCAAGTGCGTGCAGCAGAGAGCGCATGACTGCACTTCATCGCCCACGCAGATCCGGGGTCCGAAAGGGAGGGTCAACAGGTTAACCATAAAAGCGTGCATTGATATGCCCTGTTCGGCTGCTCGTTTTCCAGAGAGTCAGGCCACCATGACGCTGGCTCCTAAGATATCTCGTCCCAGCCCGGCCATCCTTACCACGGTGCCCAGGACCACCTGCTCGATGGAGTCAGATATGTGAGACAGGAACAGCGCAGACATGGCGTTCAACGTGCAATTATCCGCGCTGGGAAACATGTTTCGCGGTTTCAGGTCGGCGCTGGTCTGGCTTCTCTCCCTGTTACCCCATGCTTTGGATAAAGCTCTGGGCCGGCAATGGAGGGGCACGCGTGCTGCCACATGTGGGCGGGTCGCGTGTGGCGCGGATAGGGTATATTTGCTTTTGGGTAAATGCTGCTGCTGGATGAGCTTAATCGACATCCTGGTGGCGGCATCCTGAATCCTGATATCGAGGGCCGTCAACATCGGCCGTGGTCAGGGCCACACCACGGTCCGTCGTCCGACCGAAGCTCGCCCACGGTGATCTGCTGGCAGTTCCCGGCGGACATGTTTGGATCTGAAATTAAGATGTGCACTTGCCTGAGTGATGATGAAATTATGAAAAGCGCTGGCCTTTCACCGCTTCCCGGAGTAGGAAATAGGGGTTCGGCAGACACTCTTCACCCCCTGCGTTTCCCCTGGAACTGGAACTGTTGTCCCTTTCAGATATCTCGGGCTGGATCTTTCGAGGCCTTCATCTGGTGACAGATCCCACGTACCTGCAGCCAGTAGCGAGCTCCTGCAGACAGGCGTGAAGTTGGCGTGTTCGTACATGCAAGTTGCAACCGGCCTAAGTCGCTTCGTGGTTTTAGGTTGGGCTTGGCTGAGAAGTGCTGTCTAAGACTTCACTTACTACTGCACCTAGCGGTCGTTGGAGGTACCGGGCCAGTGGATACCCAGCGCCGCAGCGGTGCCTGGATAAGGATAAGAATCTAAACCGTCTCTTTGTTGTCGTAGGAGGCACGGGGAGCCGCTAGCACCTCAATGCTGACGCTGACGTCCCAAATCCTCAGTACCAATCTGTAGCCGCGGCCGCACGTTGATCCAAACGCATTCTAATCTGGACTGATCGGAGACAGTCGCCTTGGATAGGGGCGTGGGAAGGGTCCAGATAATGTATAATTTACTTACAAAGTACAGACGCGGGGATGCAAGGCTGGGCCAGGTACCTAAAAAGTGTTAGAGGTGGAGAACAACATGGCAAACCAGCGCTGGGCAGGAAGGAGAAGGAGGAGCAAGGGGATGCAGATGCAGATGCAGACGAGCAGGGGGGGGGAAGCACCTGCAATAATTGGACAGCCCTGCAAATATCGACGAGTGCAAGCAAAGTCATCTAAACAGCTGCTGCTCATCAACACCGCGAATCACACCTCTCCATCCCAAGTAAATCCCCGAGAAGCCCAGGGCAGTCCCGAACTATCTATCAATCACGGCCTCTCTCTCTGCTGCCTCCTCCGCCGTTGTTATTCCCATTGCTCACTCCTTCGTTATTCTGTTCTCTCCCTTCCCGCCCAGTCTATGACTCGCCCTGCGCGCGCTGCTCTCCATCGTGTGGCTGACGTGAGGCCTCCCCGGTCGACTTTTTGTGATATTTCACATCGGCCGTACATAATAATACTGCACGCTTGAACACACACTGCTGCAACTGCACACGGCCAACACCACGGCGAGAATAGCCACACCCACTCACGCCTGCTGCTGCTGCTGCTGCTGTCGGCATCCTGGCTGCTCCTTGTGTCTCCCCTATTGCACCGCTCGTTCCGCGTTCGAGAGCTTCGCCTGAACGTCCCTCGTTGAACGTGCGACGTCAATCAGGGTCGACTAGGGATTCGAAACTGCCCAACCCAGCAAGCACAGTCAGGCCGCCACCACGGCCTCACTGGTAAACCTGAGCCTGTATTCTGGTCCCACAGCCAAGCCAATTGGTGCGTGACCAGCGGACTCCATCTGCATAGCAGTCGCCAGTCTCAGCCGGCGGGCGATGTCGCAGCTTTCGCAACAGAACGATGGACTCGACTCCCAGCAGTTCTCCCCTCACGACAGCCCCACAATAGGTCGCAATCAGGTTTACTACTCTCAAAACAACTCGACGCCCATCTCTGAGTCGGGAAAGAGGTAGGCAAAGTCTATTTGGAACTAGAACCTCTCCTTGCGTTACAAGTGCTAACTAGAGAACCCTTTCCAGATCGCTGCGCAAGGCTGCCCCTAGTCCTCTCCAGACCAGTACGACTGCTACATCTCCACCGACGAGTGCGACTCCGACAAGAACTACGTTTTCACGAAGTGGTGTCGATCATACTTCAACGTCAACGAGCTCTCATCCCGCAGGCCCACAGGAAGGACCGCGTTCGCCCAAGGAACGGCTGGACGACCTGCTTGCCAGCGAGAAAAGCTTCTACCGGTCCGAGGATTCCTCGGTGGATTCTATTGAAGAGAACAGTTCGAGGTGTGTGTCGTGGTGATGTGTGTTGATTTGTCGTCAGCTAACCGCCGTTAGGTATACCCGACCTCTCCACGACTCGAATGTTCCCTCACGAAGCGTCTCCGATCCTGTCGTAAACTCGAAGCCGTCAGGAGGCTCACCGCCGGGCACGCGACCACCGATGGCAGCTGTTGCTCCAGCACACAGAGCAGAAATGGCTCGGGCACCACCACGGACGTCGTCGATCGATTCGGCAATCTCGTCATTGTCAGGTGGACATTCACACAAGAGCTCGCAAGAGATGCATTCTGGGGGCTCTCCGGATATTGCAAACCTGATCCAGGCGGCCGGATCACCAGAAGCTGTCATTCAGTACCTCTTGAAGGAGAAGCAATCTCAGGCGGCACAAAACACACAATTATGGCGCCTGGTAGATAAGCAGAGAGCTATGATCTTAGGGCTGAACAAGGACCTCGAGCGAGCGCTGAAGGATAAAGAGCGGTACCGTAAGAAGTTAAAGGAGAGCTTGGCGCAGATCTCGAATCCGTCACCTGTTGACTCAACACAGGGTGTTGCCGCTTCAGATGCAGGATCGACATCATCGGAGTCCAAGACGATTGACGCACCCAAGGCTAATGTAGAGTCTATGGTTTCTGCCGGGCTACGAGATCCTGTGCAAGATCATCCACCCTCGCCGATTGATGTTGCTCTGGCTCCGTATCCTATCACTCCTCCCGCGAACCTCGTCGAGACCGCGTCATTGTCTAATATGGTGGAAGCAGAGCATAAAATGCCGTCCCCAACACAGCATGCTTTCCAGCAGTACAATCCAGATGCGCCGCCAGCAGGGTTTGAAGCAGGACAGCAACAGAGAAAGGCCAGTGAAGTCGAGAGAGGGGTTCCTTACAATGCTTCGCTACCGCCGTCAAGAACACTCCCTTCTGATGCACCGAGAGGACCACCACCGAATATTCCAATTCCAAAAACACCCATGTCTAGTAACCAAGCAGCTCCTGCAGTGAACATTACTGGGCCATCACCTAGACCCGACGAGGGACTTAAAGCCTTTCCTGTTCCGCCCCCAAGGAAGGCCCCTCCTGCGCCTTTGAATTTAGGAAAGAAGAATAACACAAGTTCCCATCTCCGCCAAGCATCAGGAACTGGTGAAGAGTCCGATTCGGACTATGATGATATATTAGAGGTGGACGAGATACCTACCTTCACAGAACGAGGCCGACGGAAAACAAGAGAGGAGGACGATAGGGAACGAGAGGTCGCGGCGATGAAAGATGCAGAATTAAGAAGTCTGTCAAAGAAAAGTGGCAAGTCAAAATCAAGGCCTACGACTCCGTCTGTGAAGGACTCCATGCCAGCAAGTCCACGAACGATACCAATCGCCCCTCCAGATGCTCATATGCGGCATCTCTCACCTCCTGACTCTAATACTGGTTCTCTAGCAGGTATGCTTAGTGAAGCGTCTGGAATGGTCTCCCCTCCTTTGATGAGTCCTGGTCTTCCTGTCAGCCCTAGACCCATCGACCGGCCACTGGGTTCTCCATTACCACGAAATCCATCGGAGAATGCTTCGTTAAATTCACCTCCGATGTCACCTCGCATGGGCGGTTTCCCTGGCGCCGTGCCACTCTCACCTAGAGCACCTCGACAGCCCATTCCTTTACCACCCAACACCCCATTATCGATTGCTTCACCAGGACTGTCTCAAGCAGAACCTTTGCACTTGGTCTCTCCGAAGCCTTTGACGATCGCGAAAAAGGCGCCAGAGGCGGTTGAAACGAGCCCGTTGGACGAAGCGTCGCCGACCCTAGGTCACAGCAATATGTTTGCAGCCAACTCGATCTATCGAGGGCTGATCACTGAAGAGTATCCGGATCTGCTACTCCCGCCAAATGCTCTGCCTTCAATCGATGTTAAGGTCGCGTCATCTCGGCTGAAGCCTTCAAGAGCTAGCATTATGTTCCCCAAGAACTTCGAGGAAGACCCTGTGTTCACCTTGGCAGTCTTTTCAAGGTCCGATCGTAGGGAGCTTTGGAGAGTTGAGAAGGATTCTGCCTCACTTGCTCATCTTGACCAAATTCTGAAACAGTCCTCTCTATTCACTGCTAAGACGCCCGAGAAGTCCCTCTTCAATGGGCATGCGCCTGCAAAGGTTGATGCGAGACGAGCGGCATTGGACAAATACCTTGATGACATCTTGAACACGCCTATGGATACAGCTTCAGCCTTGGAGATTTGCAGATATCTGTCCACCAATACGATGGAGCCACATGCCGAAGACTTGCACCCGCGTGGCGATTCAGTTGAGAGCCCAGTGAAGACAGGACCAGGTGGCAGGCCTTTGAAGAATGGATATTTGACCAAGAGAGGCAAGAATTTTGGTGGTTGGAAAGCTCGATTCTTCGTCTTGGACGGCCCAGTTTTCAAGTATTACGAATCTCCTGGCGGACCTCATCTCGGTGCGATCAAGCTTCAGAACGCTCAGATTGGCAAACAACAGCAGCAAAGTGACAATGGATCGCCTTCGCGGGGTGACACAGACGACGTCGATAACCAGTACCGCCATGCATTTTTGATATTGGAACCCAAGCGAAAGGATTCTTCAAGTTTGGTAAGACATGTTTTGTGTGCAGAAAGCGATGAGGAGCGTGACCAGTGGGTGGAGGCTTTGCTTCAGTACGTGGATTACAAGGATGAGGAAGATGAAGAGATTGCGCCGCAACAACTTAAACCGAGCGATCGTCAAGATTCGAACAGTTCTTCTCACGTCAACGGTATGAACGCCAAGAAGAAAATGTACGCTCCGGGTGGTCGAAGCCAGACTATGCCAGACTTGGCCGATGGATTGCGAGGGGTGAGCTACGAGAACACCAAGCAAGGTAACATTCCAATCGGCGGGAGGAAGAACTCTGGAACCCCATCACCTCCTACTCATGGCCATGAACGAGACCCTTTGGCTCAATTGCCGCAAAGTCAGTCCATGAAGAATATTTCGGCGCCCAAGAACGCTCAAGTCATTCAGGACTCTGCAATGTGGGGCAACAAGAATGCTTTCTTAGCTCCTGCACAAGTAGATGAGAGGATCAAGCAAAAGAAGCGAAGTTTCTTCGGATTTGGTTCGAAGCCTCGTATTTCTCTAGATTCGCCAGATGCCAACGGGGTGAACGATTCGACGACAAGTTTGTCCCAGATGGCTTACGATCAGCATGGACCCATTCGACCAGCTTTCGGAGCTCCATTGGGAGAGGCTGTGCGATTCAATCATCCTGTGGATGTCAACGTGGAGTTACCCGCTGTTGTATATCGATGCATTGAGTATCTGGACTCTAAGAATGCAGCAGGAGAAGAAGGTATCTTCAGATTGAGCGGTTCCAACGTGGTCATCAAGCAGCTTCGGGAACGATTTAACAATGAAGGCGATGTGAATTTGATCACGGATGGTCAGTACTACGATATCCATGCGGTTGCTTCGCTCTTGAAACTTTATCTTCGAGAATTGCCTACCACGATCCTGACTAGGGAGCTTCATCTCGAGTTCTTGGCAGTCACTGAACTGCACGATGTCCACGAAAAGATAAGCGCATTGAATGGTCTCGTTCACCGACTGCCAAGAGCAAACAACACTCTTCTGCGTTACCTTTCCGGATTCCTCATCAATATCATCAACCATGCAGACACCAACAAGATGACTGTCCGCAATGTTGGCATTGTCTTCTCTCCAACGTTGAACATACCTGCACCCGTCTTCGCTCTCTTCCTTCAGCAGTATGACGGAATTTTTGGTCAAGAGCCAGATGATCATAACAGTCCAGTCGAAGTTACCGTTAGTGCTCCACCACTCTCTCCCGAAGACATCCGCTCGCCACGCCGACAAAAGTTTGCTCAAGATTTGCCGACACCAAACTACGAGCAGCAATCTTTCCCTCAACACCAAGCCCCTCCCCCTTCATTTCCGGTTCCTCAACATTACCAGCAGCGCGCACAATATGATACCGGTTTCACACCCATGAAACCGACCTATGAGCCACAGCTTCAAGGAGGATATCCAACCATGGCGGGGCCGGAATATGGCAGAGCAGCCCCAACTCTTGCTGGACCTGCTTATGATCAATTTACTGGTGGCAATGCGGCGTACAGACAGTATGGATCGGAGAATCCTCAGGGAGCAAAGTCAAAGAGACGCGAGAGCAGCATGTTTGGCATGAATATTGGCTTGGGTCAGCGAAAGCCCAGCAGTAACAAGTTGAGAGACGATTCTCGTAAGTCGAATTACCTGAAGTCCTTCCGAATAAGTACTAATTAGACCAGGATTGGTTGATGAAGAATCCTTCTTTGACTGAGCACCACGAGTACCTCTGAGAACGAAATCAGGATGACTGAACGATTGAAAAAAAGGAGCAAAACTCTCTACTGTTTCTCCTCGACTCAACGAGATACACGACTTTGGACTGGATCCAGAGCAAACCACACGATCAATGACTGATCATTTACTTGTAATACTTAATGACCACGGATTTGCAGCGCTGTTTCATTGTACACTAGCATAGGGTTTCATCCGGACCACACCAACTCGGATTTGCATTCACGGCCACTGGTCACGCATGGACACCATTCTCTTCATTTCGATTCGTTTCGAGCACGCAAGCAAGGCATTTCGCAGCAGCGGAGGTTATACCCAGAACGTTGGTTTGGCTTTAGTGGTCCTTTAAGTTACGCACGTCCTTTTTCTGCGGCATAGTCTAGCGAGCGTGGTTCAGCTTCTTTACGCTTTCAGGGGGTTTGCTAGTTGATGGGGGGAGATTATTGGAATCGTGTACACTATTTTGTTGCGAGCGAGATGGGATCTTGGGTTTCCGAGATGGGAAGTTACGTTGACGCATGGATGATGGGGATGAAGTGGAGAGGGGTGGATCTGTATATTAGATGACCGATGCCACAAGGAGACGAATCGATGAGCATGTATTCAGTGAAGTCTCAGAAGAGACTCGGTGCAATTGTATTGTTGTGATAGTGCAAGTTGACCCCTGAGATTCCCCGAAGTCTTCGGACTGCCCTGACACTTCTCAAGTCTGATTTCTATCTGCTTTGCGCTTTTCGTCTACTCCACTTTCTTTCCTTTTTGTCTAGAAATCAAAGCCAACTACAAAATCAACCCAAACTCAAGCGAGCACTCCACCTACGCAGTTCCTTTCTCCCTCCACACAACTCTCACAAGCACAGCAACAAGAACCATACAAATACCAAAAGATGAAAGTAATGCAAAAGCCCAAACCCAAAACGCCATAACTTCAATGCAACAACAGTCCCCATCATTCTCAAACTCCAGCATTCAACCACCAAATCTCCCCTCCATTCTTCAACTCATCCATCAAGCAAATTCCAATGCCGCAACCAAAACCCCTAGAGCAATAGACAAAAGCTGAATCTACACCTCATCAGCCCACTCCTCAAATCAAGGAACCACAAAAGCAAAACTCACAGATCGTCCCTCCGCCCCTCCAGTAACAGTCGGCAAACTAGTATTCATACCCGGCATAGACATGCTCATACTCATGCTCGGCATAACAACCGTGCTCATCTTCGATATTTTCGTCGTTGTGTTGGCGGGCGTGGCGGTGCTTGTTGTTATGGGTGAAGATGTTGGTGTTGGTGTTGCTACTACTGCTGGAGTAGTGGGGGTGATTGCGGCGAGTGGAGTTGAGGTCGAGAGAGCGGGGAGGGGGAGCATTGGCACTTTGTTGTTGTTAATTCTGTTTTATTTTTGAGGAAGGGGAGGGGAAGGGAGAAGTACTGCCGCTCATGATATCAAGTTGTGCGGTCTGAACTGCGGAGTTGACGGGTATTATTACGATATTTGAGGGCGAAGCTGAGGCGCTTGTTGCGGAGGCGAGGGAGGAGTTGAGGAAGGCGAGGGCCAGGGTGAGGAGTGGGTGGTGGTGCATTTTGAGGTTGGTTTGGTGTGGTTTTGAGCGACGTTGATTGGGGGTTAGATTAGGAAGAAGATTGGATGTGATAAATGATGAATTATAAGAGAGGAGGATGGATCACCGTTTTATGAGTTATGCGGCGCGTGGAGTTGTTTTGTTTCGGGAGGCAAGTAAATAACATATTTTGCTGCATTCCTCGCGTACCCCTTTTGGTTTCGAGATTCTCCTGACCCACACGCCTGGGAAGCGAGAGGGCGAGAAGGATCTATTCCTTTGTCTTGGGTTGAAGTTGTGAGTTCTTCTATTCATTTCATGACGGCGTTCTATCTATGGTTGATGTACATGGAATGGGCGAGCGCTTTTGGGCATCCCTACGATATGTACACTTACATACAGGTCCCATATTGTACAATATACAGCAATGTACATCTCCTCGTTCTTGTACAGTAGCCAAAGGCGAGCCTTCGAGTATCCGTCGACCAAGCTAGCCTTCGTGAGAATATTCAAAAGTTCACGTTAACATCGTCTCATGATTCGATCCGTCGAATCAAGTTCACATATATCTTCAATCCCCAAACATCGAGGTCTTTGATCTCAACCTCAAACTTGTCCTCCACCTTGAGCTCCTCGGGATCCATTTCGGGTGGAATTATCATTTGCGCACCCACCAACAATGTCTCAATGACCCCACCACAGTATCTCGTATCGGGATTCACACTTCGAAGTGAGAACACAAGAGGTGGAAGCTCTGCTTGCTTGAAATGCCAAGCGCGAACGAGGAGCATGATAGCCCACGATCGTGTAGCATGGCTTGAACCTTGTGCTATTAGCTTCTCTCGAAGCGCGAGACGTGGTAGAATAGCTTCGATACGTGCTTTGCTGAAAGGCAGAAAGTCTTCATTAGTGTTTCCCACAAGTGAACGTCCCAGCCGATACTCTTCCAACAACGTAGCTCCGATTTGCCAATGGGTCAGAAGGTCTGAGTATCTGCGCAAAGGACTTGTGCATCTAGCGACCATATCCATCCCAAGGGCCACATGGCGACCCGGGGTTGTTGATAGCTGCACGGCAGGTATTTGTGATGTATATTCCATTTGTATTTCCAGCGGAGCTTCACCGGACTCATTTCGTGCTGGCAGCAAAACGTTCGTGAAGTAATCCGCGGGATCTCTTTCTGGATCCAAAGGGGTGACTCGATATGGCACAGGGATTCCTCTGGCACTGCACCATCTTCCAGCCACTTCGGCAGCAACGAGCATGAAGCATGCCACAAGCCCCAGATCATTGGGGTCGTATGTCTCGTCATAC
>Ga0302140_10010127_pt1 | contig 11672 bp, 8 predicted proteins | sample I_Bog_E1_1_FD_202095 | JGI IMG/M metagenome (GOLD analysis project Ga0302140, IMG submission 202095) | Peat permafrost microbial communities from Stordalen Mire near Abisko, Sweden - I_Bog_E1_1 | ecosystem: Environmental > Terrestrial > Soil > Wetlands > Peat | place: Sweden: Abisko, Stordalen...
CCGCCGCCCAGTCGCCGATCTTATCCTGTCGTTCCAAGTTCTTATCGAACAGCGCGACCGCGCGCACAGCAAATATTCTTTGGATCAAGACTACTAGCTGCGGTCCGGGTGGTTGGTGCAGATCCATCCAGAGCGAGTTTCGACTCAACGCATACAACTGCTCCATCCCCGCACGATGTATGGCTGCATCTTTTGCACTTCGCAACTCTTTCGCGGACAACCTGCTGATGACAAGTGCGGTGACCTCAAATGTGAAAAGCGCCGCCCAGTCCTGCTGATCCGTAATATTGAAGCGCAGCACCGGCGGCATAAAAAAGTAGTCCAGCGAAGCCACTGCCAGAATGGAAGTCAGCGACGCTTGCCAGAATCCACAGAACGACGCCATTGCGACCACAGCCAGCAAGAAAAGACTGCTGATCGTCATCAGATTAACCTGCAGGGCAAAGCCGCAGTACGTTAGGAGTCCCATCATGGCCCAAGCAATCAGCGTCTGCCAAAGAACATTAAGGCTTCGCTGCGGCTCGACCCATCTGGAGAGAATTGGAATTTCCATCTATCCAACATCTTCTTCGAACTGTTGTAGCGGCCACTCTGGTCGCATTGTTGCGTTAATAGTAAGTCTCTCGCAAAACCCGCGCATCTCTAACCATGGCGAGAAACCTGCTGGCCAACTCCCGGATCCGATCTGCCTGGCGAAAGTGCAACGCCTCTCTGGGCAGCAATTCTCCTCCGAGTCCTATTGCTGTTGCACCGGCAACAATGAAGTCGGATGCCGTTAACTGGTTTACGCCGCCCGAAGCAATCAAAGGAATCTGCGGCAGTGGGACCTTTAGTGCGCGCACATATTGGACTCCACCCACATGACCAGTTGGAAAGATTTTTACAAAATCGGATCCTGCTTTCCAGGCAGCAATCACCTCCGTAGGCGTCAACGCCCCGGGAAGCACCACGATCTCCATCCTCTTTGCAACACCAACGACTTCAGGAATGAATCCCGGACTCGTCAGAAACCTGGCACCGGCATCAATGCACCGGCGAGCCGTCTCCTCATCGAGCACAGTACCCGCACCTACGGCCAGATCCGCATGGCGATTTGACAGATCGTTGATAACCTCCAAGGCGCCCGGTGTCGTCATCGTAATCTCGACAATTGGAATTCCCGATGCGTACACAGTTTCCGCGGCAAAGCTGGCAAGTTCGCGCGCGTTCACACGGACCGAAGGCAAAATCCCTATTCGATCAATCGTGGCACGGACTTCATTTCTCTTCATTTGCGTGGCCTTTCCGTCTCGGTTAACGAATATACGTCGAGGCCGGCGCTCTTCAGAATACTCATCCCGGTCATTGAATCGCCTCGTGTCCGACTGCAAGATTCATTTGTCCTGCCGCCGTCATATACGCGCCGATCAGCTGGAGGTATGCCAATTGGACCACGCGGTAATCGCTCTGCGCATTGAGGAAGTCCATCAGCGATGCGCCGCCGTGCTCATAAGCAAAAGTCACCGTGTCGCGCACATAGACGGATTGGTCGAGGTACTGTTTCTTATATGGCTTGATTAGAGCAACATTGCTTCGCACCAACTCGTAGGCATCGTCAACGTCGCTGAAGACCTGCGCCTTCTCCGCCTCGGCAGCTTGCTGGCTTCTGTCGATGTCGATCAGCGTTCGCTTCTTCTCGCCTTGGTTCTTGTCGAAAATGCGCAATGGGATGCTGACACTGAGGCCGAGTGTCTGGTTGGCATTCGGGTTATTTGTGGAAGAATTATAGGTGTACCATGCGCCGAAAGTGGGATCAGTGGAACCATTGGAGATGGCAAGCTTATGGTTGGTCTGCGATTGCTGAATGGTCTGGATTGCTGCGCGGAGGTCCGGCCTGTTGTCCAGCGCAATCTGGTGGTAATCGCTCAGGGCCTGGAGTTCCGGACCCAGATCGAACGGTCCATTCACGTCGAACTGGTCGACCGGGGTGCGATCGTCGAGCAGCAGTAGTAGCTGGATTTTTTGCGTGCGCAAATTGACGATAGCGGTTTCGATTTCAGACTCATATTGCACCCGCTGGAGCTCGATCCGGGCAAGGTCAATCTTGGCCAAGTCGCCAGCATTGAAGCGGGCACGGCTTATCTCGATGATCTTGTCGTAGTAGTCCAAATCTGCCTTGGCAAGTTCCAGCACTGCCTTGGCCTGAAGTGTTTGCACAAACGCAGAGCGCAGCCCGAAGACCAGGTTCCGTTCCAGGTCTATATGCTGAGACTCGGTAATCTCCGTGCCCTCTTTCGCGCTCTCCAACCGCAATTCCCGCTTGTGTTCCCGTTCGTGCAGGTAACTGAAATTGGGTTGTTCAGTCGTGCCTTTGACTGGGGTCCAGACCCCGTCGTGCGGCGCGATTTGGGTACCGTCCACCGCTAGAGTGAACTGCGGATTGGGCCGCAGAAAGGCAGTAATCTCCTCGGCCTTCATCTCCTCGACATTGGCTGCATCTGCCTTCAGCAACGGGTTTACAGCCTCGAACTTCGCCTTTACCTGATCCCACGTCAGCGCCTGCTGTGCGCTTGCGTAGCTAGCTTGGAGGGCAACCACCACAACGGCGGACCAGATGCTTTGCATGAATCCAGACGTCAGATTAGACTTCAACGGCCACCTCCGGGTTCGGGAGCTTGTCGCCTTCTCGCGCGACCCAGACATACAACGTGGGGAGAAGGAATATGCTCAACAGGAGGTCGGAAATCAGCCCTCCTACGATGACGATGGCAAACGGCCGCTGCGAGTCGGAGCCTATGGCGTGGGACATTGCAGCTGGAAGCAGGCCCAGGGTTGCCACAAGCATTGTCATCATGATGGGGCGAAGCCGCAAGACCGCGCCTTCGATCGCAGCGCCTTCCGGAGTGTAACCTCGGGCTCGAAGCTGGTTGATGTATTCAAGCATGATGACACCGGTTTGAACCGATACCCCGAACAGCGCCAGAAATCCGACCCCGGAAGATACACTGAAGAATGTTCCAGTCACATAGAGAGCGAGCAAGCCTCCCACGCGAGCCATGGCCACGTTAAGGAGAATCAGCAGCGCCCATTTGAAGGATCGAAACATGGCGTAGAGAATGATGAAGATCAAGAAGACGGTCAGTGGCAGGATGAGAAGCAGCCTTTTTTCGGCTCGCTTTTCGCTATCGTATTCTCCGGACCATTCCAGGTGATAGCCGCGTGGTAACCGCACGTTCTTCCCGATTTTCTCGATTGCCTCCTTGACCGTAGTGCCAAGATCGCGCCCGCGAACCTCAAATCGGATTGCCGCATAGCGCGAGCCACCCTCGCGGTAGATGTCGTAAGCGTCATCGCGAACTTGAACTTTGGTCAATTGAGCGAGCGAGACGCGTTCGCCCGAGGGGGAGAGCAGTCGGATATTCTGGATGGCCTCTTTGGTATCGCGATACGGTTTCTGATACCGTACGACGACGTTGTAGACTTCCTCACCCTGAAGGACCTGGCTGACAGCATTACCGCCGATCGCAGTCTGGACTGCATCTTGTATATCCGCCACATTGATGCCGAACCTCGCAGCCGCCAAACGGTCAACTGTGAGATCGACATTCGGCTGGCCCGTATCGCGTTGAATTCCCAAATCCTTAATTCCATCAATCTTGGCCATAACATCTTTGATCTCGCCACCCTTTTCCTCGAGAACGTCCAGGTCCGGACCGTATAACTTGGCACACAGTCCGCCTTTGGTGCCGGTCATCGTCTCGTCCACGTTGTCTTCAATCGGCTGGGAGAAGTTCCAGAAAGCCCCCGGATTTTTCTCCACTTCACGATCCATTGCGGCGATCAACTCTTCTTTGTTCTCATGAAAGACAGGTCGCCATTGGTCCTTGGGTTTCAAGTCGATGAAATACTCGGTGTTTCCGAACCCTCCCGTGTCGGTTCCATCGTCGGGCGCTCCGGATTGCGAGACGACCTTGGTGACCTCAGGAAACGAGGCGAAGATATAGCGATTTTGCTCGGTGAAGCGTGTGCCTTCCGTCTCGCCTACACTGTTCGCCATCGCGCCACGGGCCCAAATTGCGCCTTCGTCCAAATGGGGTAGAAACTCAGAGCCAATTACTCCACTGAATGTCAGGAAGAGAGCGAGCGCCAACGAAGCGATGCCAGCTCCAACGGTGATCCAGCGATTCTCGATCGCCGACTTCACCGCACTCCGGTATCGATCTTTAAGGAACTCCATCACCGGGTTGCGCCATTCCTTGACACCATGCGGAAATAGGAGGGCAGCAAGTACAGGAACAATGAAAATGGAGAATACTATGGCGCCGAGTAGTGCGAATGCAACGGTCCAGGCCATGGGCCGGAACAAGCGTCCTTCCACTCGTTGGAGCGTGAAGATCGGCATGTAGGCGGTAATGATGATGGCGATGGCGTAGAAGACCGGCCGTTGGACCTCGTGAGCGGCGTCGCGGATCATGGCTAATGGCGTCTTCATGCTCATCGTAATGCGGCCCGCCTCCGGGGAACCGTTCTTGCGATGACTCAAATGGCGCATGATGTTTTCCACCATCACCACGGCACCATCCACAACCATTCCGAAGTCCAGTGCGCCAAGCGAAATCAGGTTGGCGGGAATATGGCTCAGATTTAAGAATATGGACGCGAAAAGCAGGGAAAACGGTATGGTGAGTGCAACAATGAAGGCTCCTCGAGCGTTGCCTAGGAAAAGAAAAAGGATGATCGTTACCAGGATCATTCCCTCGACGAGATTGTGCAGCACAGTGTGCAAGGTGTAATGAAGCAGATCGCTGCGGTCGAGCATGGGAATGACCTTCACACCTTCGGGCAGAATGTGATTGTTGAGCTCGTCCACCTTCGCATGAATCGCTTCGAGCGTTGGACCTTCTTCGGCTCCCTTGCGCATCAGCACACCGCCCTGGATGACGTCGGGCTCATCCACTATGGTGCCGTCGGGACGATGATCTGCTCTGGCCATGTGACCCAGGCGAATTTTTGGACCCCAGTCCACGACCGCGATGTCCTTTACGCGCACTGGAGCCCCATGCGTCGACGTCAGCATAGTGTTCTCAATATCCTGCACACTGCGGTAAAGCCCGAGCGCGCGGACGTTCAGCTGCTGCGCGCCCTCTTCGACAAAACTGCCGCCGGCGTTCACATTGTTGTTGGCCAACTGCTGCTCGACCTGGGCGATGCTCAAGCCGTAGGAGATGAGCTTATTCGGGTCGATGCGCACTTGGTACTCGCGCTTGGTGCCGCCGAAGTCGCTCACGTCCACGACGTTTCCGACTTTTCTGAATTCCTTGTACAGTGTCCAGTCTTCTATGCTCCTCAAATTCATCAGGTCATATGCCGGATTCGAGCTCCGTAGCGTGTACCAATAAATCTGCCCGGTCATGCTCCAGTCCGTACCGATTTGAGGCTGGACGCCCGCCGGAACATTGACCTGCGTTAGCCGTTCGAGCACTTTCTGACGGTTCAAATCGTTGACCGACTGGTCGTCGAAGATCAGCGTTACGAGAGATAAACCGAAAATCGATTCCGACCGCACCGTCGTGAGATGCGGTATACCAAACATCTGAGTTTCAACAGGAACCGATACTAGCTGCTCCATTTCTTCGGCGGAACGCCCAGACCACTGGCTAATGACGGTCACGTAATTGTCGGCGATGTCTGGATAGACCTCGACGGGCATGTTGTGAAACGACACCGCCCCCCAAACTAGCAATAGCACCCCAATCGCCAGCACCACGTACCGATTATTGAGAGAAAAATCTACAAGATTTCGAATCATTCTTTCATCCTCGAGCCCCGGAGCCGGGCGTTATTCGTTGTCGATGGCATTTTGGAGATTGATCGCGTTTGTCACGACCTGCTGGCCAGGTTGCAACCCGGATAGAATCTCCTGCATATTGCTCGGCAACTGTTCGCCACTGACGACCTGAATCCGCTTGAACTTCCCTTGCATCGGGGTATACACCCAATCGCGGTCGTGCAGATGCACGATCGCCGACGCCGCAACAGCCGTGTAAGTCTGCTTCCCCTTGCCAAACAAAGTGACCGTGCCGTACATGCCCGGCCGCATCATCTGTCCCGGATTTGCCAACTCAATACGGACCTTCGCGGTTCGGATATTCGGATCGAGGATCGAGCCGATGTTGTTGATTGTGCCCTTGAGAACTTTGTCTGGATAGGCGTTCAACTTGATGTCGGCGGGTTGCCCGACGCGCACGTTGGCCATGTCGTTTTCATACACGTCACAGACGAGCCACACGGTGGAAAGGTCCGAAATAGTGAATGGACTCGGCGTAGAGTACGCCTGCACGGTCGCCGCGTTGGTCACTTCCTGATCGGTGATCACGCCGGAAACCGGGGCGACGATATCGACAATACCCTTTGGATTATCGGGATCGCTGCCGAGCAGGCGCAGATGTTCGGTCGCGGTACCAAGCGTGGTCTTGGCGTTGTCCTCGGTGTCTTGAGCAATCTCCAAGTCTCCCTGCGCAATGGCCCCGTGCTCGTACAGCGCCTTCGCTCGATCCAATTGCTTGCGCGCGAGGAGTTCATCGGAGACGGCCTTGTTGTAGGCGTCGAAGCCTCCCGAAATATCGTCGCTGCGAACACGCAGCAAGAGCTGGCCCTTCTTAACGGTGTCGCCCAGGCGAGCGCGGATGTCTACGATGCGGCCGGAGGCCATCGAAATCACCGGAACATTTCGCGCGACGTCCGGAATGACCGTGCCAGTAACGGACATTTGCGAAGGGGCTTGAAATTTCGTTGCTGTTGCGATCGGATATCGCTCTGGATGCTCGACCGCGAAAAAAGAGACGTCTATTGCTGAGACTACCTTGGCGGGCGGAGGTGCGCCGGCATCCGCATTCACCTTCTCGCTCTTGCATCCGCCGATCATGAGAGTTGCGATTAGCACCATCGGCAGTAGTGCAAATTCCACAGCCTTACTATTCATAATGATTCCCGTCCTCTTGTGCGTTTTGACCATCTGGACACCTGGATACCTTCAAGGAGACGCAGCCTTGTTGACATGGCCGGATTATGAAGCAAATCTCTCTCCGAAGCAGCATTTGCGCGTTGCTGCGCGCGGCGGCTTAAGTGAGCAAACAAGTCCGGAGTTTGATTGAGTGATAGAAGTGAATCAGGCCGAGGGAGGGGGGCGATTCTGAATGGAGGAGAGAGCGTGAACCTTCATAGCCAGGACAAGGAGGCGGCCCGAAGCAGCAAGGCGAAACGTGTTGAAAGAGAACTCCACGGCAAGCGTGTGAATCGACGCCACGGCCGGATGAAGTGGAACGTGCGCATGCGCGCCCAAATCATCCTCGCGTTGAAAATAGCGCGTTTCGGCGGGATTCTGCGCCATCGCCATGTCGTCATATACTGTGATGACAGCAAACATGGTGAAGAGGACTAACGCAAGGGAGACGGCTTGTGTCGCGCGTCCCCGGCCCTCGCGCCGCGTACAACGCACCCACAGCCAGCACATCGCTGTTGCCATTGCCACCCAGCCGAGATTGAGAGCCAATTCCATCAGCGATCACCTCTCCACTCCACCTTTACTCGGAAACAATCCCAGCGCTGGTGTTTGCAAGATTCAATAGTGATTCGTCAAGCGTGCATTGATTTCTATCGAATTCGCATAATCAGTTACTCAAGAAATCATAGTGATCGAGGCTTGCCGAGATAGCAGGTCTGGTCTCACTTTCAAAGACCAGACCTGATTGGGAACCGCTCTAGAACCTAACCTTGATCGCAAGCGTGGTGTTGGTTTGGTTGGTGCGAAGGTCTGGCCACCAGATCGCGGTCGACGGCGTCAGAGGGCTGCCATTTCCAAGGGCCAGGCATGCGGTCTCGGCTGCTGCAAGATTGCCATAGCCGAATCCAGATGCTGCACCGCCGGCACAGGCATATTGCGAAGGCGACCCGTTGTTGCCACCCGGAGGAGTGATGCCGCCACGACCGCTCCAGTAAGGAACATCGGAATAGCGATAACCTTCCTCCAGCGTGAAGGTTATGAACTGGCTCGGCATGTAGTCGAGCGTGACAGTTCCGTCATGCATCAGCGAGCGATCACCGCCATTTTCTGTGAAATACGGAGTACCGCTGGTGGCCGTGGCGCCGTTGATCGGAGGAAGCAAGGTGAGGTAGCGACCCGGGTTGCTCATCACGCCACCACCAAGAGTTATCGCATAGCGATCCTTCTTGAACCAGTAGCGGTCATAGATCATATAGCCGAGAAAGGCCTGCTTGGGCCTGCCATTCTTGCTGTTGTGGCAGTTGACGCCACCGCTGTAAGTTGAACTGGATCCCATCTCCGGAGAGTATCCATGAGGATCATACGGACCACTGGAAGGTCCGCCACCATATTCACAACCGGCGTCGCCTGTGACTGTGAACGCGGCCTTATCCATGAACCTCGTGGGATTGTCATAGTATTTTACCTGTGCGCTATAGTCAGCATGGATGCGCGAGCGACCCGGGAATCCAACTGCGTCTTCACCCAAACCATAGTTGTTGAATACGAAATCGAGGTAGGGCTTGGGACGCCAGAGAATCTGTCCGCCTAGGCCGGGCTTGCCGTTGGCGCGTGCATAGGACTGCCATCCATTGATGATCCACGGTTCGATCTTCAGCTTCTTCGTTGGAAAATACTGAATGCGCAATCCGTTGAAGAACCATGGAGTGTTCGAAGAAACAAACGAAGGCTGGTAAGTCCAGTTATCGAAGTTGTAGTAGCTGAACAGGCCGATGTAGGAGACGAATATGCCGGCATCCACGTTGAGTCCGTGAGCCACATCGAAGTGATACCCCCCCCATGCCTCTGAGACGTACTTATACGCGCCAGACAGATCCCATTGCCCGCGACTCGGGCTGGCGTCGTTTCTCGGGGTAGTCGTTGCGAACAAACCGTTCATAGTCAGGATGCGTCCACGGACATTGTCAATGCGGATGTCGCCCCCAATGCTGATCTGTTCGAGCTGCCATTCATCCGACCGAAAGCTCTCCGTCGCGCCGCCCATAGTGTCGTCGTGTGGGTGATTGTAGTCGAGGATGTAGTTGGCGTCGGCGCGGAACTCGGGCGTGAAGTACTTGGTCGCCATGGGGCTGTCCACAGCGTGCCCATTGCTATTCAGCCAAGTCCAGTCTCCGGGGAATGGAGCTTCCTTGGTAGTTCTTTCGGCGCTGATCTCGGGGGTCGCTGGAGACGCTGCCTGAGCGGGCGGAGCCGCGGCCGGAGCAGGCGAAGTCACCGGAGTGCCGGAAGCGCCGCTTGCCTTCAGTTCGGATTCAAGTTGCGCTATCCGGGCCTTCATCTCCATGAGTTCTTTGATAACCGCATCGTTGTTGGGAGACGTCGCGCTTGCGCTCGGTGGCGTCGTGGCGTTGCTGGGGGTTGAGGTTGCGCTTTGGGCGTGGCACGTAAACTGCATAACAAGACCGCTGATTGCGACCCCCAACGTTATGGCGGTTTTGAAATTCTTCGTCATCGGTGTCTGACCTCCTCGACGTCTTGCGTCGCTGGGCTGAATTGCGTTGGCTCTCTCTGAAGTATGGCTATCCTGTCGATTCCGCCTACCTCTCCAATTTTTATGCGAAGCGACATAAAAGAGTCGCAAAGAATACGCAGTACTTTCGAAAAGGCTAAGTAACATAACGCACTTTTACGAGCGCTTACAAGGGCCACCTGCATTCGGTTCACCTTGGAGAGAGTGGCTTAAACAGACGTTAAAGCGAGGTCCATAAAGAGTCCGTATGTGTTTTGAAGAAAGTTATAAGTGTTACGTGATGGTTATATGATGAAGCCGTGAAGGTTTATTCTTCCAGTCAACTCATGACCGAGATTGTCAGATTTCCGGACGGCTCAATGCCTTTATTTTATCTTTACCTTTTTATCTCTAGCATGAAGGCATACAGCCGTTGCTCCTAGATCGACCCTGCCGCGTAACTTGACTCAGCAAGGCACAAAACAACATCCACTGGCCAACCGATAAAGCCAACCGAACGACCACAGGAATCAAAGCGAAGTTTGCATGGACTCTATTGGCGCTGACGGCCATCGCCATTCGGGCGCAGCATACTGAATCTGCGAGTCGGCAGATTCATCAGGTTCCGGATAAGGATGGCATTTACTATTCCGGCCCCGATGTCACTGCGCCCCGGTTACTGCGCACTGTATATGTTCCATACCCTGAAGGCGTACGCGCTAAAGAAGTTCAGGGCATGACCGTCCTGGCCATGGTCATTGGCGTCAACGGCATCCCTGTACACATTCAGGTGCTGCACAAGCACGGCGACGCTTTCGATCAAGCATCCATCGATGCGATCAAGCACTCCTCGTTTGTGCCCGGCAGATTGGGAGACAAGCCGGTCCCGGTATGGATCGATATTCGAGTGGTCTTCAGGGCCAACCACAGCCAGACTGTCCCCCAAGTTCTTATCACCGAGAGAGACCTGCCCGTGCCGGATGCATCACGGTTGGAAGACAAGCATCACAACCCTTTGTCGTATACTCCGCCCTTCCCCATCCACGCGGTTGACGCGGACTTCTCCGACCCGTTTACGACACATCCGTATGTGCAGGTGGCCATCATCACCGTGCTGGTGGGCGAAGACGGATTGCCAAAAGAGGTTCTCGTTAAGCGCGGCCTCGGGTTTGAATTGGACAAAAAGGGCGAGACAGCCGTCTGGCAATACAGGTTTTTACCCGCTACCAACAGGGGCAAACCCATAGTTGCGCGCACAGATGTGATGGTCGATTTCGCCAAGCTTTGATCACCGACTTCTTGTGTTCGGGCTATTTCTTCCCAACACATCGGAAAGGTCAAATTGGGCATCGGTAGGGTTGATCTTGCAGGAACGCTTTACATTGCCATCGGTTTCGCAATTTAGTTCTCGCAACGGTTCTTGCATCGCTCTCGAACGGTCTATCCAGCCTTCGGAACCGACGCTTCGGAAGTGCAGAATACCCCGCAAGGATTCGTACAGGATTATCACACAGCCCTGTTGGTAGCCTGCTCTGATCACGACAAACCCTGGATTTATCGATACTCATTGGTTCCTCATTGCTCTGAATGGCAACTCTGCGACAGAGCAAGTAAGCTGAGAGGTCTCTTCTCGTACCGCAGACGGTCGTTTAAACGAATCGTCAGTCGCCCTTTCTGGGCGTCGCGTGAAGAAGAATCTGGTGTTGAGGCTTAGGGCTATGGCATGCTGTTGATCGCAGCATGCGGTAAGCAGGACCGTGTATGTGCTGTCGAGTCTGTCACCCTGAAAGAAGTATTGCGGGCCTGGAACCATCACCGGAAAGAACTCCGTTCCTTTCTTCGCAATCGTAGTCAGGCAGCATCGACGGCGCATTCGCATTGTGGACTTCTGCCTGCGCCATATCCTGCTCAACTTCAGGGCCTTGTCAATCGTTAGGAAAAGAGCTGGCACCACACGAAGGAGAAGCAATGCAAAAGCGTACTCTCGGACAGAATCTCGAGGTTTCTGCTCTCGGCCTCGGATACATGAGCATCACATCGGCCTATGGCCCGGCAGCCGACAAGGGCTAAATGATTCAGATGATTCATGCCGCCCATGATCTCGGCGTTACCCACTTCGATACGGCGGAAGCCAATGGCCCCTTCGCGAACGAAGAGCTTGTGGTCGAAGCGCTACAGCCG
>Ga0302140_10010129_pt1 | contig 11671 bp, 8 predicted proteins | sample I_Bog_E1_1_FD_202095 | JGI IMG/M metagenome (GOLD analysis project Ga0302140, IMG submission 202095) | Peat permafrost microbial communities from Stordalen Mire near Abisko, Sweden - I_Bog_E1_1 | ecosystem: Environmental > Terrestrial > Soil > Wetlands > Peat | place: Sweden: Abisko, Stordalen...
CAAGCACATTCAGGTGCAGGATGGCGACGAGATCCAGGCGGGCGAGAAGCTCACCGAGGGTGCCGTCTCCCCCCACGACATCCTGGAGATCCAGGGCGACAAGGCCCTGCAGGCCTTCCTGCTCAACGAAGTGCAGGAAGTCTACCGGGCCCAGGGCGTGACCATCAACGACAAGCACATCGAGACCATCATCCGTCAGATGATGCGTTGGGTGCAGATCACCGACGTGGGCGACACCCCGCTCATCGTCGACGAGAAGGTGGACAAGCACCGCTTCAAGGAAATCAACGAAGCGGCCTTCAAGGAGAACGGTCTTCCGGCCACCTGCGAACCGCAGTTGCTGGGCATCACCAAGGCCGCCCTCACCTCCGAGTCCTTCATCTCCGCGGCCTCCTTCCAGGAGACCACCCGAGTGCTCACCGAGGCAGCCCTGGAAGGGCGCGTGGATTACCTGCGCGGCCTGAAGGAGAACGTCATCCTGGGCCGGCTCATTCCCGCCGGCACCGGCATGGCGCTCTACCGCAACCTCGAGATCGAGGAAGGCCAGTACCCCGAGGCGTCCGATACGGACCATCTGGGCCTGGATGACTTCGACGACGAGTACAGCCGGATGGCGCAGCATGTCGAGGAACTTCAAGGCATGAGCGAAATCGAGGGTGAGGACCTTTGAAGTAAAGACTGAAAAGGCCGCGGCAAAGGCAGCATCCAACTGCTCTTGCCGCGGCGTTTCATTCGTACATTGTTTAGAGAGCCATTACCTTTCTTTGTGATCCGTGGCGTTGCGGCCTTACTGCTTGAACGAATTTGAATGGTTGCCTGTCTCACTCCTTTGAACTTTTACTCAGCCATACTGCTGGCTTATTGCCATGGGTCATCGGTCCATCTTGCTGTTTACGTTCGAATTCGTCAAACTGCGCAGGGGTGCCTTTGATCTTCAACTTTCAAAACCATGGGCCAAGTCCAAGTTGACCTGGGGTAAATGGGCGAATTGAGATGGCCCAAGATATCCGACCGTAATCCGACCCGGAGTCTTAATTGATTTGCCTCTCCAAGTTTCCGAATTACGGGTACACCTCACTTTTGCTGGTAACGTAGACCACATGTTGATAGAATTCTCTTATAACATGGTCGTTGCGGCGGTCGAATTCTGTTCTCCAGGGGGTATTTCTGAATGTTTGACAGCTTTCCTGGCCTAAAGGCCGCACTGAAATTTGGGCTGTTAGCAGCATTCCTTGTTGCGGCAGGAACCCTGTTTCTTCCAAATCATTATCGTTCCGAGGCAAGGATTCTTCCGACGGAAGGTAAGGGGATGGCAGCAGGTTTAGGAAACTTGGCCTCTGCTGCAGCTGCATTTGGCGTCAGCGTGCCCGGGTCAGAGGGAGGCGACGCGAATTTTGTTGAAATCATTGGCAGTCGATGGATGGGGGAGCGCCTGCTCGGAGCTGAATTTGTTTTTAAGCAAAGAAGCTGGATGTTTGGTGCCGAAAGAACGAAAAAAGAAACACTCTATTCTTATATCCATAAAAAAAATATTGATAAGGCGATGGTAGAACTGGAGACCATGATCAATTGCTCCAAGGATCTGAAATCCAAGGTCATTTCCATGAGTGTTGATACAAAATCTCCTGACCTTTCGCAGCAGGTCTTGCAAACGAGCATTCGGTTGCTTGAACAGTTTGTTCAGGAGAAGGGACGCACAAAGGGAGGTGCGAAAGCCGTCTTTGCGGATGCGCGTCTAAAGGAGGCTAGAGAGGAGATGGCTTTTGCGGAGGATGAATTGCGAGGTTACCTGGAGATCAATCGCAATTTCGTCACGAGTTCCGATCCCGCTGTGCGCTTGAAGGGGATGAGATTGGAGGCGGAGTTGAAGCTTCACCAGCAGGTGGTGATGACTTTGGCCATGAATCGCGAGCAAGCCTTGATGGAGGAGAAGAACGATATCCCAGTCATCAACCTTTTGGATCCTGCGAACCTGCCCGTTGAAAAAAGTAAACCTAGTCGATCCGCTTTTGTCATCGGAGCGTTTTCCCTGGTTTTCGCTATGGTCCTGGCCTGGGCGAATCGGCTCGTCCTCTATGCCCTGCTCAAGGCGGATTGACGAACGGTGGCGACTGCTGAAATCTATCTGGTGGTCCACCTTTTGTTTGAATTGCTAAATAAGCCAAGCGCGAATAAATTATCATTTCGACAATAGGCCACATGGAATTCGGAGCTATGTCGTTCGTATTGGAGGTATAAATCGCATGTTCAAAGACAGAGTTCTCCTCATTACCGGTGGAACCGGTTCTTTCGGTAACGCGGTTCTTAATCGCTTTTTGGATTCCGATATTGGAGAAATCCGGATTTTTAGCCGCGATGAGAAAAAGCAGGACGACATGCGGCATCGTTACAACAATCCAAAGGTAAAGTTTTATATCGGGGATGTGCGAAATTACGACAGCATTCACTCCGCGATGAGAGGTGTTGATTTCGTTTTCAGCGCGGCGGCGCTGAAGCAGGTTCCGTCCTGCGAGTTCTACCCGATGGAAGCCGTTCGGACCAACGTCCTTGGGACTGAGAATACGTTGCGGGCCGCAGTAGAATTGGGCATCAAGCGCGTGATTGTGTTGAGCACCGACAAGGCGGTCTATCCCATCAACGCCATGGGTATGAGCAAGGCCCTCATGGAGAAGGTAACGATCGCGATGGGGCGGAATGTGGATCCGGAAAAAACCCGAATGTGCAACACGCGTTATGGCAATGTAATGGCTAGCCGTGGCTCGGTGATTCCACTTTTTGCTAAACAGATCTTGGCCGGAGCCCCGATAACTATCACCGACCCTGATATGACTCGGTTCATGATGTCCTTGCCTGATGCGGTCGACCTCGTTCTCTTTGCCTTCCAGCATAGTCACCAAGGGGAAACCTATGTCCAGAAGGCCCCAGCCGCAACGATTCTTACCCTAGCCGAGGCAATGAAAAAGATATTCAATGCCAAAAACGAAATCCGGATCCTGGGCACAAGGCATGGAGAGAAGAAGCATGAATGCCTTGTTAACCGCGAAGAAATGGCACGGGCTGACGATCTTGGGGAATACTACAGGATTGATGCGGATGGGCGCGACCTGAATTATACTAAATATTACGAACAGGGAGAGCAGTCCATCTCTTTGGGCGTGGATTACACCTCTGAGAATACCAAGCGCCTTGACGTGGAAGGCATGATCGAACTCCTCTTGAAACTTCGCTACATTCAGGATCTGAAAGCCAGTGGGCGTGCTGAAGATGCAGGGTGACGGTGCCCCATTGGCAAGGAGAGTAGAATGAAAGTAGCGGTTCTGGGAGTATCAGGAATGCTCGGCTCCATGGTGCTAGATATTTTCAGCCAGGAGAAGAACATTCAGACCATCGGTACCGTTCGGGGCGGTACGCCGATTCAATTCCCGGATGGGGTCCAGCAACGCCACCTCGATGCCGAGTTGGCGACGACCCAAGAGGTCGCGAGTTTGCTCGAAGGGGTTGATTGGGTTATCAATTGCATTGGGGTGATTAAGTACCATATCCATGATGACAACCATGGGGAATCGGAACGGGCAATTAGGGTCAATTCCTTGTTCCCTCATGTCCTTGCGGAGGCGGCAACAAGGACTGGGAGCAGAGTTCTACAGATCGCCACGGATTGCGTATACTCGGGGAGCAAGGGAAGCTATCTAGAAACAGACCCACATGACGCTCTGGATGTCTATGGGAAGACTAAAAGCCTCGGGGAAGTGCCGACTGATGGGTTTTACAACCTGCGCTGTTCGATCATCGGCCCAGAGCGGAAGGAGAAACAGTCCCTGCTCGAATGGTTCCTGGGACAACCACGGGGGGGGGCGGTAATGGGTTACACCAACCACTACTGGAATGGTGTTACCACCCTGCATTTTGCGAAGCTTTGTCTCGGGATCATTGGTGGAAGCGTAAAGATGCCCGGCCATACGCACGTGCTTCCTGCGGACGTTCTATCAAAAGCGGATCTTCTTCACTCCTTTGCCATGTTCTTTGGAAGGAAGGACCTCGCCATTGCTGCTCGCCCCGTCCCGCAAAGTGTCGACCGTTCCCTGGGCACTTTGGATCCCGACCTGAATTTGAGAATTTGGCAGGCCGCTGGATACCTCGAACCGCCAACCCTTGCCCTCATGGTTGAGGAATTAGCACAGTATATCCATTCTAGGGGAGGAGCGTTTTGATGAAGGTCATCACCATCCTGGGCACGCGCCCGGAAATAATTCGTTTAAGCAGGGTGATCGTGGAGCTCGACAAGTGCACCGACCACACCCTCGTACATACCGGCCAGAATTATGACCCCCGATTGAACGAGTTGTTTTTCGACGAACTGGGCCTGCGCCAACCTGACCACCTCCTTGGCGCGAAGGGCGAATTCGGTGATCAGGTTGGAAGCATCCTCAGTGGTGTCGAGCGCCTTTTTAAGCAAATCAGGCCGGACAGGGTTCTTGTGCTTGGAGACACCAATAGTGGATTAAGTGCGATAGTGGCCAAGCGCCTGGGACTTCCCGTTTACCACATGGAGGCGGGCAATCGTTGCAATGACGACCGTGTTCCCGAGGAAGTCAACCGCCGGATCATCGATCACTCCAGTGATGTGCTCATGCCCTATACCGAAGGTAGCCGCCAGAACCTGATCAATGAGGGGTTGCCAAGCAACCGTATCTATGTAACAGGGAACCCAATTTTTGAAGTCATCCAACATTACGACACTCAGATTCAGGCATCGAATATTCTAGGGGCCCTAGGGCTGAAGCCCGAGGAGTTCTTCCTCGTGACAATGCACAGGGCAGAAAACGTGGATTTGGAAGACCGGCTTCGGGCCTTTCTGGAATCCTTTGACCGTCTGCAGCGCACCTACAATATTCCGGTCATCGTAAGTACTCATCCGCGCACTCGCGTGCGCATGCAGGCCATGGGAACAGTCGCATCAAATTCTCAAGTCCGTTTCCTCGAACCATTTGGTTTCTTCGATTTCGTTAGTCTGGAAAAGCAGGCCTTCTGCGTTCTCAGCGACAGTGGTACGGTACAGGAGGAATGCTGCATCTTTGGGGTGCCCAACGTGACGATCCGGGACGTCACTGAGCGCCCGGAAACTATTGAATGCGGCAGCGCCGTCCTGAGTGGGGCGAACGCTGATCATATCGAGTCCCTCGTCCGGCTCACGACCACCCAGGCCAGCGATTGGACCCCGCCCGTCGAATATATCAAGCCAAACGTTAGCAGCACGGTGGTCCGGATCCTGATGGGCCACCTGCATCGTGGAGGATTGTAGGATTGGCGTAAACTTCTGGGTTCGCCCTAGGCAGGCCTTGCACTCGAGTCTCCGTGCTCAATAGCAATGCGAATCTGACTGGCCACGTTAGAATGGGGTAAAGGCGTTTCTATTAATGCCTGCAGCGGTGGGCAGGGCCCTGTCCTTGACAGGTAGATCAAAGCCTGGACTTGTGTCTTTCCACCCAGGCCACACCGAGCATCGGGGGTGAAATGCTGGAACCAATGGTTGGGATGTTTAGGGGGCTGCGGGACACGATCCTTGGCAGCAAGTCGGTGAAGAACGTCATCTGGAATCTACTGGGGGGATTCTACGCGGGTATTCTGATCGTTGTGGCCACCCCCATGTATGTGTCCCATCTTGGGCTTGAGGGCTACGGCATCCTGGGCTTATGGTTAATGATGCAGGTGATGATGGGCCTGCTGGATGTGGGGATGGGCGCTACGCTGGTCAAGGAATTCGCCAATTCCAAAAACGATCGCGAGGGCCAGGAAGTAAAACGTGATCTGCTGAGAACGCTGGAGATCGTCTACTGGATAGTGGCTATGCTCCTGTGTCTGGGACTTGCGTTGGGCTCAGGTCCGATAGCCAGTCATTGGCTCAAATCTCATACGCTTTCAGATGCCTACCTGAGTAGGGCAATTCGTCTGATGGCCGTCACGCTCGGATTGCAGTTCCCCTGTGTCCTCTACACGAATGGCTTGGCCGGCCTCCAGAAGCACGGAAGGATGAACGCCCTTCAGATCATGGGGAACACGCTCCGCTACGGCCTGGGTGTCGCTGTCCTGGTCTGGAGGGCGGATCTCGTTTGGTTCTTCACGGTCCAGGCTGTGGTTGCGGCGCTTCAGACCTTTGCCATCCGGTGGGTTTTATGGAGGATGATTTCGGACGAGGTGACCCAGCCTCCTGCCTTTCGGAAGGAGGTATTCGAGCGGGTGTGGCGCTTTTCCCTTGGTATGGCTGCCACTTCCATTGCCAGTGTCCTGGTGGGGAATGCCGATAGGATCGCGCTGAGCAAGATGTTGCCCACCGCAGAATTAGGAAAGTACGCCGTGGCGTTCACCGCTACCGGGTTGCTGCAGATGGGGATCCAACCCTTCTACCGGGCTTTTTTCCCTCGCTATGCCGAACTGGTATCACTCGGGGACGCGCAACGCCTGCGGGAGGAATATTTCCGGAGTTGCAAGTTAATGGCTGCTTTCATTCTTCCGCTGGGAATACTCGGTCTGATTTTCGCACCCCAGCTCTTTCATGACTGGTTGGGTCGCGATGACAGAACCATCGTTGAAGTATTCCGCTTCCTGCTTGTGGCTATCACCTGCTCGGGTCTCATGTGGCTGCCGGCAGCCTATATGCAGGCGCATGGCCGCCCAGTTCTCCATGCAACCATGATCGCCGGGGCCCTGGTGCTTGGCGTGCCAGTCATGATCTGGGCAATCAGAACCTACGGCACAGTTGGGGCCACCGCGGTATGGCTGTTACATGGCGTTTCTGGCCTGACTCTTGAGTTGTGGCTCATGCACAGATGGTTGCTGGTTGGCGATCTGGCCCGCTGGTACCGATCCATCCTTGCTCAACCGTTGCTCATAACCCTCCCCTTGGCGGGGGTCTCTTGGTGGCTGATGCCGGTGGGCTTAGGTCGAGGCGGAAGCTTGTGCTGGATTGGATTTACGGGGTTGTTTGTGGTGGCAGTCCTCCTTTATTTCAACCTCAACCAGGCCCGGTTGGATACCCCGCGGGGCCTTTCTGATCTTCCCGGCGGTTGCTCATGACCATGAAGAGTGAATCTCTTTTTTCCGTCATCATTCCGACTAAGGACCGGGCCGAGTTCCTCCACCATACTCTCCGGACCTGTTCGTTGCAGGATGATGAGAACCTCGAATTCATCGTGTCAGATGATGGCAGTCGGGACAATACCAAGGATGTCGTCCTGGAGGCCGCGCGAAAGGATCCGAGGATCCGCTATGTTACCCCCGGCCCTGGCGTGGGTATGCGCGACAACTTCGAGTTCGCCCTGGACCAGGTAAAGCCTGGCTATGTCATGGCCCTGGGAGGGGACGACGGACTTTTGCCTTACGGAATTCGTGGCATGCGGGAGGTTCTGAAGGACACCGGGCAGGAGATGCTCGCCTGGCACGCCCCGATCTTCTACTATGCCAAGGCCAGGATGGAAACGGGCCAATTGGTCCTCCCCAGGCCGCGCCCTGGGCGTATTCTCCAGTCGAAGGACTACTTGGAACGGCAGGCCAGGACCTTGGATTACATCAGTGATCCAGAATCGCCCATGTTTTATGTCAAGGGAGTCACCTCGACCCGCTTGGTTGACAGAGTGCGAAGCCGGTCCGTGGATGGGCGCTTTTATCAATGTCCTACTCCGGACGGGTATTCCGGGATCGTGTTGGCGGGAGAGGTTGAGACCTACGCGTTTTCCGGAGAACCCTTCTCAATTTATGGTGCGTCCCCCACCGCCCAAGGTGTCAGCTATCTGGCGGGCGATAACGAGGCCAGGAAGCGGTCGGAAGCCTTCTTCCGGGACGTCGCCCAGGTTCCCATGCACGGGGAACTTGCCTCCCAGCCATACTCTCCCCTCATCACCATTATGACGGTCGACTACCTACTTACTGCCCGTGATCTGCAGGGATGGCCTGGGCGTTTCCCGGCCATCGATTTTCGCCAGTTGCTTTTGAAGAGCCTGGGAGAACTTGCCCATGGACTGTATTCGGAAGAGAGAGTCGCCAGGGAACTGGGCATTCTCAATCAGATTGCCGAACAACATGGGTTGGGTGCGTTCTTCCGTCAGACGGTAAAGGATTCAAGGCGGCATCAGAAAAAAACACCCTTTGAGGGTAATGGATTTACTCCCAATCAACTCTTCCTGGATTGCTCCATGTACGGGATCAAGGATATTTTTGATGCCGCCTTCGTCGCTCATTACACTTCTCGGCTTGCTCAAAAAACCAACCTTTCCACTCTTTGGGATACGATTGTCAGAACGGTAGGATACCGATTGCGATCACTCCGCAAAGGTGGTGCGTTCCCGAGTCAAGCTGAGTGGGTGGATACAGATAAGAGCCAGGCTAAAGGATGACTAAGAAACTAAGAGTTGATCTGATTATCACGTTGCTGGCCACAGGAATCCTGAGTCTGATCATTGCGACCGGGTTCCGGAACGACGTATCTTATATTCTTTTGCCAACAGTAGCTTCTTTCTCTATTTTTATGATTTTTTCTCTCATTCTGCGAGCCCGAGTTGGCGAGAACCTGTTTGGTGAAATCGGTTTTCTATATATGGCTCTTGCCTTAATCTACACGGTTCTCCCGGCCTTCACCTTCCTGGCCTTGAATATTGAGGTAACTCCCGGTTGGGTATGGGAAAACCTTGCTGCCCTTTTGCCCTCCCCCTACCAACTGGGAATCCACCTCTGGCGGCATGTGCTGTTCCTATTCGGCATTTCGACAGGGTATCTCTTGTTTCGTGGCCGGCATGTTCCGGACGTGAGGGCGGTCAAGGACCCTAAGGGCAAGGATGACTTGACCATTTTGGTCCTACTGGTGGTTGTTGTGGGCAGCATTCTTAGTATCGTAATGCTTTCTGCACCAGTTCATACTTATATCGAAAATTATACGCGTTTTGATCATCTTTCTTGGTTGCCTCGAAAATTCGTATCCATGAGTGAACGGATGAAGCAAGGATTCTATGTGATTCTTGTCACCTTTTTGTTTTTAAATTTTAAAAGATATAGATTGGTAACATTATTAGTTGTTTTGATGATGTGTGTATTTGAAGTAGTATTCTCATTTGGTTCAAGAATCGAGAGTCTTATTGTTATTTTGATAGCAATTTGCCTTTACCATTATTGTGTCAAGCCGGTAACCCTCAAGAAGGGCATGGTGGCCGGGCTTGCGCTCGTTACTGTCTTCACGGCCATTGAGATTCTACGATCCTATGACTTCGATTTGTCAATGAGCCAAAGCGTAGTGGCCGAACATGGAATGTCCCCTGCGACGGAATTGGGAGCCGTCTACATGGCAGGTTTCCACCTATACTCAGAGCGGTCCCAAGGAAAAATCCCTCCTAGAGAATGGCCTATGTTTTTCAACGACTTTATCTCTCTCTTCACCCCTAACAATTTCACAAGGTGGAACCCTCAGTACTGGTATGCGAAGGCCTATTTTCCGGATGCAGTTGTGCCCCCGGAAACGCTTGGCCCTATTGCAGACAGCGCGATCTGGGGAGGAGAAATTGATTTGCTGATCCGTAGTCTGGTCAATGGAGCATTTTTCGCCTATCTTGTTCGTTGGTTTATAACTCGACAGGAAAAGTGGTGGGCACTTTCTGTTTACGTATTCTGCTACGCAACCTGCATCATGACCTTGAAGTATTCCGTATTTTGGCATTTGAACCCACTGTTCAAAACTTTCGTGCCAACCATCCTGGTGGTTTGGGTACTGCGGAACCTGCTTCCTGCAAAAAACCCACCGCTGTCCTCTGGGAGGATATAGAATGTTCATTAGAAGCAAGGCACCTTTACGTTTGGGTTTCGCTGGAGGGGGAACGGATGTTTCCCCATTCAGTGATACGTTTGGCGGAGCGGTGCTCAATGCGACGATAGACCTTTTTGCTCATGTAGTTATTGAACCCATTGCTGAGCCCAAGGCGATTTTTCGTTCCGTGGACCAACGAACGGACTTTGGGTGCGCTCTTGGGGCCGAACCAAACACGCAATGCGACGGCAATATTCCTTGCGGCGTATATAGGCGATTTGTAAAGGACTATGGACCAGCACCCTCCGGTTTTGTATTGACTACTTTCGTGGATGCACCGGCGGGGTCCGGTCTGGGCACATCGTCAACCTTGACAGTGGCGACTGTCGCCGCTTTCGCAGATTTCTTTGGGGTGGGCCTTGGTGAATACGATATGGCGCATCTTGCTTTCGAAATTGAGCGAAGTGATCTGGGGCTCGCCGGTGGAAAGCAGGACCAGTACGCGGCCGCTTTCGGTGGGTTCAATTTCATGGAGTTCGGCCCGGGGCAGAATGTTGTGGTCAACCCTCTGCGGTTAAAGATGGAGATTATCTCCGAACTGGAAAGCTCACTGGTTTTGTTTTACACGGGAATGAGCAGATCTTCAGCTCGGATCATCGATGCGCAGAGCAAGAACATTTCGGCTGGGCGGCAGCATAGCGTAGACGCTATGATCCACTTGAAGGAACAGGCCGTGTGTATGAAGGAGGCTGTCCTGAAAGGTCAGTTGAACAAGTTCGGCGAGATTCTGAGTTACGGCTGGCGACTGAAAAAGGAGACGGCTGCGGAAGTCTCAAACCCGCTCATTGACGAGATATTTGAATGTGCTCAGCAAGCCGGGAGCTCTGGAGGTAAGATCTCCGGAGCTGGGGGCGGCGGGTTCATAATGTTTTACTGTCCTGGGGTCAATCGCTATGCGGTCATAGATGCTCTGGGAAGATTTGGTGGTGAATGCAGGCGGTTCCAGTTCGTCCAGTATGGTGTGGTAACCTGGAGAACCGCCTGATGAGCAAGCTAAATGCACGAAACCCTATGGATATCATGTATTTGTTGGCGCTTGCGACGAGTTTGGGCAGTGCGAAGCCCGGCCAAGATCGCTTTTATTTACCGAGTGTGCTAGTATTAGAGATGTAATTGATGGCTTAGGTTAAAGGTTGACCTGGTTCTGGCTTGTAGGGGGGGGGTTGAGATTATTTGTTGTAGGATCTGATGGATTCGTCGGAACCGCGATTTGTGCCAAGTCACGGCTGAAGGACTCTATTGTCAGGGTTGCTCACGGATCTGCCGAAAGTTCGGTCCCATTGGACCTGCGGGAACCGGACAACTTCGACTACTCGATGTTGTCAGGGGATTGCGCTGTGGTCTTCCTTGCAGCCATTTCTTCGCCTGATTTTTGTTCTGCAGATCCTGGTAACGCCGGCGAGATCAATGTGAAGGGCACTCGGGCCTTCATCGAAAAGGCCTTAGCCCGTGACTGTCGGGTGATCTTCTTTTCGTCGGATGTGGTATTCGGGAATTGCACCGGCATAGTCGACGAAGATACCCCCAAAAGCCCCCTTGGAGTATACGGGGAGATGAAGGCCGAGGTCGAGACCCGTTTTTCGGGACTGGCGAATTTCAAAGTGGTTCGCCCATCCTATATCGTATCGGTGAAGGACAAGTTTTCTTCTTATTTGCGGGGGTGTGCCCTGGCGCAAAGGACGGCCGAGGTGTTTCATCCATTGCTCCGTTCCGGGATCCATATTGACGATGTCATTGCCGCAATCGACAACTTGCTCCTCAACTGGCATCGCCATCCCTGCCCGTCCGTGAATCTGTGTGGTACCCGGTTGGTCTCCCGGATCG
>Ga0302140_10010133_pt1 | contig 11670 bp, 8 predicted proteins | sample I_Bog_E1_1_FD_202095 | JGI IMG/M metagenome (GOLD analysis project Ga0302140, IMG submission 202095) | Peat permafrost microbial communities from Stordalen Mire near Abisko, Sweden - I_Bog_E1_1 | ecosystem: Environmental > Terrestrial > Soil > Wetlands > Peat | place: Sweden: Abisko, Stordalen...
AGAAAACAGAACTTCCACTTAAAAATCAGCGGAAAATGTCCGAACAACCGGGACCACCTCACGCAGTATTATGGGTCAATACCCAACCGCTGGACAAGGTGGCCTTGCGTTGGCGCTGCTGCATGGATCGAGGGTTAGCCGAGCTTCCCCTTTCCCCAGATTGTTTAAGCAGTTATTGTTAGACGGCGGACGGAGTCCAAGCCTCCGCGTGCAGCATGTGGTTGACAATTTTCCCGGGGCGTACATTCGTTGCGACATGCGAGCTTCGAGGCAGGGGTTTAGCTCATCCGGCCTTGTCTGTGGAAATCGGGCGCGTAGATGACCTGATGTGGCACCCTAGAAGTCTGGAGGAGTTTGCCCACCATGCCTGTTGAGAACATTTACGCCGCTGCCCCAACAGAAGACCTGCACGCCTGGGAGGCGGGCGGAGCCGATTCCGCAGAGGCGCTTTCCGCCTGGGTGGGCGCGCGCCTGGCGGCGTACGAGGAGGCGCTGGCCGCGCTGCTGGCCGTCAAGGGTAAGCGTACACCGGAAAATTCGCTGCGTCTCTACGACGCGGCCATCGAGCAGCTCAGCCTGGCCGGCGCGCAGGCAGGCGTGCTGAACTCCGTGGCCGCCGATAAGGTGGTGCGCGACCAGGCACAAACGGAAGCGCAGCGAGTGGCGCAGGCCGCGAGCGCTCTGAGCCTGAATCGCGCGGTCTACGAGGCTCTTGCGGCCATCAATCTTGGTGGGGCTGGCGCACTTGCCGGGGCTGGCGCAGCCATAAAGCATTATGTCGAACGCACACTGCTCAGTTATCGGCTGGCCGGTGTAGACAAGGACCAGGCCACTCGCGACCATTTGCAATCGCTGCATGAGAGGGCTACTCATCTCTCGCTCGAATTCAACCGCAACATTCAGGAGGGCGCAAAGACGATAGAGACCACGGAGGCTGAGTTGGACGGGCTGCCGGAAGACTACCTCGCGCGGCACCGGCCCGACGCTGACGGCCACATCACCCTCTCGACCGACCCGCCCGAGATGCAGCCGGTGATGACCTTTGCCGCGAACGCCGCGCTGCGCAAGCGGATGTTTTTGGCTTATAACACTCGCGCCTACCCGGCCAACCAGCAAATTCTTCTGGACCTTCTGGCCACGCGCCAGGAGATTGCGGACGTGCTGAGGTTCCGCAGTTGGGCCAATCTGGCCACTGCCGACCAGATGATGGGCTCGGCGGCTAACGTGCGCGAGTTCATCTCCAAATTAGCCGCGGCCAGCCTGGACGGCGCGCGGCGCGAACACGAAATGATTCTCGAATTCGCGCGCAAGCACCAGCCGGAGTTGACGGCCATCGACATTACCAGCCGCGGATACTGGTACGAACAATTCCGCCGCTCGGCATTTGATTTCGATTCACAGTCCGTGCGGCCTTACTTTCCCTATGCGCAGGTGGAAGCAGGTGTGCTGGAGACAGCCGCGCGTTTGTTCAAGGTCGAGTTTCGACGGGTTCTAACTGCAGCATGGCACCCGGCCGTTTCGGTCTTCGAGGTCTTCGACGGCGGCCAAAATGTGGGCCGCTTTTATCTCGATATGCACCCTCGCGAGGGCAAGGACAAGTGGTTCTCCGCCGCGCCGGTGGTGACGGGAGTTCGCGGGCGCGCTCTGCCCGAGGCCGCGCTTATCTGCAACTTTCCCGGCACTGAAGAGGGCGATCCGGGACTATTGCAATACAGCGATGTGGTGACGTTTTTCCACGAATTCGGCCACCTGATGCACGCCATCCTGGGCGGACAAACTGAATGGGCGGGGCTGAGCGGATTTGCGACGGAGGGCGACTTCATCGAGGTGCCGTCGCAGATGCTGGAAGAGTTTTTCCGCGACGAAAAACTTTTGCAGGCTTTTGCGAAACACTACCAGACGGGAGAAACGCTCCCTTCGGAAATCATCCGGAAGATGAAGCTGGCCGGTGCGTTTGGGCGTGCCGATTGGGTTCGTTCGCAGCTCTACTACACCACGCTCTCGCTCGACCTGCACGACCGGAACCCGGCGGGACTGGACCTGGACAGCACTTCGAAGCAGCTCTACCAGAGCCTGCAACCCTGGACCTGGATGGAAGGCAACCGTATGTACGCGAGCTTTGGCCACTTGACCGGCTACTCGTCAAATTACTATACCTATGCGTTTGACAAGGTCATCGCGCTGGACTTCTTCGCCCAGTTCGACCCCGAGGATTTGCTGGGCTGCGATGCCGGCGGCCGTTATCGCAAATTGGTGCTCGAACAAGGTGGGTCGAAACCGGGACGGCAAATGGTCCGCGACTTTCTGGGCCGCGACGAAGAGTTCTCTTCATTCAGCCAGTGGCTCAATGAGGAGTTTGAAGGAGAGCTGCCAGCCACCAGCTCCTAGCTTTTCGAAAGCCACACACGAGACAGAAGACCTGGGTTCCCTGAACCTCATTCGGTCATGCGGAATCCGCTATGATGGACTCGCGATGGCAAACACACAGGATTTCAACGGCAAATGGGCGCTGGTGACCGGGGCCAGCGCGGGAATTGGCGCGGCGTTGGCTCGGGAGCTGTCAAAGCACGGAGCCAAGCTCATCCTCACAGCGCGCAGAGTTGACCGGATCGAGGCGCTGGCCGGCGAGCTGAGGGCCAGGGGCGCAGAGGTCCACATCGTCGCCGCGGATCTAAACGACCCCGCCGCGCCGCAGAAGATTTTTGACGCCACGGAAGGCGCGGGCTTCTGCGTTGACATTCTAATCAACAACGCGGGCCTCGGCCAGTACGGCGCATTCTGCGCAAGCCCCGTGGAGCAGGAGTTGAGCCAGGTGCGCGTCAACTGCGAGGCCATGGTGCGGCTGACACGGCTGTTTGTTCCGCGCATGGTTGAGCGGAGGAGCGGCTGGGTGCTGATTCTTGCCTCGACGGCCAGCTTTCAGCCCGTGCCTTATATCTCGACCTATGCGGCCACCAAGGCATTTGACCGCTTCTTCGCGCTGGGACTGGCTGCCGAGGTGGCCCGCTTCGGCGTGAAAGTGACGGCGCTATGCCCAGGGCCCACCGAGAGCGAGTTCTTCGACGTAGCCCACGCCGGCGCCTTCAAACGCCGCGGCATGCAACCGGCTGAGGACGTGGCGCGGCTGGCGGTTGCGGCCCTGGCGCGCGGCCGGCGCACACTCATCCCAACCTTGAACGGTAGGCTCACCGCCTTTCTTGTTCACTTTCTGCCGGTCAGGTTGATTACCCACTATGTCGAGAAGGCCGCACGCCCTGCCTGAGAAGCTGTCCAATCAACATTCGAACGATCTTGTTGAGTAAGAGCGCAGGGAGCGCACGGCCAAGTGAAAAATAACGGTACAATCTCGTCAAGAATAGAGATCCTGCGGTTTCCGCTCATTATCGGGATTGTTTTTATTCACAACTACACCTCGACGATTCGTATGGCTCAAGGATCGATAGGCGTTGAGCACAGCAGCGCCTGGGACGATTTTGTACGTTTTTTTATCTCTCAAGGCGTTGCACGTGTTGCCGTCCCCCTATTCTTTCTGGTCTCAGGTTATTTGTTTTTCCTGGGCCAGTGGTCGTGGAGCAAGTATGCGGGCAAGCTCAAGAGGCGGGTCAATACTCTGCTGATCCCCTTTCTCTTCTGGAATCTTGCCACCTGGGCGATTTATACAGCCGGTCGGAGAATTCCTCAAACGAGAATGTATTTTGGAGGAGGGGTGTGGCCGCCGGCCGGGCAGGTTTCTTTCCTCGGCTATATCGGCGCCTTGTTCGGCATCAGCGCGCGCTATCCGATCGATTACCAATTCTGGTTCATTCGCGACCTGATCGCTCTTGTCGTGCTTGCCCCCGTGATCTATTTCCTTTTGCGCGGCAAGTGGTTGCTGCCATTTTTACTTATCTTGTTCGGCCTGTGGTTTGCGGCGGCATGGCCGGATCTGTGGCCGAGCATGGTGCATTCAATTTTCCTGCCTGAACAGATAGAGGCGGCCCTCTACTTCAGCCTGGGCGCGTACTTATCGCAACCGGGGAAGGACGTAACTTGCCTGGATAAGTTCGGCCCGTGGATCAGCGCTGCGTTTTTTGTTTTTCTTGTTCTTCATTCGACTTACCAGGACCGCCTGCCATATCTTCACAAATTCGTGATTCTGTTCGGAGTGCCAAGCCTGTGGTGGCTGACCGGGTTGGCGCTTGGAAGTGCGAAGTTGAAGGCGTCGCTGATTGGATTGGTGGGCGACGGTTTCTTCGTCTTTGCGGCGCACGAACCGTTGCAGACTGTCGTTCGCAAGGTCTCCTATAGATTGTTCTCGCCAACCGCGGGAGCATCGGTACTGGCTCTGTACCTGTTGACCCCAGTGTGCATGATCGCTCTTCTGGTGGTTGTTCATCGCTGTCTGCTGAAGATCATGCCTCGTTTCACCGGCGTCATTACCGGCAATACCTATCGAGTTGGCCAACAGCGAGCCTGAGCCGCGCCGGGAGTTCGCGCGCAAGCTTTTGCTCGCTCCGCGTCCTTTTGTTTTGTGTTCCCTTTTCGTTGCTCTCTCGCTTACGATGGAGCGCATGAGCTACTTCCTCTTCAAAACCGAGCCCGATGTTTACTCCTTCGACGATTTCCTGCGTGACCAGGAGACCATCTGGGATGGCGTGACTAATCCAACTGCCGTGAAGTATCTGCGCGAGATGAAGGCAGGAACAAAGTGGATCTTTTACCATACCGGCGATGAGCGCACCGCCGTTGGCACCGGAACCGTGGTTAGCGTGGACGCAACCAATCCGAAGATACCCATCGTCAAGGTCAAGGTGGGCAAGCGGCTCAGCCAGCCGAAGACACTTACGGCGATCAAAGCGGAGCCTTTGTTTACGGGGTCACCGTTGGTGGTGATTGGACGGCTATCGGTTGCGCCGCTGACCGCGGAGCAGTGGGAGTGGTTTGTGGGGTGAGTTACTACAACTTGCCCTCACCGAGCCAGCGTTTGGTGTTGAGTAACTGGCGCTGATCGAGGGCCCAGACTTTTCCGGTCAGCTCATCGGGGCCTTTGCCTTCGCGGATCGACTTATCGAACTCGCCGGCCATGGCCTGCATCTTGGCGTCGAGGTCGTCGAGGAAGCTGAGCGCGAGGGCCTCGGGGATCATGGGCAGTTTGGGTGAGCCGAATTCGAGCTTGCCGTGGTGCGAGAGGATCATGTGCAGGACCAGCGTCTTGAGGCGCGGCGGGAAGTTGGGCAGGGAGTTCATGGCGCGCTCGGCGAGAGCCGTGCCGATCTGAATGTGGCCAAGCAGGCTGCCCTCGACGGTGTATTCGAAGCCGATCTCCCACGAGAGTTCGCGCACCTTGCCGATGTCGTGCAAAATCACGCCGGTCATCAGCAGGTCGCGGTTGAGGAGCGGATAATGGGGCGCGACGCGGTCGGCGAGGGTGAGCAGGCTAATGACGTGCTCGAGCAAGCCGCCCAGCCAGGCGTGATGGAGCTGCTTGGCGGCGGGGGCTTCGCGGTAAGCCTGGGCGATGACCGGATCAGCCAGCATGGTGGTGAGCAGGAGCTTGAGGTCGGGGTTGGTGAAGCTGTCGACGAAGCCAAGAAGCTGACTCCAGAGGTCGGCGATGTCGTATGTGGTCGAGGGAAGCAGGTCGGCTTTGTCCACCTCGGACGGCAGCGCCACTCGGAGCTGGTCGATCTTCATCTGCAGGCGGTCGTCGAAGCGAGAAGCACTGCCGCGAGCTTTGACAATGTCGCCGCGCTCGAAATCTTTGGCGATGCGTGGGTCGGATGGCTCCCAGACGCGTCCTTCGAGCTGGCCGGTTTTGTCGCCAAGAATGAGGCTCAGGTAGGCTTTGTTGGACTTTGTGGTGCGCTGTTGCTTGGCCAGAACGAGGAAGAAGCCGTCGAAGAGCTTGCCTTCGTCGAAGTTGGCCAGATCGGCGATGTAGATATCTTTCATAGGGATGACCAAGGGGCAGCACGAGCCGCCGGGGGCTGCGCGTGCCGCTTACCTGCGGGTCAAGGATAGCATGGTTGCCGACGCGCGAGAACGATGGATGGCGCCCCGCAAAGTTCGGCACATCACTTTACGGCGAGATTCTTGCGCATAAAATCAACCAGCTTGGGCAGCGAATCGTCCGTAGCCTGAGCGTCATAAGCCATATGACCTCTCATGTGCTTGGCGGCGGGATCGAAATAGGTTTTTGACGGCTCATTGAGATTGAAACCGTGCGTGGCGCCGGGATATTCATAGGTGGTCAGATCGAAGTTGAACTTCTTTTGAAGCAGGCTTTTCAGTTGCGGCACTTCGTCTCCGTCGCCGTAGGCGTCATCAGTCCCGTAAAAGATGATGATCGGGGCCCCAGTCAGCACACTACCACTTTCAATCTTCGGTATGAAAGCCTTTGCGACCGGGTAAAACCCTGCATGTGCCGCGAATCCCTTCTCGTCGCCCATCCACGCCTTGCGGTTGTCATCGAGGGCTGTACTCAGAGTGATCGCGCCCCCCAACGAAAACCCCATGATGCCGATGCGGCTGGGATCGATGGCCGGCAACTTCCGCAGTTCCTTCAACGCCGCAAAAGCCAGCGGAAGAAAGGTTTCAATCTTCGGCCGGTCGATTGGGGACTTGTAAATTCCGTCTTTGAAATTCACTTCAAAGACAGCAATTCCCGCATTCAGCAGCGGTATCCGATAGAGAGTGCCGCGCGAATCAATTCCCATGGTTCCGTGAATCATGACCACAGCCGGGCATCGGCTTGATGTGTTTTCCGGCACGTAAAGCGTGCCATACACTTTGAAGGGATGGCTTGAATCCAGAGAAGAGAAGTCAATCCTTGTATCAGTTGAAACTGCTCCAGCAGGCATGACAGAGACAGTAGAAAGGAACATTGCAAGTAACCCGATGCATTTCAAAGAGCTCATGACGAACCTCCGGCAGGTTCTTGTGAGATTTCTCGAAATTGCCAATTTACCGATTGCGCTACTGAAGAATCTCAGTAAGCGGGAACTTGGAGATATCCACGGTTACCTGCGATGTGAGTTGGTTAATCAGGCGAAAGATGTCGCGGTTCCAGTATTGGTTATCCGCAACATCCGCGCTCTTCTTGTCGGCGATGCGATAAATCTTCCCTCTGTAACTCACCTGGACAATGGGCGGAATTTCCTGGTCCCCGGGCATCCCTGTCAAGCGCAGCAATGGAACCCGCTCAATGGATGGGACGGCCTCGGAAAATCTGGGCAACTCTTTGAGTTGGAACTCCGGCGGAATGTAGCGGCTGTTGGGAATGGCGGGGTTGGCGTGCTCGAGCGTGTCGTATGGAAGCTGTTCCTGAGCGGCAGCCGCCATCAGCCCCATCAAAGAACGCATAACCAGATGAGCCGATATGTTTGGAGCGCCTGAAGTTGAATTGCATGCGTCCTGATTGTTTGAGCTTCCCTCGATGGAAAAACCATTGGCAAGGCTCATAAGGATCGCGTCGAGCGCAGGCCCTTCTCGAAGCTCCTTCATCTCCGGATCATTCAGAATCTCCTGCTTGATTTTCGCAATGTTGGGAACGGGCTTTGCGCCTTCCGATTGAAGCGGGTAGAGAGAAAACGCCGGGGTAAACACTTTCTCCCCTAAAAGCCACTTGGCGCCTACATGCTCCCATACGGCGTTCTTCTGTGAGGCAGTCACAAGATCCTGGGCCTTGGGAGAGTTCGCTCCGCTGTCGTCCAATCCGGAATTGCTGTCATAGGGGACGAAGGTATTTGCGCCGCGAAGAAGCAGGTAGCCGTGCCTTTGCAGCCAGTAGACGACCGCGTTTATCCGGAGGAAAGTCACATAACTGGAGAGAGTGTCGGGGTTGCGAAGATAGTCAGCCTCAGCGGCGCCGTCCGGTTTGATGTAAACCGGAGGAGGCGTGTTGCGCAGCGTTTCAACGGTGCAGCCATGCGCGGTGACCCTGGTAAGTTCAATTCGATCGACCATCAGGCGGACGAGTTGATCCGCTCGCCAGCCCTGCTGGTAGAGGATGTAGAAGGTTTCAGCGGGAACCGGCTTCAAGAGAAGCTGCGCGTTAGTTTCGTCATTTACGGGAATGAATGTGAATATTGGATCGTTCTCATAGGTCGCGACAGGTGTGCCCCCGCCGGCAGGCCCGCCTATGAGGGGATTGGAGGTTGCGGTGGCATACGTGCCAGTCCCCGTGAGAGACGCTGCCATCTTATACGCGCTGGTAATCTGGCCAATCTTGAAGAAGTAGGTAGGATCGCGGTTCTCGAGGCGCGCGAGATTCAGGAGCATCTCTCGATTCGAGGTCTCCGCATAGTCTTTTTCAAAGCCCGTGAAGTCCATCCTCAGACGCTTCACCGCGCAGCCTGTCAAACCCGCGCAGAGGAGGCCGATGACAGAGAGTATCAGATAGGTTTTCCTTGGCTTGGCCGGCCGAAAGAGCCTATTAGTCCGGGGAACGATGCAGTTCAGCAATCTTGATCTCATCTTAACTCCAGCGAGACGCAATTTACCACTCTGCGGGGAGGACCAAAGTATAGGACAAGCGCATCCTGAAAAGCAAGCGTTAAATGCCCCCGTACCGGGGGACAGCGTAGCAGGTCCGCGCCGGACTTTCTATGCTTCCGGCATTCAATCCTGTCGCGGCAGCAGCAGGCGCACTCCATGAGCTGGGCGATGCAGGCTGCCCGATTTTCGGCGATGGAAGCAAACAGGATAGACAGCCCCCCAGGCGTAACTTGTGGTATATTGGCCCGTGGCCGGGAAAGCTGAATGGAAAGCTCGGTCTGAACGAATGGCTCATAAGGTATTCATCTGTCACTCAGCGAAAGACAAACGGATAGCGGATGTCGCGTGCGCAGCGCTTGAGCAACGCCGCATCCCTTGCTGGATTGCACCTCGGGACATCCTTGCCGGCGAAGAGTATGGGAAATCCATCATCGAGGCGCTTGCCTCCTGCCAGATTGTGCTGCTGATCTTCTCCGCCCATGCCAATGACTCTCCGCAGGTTCGCCGTGAGATCGAGCGGGCCGTCAGCAAGGGAAAGATCATCGTCCCCTTTCGCATTGAAGACGTCATGCCCTCCGACGCCATGGAGTTCGCACTCAGCAATACGCATTGGCTGGATGCACTCACCCCTCCCTTGGAGCGCTACCTTTTGGAGTTGTGCGATACGATTGCACGCCTGATTCAAAAGAATAAGACCGCCGAAACCCCTCAGTGGAAGCCGCAGGAAACGGCTGCGGAGACCGTCGTGGAACCTGAGCCTTCTCCCGCGAGAATTGTGGTGAGACCGAAAGAGACTACGGTCAGAACCGAACCGAGTTTTGAAGATACCTGGAAGCCGCCGGACTCGTCCTCCGAAGGAGTCAAGGTAAGACCGGAACCGACCCCAAAACACACTGATGCGCCTCCGTCCACGCCGGATATTCCGGAGTCGAAGGCTGGTTGGCGAAGGCTGCCCAGGTGGGCGCAGGGATGTTTGGCGGCTCTGGCGTTGGTTGCAGTTATTGCTGCTGTGCTGCTCACTGTACGGATATACCAGTCGCCGCCCCTGTTGCGCACCCTGCATGGCCACACCGGGTATGTCTCCTCCGTAGCCTTCAGCCCCGATGGCCGCACCCTGGCCTCTGGTAGCTTCGACAACACCATCAAGCTGTGGAATGTGGCCGGCGGAAACGTGTTGCGCACCCTCCAAGGCCAAACCGAACATGTCGATTCCGTAGCCTTCAGCCCCGATGGCCGCACTCTGGCCTCAGGGAACCAGGACAACACCGTCAAGCTGTGGGATGTGGCGAGCGGACAGATGTTGCACACCTTGCAAGGTCACAGCGCTACTGTCTGGCCGGTCGCCTTCAGACCGGATGGCCGCACCTTGGCTTCGGGGAGCTTCGACAACACCATCAAGCTGTGGAATGTGGCCAGCGGACAGGTGCTGCGCACCCTGCAAGGCCACACGGATTGGGTTAGTTCCGTAGTCTTCAGCCCCGATGGCCACATCCTGGCGTCGGGGAGCAACGACCACACTATCAAGGTGTGGGATGTGACCAGCGGACAGCTATTGCGCACCCTGCAAGGCCACGGGGATTGGGTCATGTCCGTAGCCTTCAGCCCCGATGGCCGCACCCTGGCATCGGGGAGCTACGACCACACCATCAAGCTGTGGGATGTGGCCGGCGGACAGCTATTGCGCACCCTGCATGGCCACGGAGATTGGGTCATGTCCGTAGCCTTCAGCCCCGATGGCCGCACCTTGGCATCGGGGAGCGAGGACACCACCATCAAGCTGTGGAATGTGGCCAGCGGACAACTGTTGCGCACCTTGCAAGGCCACACCACTCCTGTCTATTCCGTAGCCTTCAGCCCCGATGGCCGCACTCTGGCCTCAGGGAATCAGGACAACACCATCAAGCTGTGGGATGTGGCCGGAATACAAGAATAGCGCCCGGAGATCAGGCGCATGTATCCTTCTGAATTAATCTACCATTTTGGTTAAGGGATTCTCGCAGTTATTCTTGACTAGGGCCTGTTCCTACTGCCTCGGCATCCGGAGAACTAAGTGCCGCTTCCCTTCCACCCGCTATATCAAATGCTCGATACGCACGTGTTCCTGTGCATAGGCGCGGCCTATCTCGCGCAACGCGGGCACCGCGTGGACCGCATCGAGCTGGACAAGTTGCGGGTTCTGGCGGAGGAACTCCTCCGCCTCCTTGCCCATGAACGATCTGTTGTAGCGGGCATAGCTGAACCAACTACGTCCAGGGAGCGCTGCTCCTTCCAGATTGCCAATCTCTGAATCCAGTTCCTCTCCGTGAATGCATTGACCAAGGCAGCGGCACAGGCAGTCCTGTTCGAGCGCGATACCTTGAATCAACGCAGCGGGGACTTGAGCGGCGTGGTATCCGACCCACATATGGCGCACATTCACGTCCGCAGCGGCCAGAGAAAAACGCATTGTGCCCACGGAGATCAATCGAATCTTGTCCGGCCCGGTTTCCCAAGCCAATCGATAGCAAGGCAAGACGGCCATCAATGCAGCGATAAGAGCCGGATTGTTGTACGGCGTGATCGCTCCATCGACAAAGACGTGACGCTTGCCGCCTAGCATGATCTCTTCAGGGTCAAAAAACACAGGCGCGGCGGTACTGGCTCTTACTAACTTCCAGAGCGGAACTTTGAGATTGCAATCCGGTAGGTTGGTATCGTTGTACATTGCCCGCGGATTGTTGGAAATCGGCCATGCCGAGCCAGTCGTGTGGTTTCTCAGGACCACCAGCAAGAGCGTCTTCAGGCGCTTGGTATCCAACAGGGCCGGCACTTCACCTTTCCCGTCCTCAGAGAAGGTGCGGCGCAACAAGTCCGAGAGAGGTTTGGCTTCGTAACGCGAAACCAGGATGCGTTTCAGAGGGCGGTACCAGGGCACGTGTTGAAACATGGTGGTGCCGTGCTTCACGTAGAGCGTGAGAATTTCCTCGACCGGCATTCCCCAGCTAAGGCCAGCGGCAATAATGGCGCCCGTGCTGGTTCCGGCGAAGAAATCAAAATGATCGGCCAGGATAAGGTTGGGAGCCTTGAAGTGTTCACGCAACAGGGTTTCGATGCGAAGCAGTATTTCGAGGCTGAAGACGCCTCGTATTCCTCCACCATCAAACGTGAGAATGCGTTTCATAGCTATTTCCTCGTCATCTTTTGATTTCGGATCAA
>Ga0302140_10010135_pt1 | contig 11669 bp, 4 predicted proteins | sample I_Bog_E1_1_FD_202095 | JGI IMG/M metagenome (GOLD analysis project Ga0302140, IMG submission 202095) | Peat permafrost microbial communities from Stordalen Mire near Abisko, Sweden - I_Bog_E1_1 | ecosystem: Environmental > Terrestrial > Soil > Wetlands > Peat | place: Sweden: Abisko, Stordalen...
CAGGAGTCATTGAATTATTTGATAAATATCCTATGGGTATTTTTGATTTATTGGATGAATCTTCCGCTTTGGGTTCCGGTGATGATAAAAAACTTCTTGAGAAAATTGTGAAAACACATAAAGACAACCCAAATTTTAAAGCTCCAAAGGCTGTCATAGAAACATTTATTGTGATCCATACTGCCAAGCCAGTAGAATATAATATCAATGGTTTTCGTAATAAAAACAAAGATGAAGTCAGCAAAGAAATTACAGAAGTTGTGACTCAAGGCGAAAATAAAGAAATTTCCTATATTTTTCGAGGTTTATGTGGACATGAGACTAAATTGATTGAAACGAATCAGAATTTATTAATGCCAGGAGTTGTAATCCCTCATAAAGAAGCTAAGGGAGGCAAAACTGCTGAGAAGTATTTAGGAGCGAAATTCAGAAATCAGATGAAAGAACTCATGGATGAATTATTATCTTGTGATGTGAATTTCATAAGATGCATCAAACCGAATGAAATAAAAAAGAGAGATTTCTTTATATCAGGGTTCGTTCTCCTACAAATTAGATATTTGGGAGTGTTAGAATCAATCAAAATCAGGAAAACTGGCTATCCTACTCGAAAAGAATATAAAAACTTCTACTTACAATATCAAGAATTAAATAAAGAAGCTTATCGCAAGACTTTTATGGAACATATAAATCAACAGGCTGATTTTAAGCAATTTTCTGAAGAAATTGTCAAAAACGTTATTGAAAATCCAGGTCCTGAAAATGTCCTGTATGGAAAAACCAAAATCTATTTAAGAATTGGATCTGCTCATAAGCTCGATAAGGCTCTGTTGGAAATTTGGAAGGTGAAAAAGGAAAAAACAAAGAAGATTTTTCGAGAATTCGAAGTCTATAAGAAGAAAAAAATCATCAAAAGACAATTAGGAAAAATCCACAAAAAAATCAAAAGTTTTACAAAAATCCAAGCTTTTTTCAGAAGAAAAATTCAACGGAAAATATTTCTAAATAAAAAAAAAGCAATAAAAATGGTTGGAAAAGCTGTAAACAAGAGAAGAATGATAAAAGCTTTACAAATTTGGAATGAAAAGGCTAATAAAATCCGAATTTGGGAACTGAAGAAAAATGCTTGTTTAACATTTAAAGTTGAAAACGAAAAGATTAGATCCGGAATATTGAAACTTTTCTTTATAAGATATCAAAAGCAAAGCAATTTGAAAACGGAATACATTAGAAAAATCAAAGAAGAAGCTCTATTGAAAGAAGAAGCAAGGCTTAAAGAAGAAGAAAGATTGAAAGAAGAGGCTCGATTGAAAGAAGAAACAAGGATTAAAGAAGAAGAAAGATTGAAAGAAGAAGCTCGTATGAAAGAAGAGATTCGGATAAAGGGTGAAGAACAAGTAAAAGAAGAAGCCAGAATCAAAGAAGAAACCAGAATCAAAGAAGAAGCCAGAATCAAAGAAGAAACTAGAATCAAAGAAGAAACCAGAATCAAAGAAGAAACCAGAATCAAAGAAGAAGCCAGAATCAAAGAAGAAGCCATGGTTATTGGAGAAATCAGAATCAAAGAAGAAGTTCGATTAAAAGAAGAAGAAAGAATACAAGAAGAAAGCAAAATAAATAAAGAAAATAAACTATTACAAAAAGAAAAAAGTGAATCAGGCTTCAAGAAGGAACAGGACAAAACAGAAATAGTCGGGGAAAATAGAGAAATATCTTCAGAAGATCCATTTTCTGAAAAACTCCGAAAACAACAAGAATCCCTTGAAAAAGAATTGAAATCAAAAGAAACATCATACCCAAACATTCTGCTTTCACAACAACCTCAAAAAAGGTCCTCATTCGAAAATTCAAAGAATTTTGAGCCAGAAGAAACAAAATCTTCTGATATAAAGGCTTCTGAGTCTTTTCTTTTACCTTATGTAATAATTCCGCATAGCAAAAAAGATTTGGCAAAATCTTCATTGATTCTCTTGAAGAAGCCGACCCTTTCAATGGACACTTTGATAGATCTCGAAAAATTAGATGAAAGTTTGATTCAACATGTCAAAGCAGTTCCTTTCATGGATTTTTGCCAAAACTCCTTGGTTAAAAGAACTTCATGGGGAAAAGCCATTCCTATCCAGAAATTGATGTCATATTCAGATTCACTTTCAGATCCTTTGACTCAACTTTCTTCAAAAGAAGAAGAAAAACAAGCCAAACGAGTTTTTAAAATGATATTAGATTATTGTTCTGAAAAAAACGATGAACAAGAACTCGAAGAAGCTCAGAAAATATTAGTTATTGGGTTTCAAGGCTCTTGGGAACTCAAAGATGAAATTTTCCTTCAAATTGCTAAACAAATGATTGGAAATAATGATGAGATTTCTCTGATGAAACTTTATGTTTTATTGGCTATGGTTTCCAGTTCTTTTCCAGTTTCATTGAGATTATATTTCCCGATATTGAACTTTTTGCTCTCCCAAACAGAATTGGTCAAAACTATGATTTTTGAAGACAAAGATGCTTTTCGTTCATATGCGAAGCTTTGTTTTGTTCGTATTTTGAGGCATTTCGAAGGAAAAGCTCGAAAATTCATTCCCTCGAAACGTGAATTGGCCTGTATTCAAACAATGCAACAAGTAATGATTCCAATTTCCTTGGCTAACAATTGGAGCAAAAGCCTTTTCCTTCCAATAGAATCATATTCCACTGTGCTTGAAGTCAAAAACGCTGTTCAAAAAAAATTTAACATTGGGGTCCGAGGATGTTATTATGGACTATTTCTTCATAAGATCAAAAATGGGGAATTAGAAGAAACCTTAATAAATCAAGATGAGATTTTTTTGGATGTTATGGAAATATGCGAACGTGAAAAGGAAGAATTTGAAATCAGGGTAAAGGCTGGTAAACAAAAGGGGTTTAATAGTTTATGGTTTTATGATTATAAGATCGTTTTGAAGCTGAAAGTATATTATCCTGGCATTTTAGATTTGGAAGTAGAAACAGATGGACTTTGTATGGCCTATGCACAACATCAATGCGAGGTTTTGAAAGGAAATTTTCAATTGAGTGAATTAAATTCAATCAAACTCGCTGCTTTATCACTTTATATCAATCATGAAGGAGGAGAAATGAATCAACTTTTGAATCTTGATGATTATATCCCGAGAAATCTCAAAGCTGGATTAAGTCCTGCTATATGGGCAGAAAAAATTACATTTGAATTTGAAAAAATTCATCAGATTTCGAAATATGAAGCTATGAAGAGATATCTTGAATATATGAAGACAAATGACCTGTTTTTCGCCCAGTTTTTCAATTTGGAATATGTTAAAATTGAAGAAGATAAAAAGGAATCGAGCAAAATTTGTGCCATTTTAGCAGTAAAACCAAAGGAAGTCGTTATCGTTGATGAGAAAACTAGAAAAATTATCGGAAAATATCAAATGAAGGAAATTCTGAAGTTTGGAGCCAATAAAGAAGAGTTTTTCTTGATGATAACAGAAGACAAAATTAATCATTTTTGTCAAACAAAGTCAGCGATGAGCATTAATTATATAATTAGAGCCTATCTCAATATCAGTTTAGGGAGGGGAATAGATTATTCCGAATAATATTAGGCGAAATATAAAAGGAAAAAAATATTTTTAGTTAAAGAATGAATTAAATGAAAAAACAACTCAATTCAAAATAAAAAATATATTTTTTAAAATCCCCTCATATTTTTAATATTTTTTTTCTTGTCCCTATTTTTTAATAATTTCTTAAGAGAAAATAACTAATTTTTCTCATTTAAAACTTAAAACTTAAAAAAAATATTCCTTTTGTTTTTTAATTATCAAAATAAAGTCAATTCAAGACTATCACAACATTCCTTTTTTCATTTGGATCATTACAGCCTCACCTTCATCATCGCTATTCACCATTCTCTCAGATCCACTTGAGCACGAAAGTTTCCTTTTCATTTTTTTCTTTTTGGATTTTTTGCCCCTCGCTGCGTTTTCTTCTTCTTCTTCCTCTTTTTCGGCTACTTTTGACAAAAACAGTTCTTTGTTCTTTTGTGTTAATGCACATTTTTTCTCTCCTTTTTCTTCATTTTCAGAATCACTACTATCTTCCTTCAAATTTTTCTCGATTTCCATATTGTTCGGATTTTCATTATCACTATCACTATCACTTCCTTTTCCAAACTTTTTTTCGATTTTTTTCTCTTTGTTGACAATGGCTCCTCTAAGCACTTTTTGTTGTTTTTGCATCATCTCATTATGAACAAAATTGCTTGATTTCATGTTCATATTGGTATTGCCAGCCAAATAATTTGACCAATTCTTATTGTATTTTCTTGAAACTTCATAATTCCCACCTCGAGCATAATTGGAAGTTTTTTGAGCTGCAGCAAAATGCAAAATTTTCATATCAGCGTTTTTTTCAGCTAGATCAATGTTTTTTGTGATTTTTTGGACATGAGTAATAACCCTCATGAATTTATGGCCTTCTGGAGTCGTATAATGAATTTGAGCCTGAAAAGGCACTTCTATTGCCTCTTCAATGTTTATATTTAGCTTTTTCAATTCTTCATCTGATTTTATTTCATATTGGAAAGCGATCTAAAAAAATTGTTTTTTTGTTATTTTTATAATAAAAAAAAAAACCTCAGTCTTCACAGTGGCATTGCCAACTTTGGATTTCAACAAAGATCCATCCTCACTGAGATTTTCTCCATCTTCGTTGCAAAATTTCAATCCTTTATGCAATCTTATTTCCAAACTAACATTCGTCGCCACGATCTCATCTTTCAAAATTCCAGAGAAATCCTTTGAAATTTCATCAGGGTTCACTCTTGTGATGTTTCCATTCGTATTTTCTACCAATTTACCAAGGGTTTCAATTTTGCATCCTTCTCCTTTAATAGTGATGACAGATATCACTATATTGTTCTCAACAGCAAGTTTTGTTACGTTTTCGTAGAATTTATTGGAATCTTCCAATTCATATTCCAAATCCAAAGACCCCAATCCAACATTAGCAAGACCATCAGTGCATATCACAACCATTGATCCTTTCTTTCCTTTGGAAGCCATGGCCACTGATGCCAATAAAGCTGGACCTAATGAGGTTTTTCCGCCTTCTTCTAACCTGTTGAATTGTTCAATCAAGGTATTGCTAGAATTCTTCAGAGGCTCTTTCATTAAAACCTCATAATTTGTTTGAGCAATCTCAGCAATTTCCTATCGAATTAATTATATAAAGAATTTTTTATTTTTTAGAAAAAGAGAAAACTTCGTATTTGTAAAGTTTATCGCCTGCAATAAATTTTGGTTCTCCTTTGCCATCCCCGAACAATGCCACATCATTGTTAAAAGTGACGAGGCCAACCTTTCGATTAGGATGTGTGATCTTCATTTCGTTCAATTGGGTTTCAATCGCAGCGAGAACACATTGTTTTCTGGTGACCCAACTGCTATCTTTTTTTTGGGATGGTAGGTATTGATATCTTTCAGCTCCAGGTTCAATGAAATCTTTCAACATTTTATATTCGTCTTCTGTTAAACCGTGTTTCAGATTCATTTTCCCTTTAACTTCAGAGGTGATACTCATGCTCCCACTATTATCAATGCATAAAATTATAGAAATTTCACTTTCTTGATCACTTTTTTTTTCTTGCAAAGAATTAATAAAATTTTAAAAATTATGATTTACCCTGATTTTTGCTCTCGATGATATAAATCATGTCGTTTTTCTTTGGTATTTCTTCATCTTCAATCATGAATTTGTTTTGCTTTTCGCAAAATTCGCAAATCCATACTCTTTCATTGGGTTTGATTTCTTCGAATTCCTGTTTGATTTGTCCAATGGGTTCCAATTTGTTACCATCATCCATCTTTTTCTCCTCTTCAGGTTCCTCTTTTTTCCCTTGAACTTTCTTCAAATAAGTTTCTTGATCCATGAGTTTGCTAAAGGAATTTAATGCAGATTTACAGGTTGAACAGAAAACTGCATCTCCTGTTCCCATGTTTTTTTGTGCCTCCTTCAAAAAGGCAAAACCTATGGACATCACATTTACATCAGTTTGAAAAAGCTCTTCTTCATCCATGAGGCCTTTGGCTTCTTTTCGAAGGATGTTGGCTGGCTTCTTGTCAGCCTGGTTTTTACGCTGATTGAAATAGGTATATGGTGAGGCGAAATTCATTTTTGTTTATTTATGTTTATTATATTTTTCCCGAGGAATTCTTTTGACTTTGAAATTTTCTGAAATAAAACTATTATGAATAAACAAACAATAAATTATATTTTTTAGCATTATTTGTTTTTTTTGCATTTGCAATTTCTCAAAATCAAGCAGTATAAAAACAAAACAAAACCCAATTTCCCAAAATTTTGAAAATTTTTATGAATATAATCCATTTTCTTTTGCTTTTTCTGCCCTTCGGCTCCTGCCAAATTATCATTTATCTCTCTCAACAGACTACTTGTTCACCTGTATGCGACGGAACCTCATCTAACCCTTTTTCAAATCTGACAGCAGCCCATGATTATGCCTATTCATTGCTTTCTGTCAATCCATCCTATACCAATGTGTCTTTCCAATTTTTGGGTAACAATTTCACCCAAAATGCTTCAGCAAGACTCTATTATTTTCTCAATTGGGAAAATAATCTATCTCGTGACCTTGAAATTGTTATTCAGCCGAATGCTTCCCAGAATTTCACACTTTTCCTAAATCTGCAAAATCTGACTTTTTATGCAACGACGAACTTCACAATTGCAAATATAAATATGAATATGACGGGATCATTTCAAGGAACCCTTCTCAGGGCTAAGATTTCACGGGCATTGGATTCTAATAGGGCTCTCTTTGAAATATGGAATAACTTGACGAATTTTACGATGATAAATTCTGGGCTCATCAATCTTTATAGTTTAGCCTCGATAGATTATTATGATTATTTTATCCGAGTTCAAAGCCAAGTTAATTACCTGACGTTTGCATTAATTAATTCAAGTTTCCAGAACTTTTACTTAAGAATTTCTTTCCTTCAGATTTCAGGCATGAATAATACAATATTAATTAATAATTCCAGTTTTATTAATTACAACAATTACAATTATATAGAAAATCTGACAAATCAAACTTTTTCATATATAATTTCCTCTGATAATAGCTTAAATGGAATTGCCAATTTTAATAATTTGACGATGATATCTTGTCAAATACTGAATTCCCAGTTTGTCCTCTTGTCATATTTGTCCTTTAATTATTTCTTTAATACCATTTTCTCAATAAAATTTCGAACAACGACCACTTCAAATTTTGCTGGAATGTCTGGTGTGATTTCTGTTGGATCTTTGTTTCAAATTATTTTCAATAACTGTTCCTTTTTGCAAGGAACAACTCCCTTGGCAAATATAACTGGAATTAATAGAGCAGCAATAGTCATGACATTAGATTTAACAAATTTATCTCTTACAAATTGCGTGTTTTCGAATTTAACTTTAAGAGAGGCCAGAATCTTTTTGGTGGGATCCTATTCAACAGTTGTCTCAACAAATACAAGTTTCATAAATTTATTTCATCAATGCTATGAACCAACTGCCTCCAATTGCCAATATTACCTATTCGATTTCATGTCGTATAATGTGATAAATTTCACAAATTGCTCGTTTTCAAATGTCACTGTTCAAGCAGATAACAGCTTAATGCGATTCTTTACAATGAATAACATCTTAATGTTGAATTCATCCTTTTCGAACTTTGCTTTGCTTCTCAATTCAGGGATATATTTGATCTACGTTTATTCCCGGAACAATTTTAATATAGTCAATGTGTTCTTTCTTAATTATACTGCTGGATTCACAGCAGGGCTGATGTATTTCGATAACAATAACTATGTGCACCTGAATTCGTCGATTTTCAATGCTAATAATATCGCTACCAATTCTGGGCAAGTGGTATATTTATCATCAACAAACCAATTATTTTTATTTGGAACAACAATCACAAACCTTTATAGTGTATATAGAAATAATGTCTGGGTTTTGACGAAAAATTATGTTTACTATGAAAACTGTTATGTTTATAATGTTACAGGTGCAAGAGGAGGTCTTTCAAGCATAGCTAATAATTTCAATACCTATATTGTGAATTTGACAGTAATGGTCTTAACACAATGCCTCAATCAAGGGTCGGTGTTATATGTTATAATTAGTAATAATTACATCCAAATAAGTTCTTGCATTATTTTAAATGCATTTTCAGCTGAAGACGGAGCCGTCTTTTACATTGAATCATTCCACACTTTCGTTTTACAAAACACATTGGTAGCCTACACATTCTCAAATATGTTTGGAGGAGTGCTTGCAGGATATGCTTCAAACATTTTTTCCTTAACTAATTTAACAGCCATTCAAACACAAAGTCTCAGCAATGGTGGAGTTTTCAGTCTTTTACAATCAAACAAGCTCCAACTCAACAATTCCATTTTTTACGGGTGTTCCTCCCAAATGTCTGTAGGAGGAGTTCTTTATAGTTTTCTCTTGAATAACGTTGTTTTTGATCGAGTGAATTTCATAAATAACGGAGCCCAACAGGATGGAGGATCTTTTGTAATTGATGATAGCAATGTTTTCAATTTGACAAATAGTATGATTGATGGCAGTTTTACAAAGGGTGGTGATGGTGGATTTCTATTAATAGAGCAGAATAATTCTGTTGGAGTCATCAATTGCACAATTCAAAATACTTTTTCAGCCATCAATGCCGGTTTTTTAAAGGCTCTCCAATTAAATAATATAACATTAACATCAAATATATTTCAAAATATCACCAGCCTTCAAGATGGAGGGGTTTTCTATTTGGAGTCGAACAATAGATTTCATTTACAAAATTGTTCGGTGGTAAATGCTTCAGGAACCACAGGAGGATTAATTTATTCTTCGAACAATAATTCAATTTTCTTTAAAAACAGCAACATTTCAGAAATAACAGTTTCTTTGCAAGCAGGTGGCATTTATGCAGATCAAATAAACAACATTTCAATTGTTAATTGCACTTTCGAAGACATTTTAAATATGAGGGGAAATGGGGGACTGTTTTATTTGAATTCTAATAACCAATTGAAATTTTCTTCTAACATTATGAAAAATTTGCGGACTAATAATTTGGGAGGAATCCTATATGGAGATCAGAATAATTCCATTAATTTCACAGAAAATAATTTCAATGTTATCTCAGGACAAAGTTTTTTTTATTTGGGCCAGCTTAATTTCCTCAATTTGACGAATATGAATGTAACTAATCTTTTTTATTATGGTTTTTTATCAGCAGACACCATGAATTTCATTGAAATTTTCCAAGTTAGTTTTCTTAATACCAACTCATCTTATTCTGATTTTCTGATTGCATTTAATGATGGAAATTCTGGAAATATCACAAGTTCCAATTTCACTTTAATGAATTCCTTGATTTCAGCAATAGATTTCATATCATTAACAACTGCAAATAATCTTTTTATTAATGATAGTCTCTTAATTTTTGATAAATGCGACCAACTTTTTTTTGTAGGTGGTGGTAGTTCGCTTCATATAATTTCTTTTGAATTGAGTGATTTTTATTCTGAAACAGATTCATTAATTGACATCGAAAATTCAAATTTCACAGCTGAAATGATTTATCTCAGAAATTTAAAAATGCTTCTTTTCCTGAATGCTTATAATTCCTCAATAATTTTGTTTGACTTTTTATATGATTTATCCATAGAAACTACATCGTTTATTTTGGCTGTTAATACTAATCTCTCAATGAAAAAAGGAACTATTTCTAGGAAAAAACTGTCAAATAGTACGCAAGTCATGGGTTTTGTCGGTTCTTCGATTTTATTCAATAAAGTGGATATTTATGGGTGGCAATTCCAAGAATCTGGAGGCATGGCAACCTTAATCAATAGTAGTGTTTCATTTGTCAAATCTACTATTTTGATGAATAAAAGTTGGAAAAATGCAGGATTATTTTCGATCATATATTCAAATGAAAGCCTCATTCAAAACAACTCTGATATATATAGAGTGTCTATGAGACAAACCATTTTTCTCCAAAACAAAGCCTTTGGAAATGGTAGTGTATTTCTGATTGATAACCATTATTTAACTTATGAAATTTATATAAATCGTTCGATTTTTCAATATAATAAAGCACAAAGAGGGGGTGCTCTTTATTCAGTTAATTTTCAAAATATTGTTGTTAATAATTCAAAATTCTCTGATAACACAGCTTCTGAAATTTCGAGCTCATTGCTTTCAAAAGGAGGGGCTTTTTATTTTTTGAACAACCGAACTTTCTCTGATGATGAAAATAATCCCAATATAAATCTTACTCATAGTAATTTCACAAATAATCAGGCAGATATTGGAGGCTTTCTTTATATGGAAGGGTTAAATTTAGGCAGTTTGTTCCGTTCGAAAAACTTATTTTATACAAATCTAGCTAATTTTTATGGAGATAATTTTGCTTCTGAAACTTATTCCCTTCGGTTTTTTTCCCTAGAAAAGTCTCAACTTGCTCCATTTTATGAAGATCAATATACATTATTTAAACTTGTCAATGTGAAAAGTGGGGCAATTTATCCTAATTGTCTTCTTCAAATGAACGGTTATGATCGTTTTGGCTCGATCACATATGAAACAGATGAAAATCTACTGAACTATTTTCAAATCTCGCAATTAAATCCGATTTTCCAAGGCAATACCTTCTCTTTTCAAATTACTGATCAAGGTTTTATTTGTCTGATTAGTCCAATCACAAGAAACGAACTTCCTTTAGAAACAGCTTTTCTTTATCGATTTTCTCCTCTTCCCCCTTTGAATCTCGATCAATCCTTTACCTTTTATGTCACGTTTAAAACTTGTGATATTGGAGACTATTTAAATCAAGCTAATGAATGTGTGCCTTGTGAAAAAAACTCCTATTCTTTTATAACGGACTTTTCAACGTATAGTGAATTATGTAAAACTTGCGTCAATCAAGATTTCAATTGTTTTGGTGGGGGAAATTATACTCCAAAACCTGGGTTTTGGAGAGTTTCCGATCAATCACCACTTTTCTATACATGTCTCAACCAAAATGCTTGTTTAGGAGATCCAAGAGATCTTTCACAAGAAGAAAATTCCGAATATTTGGAAATTTTTGCAACTGGTGTCTGTGCAGAAGGTTATACAAATACTTTATGTGCGCTTTGTGAGGATGGTTATGGAATTACAAGTGGAAACATCTGCGTTTCTTGTGAGGATCAATCATATTATTGGAACGTTTTTGGAAATTTGGTGATGAGGATTTTGTTTGCTCTATATCTCATAAACATCGCAATTAATATGTGCATTTCATTGATGAATGATAAGCCAATTCTCTCGAGAATTGCTGCAACTAATCTTCTGAAAATTTTAACGAACCATATGCAGATTTTGGGCATAATCTTAAATTTACCATTGAATATTTCAAACAACATCGTTGGTGGGTTAGGATTTCTCCTGAGTGTATCTCCAAATATTGGTGAAGCATTTTCAATCCAATGTGTTTTAAAGATGATGAATGTGTTGATCAGTTTAGCTTATTTCAAATTAATTACATCAGGATTTTATCCTTTTGTTATTGTTCTTTTTTATTTGGTATTCTTGAATTTCATGAAATGCATTCG
>Ga0302140_10010138_pt1 | contig 11667 bp, 12 predicted proteins | sample I_Bog_E1_1_FD_202095 | JGI IMG/M metagenome (GOLD analysis project Ga0302140, IMG submission 202095) | Peat permafrost microbial communities from Stordalen Mire near Abisko, Sweden - I_Bog_E1_1 | ecosystem: Environmental > Terrestrial > Soil > Wetlands > Peat | place: Sweden: Abisko, Stordalen...
CGGCGGAGGAGCTACGGTGATGGATAGGAATACACCAGCAAATGAAGCCGCAGGTATAGCCAGCAGCAGAATGGCGATTGCCAGCAGGCGGGTGAATTGAGCGCTACGCATTATGGGGTATCTCCTTCGTACACTACGCTATGTGATCAGTGAGACGCCTAGCGCTGCTGCTTGGTTGTTCGCGCTCTCAGGGGAGACTTACGGCGTTGAAAACCGTCTCTGGGAAGCAATGGCTTGTCGCGGGCGCTAGTTCTGAGCGGGCTTATGTGCCGGAGCTTTGTGGGCCGTTTTGCGGGCGGCGGTGCGCGCGGGTTTGGGGGCGTGGGTTTTGGGCGGAGTCTTGGCGACTGTGGTTTTGGGCGGAGCTTTGGTGCCCGGAGTTTTCTGTGGCGCGTTGGGGGGCGAGACTTTCTGGGGAACTGGCTGGGGAGGTGCATACAGATATGCCAGTTCGGCGACGTGGGAGAGGGTTTCGCCGACGTTGGAGACGTCATCCATATTGCGCAGAGGAACCATGTTGACGAAGACAGCGAAGATCAGGTGGTGTCCATTCCTGGCGTCCAGATATCCGGCAAGGCCCTTGCCGAGCAGCATGACTCCGCCGCTTAATCCGTTGGCAACGACGTAGGAGCCGGTTTTGGCGTGGACGTGTCCGGCGGCGGGCGAATCGCTCAAGGTGTCAGCCAAGGTGCCGTCACGGCCCAGCACGGGCAGCGACTCGTAGAGCAAGTGTCCGTATGGCTGGCGCGACATGAAGTCGAGATAGCGCACGATGAAATCGGGAGAGAACGCCGAGCCGATGCCACCTTCACCATCGAGTTGAGAGACGGTCTCAGGATTGAGCCTTGCGTGATCGAGGAATCGCCGTTCGAGGGCGAGTCCTTTCTGGGATGCGTCGGCGGAACTATTGGCGAGCAATGAGCCAAGCAGGTACGGGGTGGTGGCCGCGTGCAGATTCTGGCTGACCTTGAGAGTGAGTTTTACCTCCTCCTTGAATGGAGGCGAAACGTGCTCGGCGATCAGCTTTTTTTCGGTTGGCTCGGGCTGCGGGGTGGATGCGGGCATGGCGGCGGCGATGGGCGGTTCCATGACGATTCCGGCCCAGCGCAATGCCTCCTGGAATCCGACTTTGGCGAAGAGCACGGGATCTTTCACCTTGTAGGCGGCCTGTGCTTTGTCTTTTCCGGCGGGCACGCTGCCTTCCAGAATGACGGTGTGGGAGCCGTCGGCTTCAAGAACGTCTGAGGTGAACTGCATTGCGGGATCGGAATCCGGCTTGCCGGTGTGGACCTTGTTGATGACGTTGAGATACGGCAGGTCGGGCGCAACTTCAACGGAGACTGGGCCGCCGACGGAAGAGGCCGAGGTGGCGATGACGTCGATGACGTTATCGTTCAGGATTATTGGCGAAATGGTGGTGCGGGTCGCTGGTTCGGTTTGGTTGGAGGGAAAGAGCGAGGCATCCACGATGACGTTGCCGCGAATCCGCCAGATGCCCTTCATCAGCACATTGGCCGCGAGTTCCTTGAGCACGCGCAGGGGCTCACCGGCAACGGACTTGCCCGGCAGCAGTCCGGCGTAGGCGTGGTCGCGGGAGGCGTAGTCCAAGGTATCGTCTGGCAGCAGGCGTCCGGAGAGGTTGGGATCGCCGCCGGCGACGAGAATCAGGTCGCCATCCAGGGTGCCGTCGTCGGTGATATTGCCCCGGTAGAAAACGCGGGTGTGGAAGCGGTAGTCCGCGCCGAGCAGCGCCAAGGCGACACCTTCTGTGACTACCTTGGTGGTGGAACCAGAGGTAAAAAGCTGATTCTCATTGATGGCGACCAGAGTCTTCTGAGCGGTCACGTCGTAGACTTCGACGCCGAAGGTGGAATGGCGGAAGACCGGACGGGCAGCCACCTCCTTGATGCGCTGCAGCAGCAGCGTGGCGTCTTGCGCCTGCAAGGGAAGTGCAACGATCAAGAATGCATAAAGAAGAACCAGTGATTTCCGCAACGTTTCTCCACATGCGCCGGGCGTACACTGCCGCGTGGTTGAGCAAAAGCAATTCTCTCCATCCTAACGGATTCCTTGCTGGCGCGGGTGGGCTACGGAGGTTAGGAGACGGGTTCGCGGCAATGCTGCCGCTCCGGCTGCGGGCGCTAGTCGGGTACGGGCCGAGGGATGGCCCTTCCGGTCGCTGACGCCTGTTATCCAGAGCGATTCGTGGGGGCGTCTGAGGGTTGCGGCGGGATGTGGTTTCAGCGCAGAATCCAAACTAATTAGCTTCTGAACGAATGACAAACCATGTTGATCCCTATTGGTCACGAAAACATGCAGGCGCGGCGGTGGCCGGTAATCACGATCGGACTGATCGCGATCAACTTTGTGGCGTTCCTGTTTACCAACGCCACGCTGAATCGGGAGTCGCCCGAGCTGGCGCAGACGCGCATGCACATACGCATGCTGGCGGCGCAGCATCCGGAGCTTACGTTGCCACCGAAGGCGCAGAAGCTTGTGGAAGATATTCAGCGTCGCGAACCCGCATCCTGGGCGGCGGCCAAGAATTCCAGCCGCGATCTGCAGGACGCCTGGGACGTGCGAATACGGATGATGGAGAGCCCTGGGCTGCTGCAGGAGGAGATGGACAAGCTCTCGGCCCGCTATGACGAGTTGGAATCGAGTTCCTTGTTGGAGCGCTATGCGTTCATTCCAGCGCACCCCACGTGGTACTCCTACATTACGGCGAATTTTCTTCACGGCGGATGGCTGCACATCATCGGCAACATGTGGTTCCTGTGGCTGGCTGGAATTGTGCTGGAAGATGCGTGGGGACGCGGGCTGTACCTATTGGTGTATCTGGTGGCCGGGGCCTTTGCGCTGCAGGTGCATGCGTGGTTCAATCCGGGCAGCAACGTGGCCACGCTGGGCGCCTCAGGGGCGGTAGCGGCGCTGATGGGAGCGTTCCTGGTGCGCTTCCCTACGGTCAAGATCAGAATGCTGTGGTTGTGGGGATTGTTCCGGCCATCGCGGTTTTCAGCCGAAGCTTACTGGCTGCTTCCGGCCTGGTTTCTGATGGAGATATTTTATGGGGCGCTCTTCGGCTCGCATAGCGGGGTGGCGCATATGGCGCACGTAGGAGGCTTCGCGTTCGGCATGGTGGCCGCAGTGGGCATACGCTACTCCGGGCTGGAGCACGTCATCAATCGCGGCATTGAAGCGGAGATCGATCCCACTCACGAAGCCGATCTGGACTACGTACACGAACTGATTACGGAGAACAAACTGAGTGATGCGCTGATGCAACTGGAACGCTTCACGCTGTTGAATTCCGAATCGGAGAGAGCGCTGCTGCTGCAGCAGGAGATTCAATGGCGCAAGAACGACATTCCGGAATATGCGGAAGCCACGCAAAGACTCTGCGAGTTTCATCTTGCACACAACGCAACCGAGCAGGCATTGAAGGACTATGAGGACCTTGTGCGCACCAGCGGAATGCTTCCGGCGTCTGATCTCTGGATGAAAATTTGCCAGGCGCTTGAAGGTCGGCAGGAGTACGAACGCGCGCTCGGCGAGTACCAGGAAATCGCGCAGGCCTATCCGCGGGATCGCCAATCACTGATGGCGTTGATGGCAGGCGCACGCATTGCCATGACCAAGCTGAACCGCCCACAGCAGGCGCTGAACATCTACCTGGAGGTAGCAGCGTCGACGGTGCCGCATATGGACCTCGACTCCAGCATTCAACCGGGAATCAGGGAGGCTCGTGCGGCGCTGGGGATGAGTGCGAAGACGGGGACGTAGGCGGGGGTTGCAGGATTGTTGGATACTGGGCGATGTTTCGACAGAAACGGAGAAACAGAATGACGAAACAGATGGAACTTGCCGGCACCTTCACGCTCACTGGCACCTCGATTGCGTTGAAGCGCATGGGCTATGGAGCGATGCAACTTGCGGGTCCGCAGGTGTGGGGACCGCCGAGTGATGTTGAGGGCGCGATTGCGGTTCTGCGCGAAGCGGTGGCGTGTGGCGTGAACCACGTTGATACCAGCGATTTTTACGGGCCGCACGTGACCAATCAGATTATCAAGAAGGCACTTCATCCTTATCCGGATGGGTTGGTGATTGTGACCAAGGTGGGCGCTCGCCGGGGTGAAGACAAATCCTGGCCCCATGCTCTTTCGGGGCAAGAACTCACCGATGCGGTTCACGACAATCTCCGCAATCTGGGGCTCGACGCGCTGGATGTCGTCAATCTTCGGGTTGGAGGGTTCGCGGAGCCATCGGAGGCATCGATCGAAGAACCACTGACCGCTCTCGCCGAACTCAAGCGTCAAGGACTGATTCGTCATCTCGGGCTAAGTAACGTCAGCCGAAAGCAGTTGTCGGAAGGCCAGAAAATCACCGAGATCGTCTGCGTTCAGAATTTTTACAACGTGGCGAATCGAAAGGATGATGATCGGGTCAATGATCTGGCGCGGCAGGGCATCGCTTATGTGCCGTTCTTCCCGCTGGGAGGTTTCACTCCGTTACAGTCTTCAGAGCTCGACGCGGCGGCAGCGTCACTGCAGGTTACGCCGATGCAGGTGGCACTTGCGTGGCTTCTTCAGCGGTCGCCTAACATCCTGCTGATCCCCGGAACTTCTTCGGTCAAACATCTTCGTGAGAATCTCAATGCCGCTACGCTACAACTTCCTCCGGAAATGATCGCCGATCTCGATGCGATCGGAGGAGGTTCCAAGCAGTAGGCAAAGGGTTTCAGTCTCCGCCGGGGCAGACGGTGGGAGCACGCGTTGCCATGACAAAGCTGAACCGCCCACAGCAGACGCTGAACTGCTTTCCCTTGGTGTGCGTTGCTGTCTTTGGTCTTGCATGCGCTTCAGAATCAGATTATTGTATATACAAATACGTCATTACGAAAGGCTGGCGTGCAATTCACCTGGGACGAGCGGAAGAACCTGATCAACCAGCAAAAGCACGGTATCAGCTTTGAAACAGCCGTCCTTGTGTTTGATGACATCCTCCAGGTCTCCAGGCCGGAACGAACCGTAGATGGCGAGAGGCGTTGGCAGACCATTGGAATGGTGAACGGGATTCATGTGTTGTTGGTCGCTCACACCGTATCGGAGAGCGGCGGTAAGAAAGGCGATGAAGAAACTATCCGCATCATCTCGGCGCGAAAAGCCACGCCACGGGAAAGGAGAGTCTATGCCCAAGAAGGAATTTAGGACGATCAGAGTTGAGCACACACCGGGAAAGCCTCTAACCGCCAAGCAGAAGCGGGAATTGGCTTATGTGGCCTCACTACCGGATGATCGGATCGACACGAGCGACATCCCGGAGCTGCCTTCCGGAGCGTGGAAGAACGCAGCGCGGAGTCTGTTTTACCGCCCCGTGAAGCAGGCCGTTTCTCTCCGCCTGGATTCCGATATCGTCGCATGGCTCAAGAAGCCGGGCCGAGGCTACCAAACTCGAGCAAATCGTATCCTGCGGGAGCAAATGCTGGCGGAAGGGAAGAAGAGAGCATAACCGATTGAACGCAGGCTTTCGATCACCTGTCGAGGTGCGGGATGGTGAGACGAAAGGCGATTTATAAACTGTTATCCACGATATGTCACTCCTTCATGGCGCTCTCCGCTGCGACCCTCAATTGCTTGCATAGGTCGCTCTGTGCGGCGGGGCAATGGTGGATCGCGTTCGTTCTGATCGTTTTCACGTCATCCATGTTGAGCGTGGCATCGACGTGGCCTAGAACGAATTTCTGAAACGGCTTGTCGTTTGAGGGCAGGACAGCGAATCGGGGGAGTGCCTCCCAATGATCGGCCAGGATTCGTGCAACAGATTCGCTGTAGCCCTCTGCTATTGCACCGTCGTCGCAATGAGAGAAACGATGAAAGGACTGATAAAGTGCGTCCCAAGTGCGCAATCCATCGGCCTCTTGCTCGGCTTTTTCCGCTTGAGCAACAGTGCAGGATTGCCGCTGGCCGTAGGTAGTCTGGCTAGACAACGCGAAAACGAGCGAAACGAATAGCAGCTTCTTCAAGTGCGGAAAGCGGCCCGCTTTTCGCGTTGGAAGGTTTGCAATTTTCGCCATTGCTCGGCGGTTAGAATGCGGCGGGGAGAGATGGTCATTTCGCCGAGATCCTGGACGAGTTTTCCGGTGGCAGCCGCGAGATTATTCAGTTGCTGCTTGTAGGCCGCGTCGTCGAGTTGATCGGCTTCCATGAGGGCGGATAATCGGGTGAACGATTTCAAGGCTTCGGCGCCGCCATCGATGAGCGACAGGCGCTGGGTGAGGGCAGCATCCTGCAACTGCTTCCGCTGCGCGTCGGTGAGGTGCAATTCGGCGGTGCAAGCCGGATCGTTCCAGAACTGTTCGAAGAGTCCTGCCGCTGGATTAAGGCCGCTGGGGAGGGAAAATCCCGGAGCGGTGATGGCCGGAGGCGTGCGTGGAGCGGGTGCGACGTTGGTTTGTGCGGCGGCCATCAAGGGAAAAGCCAACACTGCGGTGACGACGAAAGCGAGTTTCATACATCCCTCCACGTTATTTTCAAGAGCTGTGCGCCGATGGTCAACGTACATCATAGAGCAGCAGGGTCGAACGCGATTCCAAAGGAGGCGTAGTTGGTATAGGGGTTCTTCGCTTCCGCTCAGAATGACACCTCAGGAACAAAGGCAGGAACGGCAAGAACAACCGCAAGAACAAAGACAAAGTTAATTCTTTTCCTGTTCGTCGCTGCGGAAGAATTCAAGGATGGCTTCTGCTTGCCGGGTGGTGACCACGGAGGTGAGGGCGGCGTAGTTGGCCTGCTTTACTGCGTGGAGTGAGCCGAAGTGTTGCAGCAGACGCCGGGTGGTCATCTCTCCGATGCCTTGAACCTCGCGGAGTTCGGTGGCGTGGTCGCGCATCTGGCGGCGCTTGCGATGGAAGGTGATGGCGAAACGGTGGGCCTCATCGCGAACCTGCTGGATGAGCAGCAGAACAGGGGAGTGGCGGTCGAGGACGATGGGCTCGTCCTCCTGTCCGTAGAGATAGAGAGTCTCCTCGCGTTTGGCGAGCGAGGCGACGGGCTGTGCGGCGAGTCCGAGTTCTTCAAGGGCGCGGGCGGCGGCGTGTAACTGTCCCAGGCCGCCATCGATCAGAACGAGGGATGGCAAGGGCTTCTGCTCCTCGATCAGGCGCTTGTAGCGGCGGGTTACGACTTCATGCATGGACTTGAAATCGTCTATGCCTTCGACGGTGCGAATGATGAACTTGCGGTAATCCGCGTTCTTCATCTTGCCGTCTTCCCATACCACCATGGAGGCGACGGTTTCGGTTCCCTGGATGTGGGAGATGTCAAAGCATTCGATGCGGGTGGGCGGCTCCGGCAGCATGAAGACATCCTGCAAAACGCTTTTCAGAACTTCAGTGCGTGGCTTCATGACACGGAAGCGCTGATCGTAGGATTGACGGGCGTTGGTGCCGACGAGGTCGATGAGAGAACGCTTGTCTCCCTTTTGCGGCACATCGATGTGGACGCGCGCTCCGCGCTTTTCACTGAGCAGAACCTCGAGGGCTTCGCGGTCTTCGAAATCCACCGGAATGTAAATGCAGCGCGGAATGTAATGGGCGTCGAGATAGAGCTGCTTCAGAAGAGTGCTGAAGAAGTCGCCCACTTCAAATCCGGCGGCGGTCTCCATTTCGCCGAGATCTTCCCAGAAGAACTCGCGACGGTCGAGCACTTTTCCGCCGCGCATGTGGAAGAGGTTGACGGCGAGCAGGTGATTCTCCCAGTGATAGCTGATGACGTCGATGTCTTCGCCGTCGGCCTTTTCCATGCGCTGCTTTTCACTCAACTGCTCGACGGTGACGATGAGATCGCGGTACTTGGCGGCGAGTTCGAACTGCATGGCGGCGGCGGCTTGCTCCATGCGTTGACGCAGCGAGTGAGAAAGTTCGGTGGGTTTGCCTTCGAGCAGCAGGCGCACGTCACGAACGGCTTCGGAGTAAATCTCGGGCGTGGTGAGGTCTTTCACACAAGGTCCGAGGCAGCGCTTGATGTGGAATTGCAGACAGGGGCGCGGATGGTCGCGGGTGAGGTCGATTTTGCAGGAGGGAATCAGAAAGCTGCGGTGAACGAGATCGACGATACGATAGGCGAGGCTCGCCGGAAAGTATGGACCGTAGTAGCTTCCTCCGTCTTTGCGCAGCTTGCGGGTGACGTAGATGCGCGGGTAGGGCTCGGCGGTGAGTTTGACGTAGGGATAGGATTTGTCATCGCGCAGGAGGATGTTGTAGCGCGGCTTTTTCTCCTTGATCAGGTTGTTCTCAAGCGCCAGGGCCTCGTGCTCGTTTCCTACCACGATGTACTCGATGTCAACGGCTTCGCGGAGCAGGCTTCCGGTTTTAGCGTTGTCACTGGCGCCCTCTACGAAATAGGAACGCACGCGCGAGCGAAGGTTTTTTGCCTTGCCGACATAGATGACCTCGCCCTCGGCGTTCTTGTAGAGGTACACGCCCGGATCGGTAGGAATCGTTTTGATCTTTTGATTCAGATCCATAGTCTCTGCCTGACGCTTACTTGCATGTGCATGGCTTCCGCGGGCCGTGGCTGGTATGAAAATTCTACCTTCGCGGGCAGGTTCTCCCCGGCCAAATTGTTGATTTTGTCTGCAAACTGCTGAATCGGCGCTGGAATGGCGTTGGCATCACGCGTGCAGTTAGTCTCATCGACAGTAGCAGGGGAACGCCTCGTTGAGATTGCACAATTCTTCGATTCCGCCCAAGGAGCTTTGCAAATGAATCGTATTCTACTTCCAGTAATTGTCGCAGGTGCAATGGCCCTGACGGTAGGCTGCGCCACCAAGAACTATGTTAAACAGCAGGAAGGCCCGGTAATCAACAAGGTTGATGAGTTGGATGAGCGCACGGCGCAGACGACTCGCGGGATCCGCGAAACCGATCAGCGGGCGCAGCAGGGCATCCAGGGAGTTGAGGCGAAGGCCTCTGCCGCCGACCAGAAGGCATTGGCCGCCCGCCAGCAGGCCGATCAGGCCCAGCAACTCGCGTCCAACGCCAATAACGGCGTGAACGACCTTACGAATCGCGTCGTTAACCTGGATAACTACCATCCGGTGACGGAAGCTGCGGTACACTTTGGCTTCAACAAGGCAGAGCTGACGAGGAAAGATCGCGAGTCACTCGACGAGATCGGCCAGCAGATTCCGAACGTCAAGGGTTACATCGTGCAGATCGAAGGGCGCACGGACTCGGTTGGCAGCCCCACGTACAACTATGATCTGAGCCAGCGCCGCGCGGCGGCAGTGACCCAGTACCTGGCCTCGCGCTATAACGTTCCTGCGCACAAGGTGTTCATCATCGGCCTGGGCAAAGACGCTCCGGTTGAAGAGAACAGGAGCTCCAGGGGACGGGCTGAAAATCGTCGCGTGGACATTCGCCTGATGAGCAACAACGTGGACGGGCAGAATGCCGCCGTCGGGCAATCCCAGGTTCCGCAGCAGACTCCCGGAGCAACGGCGAATCCGCAGCGCTAACAGCTTGCAGTAAGCGCCGGAAATTGGCGCACACAGAGGCCGCTCATCCCCCGAGCGGCCTTTGGTGTTTTTGCTCCAAGATGGCCCTTCAATCAAAATCCAATCAAAATCTGGAACAAGACCTTTAGTCAAAGGGAAAATCGATCACGGTGGAGAAACTTGGGGCGGTCGGGAGATTTGGGCGGGGATAGGGGTCCTTCGCGTTGCTCAGGATGACACTTCAATCAAGATCCAATCAAAAATCCAATCAAAATCTGGAACAGGACCTTCAGAGTTAACCGCCGCCCACGAAATGGACGATTTCAAGCTTGTCGCCATCTTTCAATGCCGTGGTCAGCCAATTTGAACGCGGAATGATGTCGCGGTTCAACTCCACGGCGACGCGGTCGCCTTTCATGCCAAGCTCTTCAATTAACGCCTCGAGGTTGGACGCCGTAAACTCCCGATCTTCTCCATTGATGGCCAGCCGCATAGAGACAAAATAGCAGAAGGCGTTGGCATTCTGTGCGCAGATATTCATATTTGGCAAGGAATGCCCTATTGACATTGCGAAAAGGTGACTTAATATGAGTGCAACATTTTGTCGCGATCTTGTTTCAAACAAATTGCGAGAGTTTGTTCCTTGCATCTGGTTTCGTTAGCCGCACGGTTTGGTGGAGGCCATGGGTCAGAGCTTCACATCCAGCCAGGTATCCGAGCGCACCGGCCTCACGCCACGGCAGTTGCAGTGGTGGGATGAGCAGGGGATCGTGGTGCCCGCCCGAAGCGGCCATCGCCGCATCTACTCCACAAAAGATCTTGCCGAATTAGCCGTGCTCTGCGACCTTCGACGCCGCGGCTTCAGCCTGCAGCGCATTCGCCGGATGATGGCCCTTTTGCGGCGCGACTTCGGACACCGACTGGCGGACCTCGCCACGCGCGGCCCCGGTCTGCATCTGCTGACCGACGGCGACAGTATTTTTCTGTGCGACTCCGAGAGCGGAGTTATCGATCTGCTGCGCAACACGCAACAGCCACTGCTTGCGATCTGCCTTGGACCGGTTCTGGAGCGCGTGCTGGCTCCAGATGGGGCGCGGCAGCCGCAGGTTCCCAAGAAGCGTTCTCAACCGGTGCGAGCGGCCCGTGCCGCCCGTGCCACAGGCCGGAGCTAAACAGGCAGTCTTTCCAAAGACAAATGGAGGCGACACATGACCGTCGAGATCAATTATCTCCCCCAGTGGATACCCGAACAGATGAGCCCCGGAACGGTCTTTGTACTGGACAACGCAGGCGAGAGCGGCGACGAGGGAGATCCATTCTGGGCGGTGCTCGCTTGTCCGTCATGCGCCACCCTTGGCCTGATCACGCGAAAACAGATGGCGGGAATTGTGCCGATCATCTGCGGATCCGACCTGTGTTCCGCGCAGTTTCACATTCATGGAGACGACATCATTCCGAGGTCGGCAAGCTGAGGTGGCGGGCGTAGAACGCGACCTAGAACGCGACCCAGGAACGCCCTCCAAGATTGACGTTACTTTCGATTCTTCCGTATGCAGGCCGACTGCGGCACAATGGAGAGCATGAGCGACTCTGGACTGCCGCACGGTGAACTTCCGCCCATCCCCGATGGCTGCGGCATTCTGCCGATTGCCGAAAACCGCATCGCGCGCGGCCCGCATCCGGAGTTGCTCGATGTGGTTCCCGAGGGATATGCGGTTCCTGATTCCACCCCACCGCCGGTATTGAATGACGCTTTGGAGCAGAGCTACCGAAGGGTTCTGGCCCGCGCCTATGGAATTGCCGCATGCGCTTTGCTGTTTGCGGCCGCGATGGCGGTATCGCTGGTGGATAGCCCGGCGCTGCAACAGGGATTCCTGCTTGACCGGCTGTCGGTCCGACTGATTCTGGGAGCGCAGATTCTGTTTGCCACACTTTGCAGCCGGTACGTGGAGAAACTTGCGATCCTTCCGGCGACGGTGCTGCTGTTTGCGTACGCCGCCTTTACGGCACTGGAATTTTCGTTGCTGCTCTCGCCGAAGACGCTGGCGATCATCTTTCTCTGCTCCGGGCTGATGTACGCGGCGACGGCAGCATGGGGATTCGTCCGGCGGACCGATCTTGCGCTTCCGGTCACCGCCATCTTCATGATGCTGGGCGGAGGAGTGATTCTGG
>Ga0302140_10010139_pt1 | contig 11667 bp, 7 predicted proteins | sample I_Bog_E1_1_FD_202095 | JGI IMG/M metagenome (GOLD analysis project Ga0302140, IMG submission 202095) | Peat permafrost microbial communities from Stordalen Mire near Abisko, Sweden - I_Bog_E1_1 | ecosystem: Environmental > Terrestrial > Soil > Wetlands > Peat | place: Sweden: Abisko, Stordalen...
ATAAAAAAAAAAAAAAAAATTTTCTGACCTAACGGAAAAAGTCCAATAAAAATAATTACAAATAATTAAAAACATATATGTTAATAAAAACATTTTTAACTTTTGTTATGAAAAAAAATCTCTAATTTATTTAATGAGAAAAAATTGCAAAATTTACAAATCAAAATTTTTTGCTATTTTTTTTCTTATTTTGAATGAATAAATAGATTAAAATAAATTTATAATAGAGTCCTGTCTGATTCTTTCTGATAAATTCAACTGTTTAAATACATCGAAAAAACCAAATCATTAAAAAAAACTCCAACAAATGAGCCAAAATCAGAACAACTCATTGCCCATTTCAAACAATAATTCAAATACGGATCCTTTTTCATGTTTAAATAATGATCCATTTCAAACTTCCACCAATCAATCAACCCCAGTTTCTCAACAACAAGCTCCTGGGTTTATTCCACAGAATCTTTATACATTTAACGCTAATAACATATCTAACCAAGCCATTCAGCAACCTTTCCCTCAAGTCCAGCAAATGCAATATCCACAACAATCTCCTTTCCTTTCCCAAAACCTACCATCTCCATTTATTCAGCAGAATCCTTTGGGTTTTGGTGCTCAGAACAATTCTAATCTAACTTTCCAACAACCCTTCGTTCAACTCCCACAAATGCAATTTCAACCACAGAATAACTATCAAAATTTGAATCAACCGCAGAATCCCTTTAATAATTATGGTGTACAATCAGATCCTTTAAAAACCTATGAAAAGGAAAGGTTGGCAGAGGATAAAGTGGAACAGATTCCAATTGTGAAAAACTTGGACTTAATTCCTGACTTTGATTTTGAAAAAGATTTTCAATTAGAAGTTCAAGCTCCTTATCAATTCTATAAACTCACTCAGGAATCCCAAACCATCCCAATAAAAATTTCCCTTCAAACAGTCAGTTCATCGATGGATGTTGAGAAAGATCTGCTAACCAGATCTAATATAGATTTGATATGTGTAGTGGATATCAGTGGAAGCATGCAAGGGGAGAAAATTTCGTTAGTGAAAAAAACTTTGAAATACATCACTTCAATTCTGACTGAAAATGACCGACTTAGTTTGGTTGTATTTGATGACCATGGTGAAGAGCTCATAACTTTGAAAAGGATTTCAGAAGCTAACCATAAGATGTTTGATGAAATTTTTGATTCTTTAAGAGAAAGAGGTGGGACCTGCATAAATGCAGGAGTAAATAAAGCTTTGAACATAATAAAGTCCAGAAAATTTAAGAATGAAATCACAAGTATTTTCCTTTTGTCAGATGGAGTGGACAACATCAGAAGTCAGGCTTTGGGTGTCATCCAAAAGACTGTTCAATCACAAAACATTGCTGAAAACTTCACAATAAATACTTTTGGTTTCGGAAAGGATCATGATGCAAATTTGATGAGAGAAATTGCAAAAAATAATGGAGGAAACTTTTATTTTATTGATAATTTGGAGAGCATTGATGAATGTTTTGTAGATGCAATGGGACTTCTATTTTCTGTTATCCTTAAAGACGTTGAAATCATTGTGAAAGTGAATAATCAGGCTCCATTAAGTGATATGCGGGTGAAAAAGACCTATGGTGATATGTGGAGTTATGATGAAACTAAAGGCAACAAGATCACTATGAAAATTTTCACAAAGGGATTGAAAAAAGATTACATTTGTGAAGTCAATTTACCACCTTGCAAAAAAGAGCTTCAAGATGAAGAAAAGTATCGGATGTTATTGACAGTCACATTATCAGGAAACTCAATCAAGAATCAATCAATAATAAAGAAATATGATTTGTTCTTAAATGTGTTAAACAATGCTGATCAAATCCAAGGACCCAATGAACTCAACATTGATGTTGTTGTTAACCATTTGAGAGTGAAAGGAGCTGAAAAAATTGAAACAGCAAAATGTTTGGCAGAAAAAAAGCAGTTTGAACAAGCACAAAAAGAATTGGATTCCATCAAAAAAGAATTGGAGGAATGCATTTGCAAGGATCATCCAAGTTTGGTGATATTGAAGGCAGATATTGAAAAATCTAAAACGTTTTGCCAAGCACATAGCTTTTCTAATGCAGGATTGTCTTATATGACAACATTTTCCAATAATAATATGTATCAACAAAGTTCTCCAATGACAATAATAGGAAATATTAATAATCTATATGCTACTCCGATGCAAGCGATGATGAGCAATACCTTAATGAATGCAAAACCAAAAAAGTAAAAAAATAAATAATTGCTAACCAAAAATTCATTTATTTAAATAAAAAACTAAAATAATTTTAACTTTTAATCAAAACTGAAAAATGAACATAATTTTCTAATCATTTATAAACTTTATAAACTCGCACTCACACTTTGAGTTTCTAATTCTTTTTCCAAATTAGCAAGTGGATTTGTATTTGCCTTGCATTGACTAAATAAATCCTTATGTAAATATCCATTTCCGCATGTTTCCTTCGGTCCATTTTTAGTTCCTTCCAAACACATTCCCATCGCTTCACACCAGCCACAATCTGTATTGACTAAGCATGCAGAACAATCTCTATATCCATTACATCCACTTTCAGAGCATTTTCCATAATCATAGAAACTACAACTGCCAGTCAAAGGTCCGACAGCATCTCCTTGAATGCATTTCTTTGAACTTTGACACCAACCACATGAAGCCTTGGCCACACAAGTGGAACATGTTGTGATTTGAGAACATGAAGGAACCATAGTTGCTGAATTTGAGCTTGAAATAGAAGATCCACTGGATGAACTTGTGGATCCACTGGATGAACTTGTGGATCGGAGGATTTTTTCTTTGTTGATAGACTTTTCTAAAGCAAAAAGACGCTCATCAAGGTCCTGGTTTGATTTCAATAAGGTCTTGACGATTTTCATAACTCGCTTGATTTGAGATTTCAATTCGGTGATACTATCGATCGCTGAAGTCTTGGATTGATTTTCAAAGGCTGGGTTTTTAAGAGAGAAATTTTAAATAAAAGTACGGCCTGTTTCTCAATTTCAAGACTTTTGTTGATCTGTTCTTTGATCTGATTTTCATATTCCTTCTTGCTTTTGAGAAAAAATAATTGAAAGATTTTGGTTTTTTATAAAAAATGCAAAACTCTTCTATTGCTTTTTTCTCTTGTTCTTCCATTCTTCGCATCGCTAGTTCATTTTGCATGCTATCCTGCATTTGTTTAATCTGTTGGGTGATAGCCTAAGAAAAACCATATAAGAAATTTCATATATTTTTATCAAATTCAAAACATCAGCATCATTGATATTAGATTTTGAGTCATTTATGGTGCTGTTATCGACATAAACACCACCCATTTGTTCAGCTTTTTTCTTATCTAATTCCTTTTTCTGAGCCATAGCCTTCTTGTCTTCTCCAGAACTATTCGCATTCGCAGCTGCTGTCGCAGCTAATTTAGAAAAATTATGAGAAATCAAATTATATTAAGAAAAAAAGATGTATCAACTCTTGTTATTAATGATTTTGATCGTATCATCATTGCCCTTTTCGGAAATATCGCGGAGACTGTCGTCATATTTCAAGTCAGAAATCGAGCTCAGCTCAAAAAACGAGGCCGTTTTATATGAAAACGCAGATTTCAAGAAGAGAAAGGAAAGAAGAAGAGTGAAAATTAAATTTAAAATCGACGATTTTGACTTCATTTTTATCATTAAATTCTTTAAAATTTCTTCAAATAAAAAAAAAACATATAAAAATATGACCAATTTGAATTTTTTCAAGTCTTTTAGTTTCTCTATATTATATATGACAATCAATACATGTAATAATTACACTAAAAGGAAGATTTTATCTATTTTTATATACATCAGTAAAAATCCTATTTCTTGAACAAGAAAGACATCATACCAGAACTGCCGCTTTTGCTTTTATCGAAGGATTTCGAGGAGCCCAAATTACTAAAACCATTAGAGAAGAACTCCCGATCCTCCTCTGGAACCTTCAATAATGAACATAAAAGCTTGAAATATTCATCAAGTTCATTGTTTTTATTCTTTTCATTTCTAAGGAAATCATGAGTTTTTCAAATAAAAATAAAGTTAAATAAAGAACTTGGAAAGCAAAACATCGAGGAATTTCACGAAAATCACTTTCACATGTTCTTTTTCATGGAAAATCTGGTTTTCATTGACTTTTTTCTCCAGATTCGCGATTTCCTGTTTTAAAATGCTATTCTAAAAGTAAAAAAATCGTCATATATTCCATTATCCTTTTAATTTTCTTTACTTGGCCCATGAACTTCTGTTCATTTTCCTCATGATCCTTGATTTCCTCTAATAATTTCTCTTCATTTATCTTAAAACTCTCAATGAGTTCATTGAAATCCTTGATTTCTTTATTGTTTTTCTCAATAATCGTTACATTCTTTTTAATTTCCTCGAAGAACTCCTTCACAATATTGATCAAAATCTAATAAATTCCTAGATAAATCTCTTATCTCTATTAAAAATCTACATCTCTTTCTTCAACTTCAAGCAATTTCTCTGTAATTATTCTTATCGCCTTATTGAACTTCTCTTCATTGGAAAGCACTAAAATCGGCTGTAAATTCGGCTAATTTTATCAATAAATTAATAAATTATCGTTATTTTCAAAGGATTTATTAGAAAAAAACCTCTCTGAAACTCTTCAACTTAAAGTCTCTTTCAGAACTCAAGAACCTCCTACTCATTGAATCCTCATGTTTTGTCTTTAAAGTCTGTTTAATTTCATTCAATTCACTTTCTTTCTGTTGGTTTTCTTCTGATAATTTGCATGTCAAAGAACGCAGGTTTTCATTATCTTCCTGCATTTTCTTCAGATTCTCATTTAATCTATCTATTTTCCCAGCGTATTCTTGTAATATATCATTGATTTTCTCTTTAACCTTCGTGTTTTGTAAGGCTTCTCCTTGGATTTTCGAGTTTTCCTGAGTTAAACACTCTTTTTCCTTAGTAATTTTCGCGATTTCCTCTTGTTTTTCTTTAGTGATTCTCATGATTTCCTCTTGTTTTTCTTTAGAAAGTCGAGAAATTTCCTCTTGTTTTTCTTTAGTAATTCTATTGATTTCCTCTTGATTTTCTTTAGATAGTCTCAATATTTCCTCTTGTTGTTCTGATAATTTCTTATTGAGGATTTCAAATTTCCTCTTAAAATTCTCCTGTTCTTTCAACTTGCAATCGCAATTTTCTTTGAATTTCTTCTCTTTTTCTTCAAATTCTTCAATTTTTCGCCTTTTTTCCTCCATCACTATTTGTAGGCTTTCCTTTAAATGCCCGATTTCCAATAGGAAAATCTCTTCCTTTTTCCTAACATCTTCTTCAAAAAGTCCTGATTTCTCTATATTTTCCTCGAATTCTCTTTCAATTTCAATGTATTTCTCATGCAATTCATTGTTCATTACCTTTAAATCCTCTATTTCTCTTTCTAATAAACCATTTCTACTATCAGATTCCATTAATAAAACCTTATAATTTGCGCAATTCGACTCCAAATTCGCGATTTTCTCCTCTTGGCTATCTATAATTTCATCATAATTGCTCATTTTCGAGACTTCATCATTTATAGTCAAGATTTCAGCCTTCAAATTCTCCAATGAACTCATAAATTCAGCTTCTCTGGGACTTTTCTTAACATTTTCAGCTCTTTCTATTTTTTCGAGCTTTTCAGGATTTTCTTCAGATTTTTCAATGAGAATTTCATTGTTTTTTTCGTTTTTTCTGAAGAATTCCTCTTTTTCCTTAAGGATTTCGCTCATAGAGAGCTTTAAACCTTGGAGTTCTTGGTCTTTTTGGGAAAGGCTTTCTGATAAAAAGAGGAGTTTTTCCTCTAATTCCTTGATTTCCTGAGCGTTTTCGAGAAGACTATTTCTTTGGAGAGATAGTTGTTGATTAGATAAGAGAAGCTCTTGGGTCTTTTCTTGCAGAGTATTCGATTTTTCAATGAGTTCTTGGGTTCTTTCGTGAATCGCCTGGTTTTTTATTAGGAGTTCTTGAGTTTTTTGCTCTGATTCATCAGTTTTTTGCTGCAGTTCTTCAGTTTTGGCTTGAATTTGTTCGGTTGTTTCTTTGATTTCTTGATTTTTCAATAAGATTTCTTGATTTTTGGCTTGAATTTCTTGATTTTTTGCTTGAATTTCTTCGGTTTTTTCTTTAATTTCCTGATTTTTCTTTAAGATTTCTTGATTTTTGGCTTGAATTTCTTCTTTTTGTTCTTTGATTTCCTGGCTTTTCATTAGGATTTCTTGATATTTGGCTTGAATTTCATTATTTTTCTCAATAATAGCCAGTTCCTTTTCCGCGACTTTTTCTTCAAAAGCCTGAATTTCTAATGTTTTCCCTTGAATTTCTATTGATTTTTCTATTGATTCTTGCGAAATCCTTGAAATTTCTCGATTTTTATTAAGGATTTCCTGTGAAACCTCTTGATTTTTACCTATGAAATCCTTATTTTCCTTAGATAATTGATAATATTTATGTGAAATCTCATTAAATTCTAATGTTTTGGCTTCTAATTCCTTTGAAATTTCAGAGATTTTCGAGGATTTTAACTGTATTTCCTCAGAAAACCTGATTTTTTCCTCTGTTATAAGCTCTATTTCCTTAGTTTTCAACTCGAATTCCCTGAAAACCTCCAATTTAGATTGGGAATCTAAAGATAAAAGCCTGTTTTTCTCAGTCATTTCCTTGATTTCCTTATACTTTTGCTCTAATTCATTAGAAATCTTCTCATATTCATCGTTTTTCCTTTGTATTTCCTGAGCCAATTCCCGATTTTCCTTAATAAGTTCAGCTGATTTTGTAATTAAATCTTGATTTTCTCTTCTAAAAAGCAATAATTCTGCTTTATTTTTTTTCAAATCCTCGATTTCTCTGCATTTATCTAAGATTTCTCTGGTTTTTTCCTTATTTTCTTCGGTTTTCTCTTTATTTTCTCTGCTGATTACTTCGATTTCCTTTATCAAAAGAAGGTTTTTCTCTTGAATTTTCTCGAATTCCTTATTTTTATTTAGAATCTCCTTGATTTTCTCATTCAAAACCTTATTTTCTTGATTTTTCTCATTGAGTTTCTGTTGATAAACCTGAATTTCGGACTTTTTATCAATGAGTTCAAGCGAAATTTCTCTATTTTTCACATTCAAAGTCTTTATTTCCTTATTCAAACTTGGAATTCCCATGATTTCCTCAGCCAAACTCTTGATTTCTTGATCTTTTTTAAGCAAAACCTTATCTTTTTCAGCTATTTTCTCATGATTTTCTTCTATTTCCCTCATTTTCTCATTAATTATAGCCTCAAGTCTATTAATTTCATTGTCTTTTTCTGAGGAATCGAGGTTTTTCTCTTGATTTTCTAATCCCATCTTTAATGATTTGATTATTAACGTCAAATTATCGATTTTCTCTAATAAAGCGTCTTTTTCCCGGCCTTCTTTAGCAATTTGAGCTTCTTTCTCAATGAGTTCCTGTGATTTCATGAGAATTTCTTGATTTTTTGATTGATTTTCTAATATTTTCTCCTGCAAATTCACTTCCAAAGCCATTTTTTCATGGTTTTTCTGTGAGATCTCAAGACTTTTCTCAGTGATTTCCTTATTTTTTATTAGAATTTCTTGATCTTTTTCGGGTATTTTAGCATTTAAATAGAGGATTTCCTGGGTTTTAGAAATAAGTTCCTTGCTTTTCTCTTCAAATTCAATGATTTTCTCTTTAAAATCTGAACAAATCTGCTTAAACTCCTGAATTTCTAAGTCTTTTCGTGCGATTTCATAATCTTTTACTTCGATTTCGCCCAATTTCTCTTCTATGACATGCGATTTATCATCAAGGTCATGGTTTTTTGATTCGATTTCCATGTAATTTTCTTCAATTTCTTTGGTTTTCTCTGATATTTCCTGTTCTTTTAGAATGAGTTCTCTATTTTTTTCTTCGATTTCTCTATTTTTTTCTTCGATTTCCCTATGATTTTCTTCGATTTCCCTATGATTTTCTTCAATTTCTCTATTTTTTTCTTCGATTTCTCTATGATTTTCTTCAATTTCTCTAGTTTTTTCAATAAGTTCTCTATGATATTCTTCGATTTCTCTAGTTTTTTCAATAAGTTCTTTATGATTTTCTTCGATTTCTCTAGTTTTTTCAATAATTTCTCTTGATTTTTCATTTATTTCTCTAGTTTTTTCTTCGATTTCCTTATTGATTCCTACGTTTTTCATTTGATTTTCCTGATTTTTCATAATAATTTCTGCTAATTCTTGATTTTTCCTTTGAATTTCCTTCTTCATTTCCTCGATATCTCTTTTTCTCCCTTCATTTTCTCCATAAACCTCTTGAATCTTCCTCTCTAAATCTTCAATTCCTTTGTTTTTTTCTTCGATTTCCCAATTTTTCTCTTCAATTTCCTTATAATTCTCTTCAATTTCCTTAGTCATTTCCCCTTTTCCTCTTTCCAATTCCTCGATTTTCCTCAAAAAAACACCTTTTTCCTCTTCTTTTCTCTTAAAAAACCTCCTAATTTCCTCAAATTTCATATAAATTCTTTCTATTTTGGCTTCAAAATCCTCGATTTTCATCTGAATTTCCTTGAAAACTCCTATGAAATTCTCATCATTTTCCAATATCCCCTTCAAGAAAGAATTCTTGATTTCCTTGATATCGAGACCATTGTCTTTTCTTCTTATTTCCTCGATCTCCCTCCTCATTTCTTTCATAATTTCTTCATTTTTGCGGTTTTTCTCAAGAACCTCATTCTTATTTTTCAAATAACCCTGATATAATTGATTCACCTTGATAATTTCTTCATTTTTCTTCATAATATCGCTGTTTTTCCTTAATAATCCTTCTTTTTCCTTCATATTTTCATTGAAAGTCTCTTTAATTTCCTTGATTTCTTTCTTTAATTCTTCCTTTTCTTTCTTTAATTCCTCAGAAATATCAGACTTTTCTTTTATTTCTTTCTTTAATTCTTCACAAATCTTCGACTTTTCTTTGATTTCTTCCTTTAATTCCTCACAAATATTTGCTTTTTCTTTCAAATCCTGATAATATCCTAGTTTTTCACGTTCTTCACTGCTTTTGCATTGATTTTCCTCAATCATTTGTTTCAATTGTCCTCTTAATTGTTTGATTTCGTTCTGTTGATGCAAGATATTTTGTTGCAAAAGCAGGAAATTCTCTTCATTGATGCCATTATTGTTTCTTTCAAGACTATTCCTTGTTTCCAGAGTTCTCTCTAATTCCTCTTTTAAATGTTCGATTTCCATGTTTTTTTTCTCAAGAATTTCCTCTATAAAATGATATTTCTCTGATAAAAGTCTATAGTTTTCTTCTAAAACACGAGTGTTTTCTTGGTTTTCTAGAGAAATCGCCTCGTTTTTCGTCATTTTCCTCATTTTTTCCTCATAATCTCTCATTTTCTCTGTTAAATTTCTATTAATATCCTCAAGTCTTTTATTAGAAGATATCATTTCTTCGAGATCTATTTTAATTCTTTCCACATTTTCACGATTTTCACGTTCTTTTTCCTCACTTACACTTCTGATTTTCTCAGTGAAATTCGTTTCCAAATCCTCGAGTTTCGTCCTTAAACTACTAATGACATTTTCTTTTTCTTCTAATATATCTTTGCTTTTCCCTTCAAATTCCTCAAAAAGCTTCTGTTCCAATTTCCTCAATCTAGCCTGTAATTCCTCCTCTTCGAATGAATTCCCTTTGATTTTCTCTTGACTTTTGCTACTAGTGAAGGTCTTTTCATTGGAATTCTCATTGCTTTTAGTGAGGTTTAAATGAGAATCTTTATCTGGAGATTTTTCTAATAATTTCTGATGAATTTGTTGTGAATTCGATATTGATTCCTCTTGAATCTTATTTAATAAAGTCTCGAGAAGATCCAAAGGACTTCGAACCAAGAGTTCTTCTTTGGAAATATTCATGTTTTTTATGAGAAAAATTGAGGAAATCCGAGCTTTTAATAAGGTTTCGATATTAGTAGAGCTTTTCCTTGAATTATTCAATGTTTCTTCGAGGTTTTTCTTTAGAAGTTCTTGATTTTTCATTAGAAATTCCTCATTTAACGTTTTCCTCATTATTTCCTCTATATTCCGCTTCAGGATCTCCTCTTGATTTCCTATTAATAGATGCTGATTCTCTATAAATTTCACATTTTCAAGGCTTTTCTCAATGTTTTTTCTTTGTCTGAGCTCGAAAATCTGCACATTAAGTCTTTCATTTTCCTTATTGCGACTTTCTAATTGTTTTTTCAAGCCTTTGATGTTTTTTTGCGATTCCTTTAATTTCCCCTTAAAATCTTGTGTTTCCTTGAACTTTCCTAATAAAAAGCTTAATAAACCAGTCAAATTAAGTTCATTTTCCTCAGTAAATAAGCCTTCTTCAATTTCTTGGAGGCTTCTCACGAATTCATAAAGACTTTCCTTGACAAAGTCCTGACTTTCAGCGAGGTTCTTGATCTTTTTATTGAGATTCTTCTCATTTTCCAGATAATTCCCATTAAGTTCCTGTATTTTCTCTTGAAATTGCCTGGTTTTCTCTTTAACTTTGCTTTTCAATGTTATTAAAGCCTCTTCAAGCGTTTTCATGATATTTTCCTTTGAATAAAGCTCAACTTCGAGCTTTTGATATTTCAAATCCAACTCCTTAACAAATTTCTTGATAAAATTCATGTTTTTCTCTGATTCCAGGTCCTTTTTCTGAAGAAAACCTTCTAAATTATTGAGTTTTTTCTGAAGAGACACGTTTTCTTCTGCCAAATAAGAGTTATATTGAATGAGTTCTTCGTTTTGAGTTTGAGAAAGCCGGTTTTCTTGAGAACGTGAAGATCTTTGATCTAATTGTCGAAGAATGTTCAGGTTTTTCTCTTCCAAACGGTGGATTTTCTCCTTTAAATCAGAAAGATTCGAAGTCCTAGAATTGTTATTGTTATCAGGCTTTTTATGTGAAGATTCTATAAATATAACATAGCAAAAAAAAAGCCTTAATATTTAAATTTTTCTTACGTTTTTCTAATGCTTTTTCAGGCGAAATCTTCTGATAAGAATGACTTCTGATATTTTTCTCGATTCTTTCCTTCAAGATTTTCTCAGACTTTTTCTAAAAACAACAGGAATTTATTTTCTCCTCAGAATTTTATTGAAAATTACGATAATTTCAAGAGAATTCTCCATTTTCCTCTTTTCACTCGTATAATCCTTGAATTTTCTTTCACCAATTGGTTCTTTTATCACATGTTTCGAAAGTTTCTCAGCTGATTTCAGGAAACTCGCTGAGGAATTCGAGAAATAATTAAGCTTCTTGAAGAGATTATCTAGGAGAAATTCTGGCTTTTCCGCTACATTTTCTCTGAAAGCGGCATTTTCCTTGTTTGAGACTGAGGAAAAGGCATGTTTATGAGAAAGTGGGTTCTGGGAGGAATCATGGCTAGGATGAAAGGAATTGGAGAGATATTTTGGAGTGTTACAATAGTCGGATTTGTTGAGAAACATAGATGGTTTTCTTCTATAGGGGAATTTAATAATTCGGGATTCGGTTAAGTGTGCCGAATATTTAAAAAATTCAAATTTAAAGAGTAAATTTTTTAATTTTTTGTTATATTTTATTTCAAAAAATAATTAAAAACATAAAAAT
>Ga0302140_10010144_pt1 | contig 11664 bp, 12 predicted proteins | sample I_Bog_E1_1_FD_202095 | JGI IMG/M metagenome (GOLD analysis project Ga0302140, IMG submission 202095) | Peat permafrost microbial communities from Stordalen Mire near Abisko, Sweden - I_Bog_E1_1 | ecosystem: Environmental > Terrestrial > Soil > Wetlands > Peat | place: Sweden: Abisko, Stordalen...
CGAGCCGCCGAACCGCCTCCAACTTGAACTCCTTGGTGAACTTCCTACGCAAAATACCCATGACTCAATTCTCCATTCGCTGAAAATCGAGTCTTAACCAGTTGTCTCAATTTGGGGGCAAGTCCATTTTGCTTCTTCTTTCGGCACGGCTCAAGTCGTGCCCCGAGACGTTTGATAGGTGCTTGTCGAAGTCCCCAGGTCTCGATGTTTTGAGACCTGGGAGACCACGAACCTACTGCGAGCGGATAGCGAGCGGCTGGCCGCACCGCAGGTGCTATTCTTCCTCTTCTTCTACGGGGCGTTTGGCGTTGGCCAGGATTTTTTCGGCTACTAACTGGGGGACTATGTCGTAGTGGTCCATTTCCATGCGGTAACTGCCCTTGCCCTGAGTCATGGAAGTTAGAAGGGTTCCGTAAGTCAGCATCTCTGCCATGGGAACCTGGGCGTTGATGATTGTAGTCCGGCCTTTGGACTCCATGCCGCCTACGCGGCCACGGCGGCTGTTGAGGTCGCCCATGAGGGTTCCGGCGAACTCGTCGGGGGCTTCGATCTCTACCTTCATGACGGGTTCGAGGAGACAGGGTTTGGCTGACTCCATGGCCTTGCGGAAGGCCAGACGTCCGGCCATCTTGAAACTCATTTCATTCGAGTCGACGTCGTGATAACTGCCGTCATAGACGACAGCGCGGAAGTCGACGACCGGGTAGCCGGCGAGATAGCCGCGAGCTGCCGATTCGACGATGCCCTTTTCAATTGCCGGGATGAAGTTGCGGGGGACGGAGCCGCCGAAGGTTTCGTTGCCAAATTCGAAGCCGCCGCCGCGAGGCATGGGTTCCATGCGGATCTTGCAGTCGCCGAACTGGCCGTGGCCGCCCGTCTGCTTTTTGTGCCGGCCTTGAGCCTCGGCCTTGACGCGGATGGTTTCGCGATAGGGGACCTTGGGAGACTTGAGGTGAACTTCGGCGTGGTAGCGCTTTTTGAGGCGGCTGACGATGGCCTCGATGTGGGGCTGGCCGGCGCCGGCGATGAGGAATTCGTTGGTCTGCGGGTCGCGGAAGAAGCGGATGAGCAGGTCTTCTTCCATGAGCTTGTGAATGGCGGGGGCCAGTTTGTCCTCGTCGGCGCGGGTCTTGGGTTCGATGGCGTAGGTCATGGCCGGCTCGGGGAGAGGATGGAGATCGATCTGGATCTCGGCGCCCTTTGCGCCCAGCGTGTCGCCGGTGAGGGTGATGCGGAGCTTGGCCACGGCGCCCAGGTCGCCGGCGTGCAACTCGGCTACTTCTGTGGGTTTTCTTCCCTGCATCACCGAGAGATGAGCCAGGCGCTCCTGATCGCGGCGGGTGTAGTTCTCGACGGTGGCGTCGTTTTTGACCACGCCGCTGATGACTTTGAAGAAGCTGATGCGGCCCGCAAATGGATCTGTCATCGTCTTGAAGACCATCAGCGAGAGAGGCTCGCTGTCGGCGACCTTGCGGGTGACTTTGGGAGCTTCGTCTTCATCTTCGCCAAGGGGCACGGCATCGATGGTCGGGGTGCGAACGGCGATGGGGGCGCGTTCGACAGGCGAGGGAGTATAGACCTTGATGAAGTCGAGGAGATGGTCGAGGGCGATGTTGGCCAGGCCGCTCGAAAAGAGCACGGGGAAGATGCGATCTTCGCGGATGGCTTCGTGGAGGGCGGCGACAAGGTGCTCCTTGGTGAGCGTGCCGCTGTCGAAGTACTCCTCCATCAGCTCGTCTTTGCCTTCGGCGATTAACTCGACCAGCGCCTCGTGGCGGGTCTTGGCGTCGGCAGCCAGGCCTGCGGGAATCTCAGCCGTCACCTTGCCGCGGCCATCACCGCCAGGGGTGTAATAGAAGGCCTCCATGGTGACGAGATCGACAACGCCGCGAAAGCCCTCGGCGCCGGAGATGGGAAGCTGGACGGGCACGCAGTTGCGGCCCCAGCGGTCAACCAAGTCGTCAATCAGTGCGCTCAAACCGCCGCCGCCGCCGGCTTTGGGGTGGTCCATCTGGTTCACGAGAACGATGCGGGGAACGCCGGCCTCGTCAGCATAGCGCCAGACGCGCTCGGTGACGGGCTCGATGCCGTTCTGGGCGTTGACGACGACGATGGCCGACTCGGCGGGCAGCAGAGCCGCGCGTGCTTCGTGGGTGAACATGTGAAAGCCGGGGGTGTCGATGAGATTGATCTTGACGCCCTGCCATTCGGCAAAGGCTACGGCGTTTTGCATGGTTGCGCCGCGGGCTACTTCTTCTTCGTCATAGGCGGTTACGGCTGTGCCGTCTTCGACACGGCCCTGGGTGGTGGTCATCTTGGCGGCATGCAGCAGAGCGGCGATCAAGGTGGTTTTGCCACTGTGCGCATGCCCCACTACAGCTACGTTGCGGATCTCACTTCCCTGATACGTTTTCATGGTGCTGTTCTCCTGTGGTTTTGCGGGGTGTTATCAGAATCTGCTGAGGTATTTGGGGGAGGGACAGTAAATCCGTGGGAACGCAGCCGTGGGCGTTCGTGTGGCCGGATTGGAGGGCCACGTGTCCCGGTTTGCCGTCTACCTCGTCCATAAAGCGTTCAACCGGATAGGTTTGAACCATAATGGTTTAGAACCAAGAGGGTCTCGGGCCGGCGCGGTGCGGAGGAGGATAGACTGCATCCGCAGAGCGTCTTTCTAAGAAACTCGGATGCTATCACACGGGGAGTGTGAACGTCCTGTGACATGAGCCACCACCTGCGGTGGGGCCAACTGCTTTCAGCACGCCTCCAATGGGCTTATCATCCCTATTGACATGTTCAGACTAGAACGACTATATTTGTAGTTGAAATAGAAGGAGACTTACATGGCTCTCTGGCAGGTTCAGGAGGCAAAGACGCGTTTGAGCGAGGTAATTGAGGAGGCGCGCGGCAGCGGTCCTCAGATCATTACCCGCCACGGGAGGGAGCGTGCGGTATTACTGTCGATCGAGGATTATCGCGCGCTCACGGCTCACAAGCCGGACCTGAAGGCGTATCTGCTGGGCGGCCCGAAGGTTGAGAGCTTCGAGATCGAATACAACCGCGATACGGGGCGGGAGATTGAATTGTGAGCGGACGATTGGAGTACTTGTTGGATACCAATATCCTGAGCGAGACGCGGAAGAAGAAGGCTGACGCAGGTGTGATCTCGTTCCTGGAGGTCGCCGATTCTTCGACTCTCTATATCAGTGTGTTGACGCTCGGCGAGTTGCGGAAACGCGTCGCCAAGAAGCAGCGAGATGACCCGGAGATGGCCAAAAAGCTGGCTGGCTGGCTGGATGGACTGGAGTTGAGTTTCGCCGACCGCATTCTGGGCATTGACGCAGCAACGGCGAGGCTGTGGGGAGATTGGTCCGCTGAACGGCCAAGACCTGTTGTGGATACACTGCTGGCGGCCACGGCCATGCAGCGTGAGCTGACCTTTGTAACGAGAAATATCCGCGATGTGCAGGGCCTTCCGGTGAAGTTACTTGATCCCTGGAAGGAATAGGCGCCTGCGGCCACCTGCGGTGGGGCCAACTGCACTGGCGCATCCAATGGCCCATCGGCGACAATGCATCGTTATGGACACACTGACTCGCAGGGATTTTCTGCTGACTGCTTCCGCCGCTACGCTTGCCGCTGCGCCTTCGCTTGCCGCAACCTTATCCCCCGCCCCACCGGGCCGCCTGCGGGTCTTTGTGGGGTCCAATAAGCCGGAGGGTATTCTGGCTTACGATTGGGAGCCAGGGTCCGGCGAACTGACCGCTGCCGGGGTAGCCGCCAAGCTTGACCGGGTGGATTGGCTCACGTACTCGCCTGGGCGCGAGTTTCTCTACGCTGCTTCCGAGGTTGACTCATTTAACGGTAAGCCGACCGGCGGGGTGGTCAGTTTTAGCGTGGCGAAGGGCGAACTGCAGCAGATTTCAGCGCAGAACTCGGCCAGCGTGGGCACCTGCCACATCGCTCTGGACCGCATGGGGAAGGTGCTGATCTCGGCCGACTATAACGGGGGCAGCGCGGCGAGTTTTCTGGTTACTGATGGCAAGCTGAGCCCATCGGTTTGGAGCGAGCACTATACCGGCAGCGGGCCTAACAAGGACCGGCAACAGAGCGCACACGCGCACTTTGTTTCCTACTCGCCGGACAACCGGTTTGCTTATATCAATGACCTGGGCAGCGATTGCATTCACATTTACAAACTGAATGCTCAGACAGCGATGCTGACCGCGGCTGGGAGTTATAAGTCCAAGCCGGGCGCTGGGCCGCGAACGCTGCACTTTCACCCTAATTGGCGAGTTGCTTACTCGGTAAATGAATTGGATTCCACGGTGGATGTGCTGCGGTGGAGTCTTGCAGACGGCAGCCTTTCTTTGGTGACGACAATCAATCTGCTGCCCGAGGGCTATCATGGGCCGACCAGGGCTTGCGACACGGTGATCACTCGCGATGGGAAGTTTGTTTACTTTGCCAATCGCGACAATAACTTCCTTTATAGCTTCCGTGCTGAGTTTGAGAGCGGGAAACTGATTCCCATTGCGAGGAGTAATTGCGGGGGCAAGACTCCACGGAACTTTGTGCTGGACCCGACGGAGAACTGGATGCTGGTGGCGAATCAGGATTCAAACTTGATTAGTGTCTTCCGGCGGAATCCGCAGACTGGTGCGCTGGCCGATGAGGGAAAGAGCTTTGCGGCGGCGGAGCCTATGCGGATTTTGTTTTAGGGGATGAAGTGGTTTTCGTTCATAGATGAAGCTGAATGAGGTTCGTGGTATCCCACCCATTCCGCAGAAAAGAGCGGAATGGATGGGGCACCCGGCCAATATTCAGTGATAGACCGCCAAACGGACGATAAGGATTAGTTCCCAATGAGTGCCAGAAGGTCGAGTTCACAACCGCTCCCGCATTTAGTCCTGAGGATGGCCCTGTGCTTTGTTCTAGGGTGCCCGGTTCTGCCACCCGTAGCGCATGGGCAGACAACGCAGAAGACACCTAGCGAACTTGATGATGCCATCGCAAGCGTAAGCTCGGGCAGTGTCAGCGGCAGGGCCGTTGTCGTCATTGCCAACGCCGGGGCGGTACAGGCCATTCCGGCTCTCGAAGAGCAATTCATGCGTGCGACTGATGTTGACACAAAGGTCAGCATCGCGTCTGGTTTGGTGAAGCTTAGAGACCGTGACAACACTTACTGGAACTTTCTACTGGAGCAGGCGACGCTCGCGGTCGACAGTAACGTGCCCGACTCGGTGTACTCCGAATCCCAAGGAAAGATGACGAGCCAGTCACCAGAACTTCGAGCATGGGCCGATGCCCACAATGTTTCGGTCAATACAGCCTGGCAATATGCGAGCCTCGATATTCCGGGCAAGGTGCTGCAATTGGGAACGACCGGAGACCCACGTGGAATTCCACTCTTGCGGCGAGCTCTTCAGTCCCACAATTACCAGATCGTCGCTTGGGCTGCGAAGGGATTGGCACAGATTCAAGACAAGCAGTCAATACCGCTGATCGTTGCGGCGGCCCAGAAGGCTCCAACTGGATACAATTCGCTCATTGCTGAGTCGTTGATCTATTTCGACGATGCGCAGGCACAAAGTGCCGCCGATCAGCTTATACCCAAAGAAAAGGCCACAATGCACCGTGAGGCAAGAGCTCGGGGGATGGGGGTCTTCGGCTGGTAGGTGGTCGAGTAGCCCGGAGGATCGTTCAGGCCGAATGGACAACATGTTGATACTTCACATTTAGAGGCACTTAACTTATTTATAAGGAGGCGTCAGGCGCCGACGAGGACTGGGATGGCGAGATCGGCACTTGTTTCGGCGGTTACTGCGGGCTCCGCGGAAACTGGCACGTGAGCAAGTTCCCAGGTTGAACGGTCCTTCATCATGCGGGAGACTAGCGCGGTGTGCATGGCGTGTCCGGCGCGCTCGGCTACTACGTGGCCCTCGATGCGGCGGCCGGCCAGGGCCAGGTCGCCGATCAGGTCCAGAACTTTGTGGCGTACATATTCATCGCCGAAGCGGAGCGGACCGTTGACCGGGCCTGATTTTCCGAGAATGATTGCGTTCTCTGGGCTCGCGCCGCGGATGAGGCCCATGTCGCGGAGACGCTTCTCGTCGGCCTGGTAGCCGAAGGTGCGCGCGGCGGCTATGAATGTGCCGTAGGTCTCGGCGGCCAGATCGATGCTGGCGCTCTGGCGGCCAACGGGCGCGGGAAAGTCGATGGTGTATTCGATGCTGTAGCCGGAGCCGGGATAGACGCCGATGAATTTGTTTCCATCGCTCACTTCGACTGGGCGAAGGACGCGGATGGTTTCGCGGCGGCGGCGCTGGGTGCGAATGCCCACGCTTAGGAATGCCTCGACGTAGGGCAACGCGCTGCCGTCGAGGATAGGCAGTTCCAGGTTATCCACCTCGGCGATGACGTTGTCGACGCCCATGCCGATGAGGGCCGAGAGAAGATGCTCGGTGGTCTGAATCAGCACGCCCTGGCGCATGAGACTGGTTGCGTAGCTGACTTTGGCGACATAGCGGCCTATGGCGGGGATCTCGAAGTTGTCGAGGTCTGTGCGGCGGAAGACGATGCCCGAGCCGGCCGGAGCGGGCAGCAGGCGCATGGTCACGGGCGCTCCAGAGTGTAGCCCAACCCCGATGAACTCGAGGGGTGCGACGATCGTCTGTTCCAGATGCGCTGAAGTCAGTTGCGCGGAATTGGGCAAAAATTCATCTCCGGCGGTGGAAAGCCATGCACTGCTTCAAGGTTAGACGGGAAGGGCTATCTGCGTCCTGTGGCATTTTTGCCACACTTTGAGCCGAATAGGGCATTTTTTGACCCCTTAGTCCGCCGCTATAGCCTCATCCGACTACGCGCAAACCTGTCGAAGCATATTGCACAACCTCGCCGTCCATCGTCACCAGAGCCAACCCCTCCGAGACGGCCTGGGCGATCAACATCCTATCGAAAGGGTCTCTGTGGATCGCAGGAAGGGCATAGACTCCGGCCACATGCTGCGGACGCAGAAGCAGCGGCGTGGCGACCAGTTGATCCAGCGCATCGAGCCACCAGGCTCGCGGGTCGCCCACATCCAGAGTGCCTTTCATGCTCTTGAGCATGACCTCCCAGTAGGTGATGACGCTCAGCATGTTTGGACCGGAGAGAATTGCTTTGCGGGCTGAGGGAGTGAGTCGTTCGGGAGTGTCGAGCGCCCAGATCACAGTGTGGGTATCGAGAAGGTAACCTGCGGAGGGTGGTCCCGAGCTCACAGATCGCCTTCGAGGAAGCGGTCAAGATCAATGGGACTGTCCCAGCCGGGCAGCAGGCGGATACGGCCATTCATGCCGCCGAAACGCACCTGGCGGCGCTCCGCGGGAGGCGGAGTGAGCTGGGCGACGGGACGGCCGTGGCGGGTGATGATCACGGGCTCCCCACCCTCGACGATCCGGAGCAGCTCTGTGAAACGATTTTTTGCTTCAGCGGTGCCGATGTTCATCTTTGCATTATAGCCATAAATTATGGCCAGAACAAGGGGATTCACGCCGCATTCTAGAATCAACGTGAAAGGTCTTGAAATGTCCTTGACGAGCAATTCTCCCGTTCCCACGCGCGCTCTGCTGGCTGGGGCGCGACGCAAGCAGAGTGCGCTGCTCGATTTTGCACAAGAACTTGTGCGCGCTGAGTCGCCTTCCGACGATAAGGCAGCCGTGGATGCCTGCGTGGCACTGGCTGCTGCTCATGCCAAGGCTCTGGGCGGGCGTGTCAAGGTTCACCGAATGAAAGACTTCGGCGATCTGCTGGAGGCGCGCTTTGGGCCCAAATCGAAGACCGCCGCTGCGGGACGGACTCTGCTGCTGGGCCATTTGGACACGGTCTGGCCGCTGGCCACGCTGAGGACGATGCCTTGCCGGCTGGGCCCCGATGGCGCAGGTAAGGTCCGGCTCTGGGGGCCCGGCACGCTGGATATGAAGACAGGTGTGGCCATGGCCTTGACCGCCATCGAGATGCTGGCCGAGGCCGGAATGCTGCAAAGAGAGATTGTCTTGTTGCTGACGAGCGACGAGGAGGTGGGCAGCCCGGCATCGCGTGCCACAACCGAGCGGCTGGCGGCGGAGTGCGCGCGAGTTTATGTTTTGGAGCCGGCGCAAGGGCTGGCTTACAAGACTGCTCGCAAGGGCACCGGCAACTGGCGAATCGACGTGACCGGGGTGGCTGCGCATGCTGGAGTGGACTTTGAGAAGGGGGCGAGCGCTGTCTTAGAGCTGGCCCGGGTGATCGAGACGGTCAGCGGGTGGACCGACCTGAAGCGGGGAGTGACGGTGAGTGTGGGTGTGGCCGGCGGCGGGAGCAAGAGCAATGTGATTCCAGCGGCAGCCTGGGCAGAGGTGGATGGACGGATTGCGCACAAGACCGACGGCCCGCGTATCGAGCGCCGATTTGCCGCTCTCAAGCCGGTTGACAAGAGGTGCAAATTGGCTGTCTCGGGCGGCATCAATCGCCCTCCGATGGAGCGCAACCGCGCGACCGTGCGTCTTTATCTTGAAGCCAGGGCTCTGGCGGCCGAGCTGGGATTTGCGCTTGAGGAGGCCTCGACCGGAGGGGCTTCGGACGGCAATTTCACCTCCGCCAAGGGCATTCCGACCTTGGATGGGATGGGCGCGGTAGGCGAGGGGGCGCATGCACGCCATGAATCCGTGATGGTGGAGCATCTTGGACCCAGAACGGCCCTGCTGGCGGGATTGCTGGCTCACTGCTCCAGCACAAACCGGGGCACTAAAGCGACTGATAGACTGCCGTGAAGAACGATCTGGAGATGAACGACGCAATGAAGAAGATAGCTCTGATTTTATTGTTGGCGGCCTTCACCGTGGCTGCGAGCGGCCAAACCTCTTCCAAGCCATCGGTCCACGGTGCCAAGACCGCCTCTCACACTGAATCTTCGTCGGCAGCTCCGGCCATCAAGCTGCCGCCTGGAGTGCCTGCCGCCGAGGGCCAGTTGGAGACGGCTTTTGCCCTTCGCTACCAGGATCTGGTGATCGGGACGGGAGCTGAAGCCCAGCCCAACGAGATCTACAAGGTGCAATACACCGGCTGGCTTGGCGCCAACGGTCGCGCCGACGATGGGCGCAAGTTCGACTCGTCTTATGACCGCCGGCCTGCCTTGAGGGATGCAGACGGGAGTCCGTTGCTGGATGCCAATGGGCAGCCCAGGCTGGGCGACTCGCAGCCTTTCAGCTTCCCGCAGGGTTATAACCGCGTGATTCAGGGCTGGGACCTGGGCTTTGGAGGCATGAAGGTCGGAGGCAAACGGCGGCTCTTCATCCCCTGGCAACTGGCCTATGGCGCGAAGGGGCATCCCGGCCCCAACCCAGCGCATCCTGGCATTCCCGAGAGGGCCGACCTCATCTTCGATGTCGAACTGGTGGATGTGGCCGATCAGCCCAGCCATTGACCGGTATTCAGGATACCCAACAGAAACAGTCGACTGCCAACGCGATATGCGAACGCGCGGGAGCGCCTGATACACTTTTCACAAGAAATGCCCGGAGTTTGACCATACCATGAGAAACACTGTTTTGATTCTTTTGTTGGCGGCCAGCACGGCGGCCGCAAGCGCCCAAACCCCCGCGAAGCCGGCCACCGCTCCTGCCAAATCGGCTACCGCGGCCAAGCCAGCCGCGAAGTCTGCCACAACAGGCGCCAAGACCGCGGCTCCCGCTGACAAGCTGCCCGCCGGCGTGACTGCGCTGACGGGACCGAAGACGAACCTCTATACGGTTTCGCTGCGCTACCAGGATGAGAAGGTTGGCGATGGCGCCGCAGCCGTGGCCGGCAAGATGCTCAAGTACAACTTCACTTTGTGGACGGCGGGAGAGAATGGAGTGAAACTCGACTCCAGTGACGACCATCGCCAGCCTGCGCTTGACAAGGACAAGAAGCCCATCATGGATGCCGACGGCAAGCCGAAGCTCGGCGACCCGCAGCCCGCCGTGATGATCATGGGGCTGGGCCGTCCGTTCCCCGGCTGGGACCAGGGATTTACGGGCATGAAGGCCGGCGGCAAGCGCCGCGTCTTCATTCCCTGGCAGTTGGGGTTGGGCGATCGGGAGATTCCCTCGCGCGACGCCACCCATCCGGCGATTCCGGCCAAGTCCGATCTGATCCTGGATGTTGAACTGGTTGATGTGACGGACGCTCCGCAGCCGCCGCAACGCCCAGCGATGGCGCCAGGGATGCAGCATCCGCCGATGGGCGCCGGCCCTCATCCGATGCCCGGCGCGGCGGGAGCACCGGCTGCTCCTGGTGCGGCTCCCGTGCCAGCTGCAGCTCCGAATGCTTCGCCTGCCTCTGTAGTTACGCCTGCTCCGGCGGCTGCACCTGCTCCGGCGCCTACTTCTGCACCGGCAGCAGCGCCCGCGACTCCGGCCCAGCCGCAATCGAAGTAGAAGCTGAATCCGATTCAGGCCACACTGGGGGGCAACTCCGGCGTGGCCTGAATCAATTGGCGCGTGTAGGCCTGTTGCGGATCGGCGCATAAGGCCACGGCCTCGCCGGTCTCTACAAGCCGGCCTTGCTGCATGACCGCGATGCGCGTCGAGAGATAGCGCACCAGCGGCATGGAGTGAGAGATAAAAAGATAAGTCAATCCATGCTCGCTCTGCAGGCGCCGCAGCAGATTCACAATCTGCGCTCCCACACTCACATCGAGGGCCGAAACCGGCTCGTCCAGAATCAGCAGCTTTGGCCGGAGCGCGAGCGCACGGGCAATGTTGATGCGCTGGCGCTGCCCGCCGGAAAACTCGTGGGGAAAACGGTTCAACGCCGACTCATCGAGGCCGACTTCGGCGAGAAGCTCGACTGCCTTGGCGCGCAGAGAGGCGGGGTCCGTTCTGATCCCGGCTCCCTGACGATGAATCAATAAGGGCTCGGTCACGATCTCCAGCACCTTCATGCGCGGATTGAGCGCGGCATAGGGATCCTGAAAGACGGGCTGCATCTGGCGGCGAAGGCGGTGCAGCTCAGCGCGCGAGGCGCGGGCTACATCGGCGCCGTTCACGCGGATGCTGCCCTGGGTGGGTTCGACCAGCCCTAGAATCATCCGCGCCAGCGTGGTCTTGCCAGAGCCCGACTCGCCGACCAACCCGAGCGTTTCACCGGATTCAATGGAGAGCGAGACGTCTTCCACGACGACGCGCTGCTCAGTTCGCAGCCCCACCTGCCGGGGATAGCTCTTCGAAACCGCGTTCACCTCAACCAGCGCCATGGGTTGATGGTACATGCGCACTGGTTTGGGGACTGGGAAAAACTCCAAGTCTCAGGCAAAATTGCCAGAAGGCATCCGTCCGGGGCTGAAGCCCACGTCGACTCTGCTGGCCCTTTGCGGGGGTTGAAACCCCCGCCTCCCTCCGCATCGAGTTTTTCGCAGGGGCTAAAGCCCGGACTAATTTTGGGACATTTTCGGCACGACTGAAGTCGTTCCCTGACACGATTCGCAGGCCAGGATCGAGTTTTTTCGCAGTCTCGAGGACAGCTACCTTTCAAGACGTTTGCTCGTCCACAGGTTCGCTAGAGCCTGTTATGAACTTTCCCGCGGGCGGCGCTGGGAGCCAATTTTTCTCAGTTCGAGGAGTGAGGAGCGACGAATATGGGCTATCTTCTAGCGACGCGTGACGAAGA
>Ga0302140_10010155_pt1 | contig 11658 bp, 10 predicted proteins | sample I_Bog_E1_1_FD_202095 | JGI IMG/M metagenome (GOLD analysis project Ga0302140, IMG submission 202095) | Peat permafrost microbial communities from Stordalen Mire near Abisko, Sweden - I_Bog_E1_1 | ecosystem: Environmental > Terrestrial > Soil > Wetlands > Peat | place: Sweden: Abisko, Stordalen...
TTGGGTCGTTAGCTCAGTTGGTAGAGCAGTTGGCTTTTAACCAATTGGTCGTAGGTTCGAATCCCACACGACCCACCATTTTTGAAACCAGTTCGCTGGGATTAAATCTTAAGATCAGAGGCCAAAAGCGCTGATCGCAGAAGGCGCCTTTCAAAGGTGCCTTTTTTTTACCGGGGTATAGCGCAGTCCGGTAGCGCGCCTGCTTTGGGAGCAGGATGTCAGGAGTTCGAATCCCCTTACCCCGACCATTTTCAAAAAAAAGACATCCTTATGGATGTCTTTTTTTTTGCCTTGGCGTCCCGGAATCAGTATGAGGAGTGGGGTTGTTCATCTCCCGGCGAGCATGCTAGAACTCGTTGTTATTTTGTGTGTGCTCGTGCTGTTAATGGTCACTGCTGGGTATCTTCAGCTGTCTATGTGAGGGAGGGAGCATTTCTGGGATTTTGGTTGATCGTCTTGCGCTAGGGTGATTTTATCTATGAGCGGTTTGTTAAAAAATATATCTGCGAATTTTGTCGGGCAAGGGTGGGTCGCCTTGATGGGGATTTGCTTTGTTCCAGTGTATTTGAAATTTATAGGTGTTGAAGGGTACGGGTTGGTCGGTTTTTTCTTGATCCTCTCATCGGCCTTGACTTTGTTGGACGGTGGATTTGGGGCGGCGGCAACGAGAGAGGCGTCGGTCTATGGTGCGTCTAGCGATGAAGATAAGCTCAGGATAATACTGGTTTTGCGCAGTACGGAGGTCATATTTTGGGGGGTGGCTTTCTTTTGTGGATTGCTGATTTTTTTATTGGCCCCATTTATTGTTAGTCATTGGTTGGATGTTGACGTTAGTAAGGTTGAGTCGGTTACTCGCGTAATAAGAATCATGGCTGGTGCTATATTGTTACAGTTTCCTGTTCCTTTTTATTATGGCTGTTTTATTGGTCTTCAGCGGCAAGTTTTGTTGAATATTTATAGCTCTTTTTTTGCGACTGTTCGATCCGCTGGGGCGGCACTTGTTTTGTGGTTGGTCTCTCCCTCGGTAGAGTCTTTTTTCATTTGGCAGTGTGTTGTCAGTCTGACGACATTGCTGGTGATTCGAGTGGGGGTTGTGCGAGCGGTTCCGGGTTGGAGTCAGAGCCCCGTATTTTCTATTTATGCGCTCAAGCGTCTGGGGCATTTTGCTACGGGGATGGGAGTTTCCAATATTTTGTCGTTTGCACTAATGCAGGTGGATAAAATTATTTTATCCAAGCTCTTGTCGTTGAGGGATTTTGGTTATTACATGCTGGCCTGGACGGTGGGGACAATAGCTTTCCGTTTGATGTCACCTATCTTTAACTCTTATTATCCGAAAATGGCCTCGCATGTGGAATTGGGAGAGGATGGCGAGGTGTTTCGTCTTTTGCTCCGAGGAAGTCAGTTGTTGTCAATATTGGTGGTGCCGATTTCGTTGTGGATAGCCATTTACAGCTCTGATTTACTGTTGTTCTGGACTCGCGATAAGGAGGTGGCGGAGGTGGCAGCTGGTCCGCTCAGTCTTATTGCTATAGGTACGATGTTTTATTCGTTTATGCACATGCCTTATGCTCTGCAATTGGCGCGTGGACGCTCCAAATTTAGCGTGTGGCAAAATGCTGTCTCCTTGGTATTCATGGCGCCACTGACTTATTTTCTTTTGGTGGTGTATGGGTTGCGGGGGAGTGGCTGGCCTTGGCTGTTGATGAATGTCGCTTGTGTCATGATTATTTTACCTATTGTCTTCAGTCGTTTGAGGGTGCCGGGCGGCATGGTTTGGTGCTCGCAGGTGGTGGTTTGGCCCTGTTTGATTTCTTTCGTAGTTTTATGGGGGGGGAGTATTTTGATTGCTCCTTTGGGGAGCTACAAAATTTTCTTATCCGTGATTTTTCTCTGTCTTAGCTTTTTTCTTGTTGTGGCTCGGTTTTTTATATTGAGTCTCGATTGGAAAAAAACTCGCTGGAGGGATGTTGGCTAATATTTTTACTTATAAGTCATGCGTTTAGAGTGTGTGGTATGCTGATAGGGTGGTGGTTTTTAATTGGTTTGATGTTGATTGGGCTGTTCGGGAGGAGATGTGCGAGTTGCTTTTGATCATCAGATATTTTGCCTGCAGAATTATGGCGGTATATCGCGGTATTTTGTGCGTATGGCGGAGAGCATGCTGGCGGCGGGGACGGATGTGGTTTGTTTTGCACCGTTGCATCGTAATCATTATCTGAAAGATCTGGCGCAGCCTGCCGTGTATGGTCGTTGGGCGGAGAAGTATTGGTCTCGTACGACTCGTATCGCATTGGCCTACAATTACCTTCTCGGTCGACAAGGTATGCACCAGTGGCGTCCCGACGTGGTGCATGAAACCTACTATTCGCGTTTTGGCTCTGGCCCTAAGACATGCCCTAGGGTTCTCACTGTCTACGACATGATTCATGAGTTGTTTCCGGAGAATTTCGCCGCTCGCGATAATACAAGCGAGCTGAAACGGCTGGCTGTTGAGCGGGCTGATCACGTGATCTGTATTTCAGAGAGTACCCGGCTTGACCTCATGAGGCTGTTTTCCGTGCCGGAAAGCAAATTGTCGGTTGTGCACCTGGGATTCGAGCATTTCAGCGCGCGGCCGTCGGAGCTTGGGCTTTCTCGGCCTTATTTACTTTATGTGGGAAGTCGGCATGGTTACAAAAACTTCTCCGGCTTGCTTGAAGCGGTTGCAACTTCGGATCGTTTGAAGCGCGATTTTGATATCGTGGCTTTCGGGGGAGGGGCTTTTTCCGAGGTCGAGCAGCAAAACATCAGTCGTCTGGGTTTTGATTCATACCAAGTTCGACACATTGGTGGTGATGACGCCGTGTTGGGTGGGCTTTATAATGGTGCCAGGGCATTCATTTATCCCTCGCTGTATGAAGGTTTTGGTCTTCCCCCCCTGGAAGCCATGTCTCATTCCTGTCCCGTCATCAGCAGTGGTACGAGCTCCATGCCCGAGGTCATAGGTGATGCCGGTATTTTTTTCGATCCCCACGACAGCGATGATATGGTTGGGGCGATAGAAAGAGTCGTCTATTCGGAAAGTGAAATAGCAGGTTTGGTGAGTCGTGGTCGTGAGCGACTCAATCATTTTTCCTGGCAGCGTTGCACCCAGGAAACACTATCGATCTATCAAAGCCTACAAAGGTAAGACTTTGGAATATCCAGAAAGAACAGCGCTGATCTGTGGGGTGAGTGGCCAAGATGGGGCCTATCTCGCGAAATTTCTGCTCGACAAGGGGTACGCCGTCTGGGGGACTTCCCGTGATGCGCAAGGTTCCTCGTTTGCGAATCTGAAGCGCCTGGATATTTGGCCGCGCTTGAAATTGCTGTCGATGGTGCCAGAGGACTTTCGTAGCGTGTTCATGGCTTTGAAGCGCAGCCAGCCCGATGAGGTTTACTTTCTCGCAGGGCAGTCTTCCGTTGGTTTGTCGTTCGAGCAGCCTGCGGAAACCATTCAGAGTATTACTCTGGGGACGCTGAATATGCTCGAAGCTTGCAGGATGAGCGAGCGCCCGATCCGATTTTATCAGGCGGGGTCCAGTGAGTGTTTCGGCGACACCAATGGCGAGCCAGCCTGCGAAGCGACCACTTTTCATCCGCGCAGCCCCTATGCAGTGGCGAAATCCTCGGCTTTCTGGCTGGTCGACAATTATCGCGAAGCCTATAATCTGTTCGCTTGTACCGGAATTTTATTCAATCACGAATCCGCGTTGCGCCCCCTCAGGTTTGTTACACAAAAAATCGTGACTACGGCCAAACGTATCGCTTCTGGTTCGGGCGAGCGGTTGACGCTGGGACGCCTTGATATCGCGCGCGATTGGGGGGCAGCCGCCGAGTATGTTGATGCCATGTGGCGGATGCTTCAGTGCGAACAGCCAGGCGATTTCGTGATTGCGACTGGCAAGACACACACGCTGGAAGCATTCGTATCAGAAACTTTCACACAGCTGGGACTGGATTGGAGAGCGCATGTTGACCAGTCGGAGGTGTTCTTTCGGCCTACCGATTTGCTGGTCAGCCGCGCGGATCCCTCTAAGGCCGAGCGGGTTCTGGGGTGGAAGGCACAGGCGATGATGCCTGACGTTATCGCCAGCATGCTAAGTGCCGCTTAAATACAAAATCTAAAGAGTTCTAGGACGTATAAATGACCCTGAAAAAAGCACTGATTACCGGGATCACTGGCCAGGACGGCTCCTACCTGGCTGAATTGCTGCTGGAAAAAGGCTATGAGGTTCACGGTATCAAGCGACGTGCATCCTCCTTCAATACCCAGCGTGTTGACCATATCTATCAAGATCCGCATGTCGACAACCAACGCTTCATTTTGCATTACGGCGACTTGTCCGACTCTTCGAACCTGACCCGTATCATTCAGGAAGTTCAGCCGGACGAGGTCTACAACCTGGGGGCGCAGTCGCATGTCGCCGTGAGCTTCGAGTCACCGGAATACACGGCCGATGTCGATGCCATGGGGACCTTGCGCATTCTCGAAGCCATTCGCTTGCTGGGTCTTGAGAAAAAAACACGTTTTTACCAGGCCTCGACTTCCGAACTCTACGGTCTCGTCCAGGAGACCCCGCAGAAAGAAACCACACCGTTCTATCCGCGTTCGCCGTACGCAGTGGCAAAGCTGTATGCCTACTGGATCGTTGTGAACTACCGCGAAGCCTACGGTATGCACGCCTGCAACGGGATTCTCTTCAATCACGAGTCGCCGCGTCGTGGCGAGACGTTCGTAACCCGCAAGATTACCCGCGGCCTGGCAAATATTGCCCAGGGCCTTGAGCAGTGCCTCTACATGGGGAACATGGATGCGCTGCGTGACTGGGGTCATGCCAAGGACTACGTCCGCATGCAGTGGATGATGCTCCAGCAGGACGTGCCGGAGGACTTCGTCATTGCAACGGGCGTTCAGTATTCGGTTCGTGACTTCATTCGCTGGTCCGCTACCGAGTTGGGTATCACCTTGCGCTTCGAGGGTGCTGGCCTGGACGAGCGAGGCATCATTGAGTCGATTTCTGGTGACAAGGCCCCAGCCCTCAAGGTCGGCGACACCCTGGTACGTATCGATCCGCGCTATTTCCGTCCTGCGGAGGTCGAGACCTTGTTGGGTGATCCAACCAAGGCCAAGACCAAGCTGGGCTGGGTTCCGGAGATTACGGCCCAGGAGATGTGTGCCGAGATGGTGCGTGAGGATTTGAAGGTTGCCCAGCGGCACGCGCTGTTGAAAAACCATGGCTACGATTTGCCGGTGTCGCTGGAGAACTAGGATGTCACGTCAATTGAGCGAGCGCATTTTTGTCGCGGGCCACAAGGGGATGGTCGGTTCGGCCATCGTCCGTCGCCTGCAAGCGCTGGGCTACACGAATATTGTCACCTGCGACAGGGCTCAATTGAATCTGCTGGATCAACGTTCGGTGGAGAATTTTTTCCGCCAGGCGGGTATTCAGCAGGTCTATATGGCGGCGGCCAAGGTGGGTGGGATCCATGCCAATAACACTTACCCTGCCGAGTTCATATACGAAAACCTGATGATGCAGGCAAACATTGTTCAGGCTGCTCATCGTAATGACGTGCAGAAGATGTTGTTCCTTGGCTCTTCTTGCATCTACCCGGTCAGTGTCCAACAGCCCATGGCCGAAGAGGCCTTGTTGACCGGTGTCCTGGAGCCTACCAACGAGCCTTACGCCATCGCGAAAATTGCTGGTATCAAGCTCTGTGAAAGCTATAACCGCCAATACGGTCGCGACTACCGGAGTGTCATGCCTACGAATCTGTATGGGCCGAATGACAATTTTCATCCGGAAAACTCTCACGTTATTCCGGCGCTTTTACGCCGTTTCCACGAGGCTGTGGCGCAGGATGTGGAGGAGGTGGTGATCTGGGGCAGCGGAACGCCGATGCGTGAGTTCCTGCATGTCGACGATATGGCCAGTGCCAGCGTTTATGTCATGGAGCTGGATGAGGAGCGGTATCGGGCGCATACCCAATCCATGCTCTCCCACATTAATGTCGGGACGGGAGAGGACTGTTCGATTCGGGAGTTGGCGCAGGCCGTCGCCAGGGTAACCGGGTTCAACGGTCGCCTTGTTTTTGATTCGAGTAAGCCAGATGGTTCGCCGAGAAAACTGATGGATGTCTCACGCCTAGGTCTTCTAGGCTGGCGCGCCAGCATCGGTCTGGAAGACGGGCTGCGTGATGCTTACAAATGGTTTTCCGAGAACGCGCTGCACGCTCGTTCACGATAGGTCGGTTATCGCGCGCAAGCCGTATTGTTTCAAAATCTGCGTCCTTGCGCGCTTCCCTTTGCTTGAGGATATCCTCGTCTTCCGGGATTGTTCCCGTAGAGCGTCAGTCGGTAATTATGATCAGGCACCTACTCAATATCTTGTTTTCCTTTTTACCGCCTTCCCGGTTTTTTTCCTTCAGGGCGGCGTTGTTGCGCCTGGCCGGAGTCGAGATACATCCGGATGCGAAGCTCTGTGGCCGCGGTTGGATCTATGGTCGGGGGCGCTTGAGCATTGGTGAAGGAACCTGGCTGAGCCCGGGCGTTGTTTTTCACACCCACTGTGATGCCGACATCCTACTGGGCGCGCGTTGCGACATTGGCCATGGGGTCGAGTTTATCCCGGGCAGCCATGAAATCGGCTCCAGTCACAGGCGAGCAGGAACAGGCACGGCGCTTCCCATCACGGTGGGGGCTGGATGCTGGTTGGGTGCTAAGAGCCTTGTGCTGGGTGGGGTTTCTATCGGGGAGGGGGCCATCGTTGCGGCCGGCTCCGTTGTAACACGTGATGTCGCACCCAATACGATGGTCGCTGGTGTGCCTGCTGTTATGAAAAAGCAGTTGTCATGAGGCGGCCATTGGTTCTCGTGGTCTGCAATGCGTTGGATGATTTGACGCGCCTCGAACGAGGCATTGTCAGTGACAGTCCCGCCGCTTCCCGCAAGGTGATCATGTTGTGCCAGGCGCTGAGAGACGCGGGTGCTCGCCCTTGTATCCTGAGCCTCGGTCGAGGTCGTGCCAATGGTTCGTTTACGTATTTCCAGCGTACGGTCAAAAGAGCGGGAGGGGTGCCTATCGTTTACGCGCCTTTTTCACATGTACGATTCTTCTCTCAGTTCCTCTCCTTGTTCTTTCTTATCGGCACATTGTTTCGGCTGTCCTCCAGCGAGAAGAAGGCGGTGGTTTTCTACAACCGCATGACGGCCTACCTGCCCATGTTGTGTGTGGCCTCCGTTACAGGATACAGACGATTCCTCGATCTTGAGGATGGCGAGGTCCTGGGGCCGAAACAAGGCGGTGGGCTGAAAGCTGCCTTGGGTAGGTCCATTACCTGGCTTTATGATCGCTTGTGCCCGGATGGCGCCTTGCTGGCCTGTAGTGCGTTATCGGATATGACAACGATACGACCGGTGCATTGTTACTACGGCTCGACTTCCTCCAAAGCCTTTGGCGTTCGCTCGGTTGAAGCCCGGCAATCGGTTCTTATGGCCGGGACACTCAATGCCGATACCGGCACTGATCTGTTGATCGATACGATCCGTTTGATGCGCCAGGACGCGAGTGAGTGGATGAGCAAGCTCCACTTCGAGGTGACCGGAAAAGGCGAGGCCTTGGCTGCCCTTGAAGAGTTGGCCCGTGAGGAGGGCCTTCCGCAAATTACGGTGCACGGTCGCACGACGGACATGCAGTATGCAGAAGTGCTTGGGCGCTGTAATGTCGGATTGGCCTTGAAACCGGTGGGCGGTCCGCTGGCCGACACGACCTTTCCTTCCAAGGTCATTGAGTTCGCCGAGGCGGGGCTTCTGGTCCTCAGCACCGATATCAGTGACGTCAGGGCGGTGCTTGGTTCTGGGGCTGCCTATCTGACCCATAACGATCCAAGGGAGTTGATGGCCTTGCTGCGAGGCATCGTCGAAAATCCTGAAGAGAGCCAGGCTTGCGCCTTGCGAGGTCAGCGCGCAGTGGTCGAGCGCTGCGCGCCGCAATTGGCCGGCCAAGCCGTGTTTGGGTTCATCTTTGGTCGTTGCCCATGAGCGAGTGCTCCTTGTTCGTCACGTGGCAGCCGGTGCTGACCGATCATCAGGCCTTTACCTACGAGCAGTTGTCTCGTCAGGCCAAAACCCCCGTCCTGGCCTACGTATTGGCCATGGAGGACGAAACCCGTCGCTCCCAGGGTTGGAACGATACTCAGGTTGAGTCGATTGAAAGACGACTGATTCCCGAGCGGGGTGCACTCTTCTATTGCTATGAAAAAATGCGCGAGCATCGGCACAGTGTGCATTTCTTTGGCAGCCCTTTCCAGAATCTGAAAATGCTTTACTGCTGGATGCTGGCTGTCTGCTTGGGGGTCGAGTTCTACATTATATCCGAGCCGTATTCACCCATTGCCCAAGGGTACTTCAGCGATCGGTCGCTGAGCGCTGAACGTCTCAAAGCCTCTTTACGGCCCTACCTCTACAAGTTGTACGTGCTCTTGCTCCGACGGCGGATGGCTGGCGTATTCGCAATTTCTCGCCGGGCTGTTTCGCAATATGCCGACGCGGGCGTGGTCACGGGAAAGCTGTTTCCTTTCGGTTATTTTGTGCCCGCTGTCGAGGTCATCTCCGCGTCGCGGCGGGACGCGCATGCCGCTTCATCACCTTTGCGAGTTGTTTTTGTCGGTGCATTGATTGGGCGCAAAGGTCTTGACCAGCTTATAGAGGCAATCAAAGCGTTGAGATTTCCGGTCGAACTCGATATTTATGGGCCGGGTGATCCCGCGCTGTTCGACGTCGATGGCCGGACAGTTCATTACCGGGGAAGCATTCCATTTGGAGGAACCCAGGCCGTAGTGGGGGCCTACGATCTTCTGATTTTACCCAGCCGCTACGATGGCTGGGGGGTTGTCGTGAATGAGGCGCTGTGCGCGGGTGTCCCCGTGGTTTGCAGCGATCAGGTAGGCGCTGGCACCTTGGTTGAACGCTTTGGCGCCGGAGCGGTATTCAGTTCCACAGAGCCGAAGGCCCTTGAGCATGTGTTGACGGAGTTAGGGCATGATCCAGAGCGTTTGCTGGCGATGCGCCTGGCTACGCACCTGGCTGCAGAGGCCATACAACCCAGTGTTGCGGCCGGTTATATGTTGGCTGTCCTGCGCTCCGAACCATCGGATAGAGCGTCGATTCCCTCTCCTTGGTACGTGGAATAACCATGCCGCTTCATCAGCCGTCTGTTCGCGTGCACCTAACCAATATTGCCGGTCTCGGTGCCATACAACTGCTCAATTCGTTGTTGCCGGCGCTGGAGGGTAATGATGGGGTCCGAGTGGTGGAGACGTACTTGCCTGATCGGGGAGAGTTGGCCTCATACACAGGTACAGATCCCACGGTGCGGCGTACCTATTACCGACGCTATTTGCCAAACGCCTTGTCCCGCGTGGTGGAGTGCCTGTTCCCTGGAAGACGCTTTGACGGTGCCGTGCCCTTATTGGTCATGGGTGACCTGCCCATTCGTTGCCATGCCCGCCAAACTGTTTTTGTTCAAACGCCGCATCTCTTGCAGCCTGCAAAAAACATCTGGAGTGCGGCGGGCTTGAAGCGCTCGCTGCTCCGATGGGTGTTTCGCCTGAATATTCGCTATGCGCAGGCGTTCATCGTGCAAACCACCTTCATGCGTGACTCATTGATCGCATCGTATCCGTCACTGCATTCCAGAGTGCACATTGTCGCGCAGCCTGTTCCGGCCTGGCTGCTGAGGTCGGGCTTGAAACGGACCCGGCGCGAGGGAGAGCATCACGCACCGCTTCATTTGATTTATCCGGCGGCCGGTTATCCGCATAAAAACCATCGTTTGCTGGGCACTATAGCTCCAGACGATGTCGCGAACTGGCCCATCTCCAGCTTGGAGATCACGCTGGCAGAAACCAGTAATCCTGCGGCACATATCCCCTGGCTACGCTGTGTCGACCGCCTCGCGTCACCCCGGATGCTTGAGGCTTATGGCCGTGTGGACGGTTTACTGTTTCTCTCCAGAGATGAGAGCTATGGTTTCCCCTTGGTCGAGGCGATGTTTGCCGGTTTGCCGATCATTTGCCCGGACTTGCCATATGCGCGAGTCTTGTGCGGAAACGAAGCCATATACTTTCAAGTGGATGATGCAGGCTCTTTGAAGCAGGCAGTGAATAAACTGCATGAAAAACTTTCTACCGGTTATTGGCCGAATTGGAGCGAGCAGTTGAAAGCGATTCCCAAAGATTGGGAAACGGTAGCGCAATCGATGCTGGACATCGCTGCTTCTCCCGCTGCCGAGGCCCCCAATGAATTGAATGCAAGGGACCATAAATGTTGATTCCGGTAATTATGGCCGGTGGCTCTGGCTCTCGCCTCTGGCCGCTTTCGCGCCAGCTCAATCCCAAGCAGTTTCTTTGCCTGGCCGACAGCGAATTGTCGATGCTGCAGGCCACGATCAGGCGGCTGGAAGGGCTCGATGTCGCCCTGCCACGTCTTATCTGTAACGAAGAGCATCGTTTTCTTGCAGCGGAGCAGCTAAGGCGCCTGGGTCTTGAGAATACCAATATCCTGTTGGAACCCATGGGCCGTAATACCGCGCCTGCTGTTGCCCTGGCCGCCCTGCAGGCGAGCAGCGAAGAGCAGGACCCCGTGTTGCTGGTATTGGCCGCGGACCATCTGATCAGAGACGTCGCTGCATTTCAGGAAAGCATCCGGCAGGCATTGCCGTTGGCGCTAGCCGGAAAACTCGTTACCTTCGGTATTGTTCCGACACAGGCAGAAACGGGCTATGGCTACATTGAAAAGGGTAAGGCTCTCAACGCTGGTGGATTCGAAGTCGCCCGCTTTGTAGAAAAGCCGGATGAAGAAACCGCACGAGCCTATCTGGCCAGTGGTCACTACCTCTGGAACAGCGGCATGTTTATGTTCCGCGCCCATCGTTATCTGGATGAACTGGAAAAATTCCGCCCTGATATTCTCGCGGCTTGTCGTAGCGCTCTCGCCGAAGGCGAGCAGGACATGCATTTTACCCGCATAGGGCGCGAGGAATTTGCTCAGTGTCCTTCGGAGTCTATCGACTATGCCGTTATGGAAAAGACGGCGGATGCCGTGGTTGTTCCACTGGATGCGGGTTGGAGCGATATCGGTTCCTGGTCGGCGTTGTGGGAGGTCGGCAACAAGGATGGCCAGGGAAATCTATGCCATGGTGATGTGCTGGTCGAACAGACAAGCAATACCCTCATTCACTCACAGAGCCGCCTGGTCAGTACGGTGGGTGTCGACGACCTGATCATCGTGGAAACCAAGGACGCCGTGTTGGTGGCCCATAAAGACCACGTGCAAGATGTGAAGAAAATTGTCGACAGATTGAAGAGCGAGGGGCGCGGAGAGTCGATTGATCACCGTGAGGTCTACCGGCCTTGGGGCGTCTATGACTCGATCGACAAAGGCAGCCGTTATCAGGTCAAGCGAATTAGTGTCAAACCAGGTGCGAAACTTTCATTGCAGATGCACCATCATCGCGCGGAACATTGGGTGGTGGTCAGTGGTACGGCCAAAGTGACCAATGGTGATAAAACCTATCTGGTCACCGAAAACCAGTCCACTTATATTCCGATAGGACAGGTTCATACACTGGAGAAT
>Ga0302140_10010158_pt1 | contig 11657 bp, 10 predicted proteins | sample I_Bog_E1_1_FD_202095 | JGI IMG/M metagenome (GOLD analysis project Ga0302140, IMG submission 202095) | Peat permafrost microbial communities from Stordalen Mire near Abisko, Sweden - I_Bog_E1_1 | ecosystem: Environmental > Terrestrial > Soil > Wetlands > Peat | place: Sweden: Abisko, Stordalen...
GAAAAGCGGGGTGTTAACAGTGGCAGTAGTCTTAGAGCCCTGAAGGGGCGGGATATCCTGGAGATGTGACGGGCGTTTTAAGGAAGTCTTTCAATCAGATAGCACATCGCAAAATGGGTGATACCGGAGGTCTCCGCCTTTGTTGTGTGTTTTCACCAACAAAACGAATGTTTGTGGGGAGAGGGAGGTTTCCCGGTTGTGATTTGCTTTCAGATTTGTTCTTTGCTATATTTAACAACAACTTATCGGACATAATTATCTCATATTCTAAAAAAAATATTTTAAATTTTTCCTTAGGTTAACGGCTATGGCGGGACGCTTGAACCGGCGGGTTGCGGGAGCTTCAGGCTACCACAAAATAATTTGCAATAAAATGGTATAAATGTTATGTTTAGAAAAAATAAGTCATGAAAAAGTTGCTTTTTATATTCCTGCTTTTACCTTTTAGCGCATTTTCACAGCAAGACTTCAGCAAATATTATAAAGATACTATTGTTTACGCACCGCTTCCGGTTGATTCTGCGGGCGCCATTGTTTTCAGACGTGTGTTTGACGCGCCCAACACCCCCAAGAGTGAACTATACGCCCGCGCAAAGATTTGGACAGCGATTGCTTTTCGCTCCGCAAAGAATGTTATTCAGTTAGATGACGACCAAAAAACCAGCTTAATCATCAAAGGTGTTCAGGAAGGCGAAAACAACCTTTGGTTTACCATTCAATTTACCATTAAAGACAATAGGTTCCGGGTAATCATCTCCCAATTTTGGATAGAACGGCTGGAAGGACCGAATTATTTGCAGGTGAAGTATTATCCCGATAAGGACTATGAAGATTTGTACGAATACAATGTAAATGTTAAATCCGGCAACGGTGATTTTAACGGCCGTAACGGTATCACTAAACATCATGTAACGCAGAACGCAAGCCGCGTTCAGCTTGTCAGCGATTTTGCAAATTCGGAATTGCAGGAAATCCAAAAAGCGATGCAGAAATCGGCTATAGGGGACGATTTTTAAAATGCCTGAAGAGGGGAAGGAATCTTCCCCGCTGCCGCCCCGGTTTATCGGGATGGCCCGCTTACAGATGATGGAGCCAGGGACTCCGGGCATAGCTAATCCGAAGTGGAACACTTCGGACAGCGGGGTCAAAAAATCGCTTCTTTTTCGTGTTAACCCACCTTTTCATAATATATTGATAATCAATAATATAAGCCGTAAATATTTTAAATTGTGTTAACTTTGTTAACCTTTTTTGCTTGTTTAATTTGTTGTTCTCAACCTCCTCCGGCACTACTTTGCCGCGCAGGCCTAAAGGGGGGCTTGCGGCAGCGAAAATTGCTTGCGCAGCAGGGCTTACCTTACGGACTTTACTGTGAGAGAAAACCGCCATCCACCCATAGTGCTTCGCCTGTTACATAACTTGAACCATCACTGCACAGCCACAACACGGCATCTGCAATTTCTTCCGGTTGGCCTAAGCGCCCCATGGGCGCTGCTTTGGTCATTTCTTTTAAAACTGCTTTGTTTCCATCGGTTATGAAATCGGCCATTGGGGTCTCGAACATTCCCGGGCAAACGGCATTAACACGGATACCCCTGGCGGCATATTCAAGGGCTGCGCTTTTGGTCATCCCGATTACGGCATACTTAGAAGCACTGTATGCAGCGCGTCCGCGGGCACCCACAAATCCAGCCAATGAACTGCAGTTCACAATCACGCCCGAACTTTGCTTCAGCATCTGGCGAATTTCGTACTGCATGCAAAACCAAACCCCGTTTTGGTTGATTGAGATGATGCGGTCATAATCAGTTCTGCTCAAATCCGCTATTTCAATTTCCAGGGTATTGATACCTGCATTGTTATAGGCAACGTCGAGTTTGCCAAATGTGGCTACTGTTTTTTCAATCATTGCTTTTACCTGCTGCTCGTTGGCAACATCGCATTTAACTGCAATTGCTTTGCCGCCATTTTTTATGATTTCGTCTGCGGCCGCCTGCACCGCACCAATATTAACGTCCGCCAGGACAACCGACGCGCCAGCCTCTCCAAAAGCTTTTGCGGTAGCCAGTCCCATACCCTGTGCTGCCCCGGTTACGAGGGCTACAGTGTCCCGGAAATCGTATTTTACCTGTTTACTCATAGCGTGATCATTTAAATGTTTATGTGATGCAAAGCTACAGCCCTTTATCGCTGGGACAAAAAAGATTTCAAACCAAAAACTATGAATTTTAAACCATTTGGCGAACGGACTTGGGGATAGTACAGGTGTGACTCCATGCGGGAAAAGTTTGCCATTTATCAGTATGTTTGAGCTCGAATTGAAAGTTCGCATCAATATATTAAATTTAATCAAAACAATCTTTCAAACTTCCTGTTAAATAGCCATAATTATGGCGCGATTTAAAACACTTCGAATAGAAGACTATACTTTCCCCTTAAACTAAGTGGCGTACCCTAACTTTTTCAATTGGTTTCGCAGGCCCGTTTCGTTTTTAAACCTATATGAAGACGGCAAATGCGGTTCAAAGAATTAATATAAAGCTTGCTGATTTGTTTCCTGATAAACCAATTATCTTGTATCCGGTTTTATGATAGGCCCAACGAGAATAAAAGAGTGTGTTGCTTAAGAAATTGATAAGTGTAAGACGATGACAGACATGCTTAAAATACTTATTATTGAAGACAACCAAAGTGATGCTGATTTGCTTCGTCGCGAATTAAAGAAATCCGGTTTGAGTTTTACATCGGAAGTTGTTGAAACCCGTGAAAGGTTTGAGCATTCTCTCCGAAACTTTGATCCGGATATCATATTAGCTGATTATTCGCTTCCGGCCTTTGATGCGGTTACTGCTTTCCACATTAAACAGAAAAAATCGCCGCACATTCCTTTTATTATTGTATCCGGTATTATTGGAGAGGAGAATGCTGTTGAACTCATTAAAATGGGTGTTACCGATTATGCGCCAAAGGATAAATTATTTACGCTGATCCCCAAAATTGACCGGGCACTAAAGGAGGCTGAAGAAAGGCAGGAAAAAAAGCATATAGATGAAAAATTAAAAACACAAACGGCAGCTTTAATCATTGCCAACAAAGAACTGATATCTCAAAACGTAGAGAAAGAAAAATGGACAGCACATTTAGTCCTCTTATCCAACGACTTAAAAAAACAACAGGAAGATTTAAAGCGGTCTAATAAAGAACTCCATAAAAAAACGGCTTTGCTTATTAAGCAGGAAGAAACGGTAAGGATTATTAACCTGGAACTTTTGCAATTAAACCAGGAACTGGAAAGCAGGGTGGCCACCCGCACCAAAGCTTTGGCGGAAAGCGAAAACAGGTTTCACAGCATGATTGAAACCATTCCTCAAATTGCCTGGACAAATACGGTTGGGGGCGAAGTTACCTTTTACAACCAGCGATGGTACGATTATACCGGGCTGAAACATGAGCAAACCGAGGAAGAAGAATTGCTTTCGGTAGTTCATCCTGATGATTTGCAATATACTTTAGATCAAAACAGGTTGATTAGGGAAACCAGTGATGGCGGTGAATTTCAAAACCGCAAAAAGCGGGCAGACGGCGTTTACAGGTGGCACTTAATCCGTTTGAGGCCAATTAAGAACAAAGCAGGCGAATTGCCGCTTTGGGTGGGTACAGCTACAGATATTGATGACCTAAGGTTATTACAGCAACAGAAGGATGATTTTATGAGTATTGCCAGTCATGAACTCAAGACTCCGATTACCTCACTGAAGGCTTCCCTGCAACTATTAGACCGGATGAAGGATAATCCTAATCAAATGCTGGCGACCCTGATTACACAAGCAAATAAAAGCATGGGAAGGGTCACCACGCTTATTGAAAACCTGATGAACACCAATAAATTGAACGAAGGTCAGCTTCATCTCCATAAAACATCATTTACTATAGCCAAAATGATTGTTGACTGCTGCCAGCAGGTACGGGTTGAAGGGCAATATACCATAGTCACTGATGGTGATAATAAATTAATGGTTAACGCCGATGCAGACCGTATTGACCAGGTAATGGTAAATTTTGTGAATAATGTCATCAAATATGCACCTTGCACTAAAGAAATACATACTAACATCGAAAAAATAAATAATATGGCCAAGGTATCAGTAAGCGATAATGGGCCTGGTATCCCCGCTGAAAAACTGCCACACTTGTTTGACCGTTATTACCGTGCGGACAGTAGCGGTACACAATATTCCGGCCTGGGCTTGGGGTTGTATATCAGCTCGCAGATCATAAAAAGGCATGGTGGGCAAATAGGTGTGGATAGTGAACTTGGCAAAGGCAGCACTTTTTGGTTCACATTACCACTAAATTGAAATTAAATCCCGAAAAGGGTTAATAACCAGCCGGACGTTTTTTTTATTGCTTGTCAAGAATTTTTATTTGAATCTCCTTTAAACACATGACCAGCATAGCAGCCCCCTGATCGATAGCAGCGCGGGGCATTTGCGGAAACTCTGCATCGGTGGGGGATTGGGCTATAGTTACTCCGCCGTGTTTTTTTATGGTTTGTAAGCCGGCCGCGCCGTCGGTATTTGCCCCCGTTAATATTATTCCGATAAGCGTATCCCCGTATGCTATCGCGGCGGATTCAAATAGCACATCAATTGATGGCCTGCTGTAGGATACCCGCGCATCGCTCGAAAGGGAAAAAGTGAAGTCGTTCTCAATCAGCAAATGATAATCGGGTGGTGCTATGTATACCACACTTTTTTCAATTTTTTCTTTTTCATCAGCCTGTTTGATTTTTATTTTGCACCTGGCCTGCAATATTTCTTCCAAAAGGCTTTTTTGATCTTTAGATCTATGCTGTACTATCACTAAAGGAAGGGGGTAGTCAGGAGGGAGTATTTCGAGCAGAATGGACAGGGCAGATAATCCTCCGGCAGATGTACCGATCACAATTGCTTTAAATTTTTTACCGGCGGGCATATTTATCCTGTCTTTATAAATATTTTCTCATTCCGGTCAACATCATTAAAGTGTTTCCGATTGTCGGAAAACAAGAGTGATTCCTTACTGCCTAAACCAAGAAAACCGAACGTGCATAAACTTTCATAAAACAGGCTAATAACGTTATTTTGTAATTTTTGATTAAAGTAAATCAATACATTACGGCAAAGGATTAATTGAAATTCGTTGAACGATTTATCAATTGCGAGGTTATGCGCTGCGAAAACGATGTTCTCTTTTAAGGATTTATCGAACAATACAGAATTGTATTTAGCTTTATAATATTCTGAAAATGATTTTTCACCGCCGGCTTTCTGGTAACCCGAAGTGTACTGTTTCATATTTTCCAGGGGGTACACACCTTCTTTTGCAATTTGAATGGATTTTTGATTAATGTCGGTTGCGTATATTAACGACCGGTTCAAAAGTCCTTCCTCCTTAAGAAGAATAGCAATAGAATACACCTCCTCTCCGGTAGCGCATCCAGCTACCCATATTTTAATAAATGGATAGGTTGCGAGCCGTTTCAGTACATTGTTTCGTAAACATTTATAAAACGGAGGGTCGCGAAACATTTCAGTGACGGTTACTGATATCTCCTGGATGAATTTTTCAAAGAGCGCTTCGTCTTTCAATAGCATCTTCCGCAGCACATCAATAGCCGCTATATTCCGGCTGGTCATAAAATTGTTTATTCTTCTTTTTATAGAAGCTTCGGAATATTCGGTAAAATCGTATCCGTATTCAACGCGGATCGCAGCAAGCAGTTCGATGAATTCTTTTTTGTCGTAATCCATGTTATGCCATCCAGTGTTTCATTTTTTCAATAAGCGCCGTCATGTCTATCGGTTTCGAAACATAGTCCCATGCGCCTGCTTCCAGACATTTTTTCCTGTCTGCGCTTGAAGCTTTGGCGGTTACAACAATAACTGGTATATGTTTTAATTCATCAGTATGTTTAATGTATCCCAGCATTTCGTATCCATCCATTATAGGCATCATTATGTCCAGGAGGATCATATCCGGTTTCAGGTTTTTTTGAAGCATTAAAATAGCCTGCGCGCTGTTGTAGGCGGCTTTAGTTTCAATTTCCAATGTTTCCAGGTAGCTCATTAATGCATAAATATTTCTTTCATCATCATCAATTACCAATACGATTTTATTTTTCAATTTTTCCATTGTGATTTTTTTAGCTGTATAACCACACCCGCATTAATGATAAAAGCTGTTCAATATTTACAGGTTTCGTAATGTAATCAGACATTCCTGCATCCAGACATTTTTCCCTGTCGCCCTTCATTGCCTTGGCAGTAAGGGCTATAACCGGTAGCTTGCTGAATTTACTTATCTTCCTGATCTCTTTTGTTGCCTCATATCCATCCATCTCAGGCATCATCACATCCATAAGCACCAGGTCAATTCCCTGCTGCCCGGCCAGCATTTGCATTGCTATTTTCCCGTTTTCAGCAGTCAGGCAAATTAGCCCGTTTTCTTCAAACGCGTTTGTGAGCGCGTAAATGTTCCTAATATCATCGTCAACGATCAATACTTTCTTATTCCGTAATACTTCATCTGTTTTATGAAGTTTGCGGATGATATGCTGCTTTTCCTTAGGTAAATGCGATTCAACCCTGTGAAGAAAAAGCGTTGTTTCATCTAATAAGCGTTCATTTGAATCAACCGTTTTGAGTATCACAGTGTGGGCCAGGTTATTCAGGCGGTTGCGTTCTTCTTTGGAAAGATCTTTGCCGGTATAAACAATAATAGGGAGCTTTCTGAGATCGTTATTGTCCTTTATTTTTTGCATCAGGTCAAAGCCGGTCATATCAGGCAACCCGAGGTCAACAATCATGCAATCAAAATTTTCGTTAAGGATCATTTCATAGGCATCACTGCCTGAATGAGCAGAATAACATTTTACGTCCCCGTTTCCTATTAACTCACGGATGGCAATGTTTTGCATTTCATTATCCTCAACTATTAAGAGTTTTTTGAGCTTTTTATTAATAAAGTCCCCTATTTTATCAAAGGCGTGTTGCAAGTTGTTTTTCGAAACAGGTTTTTGCAAAAAATCAAATGCCCCAAGCTCCATACCTTCTCTTTTTTTGTCGTAGCCAGAGATTACCATCACAGGAATGTGCCGCAGGTCAGGATCTTTTTTTAACTGTTTAAGCACGTCCGCGCCTTCCACAACCGGCAGTTTCATATCAAGTAAAATCGCATCAGGTTTATAAAACCTGGCGTAGCTCAATCCTGTATTCCCTTCATAAGCTATAATGCCCTTGAAACTTCGTTCCCTCGCAAATGCAAGCAGTACCTCAGCGTAAACGCGGTCGTCTTCCATAATCAGCACTATCTTATCGCCGCTTTGTAAACCGTAACGGTCATTTATAGCATCATCTTCGGCGTAGATGCGCTTTTCCTCATTCCTGTTTTTTTCCGCAGTTTCACTATAGGTCGCTATGACCGATGTACCCGGTTCCGCCGGATCGACGATCGAGGCGTCGAATTTCAACGGCAAATAAAGCGTAAACGTACTGCCCTTACCTTCTTCGCTTTGCAGCAGAATTTCCCCGCCGAGCGCATTGGCCAGTTCCCTGCTGATAGAAAGCCCAAGGCCTGTGCCCCCGTATGTGCGTTTTGTTGACCCATCTGCCTGTTGAAATGCCTCAAATATGATCCCGAATTTATCGCCTGCTATTCCGATACCGGTGTCTGTTACTGCTATCGAAACCACATCTGCTGCATTTAACAGCTTTTTATTTTTGAAGGCAAGGCCGGATGCAGGTACTTTATCGAAGGATAGCACAACCTTGCCGTTGGTACCGGTAAACTTAAAAGCATTCGATAACAGGTTTCTGACTATTTGCTCAAGTCGCAGTTTGTCCGTTTCTATCGTATTTTTTAGTTTCTTTTCATTTAGTTTGAATACCAGTTCAATTGACTTATTTTTTGCGACCTCTGAGAACATAGCAGTAATATCAGCTACTATCTCCGTGAATTTTACATCTTCTATTTCTAATTCCATTTTGCCCGACTCTACTTTTGAAAGGTCAAGTATTTCGTTGATCAGGGTGAGCAGGTCCGTGCCCGAATTATATACATTCTTCGCATATTCCACTTCTTTTTCAGACAATGATTTGCGTTTATTTTCAGAAATTAGTTGTGAGAGTATAAGTATGCTGTTGAGTGGGGTGCGCAGCTCATGCGACATATTGGCCAGAAATTCGGATTTATACTTGCCTGAAACAGTTAGCTCATGCGCTTTCTGTTCAATATCCATTTTAGCATTTTCGAGTTGCTCTTTCTGTTCCTCCAGCAGGTTAGCCTTTTCCTCAAGTTCTTCATTGGTTTGCTGCAGTTCTTCCTGCTGGACCGTCAAAAAGGATTCTGATTTTTCAAGCAGCCACGTTTTTTCAAGCAATTCTTCGTTCGACTGTTTTAATTCCTCCTGCTGTACCTCCAGCTCTTCCGCTTGCCTTTGGGTTTCTTCCAGAAAATCTTTTAACCTGCGCCGCGATTGCGCGGCACTAATCGCAATAGCTATATTCTCGCCAGTGTTTGTTAAAAACTCCATTTGTAAAGCCGAAAATTCCTTAACAGAACCAATTTCTATTACGCCCTTCAGCATGTCTTCCTGCAGAAGCGGAAGTATGATCAGGTTTTTAGGTATTGCATTTCCCAAGGCCGAGCTTATCCGGATATAATCATCTGGGACATCCGTAAATAAAATTATTTTCTTCTCCACTGCAGCCTGGCCAACTAATCCTTCTCCCAACTGTATTGCATTGGTTTCTTGATCAGGCAAATTAAAGGCGTAGCTCCCGGCAAGGTTTAACCGGCCATTATCAAGCAGGTATATTGCGCCTATTTGCATGTTTAAATAGCTGCATAATTGATTGATAATTGAATGCGAAAGTTCCGTTTCTGATTGTTCACCTCTTATTTTTTCATTTAATTTAAAATTGGCAGTTAGTATCCAGTTCCTGTCTGCGCTCTCTTGCTTTGCCTTATCAAGTCTTCGCAAATTGGTGCTGATGATAAAGAATACGATGATAAGCACAATACCTATAACGATAAGAAGACCAATAAAAACCGTGCTGAAATTAAGGGAGTCTTCTTCACTTGCCAGTTTTCGTGCAGCAAGTAATTTATTTTCCAGGTCTGTGCTATTACTAACGATCCTCCTGATCCCATCCATAATTTGTTTTCCCAGCCCTGTAGCGATAAGTTTTTCTGAACCGTCAAATCCCTTTTCCCGAAGTCCTATAACTTGCTCCAGGTAGTTCTCAGACAGCCTTATTTGTTTCTGCAGTGCATCAATATTTTTTTGCTCGGCAGGATTATCGAACGTTAAGTTTCTTACTTTTTCTATGTGCTGATCGATGGAGGCCCATGCGTTTTTATACGGTTCCAGAAAAACCCTGTTGCCGGTAACCACATATCCCCGTACACCGGTTTCTGCATCGACTGTTCGAATAAGTATTTGGTCAAACTCCTGTAATACTTCGTGGGTGTGGTTTACCCAGCGTGTGGTATTAATAAATTTTTCATTGTTTCTGATTGCAAAAATGGCTATGGCAACCAGTACCAATGTGCATAAAATAAATCCTGCGAGTATTTTTTGGCTTAATTTCATTTTCATTTTTTAACATTGTAAAAAAGACAAACGGTATACGCCATATTAAGTACTCGCCGGTGTCAGCACAAATCTGTGAACTGATAACTTAATAATCGTGTGATTGTTTGTAATGAAACCCGAATGCGACAGATATAACGCTTTTATTTTCTGAATGGCTTTAGATTGGAAAATAGGGGTATTGACCGGCTGATTCCGAAAATGTTAAAAAGGCGGTCCCGCTACACATTGACCCTCTTAACTTATTGATTTTTAATATTATTTTTCCTTTGAATTGACACAATCTGATGCTCAGGAATGCCCGGAATGCAATGACCCGTGCCTGCGGAATATCCAAATTGAGCTTGAAATTAATCACTGACCAGACTTTAAATTGCGCGGTTGACTTTTTGTGCTTTTGGCTTTTGTAACCCGGTGATTCGATAGTCATAAAGCATAAAAATTTCACGGTTCGCCACATCCTTTTTACGGTTTACCTCATTTGCAAAATCCGCTATTTTCTTAACTATAGGTTTGTGTCGAAAAAAAATCTTACGACATGAAAAAGATAATAATAACTTTTACGATACTCTTAGTGGCCATTAAAGTTATGGCGCAAACTGTTGAAACCACTGTCTCGGGTAACATTAGGGATATAAAGAATACGCCGGTTGAATCAGCAACAATTTCGTTAAGGACGGCAAAAGATTCTTCGATATTTAAAATTACTGCATCAAACAAAGCGGGAAAATTCACATTTACTGATATGCCCTACGGAAATTACTTTATTACGGTCAGTTCTGTAGATTTTGAAGCCGTCAATTCTGGTGTGCAGGGTGGTACGTGGGCAGCGGGGCCAGTATTTTTAGTTCTTTTTACGTTTTCTTAATTTAATTGAAGCAGATTTTTTACACAAAATACTTCATACAATAAAAGTCCCGCACTTATCTACAAGGTCAGCTATGAATTTATTGTATTCTTCCCGCATGGGTAGCCCGAAATCAGTATGCAGCACGCGTTTGTCAACCAACACATGCTCATTAGTTTTAGGATTAAACCCTTCTTTTTTCACATCTTTCCAATAAACGCCTATTCCTCTTTTTTGCCATGCAGGAACATTATTGAAGTTAATGCCATATTGAAATAGTAATTCATTCTTTGCCGCATTACTCATACCTTCAATTTTAGCAGTAGCTTCGCTCACAGTAAAGTTATCGTGCCTCAAACGCCAGTAGCAATGCGCATTCAATGCATTCCTATGTGCATCTTCATTACGCCATCTAAAATAATCTTCTATTAACTTTTTGTTAGGAAGCTCGGACAGACGGGCGTCAAAGGCCCCTGCGCTTCCGAGAAGAGCGGAAAATTTGGCACTCGCTTCACCTGCCAGAATGGAAATATACTTTCTGGTCTTGCGCCCGAACAGGTTTTCATTAGGGTGAAACAGCAGCGATATTTCATCGCTTTCTGTATAACCGTAAATTACGTTGAAACCACAGTTCATCAGATGTTTTACCGTTTCAACCATCAAGTCTCGGAATTTTTCATCAAAAGGCGCTTCGAACTGATGCACTTCTTTGGTCAGCCTTGTAAAACCCCGTCCATCAATTCTGGCTACAATGTACATTTCAGGTAAAATGCAGCGGTCCTGTGAGGTTTCATAAACCCTCATTTTAACATCCAGATCATCAAATTTCATTTGACCATTCATTTACGGTGGACTGCTTTTTTTCCGGCAGGGCTTATTCGGCTATTTTTTCATTTTCGGCAATGAGTTTCGTTGCCAGTTTGTTATGTTTCTTTTCTTCGTCACCGAGGATTATGCCCCAGGGTTGCAGGCTTTCCACCCGGTCAAAGATGATCTTGAGTACGGCAATAACAGGGATAGAAAGGAACATGCCGGATATACCCCAGAACATTTCACCAATGACTACCCCCAGCACCGTAACCAAGGCATTGATCCGTACCTTCGAACCAACTACCAGGGGTAAAATAATATTGCTGTCAACCAGGTGGGTAACAATAAAAGTAATCAGCACATAAA
>Ga0302140_10010162_pt1 | contig 11655 bp, 7 predicted proteins | sample I_Bog_E1_1_FD_202095 | JGI IMG/M metagenome (GOLD analysis project Ga0302140, IMG submission 202095) | Peat permafrost microbial communities from Stordalen Mire near Abisko, Sweden - I_Bog_E1_1 | ecosystem: Environmental > Terrestrial > Soil > Wetlands > Peat | place: Sweden: Abisko, Stordalen...
CCGCCTTCTGCTGTTCTTCGGCCTGCCGGATGGCAATCCGCGTTTGTGCAATGTTGCCCTGATTCCGGTCGAAAATCGCCAGCGGAATACTAAACGCCCAGGTAGCCGTACTGATGCCGTTGACGTGAGAGTAATTCGCAGAAACGGTGGGATCCACCTTCGCGTTGGCCTTGGAAAGACTATATTGACTGTTGGCGGCGGTAACTCCCAGCACCGCCGTGCGCAGATCCGGCCGATTCTGCAAAGCCTTCGCCTGTAATTCGTCCAGCCCCACCACCAGCGGCTTATATTCGAAGTCGCCCGCGACGTCGTAATCGGCAAACACTTGTTCGTAACCGAGTTGTTGACGGAGATCCGACAACGCCTGGGCCTTATTCAGCGATGCCTGTTCCACGTCCGATTCAAATTGCAGCAACTGCAGCTTTATCTTCAGGTAGTCGTTTTCGCTCATAGCGCCGTCCTTGAACTGGACCTCGCTGATGTCGACGGTTTGTTGAAAGCTCTTGAGATCCATTTGCGCCAGTTCCAGGGTAGACTGCGCAAGTTGGACATTGATGAAGAGACTGCCCACCTGGAATGTAAGGCCCCGCTCGTTATCGGTCACCTGCGAACGCGTTACGGCGGTGATGTCCTTGGCCGCGCGCAGGCGGCGTGCCCGTTTATTGCCGCGTTCAATCAGGTAACTCAGCCCCATATCGCCTTCGGTGGAGCCCTGTAGGTAATCCGCCACCGACGTGCCTTGCTGGCGGGTGAAGATCGGCAGGTATTCCCAATCGGTAAAGAATGTCGGATTCGGACGTAAGTTGGCGGTAACTTCCGCCGCCTGGTTCTGTTGGATTTGAGTGCGCGCCGCTTGCAAGGTATGGTTATGCTTGAGCGCCAGGTCGATGGCCTGATCCAGAGTGAGGCGCACCGGCGCCTGGGCGAAGGCCGCTGAGACCAGGCAGCCGAATACGCCGGCGGCCGCCGGCAGAATTGTAAACTTGAGTTTCATGGTCCTTACAAACCCTCCGGTGCGGGAAGTTGATCGCCGTCCCGCGCGATCCAGACGTAAAACGTGGGCAGCAGGACAATACTCAGCAGTAAGTCGGAGATCAGGCCGCCGACGATGACAATCGCGAAGGGCCGTTGGGAGTCGGACCCTATGTCGTGCGAGAGCGCCGCCGGTAGCAGTCCCAGCGTCGCCACCAGCATCGTCATCATAATGGGACGCAGTCTCAGCACCGCGCCTTCCACCGCGGAATCCTCAATCGAATGGCCTCTGGCCCGGCGCTGGTTAATGTACTCCACCATGATGACGCCGGTTTGCACCGACACGCCAAAGAGCGCTAACATGCCTACCCCTGAGGACACGCTCAGATAAGTGCCCGTAATCATGAGAGCCAGGAAGCCGCCCACGCGCGCCAAACCGACGTTCAGCAGAATCAGCAGCGCCCATTTGTAAGAGCGGAACATTGTATAGAGAATGATGAAGATGACCAGGACGGTCAGCGGAACCACGAGGGCCAGCCGCGCTTCCGCCCGCTTTTCGCTCTCGTACTCACCCGACCAATCGACGCTATAGCCCGGCGGCAGCTTCACCTTCTCCTTGATCAGCTTGGCCGCATCCCCGACCGTAGTCCCCAGATCGCGGCCTCGTACGTTGAAAGTGACTGCTATATAGCGGCTGTTGCCTTCCCGGTATATATCGTATGCGCCGTCCTTGACTTCGACATGAGTCAACTGCGCCAGAGAGACCCGCTCTCCGGAAGGGGACAGCAGGCGAACGCTCGTAATGGCCCGCGCCGTATTGCGGTATGGCTCCTGGTAGCGCACCGCCACGTCGTACCGCTGCTCGCCGATCAGTACCTGGCTCACCGCATTCCCGCCCACGGCCGTCTGGATGGCGTCTTGTATGTCTGTCACGTTGATTCCGAAACGAGCCGCCAGCCGGCGGTCGATGGTTAAGTTGAGATTTGGTTGGCCGAAATCTCGTAAGAGCTTGACGTCATGCATTCCCGGGATCCCCGACATGACGGCCGTGACCTCTTCGCCCTTCTGCTCGAGAACCTTCAAGTCATCTCCGAAAATCTTGAGCGCCAGCGAGCCCTTGGTTCCCGTCATGGTTTCTCCGACGTTGTCTTCAATCGGCTGCGAAAAGTTCCAGTCCGCCCCCGGGTATTTCTCCAGGGCGCGGTTCATGGCGGCGATCAGTTCCTCTTTGCTCTTATGAAATATGGGGCGCCATTGCTCGTGTGGCTTCAGGTCGACGAAATACTCTGTATTGGAAAATCCTCCGGTGTCGGTTCCATCGTCGGGCCGGCCCACCTGCGACACCACCGTTTTCACCTCCGGGAACGACGCGAAAACATAGCGGCACTGGTTAGTGAATTTCTCGCCCTCCGAAAGACTGGTGCTGTTCGCCAGAGTGCCGCGCGCCCAAATGGCGCCTTCATCCAGATGGGGCAGGAATTCCGCGCCAATCACGCCGCCAAAGCCCAGATAAACCGTTCCCGACAACGATATCAAAGCAACGCATGCCACAATCCAGCGATGTCGCACGGCCCAGCGCAACCGCCTTCGGTACTGTTCCACCAGGAACTCCAGAACCACGTTGTGCCGTTCCCGAACGCCCTTGCGGAAGAAGGTGGCTGCCAGCACCGGTGCGATAAGAATCGAAAACGTCATAGCGCCGAGAAGAGCCAAAGCTACCGTCCAGGCCATTGGCCTGAATAAGCGGCCCTCTACGCGTTGCAGCGTGAAGATCGGCAGATAGGCGGTGATGATAATGGCGATAGCGTAAAAGACCGGCCGTTGCACTTCATGGCAAGCTTCGCGGATGACTTCCGCGACGGTTTTTGGAGGTCCGGGGGCGCCGCGGCGATCCTTGTTCAGGTGCCGGATGATGTTTTCCACCATGACCACGGCGCCATCCACCACCATTCCGAAATCCAGTGCACCCAGCGAAAGAAGGTTAGCCGGAATGTGGGCCAAGTCCAGCCAGATGGAGGCAAACAGCAGCGAGAACGGAATCGTCAGGGCAACAATAAGCGCGGCCCGCGCATTCAGCAGGAAGAGAAACAGGATGACGCTCACCAGCAGCATGCCTTCAATCAGGTTGTGCATCACTGTGTGCAAGGTGAAATGCAGCAGATCGGTGCGGTCTAACATGGGCACCACCTCCACGCCGGGAGGCAGAATGCCGTGGTTCAACTCGTAGACTTTCTTGTGAATCGCGTCGAGTGTGGGCTCCTCCTCGGCGCCTTTGCGCATCAGCACGCCGCCCTGAATAACATCCGGCTCGTCGATGATGCGCCCGTCTTCCATGTGGTTGGCTCTAGCCATGTGGCCCAGCCGGATCTTGGGCCCCTGCGCCACCAGCGCGATATCCTTCACCCGAAGCGCGGTGCCGGCCTGAGTCTTCAGCATGGTCTGCTCAATGTCGTTCACCGTGCTGAAAAGCCCCAGCGCGCGAACGTTCATCTGCTGCATGCCTTCCTCGACGAAGCTGCCGCCGGCATTGATGTTGTTGTTGGCAAGCTGCTGCTCCACCTGGCCGATGCTCAATCCATAAGACACCAGCTTGTTGGGGTCCACTCGCACCTGGTACTCTCGCACCGTGCCGCCGAAATCGGAAACGTCCACCACGTTGGGAACGGATTTGAACTGCTTCAGCAGCACCCAGTCTTCGAGCGATCTCAACTCCATCAGGTCGTACTGCGGATTGGAGCTACGCAGCGTGTACCAATAGATTTGCCCCGTGGTGCTCCAGTCCGTGCCGATTTGAGGCTGCAGGTTCTGGCCGTTGGGAAGATTGACCTGAGTCAGCCGTTCCAGCACCTTCTGACGGTTCCAGTCGTTTACGGAGGTGTCGTCGTAGATCATAATCACGAACGACAGGCCGAAAATCGACTCGGAACGCAGAAAGGTCATATGGGGCATTCCGGCCATTTGAATTTCGATCGGAATCGTCACCTGCTGTTCCACTTCTTCGGCGGAGCGTCCGGCCCACTGGGTAATCACCGTCACATAGTTGTCCGCTATGTCCGGATAGGCCTCCACCGGCAGGTTGTGAAACGAGATAGCTCCCCAACCGAGCAACAAGACGGCGATCGCCAACACCACGAATTTATTGTTAAGCGCGAAGTCTACAAGAGCGCGAATCATTCTGGGTTCCTGTTATTGAGCGAGCACGTGGTCCAGGACCAGCGCGTTAGTGACGACTTGTTGTCCCGGTTGCAGCCCTGACTTGACTTCCTGCATGTTCCCGTCATCGGCCAGAAGATCTCCGCCAATCACTTCGAGCCGGCGAAACTTACTGCCGGGCGCGGGAATGTAGACGAAATCCCGATCGTGCATGTGCATGATGGCGGATGCCGGAACAATGGTATGCATCTCCCTGGTTTGACCGCGGAAGGTGGCCCTCACGAACATGCCCAGCCGCATAAAACCCGGGTTCTGAACTTCAATTCGAACCTTGGCCGTGCGGATAGTGGGATCGAGAATCGACCCGATATTACTCACCGTTCCTTTGAACTTGCGGTCGGGATACGCGTTTAGAGTAATATCGGCGGTATCGCCCATCTTGACCGTGGACATGTCGTTCTCGTACACGTCGCAGACCACCCAGATGGTAGAGAGATCGGATATCGTGAACGGGCTCGGAGTATTGAACGCCTGGATGGCCGCCGCATAGGTGACTTCCTGATCGGTAATCACTCCCGAGACCGGTGCGAAGATATCCACCATGAATGCCGGCTTATCGGGGTCGTTGCCCAGCAACCGGAGATGCTCCGCCAGGGTCTCAACGGCTATCTTGGCCTTGTCTTCGGTATCTTGCGCTACCTGCAGATCGTTCAGGGCAATAGCGCCGTGAACGTACAGATCCTTGGAGCGCTCGTATTGAGTCCGGGCGAGAACCTCATCCGCCACCGCCATCCGGTAGTTCGAATAGCCGCCCGAGACGTCATCGCTTCGAACGGTCAGCAGCAACTGGCCTTTTTGGACCGTGTCGCCGAGCCGCGCGTGAATGGCCATCACGCGCCCGGAGGCCAGCGAGACTACCGGGACGTTGCGCGAAACGTCGGGAAGGATTGTCCCGGTCACCACCAGCTCCGACGTGGTGGGATGCTGGGTCGCCGCAGCCAAGGGGAACTGCTCCGGGTGATCCACCGAAAAAAGCGCTGCGTCCGGCGCGAGAACCACGTTGGCGGTCGGCGGCGCTTCGGCTGCCTGGTCGCCGTGCGCAGTGTTGCAGCCCGCCAGCGTCAGCAACAAGGCACTAGACATGGTTATCAGGGTTAGTGACGCAATGATAGGCTTCATAGTGACTCCACGAACTAGAATAGGGTGCATGGCATGAGGGCCGCATAAGTGCCCCAATGAAAAAGAAGATGCATTCGATAGATAGTCTTTATAGAGGTCTGACGCGGGGCGCGCAATCCTGCGTGGAGCCGGAAGCGGCCGGCGGTAGGCGGACTCTCGGAATTCCCGGGCTTAGGAACGACGCAATAATAACTTCACATTGTCTGTGGTGGCGATGTGGCGCAGGCACTCGTGCCTGCCGGGTCGAGACCCATCTCGACCCTCTTGGCAGTGCGGCTCCCGGGGCGCCGGTCCCGATTCCTTAGGCTCTCAGCGCGCGCCTCAACGTCAAAGTTCCAGCTTGCCCATGAACTCCATTTCGCTCAGCTCGAAAGTTTGGCCGACCACAATCCGGCCGATCTGCGCCTCGAACCGGACTTGCCCATCCCTCTTGCCGATTTCCGCGGACAACGGGAACAGGTACTCTACCACCACGCCGTTCTCCGACGGGAACACCGCGGCGCTAACCGGCCTCACGTCCTTCTTCCCATCGCGCTTCAAAACGGCCAGGTTCTTCAGAGGTTTGCCTAGTTCCCTGGGATCGCCCTTGAAGCCGCCGCCAGGAATGCCGTAAACGGCAATGCGATAACCGTCGCCCTCCAACGGGGTCTCGGCTGCGTGCGATTTCAACTCGGCGATCCGAATCGGGAGAGCGCTCTCCCAACGCAGTCTTAATGTAATTGGTTGGGGAAGAGACCGGGGGCTGCGGTCGTCGCCCCCGGGGCCCGAGAAGACGTTCAGCGAAACTTTCGGCCCGCTGCCCTTTGGGTCAACCCCCTCATTGCCGACGCCGCCGGGTTGTCCCATTTGTCCGCCTTCCCTAAGTTGCTCCTCGGTCAGCCGGCGCGTCACGACGGCCCTAACTTCCCTCACCCAGGGTGACGTAGCGAGGATCTGCTTCACGTCCTCTTCGGTCCACTGCGCGGCCGGCTTGCTCTTCCAAGCCGGATCCGCCGCCGTCAGGCTAACCGCGGCTACAATCAGGCAACCCGATTGCCGCCATGCATTACGCATAAGTCGCTCCTTAGAACTTCACCATCACCCCAACGGAAACCTTCGTTTCGCTGCGGCGAAGGTCGGGGAACCAGACGCCGCCGGAGCTGGCGCAATTCGTGGTGGCTGTCGGGAGATCGCTGGCGCCGGACGCTGCTCCGCTCATGCAGGCGTACTGTCCGGGAGCCCCATTAGTTCCGCCGACCGAGAAGCCGGGCGGTGTGACCCCGCCTCGTCCCGCGAAATACGGAACATCGGAGTGACGATAACCAACTTCCGCCCACCAGGTGATGTACTGTTTCGGCATGTACTGGAAGGTGACCGTGCTATCCCACATATGCGCCCTTTGGCCGGGTAACTCCGTGAAGTAAGGCGAACCGGTGACCGCGTCAGCCCCGTTGATCGGCGGCAGCAGCGTCAGGTAGCGGCCCCAGTTACTCATCTCTCCGCCGCCAAGAGTAATGGCATACGTGTTCTTGTGGAACCACATCCGGTCATAGAGCATCCACCCTACGAACGATTCCTTGTTCTTGCTGGGTGCGCCGGTACACTGCAGTCCACCGCCGTATTGGCATCCCGCATCCGCCGTGAGGGAGAATGCCATCTTGGAGATGTTGGGGCTCTCGGGATCGTTATAGTACCTGAGTTCGATGCTATCGTCGGTGTGAAGACGTTCCGTGTGCGGCAGGCCCAGGTTGTCCTGTCCGAAGCCATATTGGTTCGCGACAAGCTTGAACCATTCCTTCGGCTGCCACAGAAGCTGTCCTCCCAAACCCGGATGGCTGTTGTATTTGGCGTAAGATTGCCATCCATTGATCAGCCAGGGTTCGATTTTCAGCTTGTTCGTAGGGAACCACTGGACGCGCAGTCCGTTAAAGAACCAAGGCGTGTTTGAGGACACATAGGACGGCTGGTAAGTCCAGTTATCGAAATTGTAGTAACTGAACAGACCGATGTACGAGACGAAGATTCCCGCGTCCACATTAAGCCCGTGATTTACGTTGAAGTGGTACCCGCCGTAAGCTTCCGAAACGTACTTGTAGGCGTCGCGGAGATCCCATTGGCCCACCCCGAAACTGGCGTCATTGCGCGGCGTCGTAGTGGCAAACATGCCGAACATGGTCAGGATCCTGCCTCGAACGTTTTGCCAGTGGAAATCGCCGCCCACGCTGACCTGCTCGATCTGGACTTCGCCGGAACGGAATGACTCGGTCGCCCCCACGATTGTGTGATCCTTCGGCTGGTTGAAATCCTCCATGTAGTTCGTGTCGAAGCGAATTTCCGGGGTGAAGAACTTGGTGTCCAGCACGGTATCTTTATTGCGCGGCGTGCCGTTGAGCCAGGTGAAGTCGCCGAACGCGAACGGAGTGGCATTGTCCACCGCCGGAGCGGCGTCGGGCGCCTGGAGAGCTTCCGGAATGGCTGGCGCGGGCGGGGCCGGGGCGGCAGCTTGCGGCGCTTGGCTAGGCGGTGCCGGGGCGGGTGGCGCCGGTGCTGGTGCAGACGGCGCCGGTGCGGCTTCCGCGGTGTTGCGCGCCCTCAATTCCGCTTCCAGCGCGGCGATGCGCTCCTTCATCGCCGCGAGTTCCTCCTCAATGGAAGGTGTGCTCTTGGCCGCCGCAAGAACCACTTTGGGACGAACCGTCTGGTCCCGTGCGACTTCCACCGTGGTAGCTGGCGGGCTGGACAGGCCCTCCTTCGAAGCCGTGATCCGGTATGTCCCGGGCCTGAGATTGTCCGCGGCGAAAGACCCATCCGTATCGCTGAGGACTTGTCTGTCGGTGGCGCCATCGGCGCTGCGTATCGCGACCGTGACCGTAGCCAGCGGCTTTCCGCCTACGTCCATGGCAATTCCGCGCACCGAACCGTAGCCCGGCGCGGGCGGCCCGTCGGCCGCGCGCACTAAGGGCGCGGCTAACCCGGCTGCCATTGCGATAGTCAAGATTCCCCGTATCTTACTGTGAACGTTCATATCCTTGTCAGCTCCCCCGGCTGGACTTCGGCCTTTCACGCTTGTCTTATGTGTCTTTCAATAGCTGCGTAGGGACCAGTATAGGGGAAGAAGGATCTGGAAGGCGTAAGCGAGATATAAGGAAATGATAAATATTCCTTATCGGCTTGATGGTCCCGCGCGGCCGCGCCGGACACATTGTCGACCGCCGGCGGATTGGCCTGGCCGGTGGCATTGTCGACCCCGCCGCGAAGCGCAAAGCGGTATCCGTGGAACGTCACCATGCGTTCGATCGCCACGTTCAAATCGAAATTCAGAACTCCTGATGTCGTGGAATTTGCAGTGAGCCCACAGGCGGAGCAGGCGGTGCTCGCCTGCCCGCCCGCGCCGAATCAGGCCCGCTGCTCGAATAGGATCGAGCGAAGGCGAGCACCGCCTGCGCCACCCGCGAAGCTCTCGCCATCGAAAGGAATGGCTCAGCCCATTTTCCCCGCCAGTGTGAAATTGCGGGGCGACATCGGGAGTTCTGAAATTCAGCGGAGAGTGGATGACTCAGCCGGTCTGGTCCCGGACCGAAAATGGATAGCCGCTGTTGGCATCCACCACCGCATTGGAGATGGTGCGCGAATGCGTATACGCCGCCGCCCACTCGTACTGGCCCGAAAAGGTCCCGGACCGGGATCCGGACCGGGTCGCCGTCGCGCCGAAGATTCGGGAGCTGAAAATCCCCACCCGATTCGCCGCCCGGCAACGGCAGCAACGACGGCGGTCCGTTGGGCGCCAGTGTGTTCACGAAGGCGAAGCCGTCGGTCCCGCGCCGGTGCAGATACTAAATGCGGTCACAAAGAGGTACGTCGAAAGTTGACGATCGAGCCCTGCATTCCAATTGCCCGAGCGGGGCAGACGCAGCGGTGTGTTGCCGATCGTAAATGTCGTCGGCGCCGGGCGTACCAGCATCACTCTCTATTAAGGATAGCCCAGCCGGGGGCGCGCTCGATACATGCGAAGGATCACCGGTGAACGTTCCCTAACGCTCCCTAACGGTCGCGGCTCGGTAACTAATTGCAAACACGCGGGCACTCGTTACAGAGCCGGGCCCAGAGGGCACCCCGTTAGGGAGCGTATTCCGCGCCTGTGCCACGGTCAAAGTGTCGCGAGTGTCTCTGGCGACTTACTGGACCGTTTGGGCACGGCCCTCACGAAGCAGCCGAACTTGAGTTGCTCTTCCAGCCGGCACGACCAGACCAGTTCCCCGTTGAACACCGTGATATCGGGGCAGCCATCGCACATGCTCATGGACCCGTCGCAGAGAATGTCCGCGGGCTGGATGATAGTGACCGATTGAAGATACAGCCTTCTGAAAATGTTGAGAGGGTTCTTCAGGATGGAACGGAGATACTTCCCGGCGACTCCTCGCAGTCCCCGGTCGAGAGGCGCGAGCAGCAGCATGGCCTTCGCTTTCCTCTGAACGCTGGGCTTGGTGTAGGCCAGGTAGGTGCCCTTGCGGAGATGGTTAATGGTCTGGGCCAGTTCCATGAACTTGGGGCCCACATACCCGTAGATGCTCTTCTTCGTTCCGATGCGCCCCGTGAGCAGCCACTTGAAGGAATCGACTTTCTCGGTGCCGTTCAAGTAGGCGCTTGGTTCGAAATCCGGATATCTCGTGCGAATCGCCTCCACCACGTCGTTGGAGAGGATATCCGGACGCTGGTTCCCATCGGGAGTCGAATAGACAATCGAGCCCATGTCCACCTTGTCGGCGCCCGCGTAATAGTCGAACTTCGACTCCAGGACCGCCGCCCGGATGGCGATGAAGACGATGACGTGGACGATATCGATGTGCTCCTGTCCCCACGCCACAATGTCCGGGACATACTGCAACGTATCCCCGTACACGGTGGAGTTGAAGGCGCATGAGAGCCCGCCCACCTCGGCCAGCATTTCGGCGAAGCTGAGCCGGAGTTCGTTCAGTTCGATCTCGGTCTTTCCCTTCCAGTGGGGCCGGTTCTGTTTGCTGTCGATGTGGAAGGTGAATCCCGCGACGCCCGCTTTCTTCAGATCGCGCAGCAGTTCCTTGGTCAGGGCCAAACCGTTGGTGTTGACGATCGGTTTGAGACCGCCTTGAGCAACCAGGCGCACGATCTCGACGATCTCGGGATGGACGAGCGGATCTCCTCCGGCAAGAGAGACGCCATCGGTCTTGCGGTATTTCCTGAAGACTGCCAGGTCTCGTTCGATCTCGTCGAGGGGCTTGTGTCCCTTGGGATTATTCTCGCGGTAGCACCCCTCACAGTGCAGATTGCAGGCCTTCGTGACCTCGAGCCAGGAGATGGCATTGTCGGGCAGGTTCCATGGGAGCCGGTAGTACTGGTTGTGGTCGAGAGAGAGCGTCATAAAAAATGGTCAGAATTGATTCTACCAGATGGGAGGTTTCAGACCTCTTTTTCTGCATTCGGCGATGTCATACGATCTCAACCGTGAGCGGCTCCGAAGAGGCCCCCGCACACTCGATCCGGAGCAGGTGGCCGCCCTTGCCGATATCACCCGGAATCACGGCGTTGACCTGGCGATTTCCATCCGCGTCCTGGTCGCCCACATAGTCCACCGAAAGCCGCGTGGAATCCAGCAGGGCGCGGATGTTATCGCGGTCGCAGTTTTCGGGAAGGCCCTGCACCCAGGCGCTGACGTACCCGCGGTCGCCCACCACGATCTCCTCCACCTTGAACGTGGTCCCGTCACAGGCGCCCACCAGGACGACGCGGCCCGGCCGCAACGGCATATCCACCGCGATGCGCAGCGTCTGCCCGAAGCCGCTGTCGGCGAAGCGCAGGCGCACGTCGTGCCATCCGCCGCGCAGGCCCGGCGGCAAGCGAAAATTCGCCATCCAGGCGCCATCCGGCTCGTGTCGTACGAAAAGCGCCGGCACGCCGAAGCCGCCCGCTTCGAACCGCAGTTGCTCGCGAGTAACTTGCTCCCGCGCGGTGCGGAACCAACAACTGATGTACTCCTCCTTGCGCGTGGAAAAATTGATGCCCGTGGTCCTGGTGTTGTTGGCGGCCACCAGGTCCGGGGCTTCCCGTTGCGGATTCGCTACCGGCTCCCACTTCCGGTAACATACGGCGCCCGCCTGAAACCCACCCGCGTAGAGCAGTTCCACGCGCGCGAAACCCGCCGCCCGGCACATTGCCAGTAAGCAGCCCACGCTAGGTCCGATCCAGTTGTCTAACTGGTTGCCTAACTCATCGGTCTCATAAAACTCCATGGCCGGGACGTCGGCTATGTGCTCTTGCCAGGTATCTCCATCGGTTACAAACGATTCCACGATGGCGGTATCGGTAGTCAGGCCGCAGACCATTTCCAGGGCCAGA
>Ga0302140_10010171_pt1 | contig 11653 bp, 11 predicted proteins | sample I_Bog_E1_1_FD_202095 | JGI IMG/M metagenome (GOLD analysis project Ga0302140, IMG submission 202095) | Peat permafrost microbial communities from Stordalen Mire near Abisko, Sweden - I_Bog_E1_1 | ecosystem: Environmental > Terrestrial > Soil > Wetlands > Peat | place: Sweden: Abisko, Stordalen...
TCCGGACAGGCGCCAGTCCTTCCCCGAATTCACCCGCTCCATCAAACCGCTGTTTGGTGATGACGCGCCCGGTCTCGTCGATGAAAGTGTACTTGCAAAGTGGTGGCGGGGACTGGGTTTTTGCGCCTTTTGGGACGAACTCAGGAGGAGCACAGAGGTCGCCTTCCGCGTAGGCGCACGGCCCGTCCACTACAATGCGGGCCCGTCCATCATGGAAACCCTCTGCCTCCAGGAATTGCGGTGACACTGCGAAATCGCCGGAATGTGAGATGAACCCGTAAAGGCTCTTCACCTTGATCTTGGCGAATCCACCTTCGAACGGCCAAACATAGTCGTCCAACGACGACGCGAAACGTGGGCTGATTGCGAATGCGCCGCTTGTATCGATGTAGCCCCATTTTCCGTTCTCCTTTAGCATCGCGACGGCGAGGCCTTCGGAAAAGTCCCACCCACGGTAAAAGCCTTTGTCGATGACGGTCTTACCAGTTTTATCGACGTACACCCCGTTGCTAACGGCAACTTCGAGCCGCCCGTTATGGAACTCGAATCCGCTCGTTCCACCGAGATCGCGAAGGTCTGCCTCAACGACCACCTTTCCGGATTGATCAATGTAACCCGCCTTCTCGCCACGCGTGAAACGGTAAAGAGCATCCGCGGACGGGTCGCGTGGAATCCAAATCTTATACCGCATGCCATCACACGCCTGACAGGAAGACCAACAAAGCATGAGTGCCAGAGATGCACGGATCACGACACGATAATACAACCAACCACGACTCGCGGGAATTGGCGCGGGGCGCTTTGAGGCTAAACTGGTAGCTATGGAATTGCACTTCCCGCCCGAAACCGAAGCAAAACTCAATGAACTGGCTCAGCGGACAAGAAGAGGCACTGACGAACTTCTGCGAGAAGCCGTGGATCATCTCGTCACCTACAACGACTGGTTTGAGAGGAAGGTCAAAAATAGCACGGCAGCGGTGGAGCGCGGCGAAGTCGTTCCCGATGAAGAAGTGAGATCCTGGCTGGAGCATCAAGAACAGCGCGGATGCGAATCGAATGGTCGGCCGACGCAGTATCCGACCTAACGGCAATCTCCTCCTACCTTGAAGAGGACCGCAATCTGGAGACCGCGAACCGGGTTGCTCGGGCGATTTATGATGCAGTCCTGAGCCTGCAAACAATGCCGTATCGAGGCCGTTACGGCGGTTGGAAAACACCCGTAAGCTGATGGTGCCAAGGCTTCCCTACGGTAGTAACCGCTTCCTGACGGTCGCGGCTCCGTCAGCAACTGAATCTGCTGGCCGTAGCCACTACAATCGAATCAGTGGCGGGCGTCTACCTCTCTTATCCCTTTTGCGCGCAAAAGTGCACTTATTGTAACTTCGCTTCCGGAGTGCTGCCCCGTCACGTGGAAGCGCAATATCCGGACGCCTTGATCCGCGAGCTTGCATCCACCAACTGGGAGTGGGCTCCCGACACGGTCTATCTCGGCGGCGGAACGCCCAGCGCACTTGATCCCGATGTTCTCGATCGCATCCTTGCGGCCGTCCCCGGTAGCCCCTGGCGGGAGGCGACCATCGAAGCCGCGCCCGGCTCGTTCACGCCTGAAGCCGCGGGCCGATGGGTGCGCGCTGGAATCAATCGAGTGAGCCTGGGGGTTCAATCCTTCATTCGTAATGAACTCGCCCGCACCGGCCGCAAGCACACTACCGAAACCGTGGTCGCCGATGTCGCGAATCTGCGCGCTGCCGGCATCGGCAACTTCAACCTGGACCTCATCTCCGGTCTGCCCGGCCAGACCGCCGGCAGTTGGGCCGAATCACTCGACTGGATCGAGCGAATTTCGCCGCCGCATGTCTCGGTCTACATGCTGGAGGTTGATGAAGACAGCCGGTTGGGGCGCGAACTTCTGCTCGGCGGGGTGCGCTACGGCGCCGGGGACGTCCCCGGTAACGAGGCCATTGCCGACTTCTATGAAACCGCCGTGGAACGTCTCGCCCGCATTGGAATTCCGCGCTACGAGATTTCCAACTTCGCGCGGCCGGGGTTCGAATCCATCCACAATCTGAAGTATTGGCGCCGCGAACCTTACGTGGGCTTCGGCTCGGATGCGCACTCGTTCAACGGGGCCGAGCGATGGCGGAATGCCGAATCCGCCGAGGAGTACGTCGCCCTGAGCCCCAACGCGAGGTCGGCCGCGGAACCCTCCGACGCCGCAGAGGAGAAGTTCTTCGTCGGCCTCCGGCTCTCCGAAGGCATCGATTTCTCGCCCGGCGAACTGGCCCGGCATGCACCCACGATCAACCGATTTCTGACTGGCGGCCTGATGGAACAAACCGGATCGCGTCTGCGCCTGACCCCCGCCGGCGTGATGCTTTCCAACGAAATCTTTGAGCACTTTCTCAACACATGATCGATTTGCGTAGCGACACCGTAACCCGTCCCACCGCCGCCATGCGGCAGGCCATGGTCGAAGCCGAAGTGGGCGACGACGTTTATAGTGAAGACCCCACCGTCAATTGGCTCGAACTCCGCGCCGCCGAAATTACCGGTAAAGAAGCCGCGCTGTTCGTTCCCACGGGAACCATGGGAAACACCATCGGCATCAAGCTGCTCACCGAGCACGGGCAGGAAGTGGTCTGCGACGCGCGCGCCCATCTGATGGATTATGAATTGTCGATGGTGGCGTGGTTTTCCGGCTGCCTGGTTCGCCCGGTATCCGCTCCGCAAGGTCTGCCTCGCTGGGAACATTACCGCAAGGGCCTTCGCCAATCCGGTTATAACAACGCGCCCACCGGATGCATCGAAATTGAAAACACGCACAACATGCTCGGCGGCCGCGTCTATCCTCTGGGAGATCTAGACGAAATCTGCGCTGAATCTCGTGCGCGCGGGCTGAAAGTCCATATGGATGGCGCGCGCGTCTTCAACGCGGCCGAAGCTCTGGGCGTGCCTGTCTCACGAATCGTCCGCGACACCGATACAGTCATGTTCTGCCTCTCCAAGGGACTGGGCGCGCCCGTCGGTTCCATGCTGGCCGGGACCGCTCAGGATATCGCCCGAGCGAGGCTGTATCGCAAGCGTTTGGGCGGCGGGATGCGGCAGGCCGGGGTGCTGGCGGCGGCAGGCCTGATCGCGCTCGAAGAGCATCCGGCCAAGCTAAAATGCGACCACGCCAACGCGAAGCTACTGGCTGCCGCGATTTCGGAAATGCCCGGCGTCCGTCTCGATCCGACAAGCGTCGAAACCAATATCGTGATCTTCGACGTTGCCGGGACGGGCGTCGCCCCGAAGCTGATCTCAAGCGCTCTCAAGCTGCGTGGAGTGCTGATGAACAGCGTGAGCGACACCGAAATGAGGGCCGTCACGCACTACGACGTTTCGACCGGGGATTGCCTCGCGGCTATCGACATCCTACGGCAGGTACTTCTTGAGATCCGGAAATAGAAGCGCGTGAATCTCCGGCTTCTCAAGATCGGCCTTGCTGATTACGGTCGCGGGCAGTTCCACAAGCTTCTTCGGCTGTCCGCCGTTCAGTTTCTCCGCCAGAGTCCCGACAGCTTCGAATCCGATCCGAAAAGGGTCCTGCGCGACCAGCGCGTCAATGGTTCCGTCCTTCAGGCTGTCCACCAGTCCCTGGCTCGAATCGAAGGCGACGAAGCGGATCTTCCCATTCAACCCGCGAGCCTTTAACGCTTGAGCAGCGCCCACCGAACTCGGTTCGGAAGAAGCGAACAGGCCGGTCAGATCGGGATTTGCCGTCAGAATATTCTCGGTTACCGTCATCCCTTTGGCCCGGTCCGACATGCTGTATTGCCGGGCGACGATATGGATATTCGGGAAGTCGGAAGCCATGACGGATTCGAACCCGCGCTCGCGCTCTCCAGTTGACTGGCTTCCCGGCGCGTGCTGGATCTCCGCGACCGTGCCCTTGCCGTGAAGCAGTTCCCCGAGCCGCCGCGCGGCCATCTTCCCCGCCCCGAAATTGTCCGTCGCCAGGAACGTCATATAGTTTTTCGAATTCACGCCGGAATCGAAAATGGTGACCGGGATGTTCTCTCGCGCGGCCCTGTCGAGCGCGTTCGAGAGAGCGTCGCGTTCCGCCGCCGCAATGGCGATGGCGTCCACATGCCGGGCGATCATGGAATCCAGGATCTCGATCTGCCGGCTATAATCGGTTTCCTCCGGCGGCCCGGTCCACTCGACCACGAGATGATATTTCTGGCCCGCGGCAAGCGCGCCGGCTTCGACGGATTGCCAGAAGACGCTCGATGTCGCTTTGGGAATCACGGCGACGCGCTTTTCGGCGGACCGGTTGCAAGCGGCGCAAACAAGAAGGAGCAGCAGAGCGCTAGCGCGCAAGCCAGCCTCCGTCGATTACAATGTCCGTCCCGGTTACGAATCCCGCTTCGGGCAAGCACAGATAGACGGCCAACGCGCCCACCTCATCCAGGCTTCCCCAGCGGCCCACGGGAATGCCGGCCAGGAACTGCGCATTCAATTCTTTATCGTTGATGATCTTTTGATTCATCTCGGTGGCGAAGGGGCCGGGACTGATGCAGTTCACGGTAATCGCCTCCGCCGCCAGCTCCAGACTGAGAGCGCGCGTCAGACCCAACAGCGCCGTCTTGCTGGCGGAATAAGCGCTGCGCTCCGGCAGCGAAACATGACTCATGATGGACGCCATATTCACGATGCGGCCATAGGCCCGGCCCTTCATGTGAGGGACAAACGCCCGGCACATCAGGAAAACGCTGGTGAGGTTGGCATCCATTACGGACCGCCATTCCGTGAGGCTGAAATCGACCAGCTTCTTGCGAATGTTGATGCCGGCGTTGTTGATCAGAATATCCACCGGGCCGAGCGCTTCGCGAACCTTGGGTTCCAGCGCGTTCACTTCCTCTTCGCTCGTGACGTCGAGAGCGAACACGCTTCCGCCGGTCTCCTGCGCCACGGCTTCCAATTTCTCGCGATCGCGCGCCGCGAGGGCTAATTTCGCGCCCTCGGCAGCCAACGCGATGGCCATCGCTTTACCCAGTCCGCGGCTGGCGCCGGTGACCAAAGCTACTTTTCCTTTTAGCCTTTGAGTGCTCATTTCGTTCGTCCGGCATTGTACCGCGCCAACGGTTGACATACGATAGGTTTGACCCTATGTCACGACTCTGCTTCTCACTATTCCTGCTCCCCGCCCTTTGCCTGGCGGACTTCAGCTACCAGCAAACCTCTAAAACGACAGGTGGCCGGTTTATGCAAATGGCCGGGTCAAAAGCGACGGAACCGCGGGAAGCGACGATTGCCGTCAAGGGGCGCAAAATGGTGCATGCGTCAGCCACCGGCTCGACCATCATCGACATCGACGCTCAAACCGTGACCACGACAAACAACGATAAGAAGACTTATTCCGTGATGACCTTCGAGGAGATGCGCAACATGCTCGGCGGCTCCGGCGCCAAGGTCGATGTCTCCGATTTCAAGGTGGACGTGAAAGATGGCGGGAATACTAAGACGCTTCTCGGCCAGGAAACGCACGACAAGATCATGACGATGACCTCGACCGTTACGGACGAGCGGTCGGGAACCAAAGTGGATACGACGATCCACAACGACGTCTATGTCGCACACGGGATCTCCGGGTCGGAGGAACTGCGGGAGTTCTATAAGAAAGCCTCGGGCCTGGAGGGCGCGCAAGGAGGAATGGCCGGGATGAATCGGCCGGAATTGATGAAGGCCATGAACGAGGCCTATCGCAGCGCCGGAAGCCTGGATGGACTTCCGCTATTCACGATAACGACGATCGACGGCGGGATGCCCGGGATGCCGCAGATGAGCGGCGCGGACAGCAACAAATTGGCGGGGCTGGCAGCCATTTTGGCGAAACGGCGCCAGCAACAATCCGGAGCGACCCAGGCCAACGGAGCACCCGACGCCCTGATGCAAATAACTACGGAAGTGACGAGTTACTCGGATAAGCCGGTCGATCCAGCGCTCTTCCAGATTCCGGCTGGGTACACGAAAACAGATCCACCGTCGATACACCGCGGCCCCCGATAAGGATTCGTGCCCCAACTCCTCATCTACACACCCGACGGCAAGAAGCGCTCCGTTCCTCTGGAGGCGATGCGGACCACGCTCGGCAGGTCCTCGAACGCGGACCTGTGTTTTGCGGACGACAACGGACTCTCGCGCCTGCACCTGGAGTTTGAACGAGCCGATCGCGATGTGATCGCGCGCGACCTGAACAGCAAGAACGGGACCCTGGTGAATGGCGAGCGTCTGGGCGACCCGGTCCGGTTGAAGCCCAACGACAAGCTCTCGTGCGGGCACCTGCTGATCGTCTTCGACCCTCCCAAGGCGTCCGCCGGCGGCGTGGTTTTCATTGACGACGATACGGCGAGGACCGAGGGCGGCAAGATCGTCACCAGCCTGAATGGCTTGATCGACGAATCCACACATGGCGGCGGCAGCGCGGCGCAGGTGAGCGCGCTGATCCGCGCCGGCAACGAACTGGCGAGTGAGCGGCCGCTGGCGGATTTGTTCCGCATCATTCTCGATCTCTCGATTGACGCTGTGTCGGCGGGCCGAGGCGTCGTGCTCACGTCGGAAGGCGGCCAGTTGATGGAACGGGCGAGCCGCGGCGAGAACTTTTCGATCAGCCGGGCGGTGCGCGACCAGGTGATGGAAACGAAACTCTCGGTGCTGGTACGCGATACCTCGCTCGACGACGCGCTGCGCAGCCGCCGCAGCATCATTGCTTCGCGCGTGCGGACGCTAATGGCGGTGCCTCTGCAGGTGCGCGATCAGGTGCTGGGCTTGATCTACGTGGATTCACCATCGCTGCACCGCGAATTCACGAAGGACGATCTGAGCCTGCTCACGGTGATGGCGAACGTGGCGGCAATCCGGATCGAACATGTGCGCCTCGCGGAGATTGAGCAAGCCCGCAAAGTGATGGAGCACGAACTGCGCCAGGCTGAGGCGATCCAGCGCGGCGCGCTTCCCTCGGCCGCACCCACCATACCCGGCCTCGACATCGCGGGCTACAACACGGCTTCGCGATCCGTGGGCGGCGACTACTATGACTTTTTCACCGACGGCTCAGACCAGGCCGCGCTGATTCTGGCCGATGTTTCCGGAAAAGGCATGCCGGCCGCGTTGATGGTGATGGCCCTGCAAGCTCGCGTCCAGCCTCTGTTTGAGACACTGCCGGTGACGCCGGGCGCGTTGAAAACCGCGATGGACCGCCTGAACCGCCTGACCACCGCGAACTGCCCGCTGGGCCGGTTTATTACGCTATTTGCCTGCGTTCTGGACGGCCAGAGCGGCCAACTCGAATGGAGTTGCGCCGGGCACAACCCGCCGCTGATCGTGCGGGCCAAAGGAACCTCCGAAATGCTCGAAGGCGGCGGCCCCATCATGGGCGTCTTTGAAGACTCCGATTATGAGCAGCAGCGCGCACAACTGGCGTCGAACGATCTGCTGGCGATCTATAGCGACGGCGTTACCGAAGCTTGCTCTCCGACCGAGGAAGAGTTCGATATGGACCGCCTGGCAAAGGTGTTGATTGCGCACCGAACCGAGACTGCGGAACAGATCGCCCAGGCGGTAGCGCATGCCGTGCAGGAATGGACGGCTGGTGCGCCGCCCGCGGACGACATTACCGTGGTGATCGCGAAGAAGACAAGCTGATGCGGGTTGTGGTGAGCGGTTTAGGATTCATGGGGGCGACGCACGCGGGCGTGTGGTCGCGCATGGCCGGCGTTGAATTGTACGGTGTCGTGAGCCGCGACCCTGGGAAGCACTCGACTGGTGGAAATTTGGGTCGGGATGCCGTGCCTTTGGATTTCAGCCGGGTAAAGACATTCCACACACTCGAAGAGGCGTTGCGCGATGACGCCGTTGACGCGGTGGATCTCTGCACCCCGACAGATCGGCACGCCCCGGAAGCGATGGCCTGTTTGCGGGCCGGCAAGCACTGTCTGGTAGAGAAGCCTCTGGCGCTGACGGGCGAACTGGCCGACCATGTGATTCAGGAGGCCGAGCACAGCGGCCGTATTCTGATGACGGCTCAGGTGTTGCGTTTCATGCCGGCTTACGTCGCCGCCAAAGAACAAGTGGGGCAACTGGGGCCGGTGCGCGCAGCGACATTTCGAAGGCGCTGCGCCGCACCGGCGTGGAGCCAATGGCTGACCGACCCCGAACGCAGCGGCGGCGGAGCGTTCGACCTGTTGATCCACGACGTGGATTATGCGCGGTGGGTGTTCGGATTGCCGCGGAGCGTGAGAGCTTCCGGGGCGGTTGACCCGAAGCGCGGAATCGATACGCTGGCGGGCGAACTCGATTTTGACGGGTTCACAGTCGCGGTGATGGGCGGCTGGCATTTGACGGGCGATTATCCGTTCTCGATGGAGTTTACGATTTTGTGCGATGGCGGCGTGCTGGAGTATAGCTCAGCCACGGGCGATTTGAATTTGTTTCCCATCGGTGGCCCGAAGGAAACCGTGAAGCTGCCGCCGGGCGATGCGTTCGAGCAGGAACTCGCTCATTTTCGGGACTGCGTGAACCGCGGAACAGCATCTCTGGTTTGCCCGCCGCGTGAGAGCGCCGACGCGGTGAAGATTATGGAGTCGCTGGTAAAGTCGCGAGCGCGCTGCTGAGAATGCCGATGGCATGGTCAACGTCGTCTTCCGAGATGACGTAGGGCGGCAGAAACCTTAGCACCGTTTCGTGGGTGCAGTTCAAGAGCAGGCCGCGCTTCATGGCTTCGGCGACAACGGGCGCGCCGGGGACGGAAAGCTGCGCGCCGATCATGAGCCCTTCGCCGCGCACCTCTGTAATTACGGGGAAGCGTGCAGAGAGCTTGCGGAGTTCCGCGCGGAAATATTCACCCACCCGGTTGATGGAGGGCAGCAGCCCGTCCAGGATCTCAAAGAATTCCAGGGCCACGCGGCAACTGAGCGCGCTGCCGCCAAAGGTAGAGCCATGCATTCCCGGGCGGATGGCCGCAGCGGCGCGCTCATTCATGCAAATGACGCCGAGAGGGAGCCCACAGGCGAGCGGCTTGGCCGCCACCATGATGTCCGGCATAACGGGCTGAGGCGTCAGTTGATAGCTGAAGTAGCGGCCGGGCCGGCCGACTCCGCATTGAATTTCGTCGAACACCAGCAACGCGTCGAACTTGTCGGCCAGGCTTCGCGCGAGTTGCGCGAACGCGTCCGTCATGGGGAAGATGCCGCCCTCACCCTGAATCCACTCGATTACGACTCCGGCGGTTCGCTCGCCGAAGGCGGCCTCGAGCGCCACAAGGTCATTGGGCGGAACGAAGCGAACGCCGGGCATGAGGGGTTCAAAATCCGCACGGTATTTCGGCTGGCCGGTGAGCGAGAGCGAACCAATGGTGCGGCCATGAAAGGAATTTTCCAGCGAGATGATTTCGTATTTGCCGGGTTGAATGCGGCGGCCATGCGCGTGAATGGCCTTGATGGCTCCCTCCATCGATTCGGTTCCGGAGTTGCTGAAAAACGTCCGCTGGAGGCCGCTGACCTCGCTCAACTTCTTCGCGAGCAAGCCTTGATAGCGGTGGTAGTAAAGGTTCGAGGTGTGGATCAGGAGGGCGGCCTGTTCCTGAATGACGCGAGTAATGCGCGGGTGATTGTGACCGAGCGCGTTGACGCCGATGCCGGCGATGAAATCCAGGTATTTGTTGCCATCGATATCCCAAAGCCACGCTCCCTCGCCGTGGTCGAGGACCAGGGGGTAGCGCGCATAGTTCTGCAGAAGGTACTGGCGCTCAAGCTCGATAATTTCCTGCGCGCCAGTAGTTGGTTGCGCCGCAATCAGCGTCGTGCTGCTCATCAATAGTGATGATACGAGATTGGCGGGCGGCTTTCGGTTAACTCGCCGGCGCGGGCACGGGCGTTGCGGGGCTGGACTTCTGGAAGATGCCCAGGATGTTGTAGAAGGTCACGATGGTCGCGGTAATGGTTTGCAGCCATAAAAGGAACTGGTCCTGCGTGATCTTGGCAGTGGCCAAGTCCGCCGACGAGACGCCGGACTGCACTGTCTTTGTCAGAAGCTGAAATTTCGCAGCGCCGACGTCCGCGACCGGAGCTGCCGTTTCGATGGCCTTAATGGCTTCGAGCAACAACGGAAATAATTGCAAAATTAAGAGTAAAGTGTTCATTCATTCTCCCTAAACGTTTTCTAGAGCCGCAGCTCTGCTTTTATGGTAGGGATGAGAAGGGTCCGCTGGAGGCGCGGTATGCCGCAGGTTGATGAAAACGAAAGGAAAACTTCCTGAAATTTTAGGTCACCGATACGGTGATATAACTTCAAGTGCAAGATGAACCCCTCTATCGCCATCGGCATGATCGGCTACAAGTTCATGGGCAAGGCCCATTCGAACGCGTACCGCCAGATCAACCAGTTCTTCGACCTGCCTCTGCGCACGCGCCTCAAAACCATCGCCGGACGGGACGGTCCCAAGACCCAGAAGATGGCGGAGCGGTGGGGCTGGGAAGAATCGACCACGGACTGGCGGCGGGTCATTGACGATCCGGCAATCAGGATCGTCGACATCTGCTCGCCCAACAACACGCACTACGAAATCGCGCTGGCGGCGCTGGCTGCCGGAAAAATAGTCGCGTGCGAAAAGCCGCTCGCCATGAACGTGGCGCAGGCCCGGGAGATGGCCGCCGCCGCGCGCGCCGCCGGCAACATCAACACCGTCTGGTTCAACTACCGACGGGTGCCCGCCATCGCGTTCGCGCGCCAACTGATCGATGAAGGCCGCATCGGCCGCGTGTTCCACTTCCGCGCGCTCTATCTGCAGGACTGGACGCTGGACCCATCGGTGCCGCTCATCTGGCGTCTCGACAAAGAGGTAGCGGGCTCCGGCGTCACCGGCGATCTGCATTCTCACCTGGTGGATCTCTCGAATTATCTAGCGGGTGAGATCACCTCTGTGTCCGGGGTGAGCCGGATCTTCGTCCCGGAGCGCGATCTGCCGGACGGCGGCAAGGCCCACGTGGAAATCGAGGACGCCTCCATCTTTCTCGCCCAGTATGCCGGGGGCGCGATCGGCCATTTCGAAGCCACGCGTTTCGCCAACGGCCGCAAGAACGGCAACACTTTCGAAATCAACGGCGAGCACGGCAGCCTCTACTTCAACCTGGAAGATATGTCGCGGCTTTGGTACTTCGATTCGCGCGAGCCCAAACACATCCAGGGTTGGCGCGAAATCTCGGTTTGGGAAGAAGTGCATCCTTACATGAAGCACTGGTGGGTACCGGGGTGCGCCATCGGCTACGAGCATACGTTTGGGAATCAGGCGGCCGACCTGATCCAGGCGGTGGCCGACGACCGCCCGATGAAGCCCGACTTCGACGATGGACTGCGCTGCCAACTGGTGCTGGACGCCGTACTGAAATCCTGCGATTCACAACGCTGGGTCGATGTAGAGACAATGGAAGGCTGAACCATGAAGATTTCACTTGGAAGCTGGGCCTTCTCGTTCGGCCCCTACTCAGACCATCCCATTTCCTTTGAGGACACGGCGAAGCGTTTATCAACGGCGGGCTATGACGGCATCGAGATCTGCGGATTCCCGCCGCACATCACGCTCGATAAATTCCCCACCACCGAATCGCGCAAGGAG
>Ga0302140_10010173_pt1 | contig 11652 bp, 14 predicted proteins | sample I_Bog_E1_1_FD_202095 | JGI IMG/M metagenome (GOLD analysis project Ga0302140, IMG submission 202095) | Peat permafrost microbial communities from Stordalen Mire near Abisko, Sweden - I_Bog_E1_1 | ecosystem: Environmental > Terrestrial > Soil > Wetlands > Peat | place: Sweden: Abisko, Stordalen...
GTTCAGGATCTCCAGGACTTGCTGGGCGTGAAAGTTCATGTCGGAACGGAAAAATCCCTGCATTGGTATGTCCGCGACCGGATCATGGGCGAGGTGACGCCGCTTTGAAGGACGACCGACTGTACCCTGCGCCACATGCTTGAGCGCTGCCACCGAATCACGCGGTTCATCGCGCCGGGCCGAGCGGCGTTTCTGGCGTCGGAAGAGTTGCAGGACGCAGTCATCCGGAACGGAGGGGTGATCGGGGAGGCCGCGAAGAGTTTTCGGCCGAATCACGGAGCCGTCTGCCACAACTGGACTGGAAGGCTATTTGCGGTATGCGTGACGTATTGATTCACGACTACATCGGCGTTGATATAGACGAAGTCTGGAACGTGGCATACACCCGGATACCGGAACTCCAGGCGGCATTGGAACAGTACATGGGCAACTCAGCATCCATACCGATGCCATGACAGGCGGCCTGCGTTGGTGCCTGCGGGACAATGGCAGTACGGGCTCTGAACGCATGATTCAACTGGCATGATCCAACTAACGGAGGCGGGCAAGCGCTTCGGCCCCAAAATTTTATTCGAGAACCTGAACTGGCTGATCACTCCGAAGGAGCGCGTCGGCATCGTCGGCGCGAACGGTACCGGCAAGTCGACGCTGCTCAAAGTACTGGCGCAGATCGAAGGCCTGGACTACGGCTCCGTCAGCACCATGAAAGGCATCCGCGCGGGCTATCTGCCGCAGGACGGCATCACGCTGAGTGGCCGCACCGTCTTCGCCGAATGCCTCTCCGTGTTCGACGAAATCCGCGCGCTCGAAGCGGAGCAGAAAACGCTCGAACAACGCATGGGCGAACTCGACCATGAGAGCGCCGAGTACCAGCAGATCGCCGACCGCTACCACCACGTGCAGGCCGAATTCACGGCGCGCGATGGCTATAACATCGAGTCGCGTGTAGGCAGCGTGCTGGGCGGCCTGGGCTTCGCGAAGGACGACTGGCAGCGGCGCGTCGAAGAGTTCTCAGGCGGCTGGCAGATGCGGATCGCACTGGCAAAGCTGCTGCTCGAAGAGCCGAACCTGCTGCTGCTTGACGAGCCCACCAACCACCTCGATCTGGAAGCGCGCAACTGGCTTGAAAGCTATCTCGAGAACTACCCGAACGCTTTCGTGCTGATCTCGCACGACCGCTTCTTTCTGGACGTCACTGTCAGCAAGATCGCCGAAATCTGGAACAAGCGGGTCTACTTCTATACCGGCGGCTACTCGAAGTACGAGCAGCAGAAAACCGAGCGACGCGCGCAGCTCGAAGCGGCCTACCGCAATCAGCGTGAGCGCATTGAGGCGCTGGAAGCCTTCATCAACCGCTTCCGCGCGCAGGCCACCAAGGCCAAGCAGGTGCAGAGCCGCATCAAGGAACTGGAGCGCATCGAGCGCATTGAAGTTCCGCCGGATGAGAAGACCATTCACTTCCGCTTTCCGCAGCCGAAGCCGAGCGGCCGGATTGTCGCGGAGTTCAAGGACGTTTCGAAGAGTTACGGGACCAAGACCGTGTTCAGCGGCGCGACTTTCCACATTGAGCGCGGCGACCGCGTCGCGCTCGTCGGAATTAACGGCGCGGGCAAATCGACTCTGATCAAGCTGCTTTCGGGCGAAGAGCCAGTGTCCACCGGCGAGTACACGCTGGGCCATAACGCGGAACCCGATTATTTTGCCCAGGATCAATATAAGGTGCTCGACCCGGAGTCTTCGATTCTGGACGATCTGGCAACCGTCGCGCCGCGCGCGAGCAACACCGAACTACGCAGTATTCTGGGCTGCTTCCTCTTTTCCGAAGACGACGTTTTCAAGCGCATCGGAGTCCTTTCGGGAGGCGAGCGCAACCGTTACGCGCTGGCCCGGATGCTCATGATGCCGAGCAATTTCCTGCTGCTGGACGAACCGACCAACCACCTCGACATGCGCGCCAAGGACGTGCTGCTCACCTCACTGCAGGAATTCACCGGGACGGTAGTGTTCGTGTCTCACGACCGTTACTTCATCGACAAGCTGGCTACCCGCGTGTTCGAAGTGGCGGATGGCGGCGTCCACATTTTCCCCGGCAATTACGAGGAGTATCAGCGGCGCAAGAGCGACCAAGCGGCTATCGTGCCCGTGCCGGCATCCGGAAACGGTACGCAACCGCCTCCGCGTGCCGCCTCCCAACAGCAGCACAAGCCCTCGCAGCAACAGCAGAAGCCGCAGGCGGCTCCCCAGCCGACGCCCGCGCAAGCCGCGGCTGCCGATAAACAGCGCAGACTCAATCCCATCAAACTGCGCCAGATGAAAGAGCGGCAGCGCGGAATCGAAGACGAAATCACGCGGCTCGAAGTGGAGATCGCCGATTTCGAGCAGGCTCTTTCTCACTTTCAAAGCGCTCAGCAGAGCATCGATATCGCGGAAATGCTCGAATCGCGGCGCACGGACATGAAGAACCTGATGGCGGAATGGGAAGAAGTTTCCGAGATACTGGAGGCGAATCGCTGATGCTTTTTATCACAGAACAGCAGGTGCTCGACACGCTCACCATGCGCGCGGCCATCGACCTGGTAGACCAGTCTTTCCGCCAACTGGCGGAGGGAACGGCAATCAATCATCCACGTAAGCGCCTGATCCTGCCCGGCGGCTCGATCCTGCATTACATGGCGGGCGGCAATCCGGATTACTTCGGAATCAAGGTCTATTCGAGCAATCCGAAGACCGGTGCGCATTTCCGTTTTCTGCTCTATCGTTCTGCCGATGGCATACCTCTCGCGAACATCGAAGCGAACCATCTGGGGCAGATTCGCACAGGTGCGGCGAGCGCGGTGGGTACAAAGTACCTGGCGCGCACAGATGCCGATGTGCTGGGTGTGATCGGCAGCGGCTTTCAGGCGGAAACGCAGATCGCCTCGATCTCGGAAGTCCGGAAACTGCGCGAAGTGCGCGTCTGGAGCCGGAACGCCGACCGGCGCACGCAATTTGCCCGCAAATGCGCGGAGAAATTCGCGCTGAATGTGCGCGCTGCGGACACTGCCCGCCAAGCGGTCGAAGAAGCGGGAATCGTGGTCACGGCCACCAGTTCAAAGGAACCGGTTCTCGAAAGCGACTGGATATCGCCGGGAACGCACGTGAACGCGATGGGCTCAAACTGGACGGTGAAACGGGAACTGCCCACCACCCTGGTGCTGGACCGCGCCGGTCTGGTGACAGTGGATTCGGTCGAGGACGGGCTACTGGAATCGGGCGATTTAACGATCCCTGTCAAAGAACGCCCGGGAACGCCTTTTCCCGCTCAGGAATTCTCGGAAGTTGTGGCAGGCAAACGACCGGGGCGAACCTCGCGGGACGAAATCACGATCTTCAAATCGAACGGCCTCGCCATTCAGGACGTGGCTGCCGCGGGTTTTCTGTACGAGAGGCTTCGATAACCGCGCTTACTCCTGCGCGGGCATCTGCTGCTCGACATCGCGCCAGGCGCTGATCTTCAGCCGCCGGCATACCCAGCACAACTGTTCCGTTGCGTTCGGCGTAGCCTCCGCCCCGCAAACCGTGCATTTCACCAGCGGCTTGGCGCGGTCGGTATCGAGCGAACGGCGCGCTCCCTCGCGGATTTCAGGGTCGATGATTTCCGGCGAGATCACGACTTCGGTTGGTACCTGCGGTTTGCGTTTCATCGGCTGCTTTCACCATGGTACAACCCCGCCCGCGCGCTTACGCGGCGTTGCGAAGGTACATCACGGCGGCAGCGTCAAGCGATGAATGGCAGCGCTCGCAGGTCTGACCGGCCAGCACCGTCATTTTCCTGGCAAGTATGGACACCTTAGCCGGAACGGTGTGCGTGCAGCTCGGGCAGTGAACCAAACCCGTGGCAATTTCGGGAACAGGAGCCTTCATGTAACACCTCCATCACTCACACAGATGCAATCGGAGGGCAATTGGTTATCTCATTCCGAAAAATGCGGTACTGGCCATGGACTGTACCGAAAAAAGGTGGGACAGGCGCTTCCGCCTGTCGATAACGCGCGCCCGAAGCGCAGCGTACAGATCAGTTCTTCTTTACAGTAAGTGCGCCGCGATCAGTGCTCAGCTTGATTTCAGGACCGTTGCCGATCTTCCCTTTTAGCGTGCCGCCCTTGCCTTCCACCGTGGCGGTCAAAGCGTCACCGTAGTCGTTGTTGATGTCCCCCTGCCGCGCCGTCCCATCCAGGTCAAAAGAGGCCTTTTCTGGAAGCGCCAGCGTGATATCACCGTTGTGCGAGTGAATATCGAGCTTGGGCAACGGAGTCTTGCTCTGCGCGATCTCAATGTCGCCGCGGTTGATATCGAGTTCCAGCGAATTCGTCACGTCGGTCACATGCAAATCGCGGGTGCCGGTCTTGAATCGCACAGGCCCGATTACGTTGTTCATCTTCACTTCACCCAGGTCCACGGTCATATCGCCGGGCACCGCTTCGGCGACCAGATCCGAACGCTCCGATTTGAAGCGCACGGGTTTCGCGATGGCGCGGAATTCCAGCGTGCCTCCGAACTCGCCGTTCACAGTCACCTGACCCTGCACGTTATCGATCTGTACGTCGCTGCCGTTCCCCTGCAGATCGACATTGCCCTTCACTTGCGAGGCCCGGATGAGACCGCTGCGCGACGCTTCAATCTTCACGTCCTTGCCGATGTTCGTGAGCCGCACATCTCCTTTGCCGTTGACCACATCGACGGAACTGGCGATGTCTTCGATGGTCAGATCGCCCGACCGTCCGCGGGCTTCCACGTCGAGCCGGCGGGGGAGCGTGATGTCCAGATCGGTCGAAACGGCCAGCATGCGGCTGCCGCCCGGCGCTTCGGCGCGGATGATCAGCAGGTCGCCCTGACGATCTACTTTGATGCCGCTTTGCTGGTTGGCGCGGTCGGCATCGTTCTTGCTGAAGGCCCGGATGGTCTTGCGGCCCGTCACTTTGATATCCCCGGAGTCTTCGCCTTTCAGGGAAATGTTGCCGTGGATGTTGTCCAGAATCACGCGGCTCACTCCCTCGGAAGCTCCGGTCGCGTTCACGTCGAACTCGTACTCCGTGCCCAGCAGGTTAACGCCACCATTCGAAAAAGGACCGATATGGATATTGCCGCGGTGTCCCATCCAGCTGAAGAAACCGATGAGCACGATAATCCAGAAGATGCCTCCGCCGGTGAATCCACGCGGCGGTACGGTAGCGCCCCTGCTTACGTGATACATGACCTCAACGAGGCCGATCACGCCGAGCGCGATCAGCAGGACCGGCCAGTAGTCCCAGACCAGCGACCAGACCGGAATATCGCGGCCGAGATTGTTCAGCAGAAACACCAGGCCGATCAAAACCAGGATGACCGGGCCGGTAATGGAGCCAGTGCGCGGTCTCACCGGCGTTCTCCGGGAAACGGCGGCGGAGGAGGAGGCGGCGGCGCATAGTAATTCGCGCGCGGGCGGCGTCCGCCGAGCAGTTTCAGCAGGCCGATCACGATCAGCAGCACCGGCCAGGTCTGCCCGAAGCCGAAGCCGGTAAAGCGGTCGATGGTGAAAAGAACGCCCACAGTGATCAGGATGATAGGGCCCGTGACGGCGCGGATGAGGGTCCGGCTTTGGTCGTTCATCGCCGGCCTCCGTCTGAAGTGCTGTTCGGTGCGGGGGCCGCTCCGGAACGTTGATCCGAGGGGCCGAGCCGGTTATAGAGCATGTAAAGGCCGAATACGATCAGGAGCGCCGGCCAGTAGCGGGCCAGAAGTTCGAAGCTGACGATATCGGTGGTGTCGAGCAGCAGGATGAAGCCCAGGCCGATCAGCAGGATGGCGCCGACCGGGAACCGTCCGTGCGCGGGGCGAACGTCGAAGATGCTGGAGAACTCTTCCACCGCCATACCGTAACGGCGCTTGCGCGCGGTGTGGAACGCCTCGAAGGCCATATAGAAAATCCACGACGCGATCATGATCCCCACCAGCGCGTGCATGCCGACCGGAATGTTGTTCGACTCAATGCTGACCAGGATTCCGAAAACAACCGCGTGGATCAGCCCCTTCGCGTACTGCCCGTTATAGATGGCTCCCACACCGGGAATGAAGCCCAGGATCAGGGCCAGCAGCGGGTGCGACGCGGGGTCCGTCACATAGGTGGGTGGGGGGACCGGCGAGGTGTACGGCGATCCCGCAAAAGCTGCAGCCTCGACGCGGGGCGGCGGGGGGGGAGGCGCTGTGGCTCCTGTATTGGACGCTCCGAAACTGGAAACAGGGACGGGCAGATGTTCCGCGCAATACACGGAACCAAGCGCCGGCCGCTGGCAATCCAGGCACATCGGCTGACCGCACTCGCGGCAAAACGCGGTGGCGGCGACCTCGGGATGGTTGGCGCAATTCATTGTTGATTCTCCTGGTTTGACTGAGACGACGTTTTTTCCGGTTTGGCCCCGCTGTCCAGCTTTCGGCTGTTGGCGCGGGAATCGGCGGCCGCTTCTTCCGCTTCCGCCTGCTGCTCTTTCCATTCGTTCAGCTGGCTCTTGATTTCGTAAACCAGCCGCATACTTTCGTAACTCTTGACCGAGCGGTCCCACAGCCGGTGAGTACGGTCGTCGAGGGACGACCAAAGTCTTACCGGATCCAGATCCGCCGCCGTGAGCGGCTTCTTCGGATCGTTGCCGCAGCGGCCGAGAAACGTAATCGACATCATCGTGAGCATCGCGCCCATCACGAAGCGGGGCTTCAGGACCGGGGCGAACGTCCGGTTGATCCAGCCCCGGATGCCACGGGCGCGCAGCTTGAATTCCCAGCCTTCGTTGGTGGCCCGGAGGATCTTCCCCGTCAGTTCGGGCGGCGGCTCGACATCGGCCGCGATCTCCATGAACGAGACGGCGCTCTGCACTTCAGCCGCGTAAGCGGCGCAGGCGGCGCAGGATTCGAGATGTTGCACGAACTCCGCCCTGCCGGCGGAATCCAGCGATTCGTCGATGTAATCGGCAAGCAGAATCTCGAATTGTTCACAGGTCAGCATTGCAGTTCAACTACCCGACACGTTTCTTCAGAATCCGGGCCAGTTCGGCCCGCCCCCGGTTCAGCCGCGACTTCACGGTTCCTTCGGGAATACTCAACACGTTCGCGATTTCACGATATTCCATTTCCTGCAGGTCGCGCAGGATGATTGTTTCACGCAAGTCGGGCGAGAGCTTCGCCAACCCGGCCTGAAGCAGTTCGCTGGCCTCGCGCCCGGCAAGGGCCGCGTCCGGCCGGCTGACCGATACAAATCCTTCTTCGACCCGCGGAAGCTGCTCTTCGATCGAGTCGGTAATACGCTCATTGCGGGTACGGCGATAGTGATCGATCAACAGGTTACGGGTCAGCCGCGTCAGCCAGGTGGCGAATGAACCTTCCGCGGAACGAAAACCGCCCAGCGCCCGGAACACGCGCATGAAGACGTCCTGCGTCAGGTCCTGCGCCTCGGAATCCCGCCCGGTGAAGCGGTAGCAGAGCCCGTAGACACGACGGGTGTGGAGACGCACCAACTCCTCCCAGGCGGCATCGTTGCCGCTCAGGCAGCGCTCGACGAGTGTGCTGTCCGATTCCACGTTGATTTTCGCGTTGCCAAGCCATGCGGCGCCCGGAAGTCCCCAGATCGCCGATGCCGTTCCTGCTGCCATGGTCTCCTCACTCGCGGAAGCGGGTTTTCGCTTCCCGATAGAAGGAACGAGGCTTTATTATGATAGGTTCAATCTTTCGGTGAATCCACTCCGATTCGCTCACCGGCGCTCACCGGAGGACCGCAAGAGCCGCAACGGCCATCCCGACGGCCGCGACCATAGCTGTATTCTATGTCCCGGTTTCGCGCGAACTGCAAAGCCGGGTGGGGCAGGTTTCCGACCTGTCGGGATGGGCCCTCGGCCCACGAACTTCAATGAAAAAAGGTGGGACAGGCGGTTCCGCCTGTCCTGGACGCGCTTGCGAAGCAGAGCGTACAAGACGTTTTTCATGGGTGCCCCGGATGCGCCCACGCTCCAGCCGCCTGGCGAATGCTCGCCGTCTCCGGCTTGCAAACGCCTTTCGAAAGCGCGCGCGCGAAGCGCAGCGTATCCGAGTCGTTCCAATCCAGACCTATCCGTTATCAGCCGATTTCGCCCGCCTCTCTCGCCCCTTCTTCTGCTCCTGTTATGCTTGCGTTCTGAAGGCTTTGGGAGACGCAGTCTGGCGTACTCCGCCGGGAAAGGCGCAGCATGAAGTGCCCGTTCTGCAACCACATGGAAGACAAGGTGATCGATTCCCGCGAGGGCAAGGAAGGCGAATCGATCCGGCGCCGCAGGCAGTGCCTGGGATGCGAGAAGCGTTTCACGACGTATGAGCGGATCGACGAAGTTCCGTACATGGTCATCAAGAAGGATGGCCGGCGGGAAAAGTTCGACAGGCAAAAGGTGCTGAACGGCCTGATGCGCGCCTGTGAAAAGCGGCCCGTCAGCATGGTGAAGCTGTCGGATCTGGTGAACCAGGTGGAATCGCGCGTGACCGATTCGCCGGACCGGGAGATCATGACGACCGAGATCGGCGAGTATCTGATGGACACGCTGCGGGGGATCGACAAGATCGCGTATGTGCGGTTCGCGTCGGTTTACCGGGATTTCCAGGATGAGCAGGCGTTTCTGAAGGAGTTGAGTAGCCTGACACTGCCCGGCGGCGAGTAACCCGTTCCCGCAGGCGAATAGCCGGCGCAAACAACTCCCTTGCTTCTATATTTCTATTGATATAGAATCATGGAAGCAATGAAGACAACTCCAACTGAGGACGAGATCACCCGTTTCGCCGATATGTTTTCGGCGATGGGAACAGGCCCGCGGTTGCGGATTATGCGGCTTCTGCTCTCCGCTCACCCCGAGGGCATGGTCGTCGGCGATATCGGCACCGAACTGGGTATCGCGGCATCCACGCTTTCACACCATCTCGACAAGCTGAGGAACGAAGGGCTGGTGAAAGTCAGGCGCGAGGGAACGTATCTCTGGTATTCAGCCAATGCGGAAGTGCTGCAGGAACTGCTCGGCTTCCTGTATGCCGAATGCTGCACGCGCAACAAAGCTATCGAACCGCAGGCCATCGTGCGCCTGTGCCAGTGAGGAGTATATGGAAATCAAAGACGTAGTAAAAGAGAAATACGGGCAGGCGGCACTCCGCGTCCACAGCGGCGGGAGTTCCTGTTGCGGGGCCGGGACGGCGCTCCTCGACGGAAGCTGCGACCCGATCACGTCCGATCTTTACGACGCGGCTCAAACCGGCGCATTGCCGGAGGCAGCGGTGCTGGCCTCGCTCGGCTGCGGCAATCCCACGGCGCTGACTCAGCTCAACGCGGGAGAAACCGTGCTCGATCTTGGCTCCGGCGGCGGGATCGACGTCTTGTTGTCGGCCCGGCGCGTTGGTCCCTCAGGCAAGGTCTACGGCCTCGATATGACCGATGAGATGCTGGCGCTGGCCCGGGAAAATCAGCGCAAAGCCGGGGTCGAAAACGTGGAATTCCTCAAAGGGGAAATCGAGAATATTCCGCTGCCCGATAACTCGGTTGACGTGGTAATCAGCAACTGCGTGATTAACCTCTCTGCCGATAAAGACCGCGTGCTACGCGAAGCGTTCCGGGTTCTGAAGCCCGGCGGGCGCTTTGCCGTCTCCGATGTGGTTACGCGCGGAGAGGTCCCTGCAGGCGTGCGGGAAAACATGCTGCTCTGGGTGGGCTGCATTGCCGGGGCGCTGCAGGATTATCAGTATGTCGCGAAGCTGGCGAAGGCGGGCTTCGACGACATCGGTATTGAGCCGACGCGTATCTACGACATTGAGGATGCACGCACCTTTCTCAACGGGCAGGGCGTGGACGTGGACGCCATTGCGCCGCAGGTTGAGGGGAAATTCATGAGCGCGTTTATCCGCGCCACAAAGCCCGCGCGATGCTGCGCTCCGGGCTGTTGCGGGTGACAATCGCGCGGCGAATTGTCGCGGAAGCTGTGGGAACGGCGCTGTTGCTGGTCGGCATTGTCGGCTCGGGCATTATGGGCGAGCGGCTTGCCGGCGGGAATGTGGCGATCGCGCTGCTTGCGAATACGCTCGCGACCGGCGGAATTCTGGTTGCCCTGATCCTCACGTTCGGACCGGTTTCCGGTGCGCATTTCAACCCGGTCGTGACACTGGCCGGAGCGTCCCAGCGCGGATTGCCGTGGCGCGAAGTGCCGGGTTATGTGGCCGCGCAGCTCTGCGGCGCCTTCCTCGGGGTTGGGGCTGCCCATCTCATGTTTGGCGAGGTGGTGTTCAGCGCTTCGCGTCACGCGAGGTCGGCCGGGGCGCAGGTATTCAGCGAGTTCGTGGCCACGTTCGGCCTGATGGCGGTGATCTGGGGCTGCACCCGCCATCGGCCCGCGTCGGCGCCGTTCGCCGTTGGCGCGTATATTGTGGGCGCATACTGTTCACCGCATCCACTTCATTTGCGAACCCCCCGTGACGCTGGCGCGTTCGGCGAGCGACACGTTTGCCGGGATACGGCCCGCGGATGCGCCTGGCTTCATCCTGGCGCCGTTGGCGGGAGCGGCGGCGGCAAACGTGGCTGTTCCGATGGCTCACGCCTTCACAGCGGGAACTTCATGAACGATAAGAAACGCGTGCTCATTCTGTGCACCGGGAATTCGGCGCGCAGTCAGATGGCGGAAGGGCTGCTGAGGTACGATGCGGGGAATCGGTTCGACGCAGAGAGCGCGGGCACCAGGCCGGGTACGGTGCGGCCGGAAGCAATTGTCGTAATGCGCGAGCTGGGCATCGACATTTCCGGGCGTCGGTCGAAGTCTGTCGCGGAGTTCGACGGCCAGAATTTCGATTACGTCATCACGGTATGCGACAGCGCGCGCGAAGCGTGCCCGGTCTTTTTCGGTGCGGCGGAAAAGCTGCACCGGAGCTTCGACGATCCGGCGGCACTGGATGGGTCCGAACAAGAGCGGATGGCGTTGTTCCGGCGCGTCCGCGACGAGTTGCGTGCGTGGCTCGACGACTTCAGCCTTAACCCTGCCAGCGCACGATAGGCTTGCGGGCGGCGGTCACCTCATCCACTCGCGTGGTGCGGGTGGAATGCGGCGCTTTGAGAACCGTTGCCGGCTCCTCGTCGACTTCCTTCGCAATCGAGATCATCGCGTCGATGAACAGGTCGAGTTCGCGCTTCGATTCGGTTTCCGTCGGCTCGATCATCAGCGCACCGTGCACGATCAGCGGAAAACTCACCGTATAGGGATGGAATCCGTAGTCGATCAGCCGCTTCGCGATATCGCCTGTCCGGACGCCTTTCGCCGATTGCCGGTCGTCGCTGAAAACAACCTCGTGCATGTTCGGCCGGTCGTAGGGAAGGTCGAAGTAGGGCCGTAACTGATGGCGGATATAGTTCGCGTTCAGCACGGCGTCCACCGTGGCATTGCGCAGCCCCGGGCCGCCGTGCGCCAGGATATACGCCAGCGCCCGCACCAGCACGCCGAAGTTTCCGTAATAGGCGCGAACCTTGCCGATCGATGCGGGGACGTCGTGATTCCAGGTCCACGCGCCGTCCACATTCTTCAGTCGCGGCACGGGCAGGAACGGCTCCAGATGTTTCTTCACCGCGACAGGGCCACCGCCCGGGCCGCCGCCGCC
>Ga0302140_10010175_pt1 | contig 11652 bp, 11 predicted proteins | sample I_Bog_E1_1_FD_202095 | JGI IMG/M metagenome (GOLD analysis project Ga0302140, IMG submission 202095) | Peat permafrost microbial communities from Stordalen Mire near Abisko, Sweden - I_Bog_E1_1 | ecosystem: Environmental > Terrestrial > Soil > Wetlands > Peat | place: Sweden: Abisko, Stordalen...
CTGACTCCAAGACAGCTCTGCAATGGATATCCACCGACTCGGAATTCATTCAATCTATCAAAGAATCTACGCGGAGGACTGTAGGCTCTCACAAATCTTGGATTCAAGGGAAAGAAACAGCGGCTACGGGAACATGCTCTTATTCCACGAGTCGCTCTTGCACTACCTTTCAGATCCAAAGATGAGCTTGAGCAAGGGAATCATCGATATAATCAAGGCAGTTGACCCATTCATATCAACGATGGCCGGTCTCGCTCTCAACGCTTTTATCATTTTCAAACCAGGGGTCATTGACCAACGGAAGCTTCTCGATCTCGTCACTCGCTGGATAGCAGAGCAGCAGAGCAATAAGTCTCCCTTGAAACAGGTGATATATATCATATTATCGCGAAATTTGGTGTTCGAAGACCTTGTCATACCTGATATAGGCAGAGACTCTCGTATCAACGCAAGTTTAGGGTGTGCTTTGGCTCGAGAGAGAAAATTTGACCTTGCTATTTTATTGCTAGAGGACGCACTTATGAAGCATAGGAGCGTCTTTCGATTGGTAGAGTTTGGGTATATTTCGGCGGAACTGGTCAAATGTTACAACGCTTTGCAGGAGGATAAGAAGGGAGAAGCGTTTGGAAAGCATGCTTTGGCATTGTTGAACCCGGAGGCAAACGAGGTCAAGATGCGAACGGACTTGGTATACCTAAGAATAGCCCTTGGAGATTCTCTCATAGCCCAAGGTAAATACGACGAAGCAAAGCCGATACTTCTAAGCATTATCGAGACTGAAGGACTTTCAGCTCGCTCAACCACCATTACGGCTTTGAGGATAAATAAAACCAACCGGAGATTACAGTTGGAAAAGGGATGCACTTTGGGGTTTGCTGGCCCGCTAGGCACTGCACTTTCTAACGTGGAGGAAGCTGAGGCAGAAGTGAAGCTAGAGTTCATCTCCGAGATTGGTGCAGCAATTTCCCAAGTGGATTTAGACGGTCACGAAGATGCTTTCGCGGACTCCGATGTGCAGACGTTCCTCCAAGCAACATTACAGAAGTTCTCCAAGAACGAGCCCATGATGACAGACTGGCGCCTGCAGACTGTCAACGATCACATACTGGATTTGCCCGAAGTTCCCGCCGAGAGCCCAAGCCAAGAGGCTAAACCCCGATAGTCCATGAAAGTTGGAGCCAAAAGGCGATCCTTACATTAGGTGAGCACTCTCCATTATTTATAAACATAGGATATCTAATACCTTATGACATGTAGATAGCGGAGGCGTAAGATGTTATGCTAGTCTTCTAATGTTGAAGGCGCTCATGGATCATATAATACGGATAGAGCTTGATTGCCAGGAGGCGCACTATACGAGCTTCGCTCCATTCCAGAAGCCACTTTCACTTACTAGCGAAATTACCCCCGCTGAAGTGTCTTCCAGCTTCCTTCCTTGTCATTATTTCGGTAATTATCCCTTGTTCCCGCTGTGATTCAATGAAGTAACGGCGTATAGACTACATAGCAGGTGCAGGATTTGGAGGGTATGCGTTTGACTCCTAACTCGATAGGCCTGACTGATACTTCTCAGCATCTCTGCTATAATGCTCTCACGTTTGCGAATGTCCGTTCCAGAATGGCTCGTTGACTTTGAAAACATGGCTTCGGAGATATTTCAACAACCAAGGCGATTTACTATTTATGGCTTTCCGCAGGCCAAGTATAGTCGAAAGACTCTCGATCATGCCATCGAAACCATTATTTCAAGCAAGATACCGCCCCAGAAGCAAGAAGTAGTGGCTAATACAGATCACTTCCATGGACTCCGATCTCCACCTGATCTATGCCGAACGTGAGTGTAACAAAACAATGCCTTCTCACATTGAAATAGGACTAAATTCGATATGCAGGTTGGTAATTTCAACGCGAAAGAGGAAAACTACCCGCGTGCCGAGTGAAAGCAGTCATAAGAGTCGACCTGCAGACGCTGCATACTTATTCAGGTCATACCTTCCACAACCTTTCGATGTGATCTCGCCTCCCCGAAACTTCGGCGTCGAGACAAATCAGACGATTTTGAATGTTTGTTATGCTAGTACAGCCATACCTACGTATTTCGAAGCTGCCAGAATTCAAGATGACGAGTTTTACGAAGGCGGCGTTCGAGCGAACAACCCTACATGGGATGTGTTGGATGAAATGTTTTCTCTACACGGCACCCTGACAAAACTCGTCGTCAGCTTTGGTGGGGGGAGAATGTCTTCTCAATTGAGGTTCTTCAATAGGAGCAAAATTCCCAAATACCAAGTGAACAAAGTAATATAGACTGCTCGAGATGTTCTCGTTCTTGGTGCTAGAACACATCGGGATGTTAAGCTATTAGCAGAAAAATTGGCCGGGGGTCCCAAAGAATTCGAATACTTTCGGTTCAACATTGAAGAAGACCTTTTTGACATTCCAATTGATGCGTGCAAAAAGTTCAGAGATAATGGACGAGGAGGAAAGTGCTCAACTTTTTCCTACATAAATCTCTGCACACAGAAAGAGCTTGAAAAGCCCCAGGTCCAAGAGCAACTGCAGAAATTGGCCAAGCAACTAGTTGAACGGCGGCGGCAGCGTATAAAAGATGACTATGATCGCTGGGAGCGCTTTGCATGCTGTACCACATATACGTGTACCTCGGATGATTGCAGAGTTGGTGGGGAAGCACTGAAGTTCAACCTCCGCCGTGAGATGAAAGATCATCTGCAAGCGGTCCATGAGCCAGATAATAGTGTGCAATCACCAGATTTGGAGGCGAAGCTGGATCTTTGTCGGAAACTTCCAGATTATCCAGGTGGACCTTTCTAGGAGACCAGATTCTTTTAGGTCTCCAGCTCATCCTTTGCAGTTGGTTCGTTGTCTGTATGCCACCAGTTCAGCTTGTTGTTATCAACCAGATTAGTAATGAAATTTGCACATCTTTCTTTCCGGCGACGTTGTAATCATAAAATTCAATTGTTGTCAATAGACCAATAATCAAGAGGTGTCAGGAAGAGGATAAACGGAGAAGAACTTCCAGACCTGTTTGCTAGGCAAAACGAAACGGGAATTGTGACTTTTGAATCTTAGGGATCGTGAAGCAAGAAAGAAGAGCTGACTTGCCTGATCTTTGGCAGACATTGTACCATTTTTCACTGGGAGGATGTCCAGAGACTTTTCGACTGAGAATCTTCTGCCGTTGAAACAGAAAGGGGATCTAAGGGTTTCTTCGCAAACGAGATCTATTTTTGAAAGCCATACCTCGTACCAGCATCATAGCTTATCATCTAATTTTTCTTTCCCATGTCTATCACCGTTTTCCCCCCTGTGATATTCACTCACGCCACAGCAATACACTCCATCTCAATCGGCACACCCTTCGGCAACTGATAAACCGCCACACAGCTCCTCGCTGGCTTATGCTTGAAAAACCTCTCATAAACCCCATTCATCTCGGCAAAATGATCCATCGTCGTCAGAAATATATTGACCTTGACGACCTTCTCGAGCGAGGAACCTGCGGCGGTGAGGACAGCAGACAGGTTGTTGATGCAGAGCTCTGTCATTTGGGAGATGGTGTTGGATTCGAGGGTCAGGATCTCGCCCGTTGGTGTGCAGGGTATTTGGCCCGAGCAGTAGATTGTGGAGGAGGTCGCTATTGCTTGGGACTGAGAGTATTAGCGAGGTTTGAGAGGGATTGAGAGGGAAGGTACGTAGGGTCCTGCTGCTGTTGGGAAGTCAGTAAATATCTCTGGCATTTTGGGAGGATTTGAGGCAATTGGAGCTTACGAAAGGCAGCATCTTTGGTGAAGACGGGCTTGAAGTCTGCCATTGTGACCTGTGTCTTTGAGATGGAAGCCTAAATTTGGTCCTCGAGTTTTGCGAAGATGGTGAGTTGTATTTTCCGTCCTGGAACCTCTGATTTTCAAGGGGTGAAGATTGAAGGTGGGGTTGGCGGGGTAGAAAATAGTTCGACTCATTCAGCCGATGTTCTGCCGGGCGGGCTCGCTTCCTACGAGCTCTTTTCAACGTCGTCCTTAACTTTTGCAACACCATAGCTAGCTGACCACAGCACCTACGAAGCAGCTGTCACGTCGAAAAGACTTCTTGGACGATTTTAGGACCAAATGCCCGGTCGGACGCCGTGTGCGGACCCCCAAACTCCCCGAGTGCGTACGATGGGACTCTGTATGGGGAAACTTGCGGGTGGGACTGCCTGGAGGAGCGGACACCCCACGAATCTTCCAACTCACAACACTTGACTTCGAGCACGCTGGAATGCACATGAACATACGGAGAAGGGGTTGAAGAAGTCGTTATATTCATGCTCGTCAAAGATATTTTGGAGTTCCAGGGAAAACTACGGATTCCGATCACACAAGCAAAAAGTCAAAAAGCTGCAGCCAGTCGACCTCCAAACGCCAGGCTCCCCACAGCGTACCACTATCAAAGCTTCAGTACCATTTCTCGCCACGCCTCACCCGATGAACTCGAGGCCTCACTCCATTCACACTCCGCATGTACGCCTTAGCCGATTCGACTGGGTTGATTAGCTGTGTTGTTCTGCTGGTGGCCCTGAGGGCTTCTTACGCTGGACGTCCATCTTCAGATGTACGGGCTTGCTGCAATTTGTATCTTCACAGGTACAGACGGACTGTTTTTCCTTGGCATCCATCCACACATGGACTCGCTTGTCACAATTTCGACCGTCACAAGTACAAAATGCTGTTCCAGTGAGCTCAGGCAGGTCTGGAGTTGGCAGTCTCGTGATCCTCGGAGTCGGTGGTGGCCCTAAAAATGTTGGCTGTGGTGCGTCCGGAACTGCTGGAGGGACTTGAGAAGCTAAGCCTATGGGTCTGTGGTTGTCCGTTTGTCGACTGCTCTTAGACGCTGGCGTTCTTATCTCGAAAGTTGCTGTGTTTGCCTTCCTCTTCGATGAAGAGTTTGCTGCTGGAAACTGGCCTGGCTTCTGAGCTGATGGAAGTTGCGCTTGCGGCCTTCCAGATGACGTGGACTGCTGGCTCGGAATGTAAGTCTGGTGTCCTGCATCCGGTCCGGAAGCTGTGTTCGGGCTAGTCGCGCGAACACTCTGTAGTGGCTGGACCGAGGGCGAGTACATCTTTGCTGACGTATTTGCTACGGGTTCAAGGACTGCAGTTGCAGTCGAAGGTATCTGTGACGATGAGGTGTTAGTGCAGCCACGTTGCAAAAGCCTTTCTTTTCTTGAACGGAGGCGGCGTTGGTGGCCTCACCGATGGGACCTTTGGTGTCTTTTCGTTGTCTATCACTGCTCTGTCCCACTGGACCTTCTTGTTGGAATTACGTCTCTTCAGAAAAGCGGAAGTTAGCTTTGCTCGAACCGTTTTGGTAACTGAATCATGTGACCGGTCTGCAAGGACTGGCTGTTGCGGTGGTTGTTGGGAATGAGATCCGGCTGCTGTTTGAACACCGGGTTGCTGTGTTGCGGTGCGGGGATTTGGGCTTACAGGCATGCCTTCCATGAGTGTGGGGCTGCGGTGTCACTGAGCTTGAAATGTCGTCGATGGGCTCGGAACAGGGGTTTGAGTCGATATTTATGTTCGACGATGATGAAAGAGATGTTTTATGTCGGTGGATTTGATGAAACACTCACGGGTGATAAGATGTTGATGACTCTCTGTGAATGGGTGATGCCTTGGCGAGTGCCCTTCAAACCATCAAGCGATAAGAGCAGGATCGAGGGTACCAGATATCATTCACGTGGGGAAGTCCTCAGAGGAGTCCAAATCGCCCCAAACAAATCGGAAAGAGTTTGTTGATGATGAGTCGGTTGATTCCGATGGATTGCACGCATTCAGAAAAGTGTGTAAGAAAGTTGGTGTGGTCCCCCCCTCGAAGTGGCTTTTATAAGAGCGAGTCCTGGCCCCTGGCTTCCGGCCAATCAGAGCGGGGGTGAATTTTCTGCACCCCCCTCGATTGGGCCTTAGCGACATGTCATCACACCTTTCATGCAAACGAGGCAACGGCCTAGAGACCTGCTGAGAGCGAACACTGCATTCAATCAGAGACTTCACGAATCCATTCACGAACTTTCGTGAAAGTCTGATGTGGTCCGTGCACGGGTCCAGGACTCTGATATTGGGTGATATTGCCCAGCTGGGCTTGCTCTCTACATTCCAGGTCAATAAGCTCTAGTCAATCGGGCAGCTTGCGTCCGACAGCTTGTATTGCCCTCAAAAGCTTGAAGCATGCACGCTGTGCATTTGGAGACATGTATTAGTCTTCATAGAGCTCTTCAAACGGGCTCAGCAGTCGTAGCTCCTCAAGTGTCTGTGGTAGATGGTGTGGATCATAGCAATACAGTCGTGAATCATTGAGATGCCATTGAGCCCATCTTCTTTGTTGCATCCCTCATTGGAAAGCTTGGCGCCCTCGATGCTACATTGCTCTCAGGACCAGGAGCAAGGCTCGGCTAGCTGGCAGGCTTTAATCAACTGGAGGAACGAGCTCACAAAGATGTCTACTGCTGCTAGGTAGCTCTATTGTCATGTAACCTGTTTCTCTTCTTGAACCACACCCTCATAGTGCCAAGCCTGTTGGAGTGGATTTCACAGATTTGCTGTATTGAGGTCCAGGTATGATGATCACGTGCTACTGCGCCTTCGGCAAGTAATCTCCTTTCAACTCCCGAGCCTTACAATTGGGATTCTACGTAAGTCCAATGCTCGTTCCATTGTGCTCAGCTCAAAATTAGGCAGCTATGTACTACGAAGATCCATCCCCCAAACCAGCGACCATCTTAGTCATCCAATCACACCTCTGCTCTATCTACCCACCTGGCTTAATAATCAATCCTAGCTGAGCCATCATCCTCCGCGCTGCCGCCAGTCCACCATCGTAGTATACTGCCCCAACAATAGCCCTCATTGCTCTCGCTGCTGTCCTCGAAGGATCCTCCCGAGAAGCATCGTCCTTCACAAGCGAAAATATATTATTCCGCTTAGTTGGCCTCAAGGGCTTCTTCTTTCTCACAAACTTCTCTATCTTCGCTCTCCAGCAAACATACGCCAAGTTCTTCCTGCCAATCAATCTATCAAGGATCTTAGACGCATCGCCTACCTCTTATCAGCTTCGTCGCCTTCAGACTTATCGAGAAAGCTTACCATCTGGAATCTTGAAAAGATAGCATTGATCCGTCAGCACCAGCTTCATCACCATCTCCCCCACATTCGCCAACCCTTTATTTCCATTCGAAAAATGGCGATGGCTCTTCCCAACGCAGTTTGCTCCTGAACCAGGACTCTCAAGTGCTTCTTCCAGCAGATCAGGGTTCTTGAACTCATACTGCAGGATGACTTGTACAGCGAGCAGCCACTGCGATGCTCCACTGCCAGCACCTGACCAGATGCCTCGTGCTAGTGTAGGCTCTGTGCGATGGCCTCCGGATTCTTGGTGCGAGGGCCAGACGCGCTCGGCGATGGATGCCCCGGCGCTCGTAGAGTCTAGCTTATCGCCGAGGCCGGCTTCAGGCTTGGAATACGAGGTGAGCGTCGGGCTTGATGGAGTGGGGTGTTGGGAATGGTGGGAGTGTTTGGAGCTGGAGATGGAATATTTGCTCAAGGGAGACGGGGAGCGCGGTCGTTCCCACGAGTCTGCTGAGCCGCGTCGTTCGGTTTGGTAAGGAGCGTCGCTCATCTCTAGAAGATGCTTGATCTCTGTAACTGTGCCAAACTTGTTGATGTGGTTTGTGTGATTTGTTTTAGGTTACAAGTGTCGGGGGAGGTTCGGATGGTAAGTATTTATGTTTATCTGCTTAGAAAATGTTTGCATTTGGCCAATGAGTTGAATGTAGTTGTTATTCAGATGGAACGCAAAGCGCGTGATCACAGATTTCTTGGGACGGTAAGTGATTGGAGAATCGCCTACAAATTTGAATAAGACTTCACGATATCTATAAAATGTGGTAGGAAGTCAATTTATGATTAGTCAGCGATCATGTATCTATGTAAAGGGTCCACATAATAGTCTTTCATATCATCAAGAGTGGCTGCTTTTCCCATCGGTGTTCTTCTGCGATGAGCAGGCGTTTGACCTTGCTAGCTGATTTGCCTTTACTTTCCCTTTCTGGCAGACTTATGTTTGGTCGTGCCGCGAAGAACTCGGTCGGGATTGAGGTGGAAGTTGTACCACTCTCGGGAATATTCAGATTCTTGATCTCGCGCCTTTTCTTTCTTGCGTTCAATTTTCTCGTAGCGAGACGAGGTCTCCGGATCACGATCGCATTTTGGAAAAGCCACTTTGTCTAGATTTGAAGATTGTGTTAGGTTGGTTGGTAGGTGGGTGGGTAGGTGGGTAGGTGTGTTGGTATTGTGATAGTTTGAAGTTATGCTGTCAAGTTGATGCCGAGAGAAACTATTCTCGAAAGAGGAGAGGTCTTCACCATATAGAAACCGGCGTCATATTGTTCTAAATTGAACAACTATCATGACCAATCATTTATATCTCTTTGTGCCTTTGATCAAACTAGTTTCCTCTGCGCGGACCGGTTTCTCGCGACAATTTCCAGGGGTTGAGGCGATTCTGGAGACTCGGTTGCACCGGGACAAAGAACAAAATTGTCATGAGTTGATACACATAACCTAAAGCACGAGCTGTTGACTAGATATCTTTATCCGCAGAGCTCGAGACAGTTGCAGGATACAAGGTCTTTGTGAGATGTTTCTGTAAGGATGGGTCATTCATGTGAGAGCTTGGGCGATTACATAGCGTGAAAGCGTGCCCTCCAGTCTTTACGAATGTACCAAAAAACACTGGGACAATTCACTCGCCTGAGAATGGACACTTGGAATTTCGATGTCCGAGAAGTCTTGGGACAATTAGAATTTACCGTGCAAGGCGGTATACCGGCAATGCGCATAGTGCTATGCATGGGCAGCTGCAATTAAAGGCCTTTGTTTGACACTGTCACACTGATGTTTTCACATTCTTCACATTTGCTAGCAGTACTTCCGAGAAGTAACTATACAGTATAGGCAAGTTAAACTTGAAGTATGATAGTAAGTGATTATTACCTGAGTGTCGGTTGCTCAACATCGAAGAGAGCTGGGGTGTGTGTTGTGAAATATTGAGCGCATGATAAGCATCCGAAATGTCTTCGATTCCCCGAAAGGTACAACGGAGGCGTAGGTAACAAAAACAGCGGCTGCACTTCGGTTTCCCTTCGTCGCACTGCCGTTCTATCAGATTCGAAAGCTCGATTAGTCAGGATAAATCTGCCTTACCTTAACTCGACGCTTCTTGCAGTTCTAAAATCCATGTCTCGACTTAGTGTGCACTCTCAGTGGTCGAGACTTCCGCTCAAAAGCATCTTCCCGATCTGACCTCGCTAATTCATCCTACTAACTGAGGAGTAAACATTGGGGATTCAATCTCTTAAGCCGAGATTGATGACGGATTCTCCTCGTGGCACGTATTCGTGTTTTTTCACATTTAACGTGATGTGAGGAAGTGAGTAAGGGTTTTGAGCTAGTCTTTATGTGGACCGTATGGAAAGACGTACCCTGCATCGTAATGGAAAGGACGGTAATCCCAGACCCTGGGACCGTATATGCCAAGGGTATGCAAGGTCGTATACTCGCTTTTTCCAGAAGTCTAAGTCTATAAGGCCTATTTCCTAGGGTGTTTGGCCAACAGGAAGAGTACAAATACGCCCAAAAAGACTGCACCCGGCGATCGTTTTCTCACAATTCCTTTGCAAAATCGAGCACGTCCTAAATGAAAATGGGCGAGAGGACCAATAAGAGTACCTGCCTGCAGTACCCTGCAGTTTTTAACCCTGGCAGACTCAGACCTCTGGAAAAAGCGAGTACGAAGCCATGCATGCTGCTAGGAATGGACCCAGCAGGAAACCGACAGCCTCCGGGGATTACAATTGGACAATGCGTACTGCCAACGGCAAAGCCCGTTTCAACTGGGTCTTATCTAATGATAAGTGCTAGCGAAAGGAATGAAGAGGGCGCAGTTAGGCTCCTAATGTAATGTTTGCTGAGTCTCATCGCTCGTTCCGTAACGAACTATGTAACTACACCGCTGCCAGACTCTTATATTGGTCCATCTCGGCCGCTTACTGTACCGAAGTGGTAACCGACCTTGGCGACCGGAACCTGCGCAATAATTGACACGATTGGATAGTATAAGGATGGATGAAAATTGTTTTCCGACCGGGTGCAAAATGAAGATCTTGCCAATCAGACCGAAGCTCTTCACGCTATGCTATCCACGTGATCCAATGTATAGCATGATTAAACTTGCGCAGCCGTCTAGGGACGGTAGGAGGAATGGAGCGGTGAGTAATTCGTTTCTTTTTGTCGGAGCGTAGACGAGCTATGGCTAGCGGCTGAGTGAGATAGTGTTTGCATATACATAGACGGCGGAGTAGGTGGACGAGGATATATTGACCGAATACCGTAGTAACTAAGAACCGTGGTTCAACGCTAGCAGTTTACTGTAGCGCCATTTTTGACTGGTCAGATCCATCGCTTCACGAGAAGGCCTTAAGAACACCGAGAATGTCCTTTATAATACGGGAATAAAGTAAAGATCTTCTAGGAATTCTAAGTAGAGTAAAGTATGGCTCCTATAAGGGCTTGAAATTTGGCTTTTTCAAAATTTCTTTACACGTCAAAATGCGGATCTTTTCCCTTTAAAGTAAGAATTCTACCCTAAACTGCTAGCGTTGAACCACCCTTCCTAGTTAATACGGTAGTTGACAGCTCGATGCTGGTCGGCGAAAGGGTATTGCGGGCTACTCGCTTTGTCCAGAGGTTTGAAAGTCTTGGCAAAATACATGGGGCTGTAAGCCAATTAGAAAAGGTAGGACTTGAGCGCAAAACCCACCTAAAAACAAACGCCCGAAATACTGTACTGTTGGGAGATCTTCTAGAAATCAATATTGATTTTAGCTGATGGATAGGCAGAGGGACTAGTAACAAGAGGGCCTCGCGCCACCATCTGTAGATCTCTAGCAAAAACTGCCAGAGTTTCAACTTCTGGACAAAGCGAGTAGGTAGGCGGCAGCTTCACTCTGTGACAGCATTAATGGAATTTTATGTGGTTATTGTTTTAATGCATTCCGGACTCGCGGCATCTGGCAATGTGCCACTCTACGTAAGAGATTATCTCCCAGGGTGGTTGGATTTCATGAGGATCTTAACTTCATTCACTTTCGTGTCCCTCCCGGGGCTTAGGTGCATAAGATCCATCTGTTAGAAGCTAAACTAACTAAACCGAATCTGCCGTTCCGAGGGCTGCGCCGATGGCTGTGCTCTTAGAGTGATAGATCAGCATGTCTCACGGTTTTGCGCTGCTTCTTCCTTCATGATCTTCTCCATTGCGTCTGCGGCGTGCTACTGTGCAAGGGTGCCCGTCCACTTCCTCTTCGACTCTGACCCCTACGATTGCTTCTTTTACTGGCTGGAGGAGCGGGTGCATCACCCTATAGTCACATCGTCTGGCCGGCCGAGGGAATGCTCTCAATATCATGGTTATTAAGTGGGCCGAGGTGGTCTGATTTTTTAGACCTTGAGTTACTCTTGCTCGAGACCCTTGTTGATTTATCAACTATATAAACCAGGCCATTTCCCTCTCTTCATTACTTTCTTCCTCAGCCTA
>Ga0302140_10010176_pt1 | contig 11651 bp, 11 predicted proteins | sample I_Bog_E1_1_FD_202095 | JGI IMG/M metagenome (GOLD analysis project Ga0302140, IMG submission 202095) | Peat permafrost microbial communities from Stordalen Mire near Abisko, Sweden - I_Bog_E1_1 | ecosystem: Environmental > Terrestrial > Soil > Wetlands > Peat | place: Sweden: Abisko, Stordalen...
CAGAGCCAGCCGCCACCGGAGCCTTGCGCCCCCAACCTCCCGGCGTCCGCAGTGCAATCCCGGCCGACCTCAAGTATCCGCCAGCCGTCTCGCGACGGACTCCCGTCGCCCCTTCGATCCGACGCAGGGACCAACCTAGACGCCCCAGCGCGATCACCTGTTCCTGCTTCGTTTTTTCCAAGACATTACCCATGCCAACAGAGGCTAATTTCCCCCGTCGGAGCTAATGTCTTAGGCCGTTTCTCTATGGCCGGTTTTGAGGTGATAATCTATGGCCGCTTTTGGGTGATTACCGAGGATCCCGAAAATTAAGGAATTTTGACCCATCCCCGACGCGCCGCTTTGTGGCTTTCCATGCTTGCGCGGGGCTCGTGGGTCAGCCTCGAAGAATTTGAAATTAGGTTCCGATCGGATTCTGGGATTATTCCCTGAAAACTTGGGGCGGTGAATCTACCGAATGAGCGTGTACGGGTCCTCGAACGCTTTTGCGGGCGAATAGGACTTGTTCCCGCCTTCATGAACAACGTAGTAGCCGCCGACTTCCGACTTGTTCCTACGCATGAATTCTGCATCGATATTGCATGGTGCATACCCACAACGCCAAAACGGTCTATGCAACCTGTGGCTCGCCGTCCCTGTCAGGACATCTTCATAAAAGCAAATTCATGAAATTTGTCCAGCGGAGGTGTGGATAACATCCTTCGAGAGGACAGCATTGGTTTCATCGAGCAATTTCCGCACATTATCCAGATTCGTGGCCAAGCTATCAAAGCCCGCTCCGAGACTGCTATTTGGTCCTCTCTGGTTATACGGGGTCCTCACCAATCTGTTGAGCGTTCCTTCAACATTACGCAAACCCTGGGACGCCTTAGCGGCGAGTGGAGCTGAATCCGGAAGCTGACGGGAGACGTACGAAACGAGACTATTCCAATCTTCGGGAATTAATTGGATGGGATCTGACTCCGAGCTAGTTTCGGTTCGGAAATGTACGGCCCAGAAGTGGACATTGTTTATCGCTTCGCGTAGCACTGTCATGGCAGCGTGGCGTCGGATCGCGAGATCAGAGCTAATCTGTTCTTCGAGTCTCTTCAGACTGGCCCTCGCGATGGTTGATTGCTCGGTGGCCGAGTCACTGAGTTTGTGGGTCCAATACAGGTATCGCCAGTTAAAAATGAGGAGCGCGACGGTCGCGACGGCAGCTAAGAACGATGATATGGCTGCCCATGCGGTGCTCGTCAGCCCCAAGAACTTATCCGGAGGCGTCAATACAGTGACTTGAATCGGATCAGTGATCATGTTCACCTGATTATTCTTTCAAGGATCATACGCGCCAGGCTCACACTGTCGTGGATGACCGTCGTGAGAGGAGGGGAGGGCCGGCTTAGGAGGTCAAAAAGGAGAAGCCACCGGCACGTTATAAAGGCTTTCGTCGTCGCTGCGTAGAGCGCTTCATGGCGGTCGGCGCAGAACTATCTTCCTTCATTGCATTCCTCCGTCCACCAGATACCATGTTCTGATCGACTCCCTCAAAGAGTGTTGACAACGAAATTCCGAGGGTAGACGCGACCTTGAGAATGTTCGAAAAGCTCAAGTTGCTCTCGCCCCGTTCGACTGTTCCCATGAAGGTCCTGTGAACACCGCACTTGTCCGCGAAGCCTTCTTGGGACAGACCTTGCGCCCGCCGAAGATCGCGAATACGCAGCCCCAATACCTTCAACACACGCTCAGCCGATGCATCTGCCATGACCAAAGTGTTGAGGCTCGGGTGTGTTTACGTCTACACTGTTTACATAGACCCTGTTTGCAATTCATCATTTTGTCGACTCTAACCCGTGACACGCTAAGTGCACAGAAACTGCGAAACCCAAAATGCGCGCACTTGTAATCTCAGATATTCACTCCAATCTCCAAGCACTTGAAGCGGTGCTTGCCGCTGCGCCGAAGCACGATGCCGTCTGGAATCTCGGCGATATCGTTGGCTACGGAGCAAACCCCAACGAAGTAGTCAATGTGGCCAAGAAGCTCTCAGGGATTGTCGTGCGGGGCAATCACGACAGAATATGCAGCGGCAACGCGAAATTCGGTGAGCTTCGGTCTCTCAACTCCCTGGCTTCAATTGCTGCGAATTGGACGCGAAAGACGCTCAGCGCCGAAAACACAAAATGGCTGTCGCGGCTGCCTCGGGGCCCCGTAAGACCACTCGGGCCTAAAGTTTCTTGCGTTCACGGATCACCCCGGGATGAGGACGAATACATGTTCTTCCGGGGAGACGTCATCGCCGCTCTGTATCGGAGGCGGGCTTGGGTCACGCTCTGCGGGCATACGCATTGGCAGGCAGGCTGGTCTCTGGAAGGGCGGGGTGTTACCGCATGGGCGCCGGTGTTTGAGTCGAGCGACCGCGCGGAGCAATTCGAGCTGAAGCTGTATGGAGGATATCGCTATCTCCTGAATCCGGGGTCTGTCGGACAACCTCGCGACCGCGACTGGCGAGCAGCTTTCGCGCTCTATGACGACGCACATGCTTCATTTACATGGTTCCGGGTGCCGTACAAAGTCCTCGAAGCGCAACGACGAATTCGACGCGTTGGACTCCCGGAGGACTTGGCGAGCTGTCTCCAGGGCGGTGCGTAAGTGCTGAAGTGACGAACCAATTCCAACAACGACAAGTTTGCGGAGACAACTGCTCAAACGCTGTTGTCATTTCCGAGAACCAAGAAAGGTAGACCTAGATGGAAGTCGAAAGTTTGAAAGTGAAAGGCTGGCTGGCAGTGCCGGTATTTCTAATGCTGCTGGCTACCAACGCCCTAACCGCTCTAACCTTGGCAATACCGATCACATGGCTGGTGAATCGAGTGTTCGCCCCCACAATCCTCCATGCAATCTTCGCCAACGATCAGTTGGGATACTGGCGGTGCGTGGGTATGTTCGCGATCTGGTATGTGGCCAAAGGGCGAATCAAGTGGAGTGTGAAATCGTGAAGACTGCAAGGAAGGCCGTCCGCAAACCGAAGTTGATCGCGCCTCAACTTACCGAGGCGCCGATCGACGCACTAAAGTTGTCCAGCAGCTCAACCATTCCATCAATCGAAAGCGCGAGCTCCTTTTTCAGTTCATCGATTGCTTCGGTGAGCCCCCGACTGGCATCAACCGACATACTTACCCTCGCCGAAGCAGCTGCGCTTTTGAAATGTTGCACCAAAACTCTTGCGAAGGAAGCAACGGCGGGAAATGTGCCTGCAAAGCGAGTCGGGGCACGTGGCGCTTCTATCGTCCTGCTCTAGAAAGATGGTTCAGAGAAACCAGCTGAAGTATTCAGTTTCAGGGGACTGGCGACGAAAACCTTCACGCTGCTCGCCGGCCACTGCGCGGCGTTGGCGCTTGCTGCCAAACAGCAGTTTCTTCCTAAGGAACTCGAATGAATACCGGTGCGTTTGGCAACTGATCTTGGCCCAGCTGTGGCCGAGACTTCCTGGATTTGATATGCGGAAGAGGGCCGGGCCGGCCATCCTGCTGCCCGCATCGTTCTTCAGGCTCAACCTTCTAGCCAGCGCGCCGATAGATTGATTATGAGCGCTAAAGAACAGGCAGAAGAACTGAGGCAGCAAGCAATAAAACTGCTTCTAGACGAACAAGAACTGTTAAGAGAACAACTACTTCAATTTGGATATGACCAAGAGAATGCCCCAGCCGGCAAACGGCGAGGCAGACGGCCAAAGGTGGCAACCGAATCGGGCGCCCCAGTGAATGACACACCGCCTCGTGAAAAGGCTGATGAAGTGAGTGTGGCCTCCGGATCACTCACGCAGACGGTTCAGGATCGCAAGTAACGGACCTGGCTCGGGTCTGATCTCTGCTCGACAAGAAAGTTCGACGCCGGCTGCTTTCCCGCCCAGGCGAGAACTCCTTCTGTATCCGGACTCTATTTTTCCGTACTTGCTGCGGTAATCGGAATCAGCCCCGAGCCAAATCAGTCGACCTGAGTTGTGGCTGCACTCGCGTTCACTCCCCAAGCTGCCGGAGAATCACCGGGTCCTTGATCGCCTTGTCCTCCGCAAGGAGAAACGCCTTGCTCAAAATGATTGAGAGCGTTGCGTCGCCCTCAAAAGGCAGATAAACCTGAGGTGTGCTTGCGCGAGCCTTCGCATCCGGGACAATGCAGAGGTATTGGTCGTTCGGCTCCATCAGGATATTCCCCGAGCCTAGGTGAATCTTGTAGCGCCGCCGCGTCCCTTGTACGAGAAGAAACCGGTCGCTCAGCTCGCATTTATTTGCAATTTTGAGCCGCGGGATAAGCCGCTCGAGCGTCTCTCGCCGTGATATGGCCGTCGCGGAAAGCTCACCGAACGAGTAGTTCCGCCAGTACTCTCCATACCGCGTTTCGCGTCCGCCGTCCTGCCACGCAGGGTCATTGCCGATCGATCCCACGCCGACGAAAAGATCGACATCACGCATGATCTCCGAGAACACCAAGGGCGGCACTTCATCCATGCGGAGGGGTTCGTTGACGTCGCCTTCTCCTGGCCCGAATGCGCGCACTCGATAGCCACCACCACCGGCATGGGCGCTGTTCACCGCCGCGCCAGTCCGGTAGAAGCGAACTTGGTCAGAGGCCAACCGCAAATAAGTCCCTGCTTCATTGGTGTCCTGTCCATACGCATCGCCGACACCTTCGATCCAGAACTCCGCCCTGATTCCCCAGGGCAAAAGTTCGCGGCTAGCAGGCGGATACTCGTCATCTACCATCAGCCGCAACTTGTTCTTCCAGTGACGCGTGCCGCATAGCGCATTGAACTGGTGCTGACGCAGGATATGAGCCGCGAACCGGTTGGAATAGCGCTCTGTTCGACGCTCAGCATCGGTCACCAGGTAGACCTCGCGATGCGCCTGCTTGAACGGCTGCACCATGCCGAGCGATTCGACGCGCTGCCGCCACGCCACGACTTCTTCAACACTCCGACCGGCCGGATGCCACAGACTGACCGTCGCAGTATCTGCGATGACTACCGTTTTTCCCCCGAGATCTTGCGGCTCACCTTCAACCATGGTCACGGCCGTGTCGTGTGCGCACCAGATCAGCCGGCGGCCAATCGTTCCAACAATCGGATGATCGATGTATCGCTCGCGCCAAATACCGGCGGGCCATGTCTTTTGCTCAAGAAAGAGTCCGTCAATCCTCTCCTTCTGTGCCGAGATCATGGCCTGCAAATCCTTGATATCTCCCTGCAATTCCTTCCAATCTTCGGTATGTTCCTTCTTTACGGCAGCGGGGACAGACTTCAGCAGCTTGCCCTTTCCGTCGAACCAACTCACCTCGACGTCGCTTCCTTTCACTTCCACTCGGACGCGATAGTCACCGATTTCCTCTTCGCGGCGGCCAACTCTCCCAAGTCCACAGTCCGGCACGCTGAGCTCTTCGATCTCTTCGCGCGGCAACTTCAACTCGCGTGCCGCAGTGTCGAAGGCTTTCTCGACCTCCTTCTGCGCCGTACCGAATCTGACTCGTACCTTGAGCATTGCCAGCTGGCCCATTGACTCAGGACCTACCATCTCCGAGAGTGCGTAGACTGCTGCATTCCCAACTTTTACTGCGCGCGGTCCCACGCCGGGCACCTTCCGGTACGCCGAAAGCGCTACTCCCGCCGCCAACCGGGCATCGCCTTCGCGCCGCTTGAGAAGCGGAAGCAACCACAGGAAACCTCGGAGCGCATTGGCATTTTCGTCCTGGATGGTATCGCCTATGCCGCGCGGATCCTTGGCGATGGTGTGCGAACGGCCTCTCCCAACCCTAGGCAGCCAGCCCTCCATCGCCTGCCGAAAGCTTTCCTCGCCAAGTGCGTTCACCAGCTCGCGTCCCGACTTCTGCCACTTTGGAGATGGACGCGCCCCGGTTGCGCTCAGCGCATGGCGCAGGACAGCGATCCATTTTTCCTGGGCAGTTTGCGGAAGGGACGCAATATCCTCATTGAGCGCATCGCTCCAACTCTCTCCTGGAACCAGGAAGTATTTTGCCCGGTCGCCAATCCACCGTGTGAGGAGGGCAATATCGCTTGGAGTGGTTCCGAGATGAGGCCCGAGCACGCGGGCCATTCGCCAAAGCACCAGCACGAACCGCTCACCCTCCGTGAGACTTCTGCCGGCGTCGGTTAGGGTTCCGACACTCTCAAGCAGCCATACATCTGAATCTTCCGACAGCTTGGCTCCGCGAGGAAAAGTGTGATGAGGGCGCATCGCAAGATACAGAATCAGATCAAAGAGGAGCTCTCTCTTCAAATCGAGGGGCTCTCTCCCTAATCTGCTTACGATGCCCGGAAGTGCGTTATGGGACTTCCACAATGGTGGATCGCCGTAGTCCACGTTGGGCCCCATTATTGAGGCCATGTGGCGCTCCATCGCAGCCACCAGGACTTTGCTGCGCGCAGAAGGATTGAGCCCAAGAATTGCTTGTCCTGCGGCGAACGCATCCATTTCCGTTCCATACTTTACGACTTGGACTTTTTGTTCGAGCAATTTGGTAAGGAGCGCGTGTTCGGAAGCCAGCGGAGAATTGGTGAGCATCACGTATCGGTCCGGTCCGCACAAAGTCGTCTCGGCAGGCGCATCCGTCGGAAGCATTCCAAGCTTGATCTTCAGAGGTAGCAACACAAGTGGATCGCCAGCGGTCGAAGGAGCAGGAGGCTCTCTCAATTCGCCCGGCTCGTCCTCACCACCTTGCTGCGGGAGCGAAGCACACAACTGGTCCACTGTCGTGGCAAGGCGTTTGGCGTCGTTGCTATAGTCCTGGCGCAACACCGCCGCAAAACGCTGTGCAGCCGCTCCAAGTTCTGCATCGATCCCGTGTGTCGCAGCGTAGCGTTCGAGAGACTTCGTAGCGTAGCCGAGAGGTAGACCGTACGCACGTCCTCTCTGAGTCAGCCATTCAAGGAGCTGGAAAATATCTGTGCGATCTAGCGGCAAATTCCGCCTCAGCAACGCTGCTATAATCGCGGTCGTCCTATTTTCACCACCCCGAGCCTCTGGCCAACCGGCAACCTGAGTAAGATTTGTCCCCTTTCCTTCGCTTATACCGCGTTCGCGAAGCATCTCGGTGGTGGTATGCCAGTACTTTGCTTGCACTAAAGCTGCCTGAATAAGCAGGCGACCACGTTCAGGGGTGCTGGCCAACAAGTCACGTCCACTGGGTAAATTCTTCAAGTCGACATCTTCGTAATAGCGGCCGGCGGGAAGACTGGCAACTGCCTCTCGCACCCAGCGACTGATCAGATCATGCTCGGGAGCCAAGGGATCGTCGACTGAAAATGAAAACGTGAGTGGCACGTCCAAACTTGCCATGCCTATCCTCCCACTAACGGGGTTAGCTTAATGAAGCTCACCTTGGTTTGCGGTCCAACTACAAAAGTCTCGTCAAGAGTCTCTGCCTGCCGGTCGTCGATGATTACGAAGTAGGCGTTTGTAGCGAATCCCTCAACCGCCAACGCGAACTGCGCCTCCCAATCGAGCGGCCTGTGTGCTTTTAGCTTGCTGCCGTTCAACGTACGTTCGGTGTCTTCCGGTTGAACGAGCCCGTGAAAGATGAGGCTGTCTTGTCGTCGGTTGAACTCTCGTACCTCGTGGTGTACGCGCTCGCGTATCAATTCGCGTACCGTAACGCGCTCGCTCAGAAACTCAAGCGACAGCTCATACAAACTCTGACCCGAAATCGTCTCATCGCGAACGCAAACCAGCATTTGAGCACCTCGCGCAAATTCTAGCAGCGTCGGACGTTTACCAACAGAGGCCAGTTTTCCCGATCCAAGCCAATGTCATTGCCTGCTTCTCTACAACGGTTTTCAAAGTGAATTCGCCGCTCGGGAAGTCCGTGCGCGGCTATCAGCCCTTGCTCTTGGATGGTCACGCAATGTGACTGGGCATTTGGTCAATTCGAAAAATTATCCACGTCTTATCCGAACTCCGGCCCCGCAATCTTCCAACGGCTGATCAGAAATTCGAGTTTAATGCTTTGTTGTCTCAGCCCCTAGACCCAGCTTTCCATAATTTCGGCCAGACGACCGATTCGGGGTCGGCGGCTAACGCTGCCTGCGGTGCAGTCTGCAGAACGCAGCCCACATTCTCTATCAGGCGGTTCGTAAGAAGCTGGCGAACGTTGTCACATTCGACCGACCTAATCTGAACTGCACAACCTCAACTCTCAACCTAACCCATGGCCTGTCGCACGATGCCAAGTTGCATTGATGTGGCGGGCCATTTGTCTTTTGGAGGACAAGCATGAAATCACCCGAACAGTTCTTTGCCGAACTTGGTCAAACCTCGCGTCAGCCAGTTTCCTCTTCCACCACACCGACCTCACTCACGGCACTGCACCCCGAAGTTCGCCAAGCCGCCATCCGCGGTCTCGCCGTCTTTCCGGTCCCAGAAATTGCGCAGTGGACTGGAAACCCGGACCGGTTGATTGAGCGAGCGACCGACGAGGTCTCTCGATTGCAAGAGTTGGCAGCCGAGAATCCCCGGTGCGCTTGGCGCGCGACATCCTCTCGATTTTGCATTCTCCGCCTTCAGGGTCCGGAAGGCCGGGCCTGGTTCGCGGCGAAGAACAGTGATCAGGATGACGTCCGCACACTTTCAGCCGTGCGTGGGGAGATCATTTGGGCTGTCTTTCAGTGGCCAGTTGGTCTCGTCCTGCGCAGATCGTGCAACGAATTGGCGGCCGGGGTCAGGATTCTTATCACCGGTGAGAGCTTTCCAATTCCACCCTCACGCGGTTGCATTTGGGTAAATCCCTGGGCCGAAATCGAGGCAGTTCCTTACTGGCTGCGCGAATTTGCATTCGTGCCCCCAGATGGGCCGGCCGGAAAGAAAGCAGTCCCGCCGTCCCGCTCCGTCTGTCCGTCGCCTTGTCGCTTGGTTGCACGCATTGAGCCGCGTCCGAGCGCAGCTCGAAAGGGGTATCCATCCTGCAACCAGGCGGGTTGGAAGGGGAGCTTCCGAGTTTCTCGCCGGCGTTAAATAACAGCTCAACATTTAGGCCCTGACCTCGCGGTGCCGATTGGCTTCCGCCTGGCACCCAGTTTCCCAAGCTTCAAAACCCAGGAAAGGAACTACCAATGAACCAAAGGGCGATTCAATTCTTTCTTAATCGCGCCGTCCTCTATTCCCGCTCAATTTCGGATGAACCGTTCGCCGCGGGCCGCCGAATGCGCGCTGGCAAAATCTGTCGCTCGTGCAAAACATCTCTGCCGCTTCCACATGAGCCGGGAGTGAAACTCTGCAGCTTCTGCGCAGACAGGCACCTTGTCTACATGTATTTCCGATATTCCTTCAATTGGCATTGCGGATTCAGGACCGACGACAGGAAGAAGCTCCCACGAGAAGTCACGCTCGGAAATGCAGCTAGCGTTCGTGAGATTGCCAGACGTGGCAATGGCTTGATTGACCAGTGGGACCGCGAAGGATTTGAACTGGCACTGGAGCTCGGCAAAGGCGGTATATGGCTCAGGCTGAGCGACGACCAGTACCGGGCGCTTGGTGGTGTGCTGTAAGAAGCGGCCAGGTCACACCATTAAAACTCCACTCACCAACAGAGAATTACCCGGGCACGCGAGTGGCAGAGCTGGTCATTCAGCTCTGCCCTCACGCCGTCGGAATCTGAGAAAAGCTGGTCCCATCCCTTGGATCAGCGCCTCAGGCGGAAGGGTGCTTCGCAGACGCGCTCTTTAATCAGCCGAAAAGAGAAATCCACTCGTTGCCTAGGTCCGCGCCAGTTCGCAAGGCGTGCGAAGGAGCGGATGTGGCCCGTAAGCAGAGTGGCAATGCGATCAGCATTTGGCAGCCGAAAGGGCGCCCCTTCAAATATGTGATTCCCGGCTAATCGGACTGGAAGGTTGAAATGAAAATCGAGAATTCAAGAACGCGATGAGTCTTGAAGACAATCGATAGTTGAATTCGACCCAGCATTGTCAAAGTAGAAGCATAAATGTATTTCTGAAAGTGTCAGAAAAATAGATATTTAGCTTATTCTTGACAGCTTTCATTAAGCAAGCCGATGTCAGGCAAGACTACACCCCTTTCGGCTGATGCTGGACCAATTTGGTCGGATTTATTTCAACCACTCACGCCTCTGAGCCGAGCCTCATTCTGGAGAAAAGCACTCCAGAATGAGGCTGCGCTCACGCCGGCGAGCGACGCCGCGCGGCCCGTCGCCCTGCAGGCAGGCGTCTTGCGCTCACTCTTCCAACGCCATTCAGCTTTTCACCCATACGACACAAACGAGGGACATGCAATGAACGGACAGCGTGTAGGTTACAAAAGAGTTTCAACAATTGACCAGAACAGTGCCAGGCAGCTTGAGGGCGTTTCGATCGACAAATGCTTCGAGGACAAAGCAAGCGGCAAAGACATGCACAGGCCGGAACTGCAGGCAGCGCTCTTGTATTGCCGCGAAGCTGACACTCTAATTTGCCATAGCATGGATCGCCTGGCTCGCAGCATTGTCGATCTCAGGGCTATAGTGAACAACCTGACCAGCCGAGGCGTCGCCGTCGAATTCGTCAAAGAAAACCTTCGATTTACGGGCGATGATTCACCAGTCGCAATTCTTCTTCTTTCGCTCATTGGCGCTGTGGCTGAATTTGAACGGTCCATGATCCTCGAAAGACAGAGAGAAGGCATCGCGCTAGCCAAAGCGGCTGGGAAGTATAAGGGGCGCAAACCGATCCTCAATCCCTCTCGAATAGAGGAACTGAAAAGACGTGCGGACAGCGGGGAGCCTAAGGCCAGCCTTGCACGGGAATACGGAATAAGCAGGGAAACCCTTTATAGCTATCTGAGAGTTGGACCGAAAGGCACAAATGACGCTACAGCGCAACGGGATCCATGCCGATAAGTAACTGAAATGGACGCGTTTGAGTTTCCGGATTTGGTGCCTGACACGAAGGATGACAAGAAGCCTGGCAAGAAGCCTGCCAAAAAGCCAGACAAGAAGCCAGACAAGCACCCAGTAGAGCTGCATAACGCGGTGAAGCGCGTTCGATACTGCTTCCTCAAGACAAAAACGAAAGAGCCGCAGGAGCGCCCCACCTGCTCCTGCGGCAATAAGTTGGTCTACAGATTCGGGACCCGAACACACAGTTATCGGGATCTCCCAAGGCTACAGGCCCGCACCGTTCTGGTCATCAAAAGACAACGCTATAAGTGTCGCAAAAATGCAGACTACCCGAGCGCCTGCCGAAAGACCTTTATTCAGGAAGTTCCGGGATTGGATCGGGATCGGTCTATGACCACCAGATGCCTCGAATGGATTCGTGCGAATTGTCTCCGCTACACTTCTGAGCACATCGCTGAACACATCGGCTGTGATCCAAGAACCGTTCGTGACATCGCCTACGCCCGCATCCGGGAGCTCAGAACTTCTCATAAGCCGTACCTGCCCGTATGGCTCGGGATTGACGAAACCTATTTTAAGGGACATATCAAAACGCGTTGCTGCGTCTTTGTGGATCTGGAACACAATAGACCTGTCGATTTGATTGAGAGCCCAGAGAAGGATTCCGACGAGAGAGAGTCAGAACAACTTGGCAGATGGTTAAGACAATTCAACGATAGTTCTCATCTCGCCGGAATTGCCATGGATATGACGGACAACTACCGCCGCGTGGTAAA
>Ga0302140_10010185_pt1 | contig 11646 bp, 6 predicted proteins | sample I_Bog_E1_1_FD_202095 | JGI IMG/M metagenome (GOLD analysis project Ga0302140, IMG submission 202095) | Peat permafrost microbial communities from Stordalen Mire near Abisko, Sweden - I_Bog_E1_1 | ecosystem: Environmental > Terrestrial > Soil > Wetlands > Peat | place: Sweden: Abisko, Stordalen...
CGGGATTCGGGCTACCGTTAACCCCTTAAGAACAATTGGCGCGTCCTTATCAAGCAATGAGCGATTGTTGTCCGCGTTATTCTTACCATCGAGCAGCTGGTACTCTTCGGCCACTGGGCGAAGAACTGCGTCTGACTGAATGGTTCGAATCTCTGTGTTGACTATCTGATCGATATCGCTGTCGCCGTTTGGAGCGGGTTCGTCTCCGACGATAGACGAGGGTGCCTTCTTGTCAATCACAATCGTGGCAGTGGATTCGTAAACCGGCGTAATGCGAGTACACAGATAGTAAGTCAACACTGTACACAGAGTTACAGCCAGACTAATCTTCCAGAGGTGCCGCCTGAGCAATCTTACATAATGGTCGAGGCTCACCACCTGTTCTGGCTCGCTTTGCGGAGCAAGCGATGCAAAGTGAGCGGCAAGTCTGCCGCTGTCGAGGACCGATAGACCCGTTTGATAACTGCGTCTCGATGTCATAGTAGATCACCTATTCAGTTCCGATCGAACCGGAGAGGAATGAGTCGCTCAAGAAGATGATAGCTGGGTTAGTGATAGAGGACCAGTTCTGTTCCGGCAGCCTGACTGAAACCTGCGATCTGTTCCAAAAGCTTGCTAGTCATGCGTTTGCCGTTATCCTGGGGAATGTAGAGAATGTCGTCTGCCTGAAGCTTCACGTCCGGGGCTCGTCTTTGCAGAATCTGGTTAAGCGGTACCTTTAGCTCTTCGGGGTCCGAGCCCTGCTTGCGGCGATAAATATAGGCGACCTTTGACGAAAATGGCGCGAGACCTTCGCTTAGTGCCAACGCTTTCACTACAGTTGTCTCGAATTCGCTCTGCATTGGGTACATGCCCGGGTGCCGTACGTCGCCCGCAATGAATATCTTCCCTATCTCTGCAACACGAATCTCTTCGCCACCACGCAGCTGCGGATTGTAAGCAGCATCGGCATGACCAAGCAACTCCTTGACGGGAATCGTCTGCTCCGTCGTTTCCGAGATGCCTTCCGGAGACACTCGCTTTCTGGTAACGATGATGCTGTTACCCGCGTCCGCACTCAACCCGCCAGCCAAGGCGATCGCATCCAGCAAGGTAGTCGTCCCTGTGGCTTGAAAGGTGAGAGGATGGCCAACTGCACCAATCACACTGACTGGCCTGCTTCGGTATTCTGTTACGAACACATTTACTACAGGATCCGCCAATACGCCTTCGGCCTTGAGAGCCTCTCTGATCTTCTCCGTGACCTCTGGAGGCGTAAGCCCTGCCACTGGAATTCCTGGCTTGAGCAAAGGAAGCGTAAGAGTGCCATCGGGGCTCACACGGAATTTGTGCGTGAGCTCAGGGCAATAAGAAACGGCAATCTCTAAGAGATCGTCTGGTCCGATATTCTGAGAAGGCTGGACCACCTCTGGTGGTGCCGGTTCCGCATGCGCAACTGCATTCTTGAGATCAGGCGGGGTACCAGCTACAGGTTGGAACGCCTGCCCGTTGATGGCAATCGGAAACAAGGCGAGGAGGCTAATGCCTGAACTGAGCATACGAAGGCGAATGTCGTTCCTCCCTCCAGATGGGGGAAAGATGTCGGAGAAATGATCAATCCTCATCAGATTTCCATCCTTTGTGAAAGCAATGATGCGGATGGTTTGGCAATGAGATGCCGTTTGAAATGTTAGAGATTGGGCTCTTACTAACAGCCAAGCTTCGCCATTTTCGTCCCATTGATGTGGACGAAGACAAGTGTGGCCAGCAATCAGCGTAAGCTGTGAATGCCTTGCACTTGTTGCGAACAATTAGCCTGAATCAGATACGTTTAGCACTCTTTGGGGAAGCATCGAATGTCTCGATAGTGCTAATCCGCGTGTGGTTACAGTAGCACTGTTTAATAGAAACTGTGTAGCGTCAACTTGCGACATTGTGTCGCACTGCCAGAACAGGGCGCAGCGAGCACAAGTCGCTCGAACCGTTGGCAGCCAGTTCGAACGCGAGCACCGCGCAGGGACGATTCTGTACGCGAGAAGATATCCTGAAGTCCTTTGGCAATCCTGATGGGCATTTCTATTGGACGCACCGCCATCCTGCAAAAGTAGAGGGGGGAGTGAGATCGGAGAGTTTCCTCTCAACGATTTCACTCCCCCCTACACCGCTCTTAATCGTTGGCCTCAAAATATAACTTACTAATTGAAGGACAATTCATAACAGCTTTGGTAGCTAGTCACTAAAGTCGGACCTGACTTACAAATTAAGTCGAACTTGCACTTCTGTGACCGCGACTTGCAAATTAAGTGTCTCCACACACTTGCTGCGTTAAGCGGACACAAAAAGCTGCTAACTGCAACCGCTGGTTGAGCCGCAGCTCATGCAGCGGTAGCAACTGCCGTTGCGCACCATGATTGCGCCGCAGGTGGAGCAGCTTGGAGCGTCGCCCATCTCATACATCTCCCGCATGGCGTCGGCCGCGTGATACAGGCCTCGGTCCTGAAGGTTCGGCATCGATGGCGCAGCGGCCGGCGTCTGCGCTGCGTGCATGTCCGGCGCAATGCCGCCGCCGCCCGCCGCTGCGCTGGTGCGAGAGCTCACCTGGTTCAGCCGCTTGGCAAGATCCTGCGCCATTTTGGCCAGGTGCTGCGACGGTGGAATCGCCTCCTCCTCTTCGTTCTCCTCAAGAATGCTGGGCGAGGCAGGCAGCTCTGGCGCACGCGGCATAAGACCCGCGAACAGCGTTAACTGGTCGCCGGACAGGAAGCGCAGGTTGAGCCAGCGGAAGATGTAATCCATCAGGCTCTTGGCGTATCCAATCTGCTCGTTGCCGGTCCAGCCGGACGGCTCAAAACGCGTGTGCGCAAACTTCTCGCACAGCACCTTGAGCTGAACTCCGTGCTGCAGCGCCAGTGAAATCGAGGTTGCAAATGCGTCCATCAATCCGGAGACGGTGGAGCCCTCTTTGGCCATACGGATGAAGATCTCGCCCGGCTGCCCGTTGGGATAGAGACCCACGGTAATGTAGCCCTCGTGCCCGGCGATGGAGAACTTGTGCGTTATGGATGCGCGCTCCTCCTGCAGGCGGTGCCTGACGGCGCGCGGCGGCGCGTTCAGGTCCTGGGTTTCGCGCGCAGGCTCAACGGCAGGCTCCTGCGGCTTGCTCATCAACACCAATACCGCCGAGGCCTTGGCCACATCGTCCTGCGCCTTTTTGAGAGCCTCCGCCACCTGGGCCAACTGCTTGGCCGAGACTTCAACCTTCTCGCCGGGCTTGGCTTCAAGCGCCTTCAAGTCGGCATCGACCGCAGCCTGCGAAGCGGCCAGGTTTGCCAGCAAACGGGTAGCTGCGGCATCGAGCGCGGAAGGCTCCTTCTTGGCATCCATGCTTGTGTTCAGCGGCTGCGTTCCCTTCGATCCGTCGCGATAAATCGCCACGGCCTTGATGCCCTGCCGCCAGCTCTCCGCGTACGCCTCGGCAACGTCTTCCACCGTGGCTTCCTGGGGCAGGTTCACAGTCTTAGAGATCGCCCCCGACAGGAAGGGCTGCGTGGCCGCCATCATCTTGATGTGCCCCATGTAGTGGATGGAGCGCGTACCCTTGGATGGCTTAAAGCTGCAGTCGAAGACCGACAGGTGCTCCGGCTTGATGCCCGGCGCACCCTCGATGGTCCCCGTTGCGTCGATATAGCTGACGATGGCGTTCACTTCCTCGTGATCGTAGCCGAGCTTGAACAGCGCCGCGGGAACCGTGTTGTTCACGATCTTGATCATGCCGCCGCCCACCAGCTTTTTGTACTTCACCAGAGCCAGATCGGGCTCAATGCCGGTGGTGTCGCAATCCATCATGAAGCCGATGGTGCCCGTGGGCGCAAGTACCGTAACCTGCGAGTTGCGATAGCCGTAGCGCTCGCCGCAGGCCAAAGCCGCATCCCAGCTTTCGCGGCTGGCGTCGATGAGGGCATCAAGCTGCGGCGCGTTGAACGGTTCGCCTGCGGTGCGCGACTTGCCGATGTTGTTCACTTCCGCGCGATGCATGCGGATCACGTCAAGAAACGGCTCGCGGTTGACGTAGTAGCCGGGGCACGCTCCGCCCTGCCGCTCGACCGATGCGGTGAGCGGCGTGGCCGAAGCAATTGCCGGGCAGTTGGCCGCGATGACCGAAGACTGCAGATACGCCTGCCCGCACATAATGGCCGTGAGAGCCGCCGCCAGGTCGCGGCCGGCCGCTGAGTCGTAGGGCAGGCCAAAGGCCATCAGCAGCGCACCCAGGTTCGCGTAACCCAGTCCCAGCGGGCGATAGTCATGCGAGTTGCGCGCAATGGCCTCGGTCGGATAGCCGGAGTTGTCCACCAGGATCTCCATGGCCGTGATCATCACCGAGATGCCGTGCCGGTAAGCGTCGATCTCAAAGACCCCGCCCGCGTTCACAAACTTCATCAGGTTGAAGCTGGCCAGGTTGCAGGCCGAGTTATCCAGAAACATGTACTCCGAGCAGGGATTGGAGGCGTTGATGCGCGCTGTGTTCTTGCTGGTGTGCCACTTGTTGATGGTGGTGTCAAACTGCATGCCGGGATCGCCGCAACGCCAGGTGGCGTCGGCAATCTTGTGCATGATGTCACGCGCCTTGTAGGTGGCCGCCGGCTCGTGGCCGTTCACCGTGTAGGTGGTAAAGTCGCCATCCTTCTCATAGGCGTGCATAAACTCGTCGCTCACGCGCACCGAGTTGTTCGCATTCTGAAAGAAGATCGACGAATACGCCTCGGAATCGGGGCCCGAACCGTCGTAACCTGCCCTGACCAGCGCGAATGCCTTGGCCTCTTCCTTTGACTTGCAATCGATAAAGTCCATGATGTCCGGGTGATCCACGTTCAGAATCACCATCTTGGCCGCGCGCCGCGTCTTGCCGCCGCTCTTGATCACGCCGGCAAATGCATCGAATCCGCGCATAAAGCTCAACGGCCCTGAGGCCTTGCCGCCGCCCGACAGGTTCTCCGTCGATCCGCGAAGAGACGAAAGGTTGGTTCCCGTGCCCGATCCCCACTTGAACAACATGCCTTCGGTCTTGGCCAGGGTCAGAATCGAGTCCAGCGAGTCGTCGACAGCGTTGATGAAGCAGGCCGAGCATTGGGGATTCTTGTAGCCGGTGGGCGCGTAGTGTACGCCGCCCGTTGCCGCGTCCCAGTGCCAGTTCTGCCCGTCCGCGTCCGGCTCCAGCCGGTCGCAGCCTACGTTGAACCATACCGGCGAGTTGAAGGCCGCCTTCTGCGTCAGCAGCATGTTCACCAGCTCGTCGTGGAAAACGGCTGCATCCTCGGCCGAGGCGAAGTAGCCGCCCTTCATGCCCCAGTCGCGAATCGTCTCCGCCACGCGGCTCACCAGCTGCCGAACCCCAGACTCCCGCTCCGGCATTCCGATCTGCCCATGCAGGTACTTTGACGCCACAATGTTGGTGGCCGTCATTGACCAGTCCACCGGAATCTCCACGTCCTTCTGCTCGAAGATCGTGTTGCCCTTGGTATCGGTGATTGAAGCGGTCCGCCGCTCCCATTGGACTTCGTCGTAGGGCGAAACGCCTTCGCGCGAAAAGCGGCGAGTAAACTTCAATCCCGTCTGTGAGGCGGTCTGGAGCGCGGTGGTGGCTGTGTGGGTGTAGGCCTCGTTCATGGTGATCCTCTCGGTAGGCAAAATTTGGTGAAACCGCCTCTTCATCCAGACATGACATTGCCTTGGATGCGGGCCCTGGTCCAACTTCTCAAAGAAACGGGATATGGGGTTGGATAATCCTGCGAAATGTGGTGGTGCAGCGGCGCTAAGTAAGGTTCTGTAGTCTGAATGATCTTTACAGTCCGATTACAGCCGCAGATGAAAAAATACCGCTGTCTGTGGTGCATGTCAACAGGAAACCACTAGATGTTGTATTTTGTTTGCATTCCCGGCACCATCCTTCTAAATACGGGAATTCCGCTGTGGAAAGCGCTGAAACCCCTTGCCAATCGCGGCTCCGAGCCCTCAAAATCTGCACCGGTTACGGTGCATAGGTGGCTCGAACGTTCGCCCACACGGCCACTCTGCCAGCAGCCGATTTACATCCCTTTCACCTTCAAGCGTAGAGCCGGACCACCCCGCGCACAAGGCGCAGAAACGGTGCACTTTCTTAGGTTTTCTTGGGCGAATTGTGGAGAAGCGGTGCGCTTTAGGGAGCAGTCGTCAAACTCCAGGGGCGATTCCCTGGGCGAACGGCGATTTATCGCTCGAAATGCTGCTTGGACGGGATCATCTGCTGGTGCAGGACGCGGACAATCAGAAGCCCTTCCGGTTGAGAAAGATAAAAAACTACGTGCCTTCCATGCTCAAACCTGTGAAGGCCGGGAGAAATGGAATCGCAGCTTCGACCGAGAGCAGGGTTGTTTGCCAGCAGTTCAAAACAGTTCCGAAGACCATGCGTATAGCGCTTCGTTTGAACCATCCCCCACGTCTTCATCGTGAATTGGATAATGGACCTGAGGTCCGATTCGGCAAGTCTTGTCAGGCTGTACGCCGGCACTCTTTCTCCTCCGCCGCCAGTTCTTCGACATAAGCGTCCAGCCGCTCAAACACCCCCGGTTCAGTAATCCCGCTGGCAAGCCCGTCAGCAATCGCCGTCCGCAGCGCCGCCAGTTTCTCCTCGTACTCCCGCTCTTCCCTCTCCAGCAGCCGCAGCGCCGTGCGCATCACCTCGCTGGCATTGGCGTAGCGCCCACCCTCCACACGGGAAGACACAAACTGGTCAAGTTCCTTGGTCAGGTTGACATTGCGAGTCGGCATCAGGGCACCTCGCCCTTAGTTTAGGCGCATTGGCCAACTTTGCCAATCTGGAATCCGCCCATGCATCGGGCCGCTTACAAAACCTCCACCCCGGCGTTAGAGCGTTTTCGCAACAATGCGGCCCCGTGCACAATCGCACGGGCCGCATTGGGATCTCAGACCTGCGGCAGAGAATCAACGCAATGAGCGAACCCCACCCTTTTGCGCACAAGAAAACGCCGCCCGTTGCCAGACGGCGTTTTCTAGGGTTGCTAAGGCTTACGCTAGTTGCCTTCCTTGGTTTCGATCCTCATGCCGTAGAACGACCTGTGCACAAAGAATGCCGACACCAGGAAGAATGCCACTGCCAGGATGTATGTGAGCATCGGATTCTTCGAGCTGAGACTGACGGCCAGATCGACGGCCAGCAATCCAAACAGCGTTGTGAACTTGATGATCGGGTTCATGGCCACCGAAGAAGTGTCCTTGAACGGATCGCCGACCGTGTCTCCGATAACGGTTGCGTCGTGCAGAGGCGTTCCCTTCTGTTTCAGGTCGACCTCAACCACTTTCTTGGCGTTGTCCCATGCGCCGCCTGCATTGGCCATGAAGATCGCCTCATACAGACCGAAGATCGCAATCGAGAACAGATAGCCAATAAACAGAAACGGTTCGGTGAATGCAAAGGCCAGCGTGGCGAAGAAGACGGCCAGGAAGATATTGAACATACCCTTCTGCGCGTACTTGGTGCAGATCTCCACCACCTTCTTGCTGTCTTCGACCGAAGCCTTCTCCGCGCCTTCCAGCTTGATGTTCTTCTTGATGTACTCGACCGCGCGGTATGCGCCCGTGGTGACCGCCTGCATTGAAGCGCCTGCGAACCAGTAGATCACCGCGCCGCCGATAATTAGCCCAAGCAGGAAGGGCGCGTGCAGCAGTGAGAGCTTTTGCACGTCCTGAGTCAGGCCATGGGTCAAAGTCATGATGATCGAGAAGGTCATCGTGGTTGCGCCCACAACGGCTGTGCCGATCAGAACCGGCTTGGCCGTAGCCTTGAAGGTGTTGCCGGCTCCATCGTTGGCTTCAAGCAGATACTTCGCCCGCTCGAACTTGACATCGATGCCGTAGTCCTTCTTCAACTCCGTTTCGATGCCGGGAAGGGTTTCGATCAGCGACAGCTCAAAAACGGATTGAGCATTGTCGGTAACCGGACCATAGGAATCGACGGCAATCGTCACCGGACCCATGCCGAGGAAGCCGAAGGCAACCAAGCCAAAGGCGAAGACGGCGGGAGCCAGCATAACTCCCGCGGGATTATTCTGCAAATCCGGAATGCCAAGGCTGAAGAAATAGCCCAGGCCCATCAGAGCCACCATGCTCAGTCCCAGCCAGTACGCCGAGAAATTGCCGGCCACGAGTCCCGACAAAATGCCCAGAGAAGCTCCACCTTCCTTGGCGGAGGTGACCACTTCCTGCACGTGAGCCGATTTGGTTGAAGTAAAGACCTTGACCAATTCGGGAATGACCGCGCCCGCCAGGGTTCCGCAGGAGATGATGGAAGCCAGCTTCCACCAGAGCGATCCGTCACCGTTGATCGTAGGAATCGCCAGGTAAGAGACGAAGTAGGTGAGGGCGATGGAAACGATCGAGGTGATCCAGACCAGCGAGGTCAACGGCGTTTCAAAGTCCATTTCGTCCGCGTGCGCGTACTTCGCCTTGGCGATCAAGCCATTGAGGAAGTAGGCCCCGGAACTCGACAGCAGCATGGCCACGCGCAACACGAAGATCCAGACCAGCAGTTGCACCTGGGTCTCAGGATTGCGGACTGCCAGCAAAATGAACGTAATCAAGGCCACGCCGGTCACGCCATAGGTCTCGAAACCGTCGGCTGAGGGTCCAACCGAGTCGCCCGCGTTGTCGCCCGTGCAGTCGGCGATCACGCCCGGGTTACGCGCATCGTCTTCCTTGATCTTGAAGACGATCTTCATCAGATCGGCGCCAATGTCGGCGATCTTGGTGAAGATGCCGCCGGCAATACGCAGGGCAGCCGCGCCCAGGCTCTCGCCAATGGCGAAGCCGATGAAGCAGGGTCCAGCGTAATTGGCCGGGATGAACAACAAGATGAAAAGCATGATCAGCAGTTCGACCGAGATCAGCAACATGCCGATGCTCATGCCGGCCTTCAGCGGAATCGCAAACAGCGGATAGGGCTTGCCCTTCAATCCTGCGAATGCCACCCGTGAATTGGCAAAGGTGTTGACGCGAATGCCGAACCACGCCACTCCGTAGCTGCCCGCGATGCCGACCAGAGAGAATAGCAGGATGATCGGCAGCGTAACCGCGACATTGCCCACCGGCGCCAGTACGCCGAAGTAGAGTCCGATAATGACCGCGATGAAAATCCAGAGCAGAAGAATGAACTTGCCCTGCGTCACCAGATAGGTTTTGCAGGTTTCGTAAATCAGCTCGGAGATTTCGCGCAAGGATTTATGAACCGGCAGGTTCTTCAACTGCACATAAATCGTCAGTCCGAATAACAGGCCGCCGACGCAGAACAGCAATCCGATCGACAGAAGCTGATGTCCGTTCAACCCCCAAAAATTCGCGAAACTCACGCTCGATAAATCCGGCAGCTTCAGGCTCGCTTCGCCGCCGCCCGTATCTTGCGCGCCGGCGAATGTGGGAAGCAGCAGACCCAGGAGGGCAGCCACCGTCTTGCTATGCCGCTTCACAAAGGGCACAAGCAGCAAAAGTGCGCTTACGCCAAGGAAAAAAACACCCAAATTTAGAACAGTCACGATTCCTCCCGACTCTTAATGTTTTGAAGCCGTATGACGTACGGCCCCGAATAACGTGTCCCCCGACCCTCTGGGGCAATGCCACCGGAAGGCTATCACCCGTGTTCGGCACTGTCGAGTGATTGCAATCACAGGCTGTTGAGACTACGGCTGCAAAGCGCCGCACGTTGATGATTGCATGGGTGTGAAAAGCATCGCGACACGGGAGACTTCTGCGCCGTCGAACGGCCAAGACCGCAGCCGCCCCACCGAAACCCGACCCCTGAAAGTCTGCCCACCCTGCCTCACTCCACCGGCACGTCGAATCGGTCGTCCGGGAGCATGTCTTTCAGGTTTTCGTCGCCGGCATCGCGAACCCGCCCGCCAGCCAGCGGATGCAGCTTGAACAGCACCAGCCGATTTCGTTCTGGATCGTCGAGTGCATCAAACACAGCCACCTGTTCGAGCGAATAGCGGCTGTGCAGATCCTCGAGCGTGCCCGGATCGAGATCGTTCCACGAGGCGTACCAGCCCGGCTGGTAGTGACCGAGTTTAGTCACCAGCGGCTCGGCGCCAAAGTCGTCGCAAAGCGTGGGCAGATGCGTCATCAGCGTCAGGTCGTCGCCGCTGATCGACACCACAAGCCGCCTGCCGTTGGGATGAGCATCGATATACTGGGTCAACTGCGCGGCCGCGTTCACATACGTATACTCGGGATGCGCCGCGAAGCCAGCAACCCGCACGCCGTGCTCGGCCACCGCCGCCGCAATCGCCACCACTGCCACCCAGCCCACCGTCTTTACCCACCCCGTCTCGCGCAACAGCGCTTCGGCGGTCAAGGCAACCAGGAACATGCAAAACACTGCGGGCACGGCGTAGTAGCGCGGCTGGGGATGGTTCTGCAGAGCCATAAACAGCACATATCCGGCAACGGTCAGCAGCGAGCAGCCATACAGCGGCTCGCTCCACAACTTGCGGCCCCACGCTGTCCGGCAGGCGACTACCGAGCCAAGAGCCATCACGCACGCCAGCAGTATCAGGTTGTGATCGACCCACCACATGCCGTGCATTGACCACCACAGGCTCAGCAGCGGCCAGTAAAACTGCGTCGGCTTGTCGTAGGTGTTGATGAAAAAGTAGTACCTGAAGTCGCCCATCAGCCCGCGCGCGGCAATCAGCGCCAGCCACGCGCCATACGTCAGGCCCATGGCGGCCGTTGCGGTGAGCGCGCAGCGCAGGGCCAGCCAGCGCTTCTGCCAAAGCACAAGCACAATTACCCACAGAACCGCCGGCAGCAGAAACAGCGCCGTCGTCTTGGTAAGCATGGTCATGGCAAGCAGAGCGCCAACCCCGGCTGAAGCAATCCCCGGCCGACGCATCAGGTTCAGGCGCACAGCCAGGTTCAGCGCAATCAGGAACAGGGTCGTCTGCAGCGGCTCCAGGATTGCCAGCCGGCTAAAGCAATAGAGGAAGGGGCTTGTCGCCACCAGGGTCACCGCGGCCAGCGCCATCGGTTTGCTTCCCCGCACCCGCAGCAGCGCGTAGCTCAGCACAAGGTTGGCAAAAAAGCAGGCAACCGCAAGGCCGCGCGCCGCCTCAATCGTCACGCCTGTAAAAAAGAACAGCACCCACTCCACAAACGGCCACACGGGAACGGCAACCGCCGGATTAAAATCGCCCGCCATGTACCAGTTCCCAAACAGGTGCGCGCGAATGGCCGCGTTCCCGTACCAGCCCTCGTCGGTATACTTTGCCCAATCGAAGGTCCAAGCGGAGTGATTCGGAAAATCCGCGCGCAGATTGAGCGCGTGCAGCACGGCAAATGCGGCGATCAGCACCACCCACGCCACATAGCCCCAGCGTCTGAACGCGGCTCCCGACTTACCGGCTCGCATCGTACTTGTCAATAATCAGGCCCCTTTTTGCTTGCTCCAATGAGCGGTTCCGTGAGCCGCCGACACGACCGCCACGCCGGGCAAATGCTCAGTGAACATGGGAGTGAAGAGCGCTCGAACGGGATAGTTAAGAGTATACCGCGGACTTTTGCCTGCGACCGGACGAAGCTGTTCAGCAGCTTAAAGTCGGCGGTTACGAAACGATGCACGGC
>Ga0302140_10010194_pt1 | contig 11641 bp, 11 predicted proteins | sample I_Bog_E1_1_FD_202095 | JGI IMG/M metagenome (GOLD analysis project Ga0302140, IMG submission 202095) | Peat permafrost microbial communities from Stordalen Mire near Abisko, Sweden - I_Bog_E1_1 | ecosystem: Environmental > Terrestrial > Soil > Wetlands > Peat | place: Sweden: Abisko, Stordalen...
TCCTCAAATTAGCAGCGATAATTGAAGATGAAAAATGTGGTCTATTTGTGGGGAACGAAAGGAAATCTAAAATATGTTATTCGAGAGAACTTGAGCCGTAAACCTCGAGAGACGGGCTGCTGGAGCATCCTGTCGGAGTTAAATCCCAAATAGGCTTGCACTTTCTTGTGACGGCAGAAAAGCTCACTCAAGACGGGCGTTTCCCCACGCCCCACACGGGCAGCTATCTGCAAAATCAAGGCTTCCCCGCACCCGGCCCTGGGAGAAAAAGTGCATCACCAGAAGGGAGCAACTTTATCCAAGGGTTCAGGCACAGGGTATCCCATGCCAAGAGCTGGCAGCGAAACTGGCAAACCTAATGTAGGGTGCACTTTTCGCGATTGCCGGTGCAATTGAGACGGCTGGGAATGATGGCATACCCCGTAATGCATTTTTGGCGAGAGGCAAGTTTCTTTTAACGTCGTACTCGCAGCACACGGTTCGGCCTAGCAGGGTATGTTTATGAATAAATTTTTAGCATTCTAAGGTTTTGGTTAGCGAAAAGGGGCTTCGTATTAGAGAGGAGGTATTCTGTGCGTACACGGTCCTCGGTGCGTGCTTTTCAACTGTTGTCGAAGAACGTTACGCCACCTGCCTACCACACTGAAGATTGTAAGTCTGTAACCGCCCCCAATTGCGGCCAGCTGCGCTGCGCCCCAGAATGTAAGCACTAACACTCCCTACAGTATCTGCTTTATTCAGCACAGAAGTCCTGTTTCAAGATCTGGCACGGGTATCCCCATAAAAAGCCATCGATGTTCCTCAGCAATGCACAGAAGCGTGGACAGCCCTCAACACTCGACAGTCGTGAACACAATGTCCGAGTTATTATACAGACCCCTGACCACGCGGCAGTTTCGCCTCCTCACACTCCTCCCCGGCGCAGAAGCGACACCGATACAAACGACGCTACGACTTGTTAACCTTGAGGACAAGCCGGCGTTCGATGCGCTGTCGTATGAATGGGGCCCCGAGTCAACTAATAACTCTGAAATCTTTGTTGACAAGGAGCTGTTCACCATCCGTCACAACCTCTGGCTATTTCTGAAGAGGCTGCGAGCATTCAGCCAGAGTGCTCAGGTTATCTACGCAGATGCCATCTGCATTAACCAACGAGATGGTGAGGAGAAAGGGCGCCAGGTCGCCTTGATGAGCGAGATCTACATGCGCGCGAAGAGGGTGCTGGTGTGGCTTGGTGAGCACGAACGAAACAGCGAGCTGGTGTTCGGCACCCACTTTGAAGATGCCGTCTCGAAGATCCCGCGGGGTCTGATGATGATCCCTTTCGTTCCTTTGCTGGCCATGCCAGTTGTCATCGCAGGACGTGTGAGGCGCGCGACTCAAGCCTCGCGCGCCGACCGGGTCGCGGCGTGGACGGCCCTGCTCTCGCGGTCGTACTGGAACCGGACCTGGATTATACAGGAGTTCCTGCTCGCGCAGTCGGTGGTCGTCTTCTGCGGCGCGGACCACATGGATCGAGACTTGATCTTCACTAAGCCATTGCAAGATCATTTCATGTCTATTATGCAGAAGAATAAGAGGAAATTAGACGGCATTCCGAGGTCGTTTATGCTGTATTTCTGGAAACAAAATCAAAAGCGCCATGGGTTCTTTAGCAAGGGGACACCGTATTTTGCCAATATAGACATCTTCGAGCTCGCCTTCAATTTCCAATACACTGAGTGCCAGGTAACGTTGGACCACGTTTATGGGTTACTGGCACTCGAAGACCAGAGGAAGAGTCCTTCGATAACACCAAATTACAGCATCTCTGCTCAGATGCTGTTCATCGACATCTGCATGTTGAAACTCCCGCAGGCTACGGGGAGAGGCAGTGAGGTCACCGACGATGGGTTGTGGCGTGTACCAAAGCTCTTCCGCGGCTTGAGGTTGACTTTCGATCACGCCGAAGAGATCTTGGACGTCCTGTTCGACAACAACCAGTATAAAACACAAAACAGCATGGTGATTGCAACCATCGCCAAAGCTTTCGATCAATTCGGCCTCATAAAACCAGAACGAAAGCAATGGATACTGCCACAGACAAAAGCCGCACAGACCTCGGAGCGAATCATCTCTGTCACTAGACAGTGGCGGATAACACAGAAGGAGAATGGGAACTGGTATGACCTTTACCAGACTGCTCAGATCCATGAGCCACCGGGCATGGCATTCCTCCAGCTGGACGAGCCTCTCTGGAGCCGATTCGGCATTCTCCGAGACACGGCGATACGCAACGCAGCCAGTGCAGCCAACGCGCAAAACATGAACAACATGAACCAGGTGGCTATGAACAATATGAATATGGCGATGATGGGCCCTGGAGGGGGAGGTGGTGCTTAGGAAGGAACGAATTTGCCCCGCCGCATGATGTACGTATTTCAGCTTCCATGAGGCCCAGATCCGGTGACTTTAAAGTAGTACATGTACTTCTCCAAGTAGGTACATCTGAAGTAATATACGATAAAATACTTCAAGATGACGTGTTTCCTTATTCATATATAAAGCCAGAGCAAACGAAGTTATAATAGTGCAATCTAGATGTCTACCAACAGCACGGCCAGTACATCCTCATGGCTTCTGACAATTCCCATAATTGTTGGTTCCGTGTCTCTGCATAGTTCTAATTGCATACTATCACTTGGTGGGGGCTTTGCTCGATCAACAGGACCAACCATTCATACGATGATGCATATGAATCGAACACGAGCCCAGTGGCCGACGTCTTATTGCAAGTATCCTCCGGATCATGGCGAAACAAATCTGATGGGGTGCAGATGCTGGAACGGCGCGGTAAAAATAGGTCTCCAGCTGACTCAGCTCCTAGAGCACTGTCATTGGCCACTCATCACGATAAGCGAGGCCTCCAATTTCTTTTTCCAACCTCAGCCTTCATCCCCCTTTCTCACGACCACCTCCAGGCAGAAATTGTCCACCACCGCCACTGCCCGTATCGCAGCTTTCCTATGTACAGGCTCTAGTTCTCTGCTTTCTAATGTCTTGTGGAGACCCTACTGTTGGATGGAGGGCATATCTTAACTGGCAAGCACGCGCCCAAGCCGCGCCAGGTGGCCCTCCAGGCATGCCGAACGCCAATATATACTCGGCTGGGTTGTGGCTTGTAGGAGGATTGGCCACCGTCAACTCACCTTTGTATCCCGTACGAGTGCTCTATGCCCTCGTCAATGGCTCCTTTAGCTTTGCATTCGTTTTAGTTTATGTGGCGATCTATTACCTGGCCTCTTTCTGGGCAAGTCAGGTGACCAAGGTTGTCCCCGACCCCTATCTGGTATGTCAACCTTTCTTTGTCATGACTTCTCCCCTGACAATATACAGGACGAGGTGTTCCATATTCCCCAAGCGCAAGCATATTGCCTTGGAAGGTTCGATGTTTGGGACCCCAAGCTCACAACCCCTCCTGGACTGTGAGTTGTTGCCTATTGTCTATCGAAATCCGAAATTGATGTTTAACAGCTACCTCCTCTCGACTCTTATCGCAAGCCAATTTTCTCAGGGCGGATGTATGGTGTTTAGACTGCGTTTTCACAACGTCATAGCTCTGATGTTTCTGCTCTCATACGCAATTGATTGCAGAGGACTTATCACCCTCTCCTGGAACCGCGACCGGAAAGAGCCGATTCGAAAATGGATTGCCGATGGGCGCACGATATCGGCAGACATGATACACACGGGTGCCAATATTGCGCTCTTTCCTCTCCTCTTTTTCTTCTCCGGATTGTATTACACAGATGTTTTATCAACCTGTGTCGTGCTTGGGATGTACCGCCTCTTCCTGGAACGGCAAGGGGCTCGTGCGAACACCTCAGCTGGGCTCATCTGGCTTTACCCAGCTGGATTGGTTGCTCTAATTATGAGACAAACGAATATATTCTGGGTTGCGGTGTTCATGGGTGCTTTGGAGTTGGTGAGGACCCTGAAGGCCAACAAATTGGAGCTTGCCAATCAGCGATCCATACCTCGCACTTGGAGGGAGATGGGGATTGAGAAATTCCGGCAATACAGTCATGGACACATCCACGATGTTCCACTGAAAGACGCTGGTGTCATTGGTATGTCGTCCATCCACTTGCCAGATCCGAAACTAAAAGTCTGGCAGACTTTATTCTGTGCGCAATCAGCGTTGCGATTGCCAGTATGTTTCAGCCCTTACTAATTGTGATGCGACTCTGGCCGTACATACTGCTCTTAGTATCTTTCGCTGGGTTCGTGGTTTGGAATGGAGGTGTAGTCCTAGGTATGTCCTCTTCCCCGCGTCTGCGAGACCTACCGCTAACCTCCACAGGGGACAAGTCCAACCACGTCGCAACAATCCATTTGCCTCAAATGCTCTATATCTGGCCACTCATGGCTTTCTTTTCCGCTCCTCTCATCATCCCCGTCGGTATCTCCTACCTGCAGGTTCTCGCCGCACTTCTATCGATCCCTCTCTTCCCACGTCTGGTACAGAAGTACCTCCTCGTCTCAAGCTACATTGCTGTTGCGCTCGCCACAACCTTAGCGATCATCAAATGTAACACGATCATCCATCCGTTCACTTTAGCAGACAACAGACATTACATGTTCTATGTCTTCCGCTACACTATCCTCCGACACCTATTGATCCGATATGTTCTCGCTCCGATCTATCTCGCCTGCACCTATCTGATCTATCTCACCCTCAGCGGACCCTGGCAACCAGCTTCAACCGTCCTTCAGACCAAGATCTCGAATGGCACAATACAAAAGCAGGAAAAGCAGCCTGAAATCCCTGAGAGTAAGGTTGCCGAAATTGAAGGCCCAACGACCTCTTTCCTCCTTATCCTCCTCGTCACTACCGCACTTTCACTCATCACTGCTCCGCTCGTTGAACCTCGCTACTTCATCATCCCATGGGTGATCTGGCGCTTGAATGTCCCGACGTTACCTTCTCGAACGACACCTGCTGCGACAATGCAGAAACAGAGGAAAGCGCGGAGACCGAGTGATATGGCTGTGGAGTTTATCAAGTACTGGGGTTGGGAAGGCCATGAGTACAGATTATGGCTGGAGACTGCATGGTTCTTGATTGTCAATTTCGTCACGGGATATGTGTTTCTATATCGCGGGTTCGAGTGGCCGCAGGAACCGGGATTGGTGCAGAGATTTATGTGGTAACGTCAGAAGGCTTTAGAATGGGGATGATAGTATTGGGGCTGGAGCTGATGCAGTCGAGGGAATTGTATTGTAAAAGAGCATGCAATCCGACATGTTGATGATTAGAAGAAAGTTCGCAAGTTCACTTTTGCTCATGCCGCCCGGTGTCCACTCCACAGGATACAAGTCCATGCCCTCAAACTTCATATCCCTTGCATAATACTCGACGTTGATGGAATTCTTACTGATGTCCATTGTGACAAATCCATTAGCCGCTATAGAAAGATCAGTTCTATTAAGATAATAACGACTGCTTGCATCCCCTTCCTCTAGGGTCCTGAGATGGTACTTACCAGTTAAGTTATTAGCTCCCAAATACAAAGCATAAGGACCTTGGGCTGTTCCGTTATTGCAATCACCAGCCTGCGGATAGCCTGCTGCACCACTCAAAATGAAATTCGTATCATTGAAGTAGAAATGACCTAGACAGTGATCATGCCCATTCATGACGATACCCTGGTGCTTAGCGACGATTTCGACGAGGGGAGCAAGTTCCGTATCATTTTCAGCTGCAGAAACGTAAGGGTGATGCAGTTGCAAGAACTTCCAGGTTGCGTTGGAATTGGAGAAGGTCGTGTTGAGAAAGTCGATTTGGGTTTGCGTTGTATTGTGGCAGGCTGCTGTGTAGGGGTTGAAGTAAACGGAGGTGTTCTAATTTTGTCAGAGTGGGTAAATGAGGCAAAAGAGGAGGGAAGATGACTTTTTGATAGCTATCGAGGAAGCAGTCTGAGTCTACCACCACGAATGTCGCACTCCAGTCAGCGCCTGTTAGATCGTAGGTGTAATATGGCAGTTGCTCAGTGCCCTGGTACTAGATCAATTTCTCGTTCAATGATCGCTTGATGAAGTGACTTACGAAGTACCATCTGTCATCGTATATAGGAGCAACCTTGGTCTGGAAGTCTACGCCTGGCTGGCCAGGAACAATGTCGTGATTACCCAAGCACTGGTACCTGAAGATCATTTAGAAGATGCCAAAATTGAAAGGTAACTTGCAAATTTTACCATGGAGCATATTTGAAGACACCTTGAGTATACATGTCCGCCCAAGCCGCTTGAAATCTCAGAATCCCAGCTGTTGTGAAGTCGACACCGGAATCGTAAAAGTTGTCACCCACAGATATCTGGCGCTCATTAGAAAAGTGCTGACATTCAATGTGGGGAGTTGAGGTATACAAATGCACTGCAATTCTTCATGGCACAGATCTGCCCGACATACGCAGCTGTGTCCACTTGAAAAACGGTCAGTTCGTCCTGTGCACGTGATTTAATTCAAACTCTCATACTTTGAAGAGCCGTGGCGTTAGTGATGTACTCCTTGTCCCTAGGATCACAGTCTGTCAAACATCATTCATTAGAAACCAGGTCAGCTCGAGATCCGTTATACGACTTACCATTCACAACCTCATTTGGCACGGCGATACCAGCAGCTTCAAGCTTTGGGAGCACGTCAAAGCAGAAATTGTCAGGGGATGGGATCCAGCCGGTCCATCCATAATCTGAATATCTGATTAATAGCTGAGCTCTGAGGAGAAAAATGTGTACGGACCTCCGATTACAGCAACAGTGAGCACTGTTGCTCCGACTGGATCGGTTCTTGATATTACATTCGTGGTTGAACTCACATATTGAACGAGAGAAATGAAAATCGTAGCAGTAAACGCTAACATCTTGGCGATTGGTATTGATAGGTCAAGTGAAAGGCCAACGAATAATTTTATGTGATTATAGAACGCAAAGAAATATCAGAGATACCTTATATCATTTCCAGGACGGCAACACGGCAGCTATCCAGGATATACTGTGCACCGAGAGTTACAAGCATGTCTTCCGTGCCTGCATGTTTCCCATAGTACGGAATGACAGACAACCTCAAGAGACCATACACCGATATGTATAGCAATACGTGCTGAATGAAGAAAAGCAATCATCCTTCGCATGCCCCGCTGACGACACGGAAAATACCCCCCTCCCCCACTTGGGCTTGGATTTCCATCCGATATTGGCCTGCAAAGGTGGGATCGGATAACGGCAGCCGGGTCCTCGTCGAAAAGCTTGTCAAGTCAAGCTTTTGGCTTGTTCGCTTGTTGCCGTGAGTAGAAGTTGGCAGAGCCAATGACGCGGCTTTGCATTCCCTTCTCGATTCCAGCCAATCAGAAGCTGCAGGATTGTCACTGAAGCTGACAAGTATTTGTACGATTCTTGCCTTTCTGTGGAACCACCAAGCTCTAAGAGTAGTTGCTGGAGCGAACTTTTTGCACTTACTTCTGTTCTCCGCCTTGCCGTCTTTCTGCTACTTGGCGTTGCTCTAATGCTCTTATTACTGAACATCATACAACCACTTAACAAGTCTCTCCTCCTTAATGCCTGTACTAATGTCTATCAAGGTAAAGGCTTCCGCTGTAATATTTCACTCGTACGAACTTCCGGCTTTAAATAAGAACAGATTTGTTGACAAGGCGACCCGTCATCACCATCGCACACTCTTCTCACGTGATGCACCCTCTTTCCAAACCCCTATTTTAGGCGAGGCTTGTCAGGTTGTCAACACACACCGCCACTAATAGCAAGCTGTTTAATGGGCGTCACACTGGCCATTTCCCCGCACGTACATAGAAAGATCGGTAGATCTTTCAGTTTGTGGCTTATCGCTTAGAGTTTTGAATTATCCATAATTATGGCTTAATATTTCCCTCGCCAACCACTATTGACATATGTACATAACTTCTAGCTTACCTTGTCATGTCTGCTACGATCAAGCTGCTCCGTTGACCTCCTTTGCCGCCATCTCGTTTGCTTTGACTTCCCGTGCGGCAACTTCTTTTGCTAATTCTGGGTACCTTGATGCGTGCGCAAATTCAGTCGTCTTCTCGCCATACACGCAGTGGCGATTGACGTTCTGATTAACCCGTAGACTAAACATGTCCGTACGAGAGTACTGCCCGACTGGGTCAACGATGTTCTTCGCCCTATAGATTTCATTGAAGTCCAGTTCTGCATAGATGAGGCCCTCGAAGGACGCATCCGCTGCCTGAGCCAACGTCCGTCCGTCCGGCCCCAGAATCATTGTGAAACCACCTCCTGTAACTGCGGTGTGGCACGTCTCGTCTGGTAAGTCGGCGCCCCCCACTTGCGGCGTTTCGTCATCTTTGATCAGCCCATAGGTCAGAAATGTGATGCCAAGAAGGAGTGTCCCCTCGCTCGTTCCCAACAACCCTGCATGAAACCCAAAACAGTCCTCATCAATCCCAAATTTCACAATGGCTTCTGTCGGTCTATAAGACAACCAGATGGAGCGCCTTGTGATTGCTTGCTGGGTTGCCGTCAGATCGGTGGCGGTCCCTGGAGTACCGTCATTACTCGATGTGTGAAGGGATTCTGTCGCACTGATTGTATTCACCCTGGTAAAGGGCCCTACGGAGCGGATGACAAGAGCGAGTGCTGCGCTGTGGCGACGATAGCTCCATCTGATAGACGCTGCGCCTACCAGTAGTAGTCAATTTTGAATGATGTTTCATTGTTTGGCATTTCAAACTTCTTAGTTTTCACCTGGTGATGGATCTGCACGGAAGTGAGTTGAGATTTGTTTCGGTATTTAGTTATGTACCTCGCATCTAGTTAGTCGCACGGCGTTGCCCCTTACTATGTTTCAGTTGATATCAATAAGAAAGCCTTCTACGCAAAAGGTTTCTGAATCACTAAAAGGACTTTATACGGGAGATTCTCTCGAGTTTGTCCGTAAAGGCGATAATGAGAACTTGCCCCTAGTCTGGCTGCAATCTGGCGGCACTGAAACATTCTACATTGGCGAGTCGAAATCCCTCGACAGACTTACCGTCACTTACGTAACAGCTAAAGTTCAATTTGTTACTACCTAAAGTATACTTTATTATGCTTTTCCCCCACTCCGCGCGGCTCGCTTCGCGTTTTAATTCTCCTATTGGCAAGCGATTTCACAATCTCAGCCCCTGATAGAGTCATCCACGAATTTGTCTAACTGCCAATCAAAAATGATAATACTTTCCAACTCAACAGTCTAGCTGGGACTATTGCATAGTGGGAGGCTTTTATGTTTCGCCGGCGTCCGACCTCCTCGGTATCCAAAACCGAGAGGTTGTCCGTGATCGCCAACAAATTAAAAAGTATTGATAATTGAGTAGGATCCGACATCGTAACCCGTGCCATCATCATGACTCTTACTTCATATGGCTTGTTTGCACTAGCCTTTATCTCTGCTGTTACAGCAACAATTGATCAACAACCTCTCGGTCGTCTCAAGGAAAAGCCTAGCATCGTTTTTATCTTGACTGATGACCAAGATATTGAGTTGGGTTCCTTGGACTACATGCCGCTTGTTCACAAGAATCTTATCAATGAAGGAACTCTCTTCGATCGACACTACTGCACTACAGCCATTTGCTGTCCCTCACGTGTTACGTTGTGGACTGGGAAGAATGCACACAACACCAATGTGACGGATATATTTCCTCCTTATGGTTAGTAATGTCTGCTCAGTTTCAAACGCCAGGGCCCCCAATCGTTCTCGAATGGTCTTCGAACTGAAGTTGAGTGAACTGACATCAGGCAGGCGGTTATCCCAAGTTTGTTCACGAAGGCCACAATGAGAACTACCTCCCAGTCTGGCTCCAATCTGGAGGCTACAACACCTTCTACACCGGCAAGTTATTCAACGCTCATACAACCGACAACTACAACTCTCCATACCCAGCTGGCTGGACTGGCTCCGACTTCCTTCTTGACCCTTTCACGTATCAGTACCTGAATGCTACCACTCAACGCAATCGGGAACCACCCGTGAGCTGGGAAGGACATTATACAACCGACGTCATTGCCGAAAAGGCATACGGCTTCATCGACGACGCCGTTGCGTTGGGTGATCCTTTTTTCTTGACAGTTGCTACCGTGGCACCGCATAGTAACGTGGCTGCGTTTGAGCTCGATCTAGATGATCCTTTGAACAGTCCCTTAGACTCGATCGTGGGAGTTGTCACGCCACCAATTCCCGCTGAGAGACACAAGCATCTGTTCCCAGAAGTGAAAGTGCCTCGAACAGCCAATTTCAACCCCAATAAAGTGAGTATTCGCATTGGCCATTTCTTGTGTTTCGTTGACCGACCTCTCCTAGCCCAGCGGCGCTTCTTGGATCAAAGCTCTCCCGCAACTAAATTCCACAGTCATAGAGTACAACGATAATTTCTACCGCGCACGCCTCCAAGCTCTTCAAGCCGTAGATGAGTTGGTTGAGGGCGTTGTGACGAGACTCGAGCAACACGGCATCCTCGACAACACATATATCATCTACTCCACAGACAACGGGTACCACATCTCGCAGCACCGTCTTCACCCCGGCAAGGAATGCGGCTTTGAGGAAGACATCCACATTCCCCTCATCATTCGCGGTCCCGGAATCACAGCCGGACATGTCTCCAATATCGTAAGCGCACATGCGGACCTCTCTCCAACAATCCTGCATCTCGCTGGCATCGCTCCCCGCCCCGACTTCGACGGCAGCGCCATCCCACTCACAACCTCCTCACTTCTCGCGGCCGAAGAATCCAGTGAAAGAGGCGAGCATGTCAATATCGAATTCTGGGGCCTGGGGCTTCCGGAGGGTAAATACGGCTTCTCGCTCGACGACGGCAAGGTCGTCGGCTTCGGCGTGAACAACACCTATAAAGCGCTTCGCATTATCAATCCTGCGCAAAGCCACAATCTGTATTACGCCGTGTGGTGTACGAATGAGCATGAGTTGTATAACTTAACCTCGGATCCAGGACAGTTGCATAATCTGTATTCTGGTTCTCATCGGAGGTTATCGTCTGCGTCGTCGCCGTTTGAGGAACGGTTGTACGATGAGCAGAGACGTGGGTTAGAGAGGGTGATAGAACGTCTTGATGCACTGCTTCTGACGACGAAATCTTGTGTTGGGGTTACGTGTCGCCAACCGTGGTCTGTGTTACATCCTAGAGGCGATGTACGTAGTCTTGCTGATGCGCTTGATGAGCGATATGATGCTTTCTATGCTGATGTAGCGGAGACTGCAAGTGTGAGATTTGATAAATGTCTTTTGGGATATATCAAGGAGGCTGAGGGTCCACAGAGCTTGGGTTTCGATTCTGATCGGTGGGTTGCTGCTGGTGGGCGAGTCGAGTTGTGAAGCTGGCTACTTGAGGGTATATATTAGTACGCTGAAAACCTATATTCTGCTTGCATGAAGACTTTGTCCTTGTCGACCACACTCATTATTCGACATACCTGTCACGCTCAAAGACTTGTTAGCTTCCTCGTTCATGGGTAATATTCTATATAGGCCTTCACTCGTCTAGCACAGCTTCAATGATACTGCTATTTTCGCCCCCAGCTCCATGAACGTTCAAAATCTTGAAAC
>Ga0302140_10010197_pt1 | contig 11638 bp, 7 predicted proteins | sample I_Bog_E1_1_FD_202095 | JGI IMG/M metagenome (GOLD analysis project Ga0302140, IMG submission 202095) | Peat permafrost microbial communities from Stordalen Mire near Abisko, Sweden - I_Bog_E1_1 | ecosystem: Environmental > Terrestrial > Soil > Wetlands > Peat | place: Sweden: Abisko, Stordalen...
TGTAGAGAGACATGGGGCTTTATGTGGGTTGTATCAGTGGTGCGAGTTTGGTGGGCGAGTACGAGGCGTGGTTGAAGGAAGCGGGGTTCAAAGGTATGTGATTTCATCCCTGATACTCTTACGCAGCACTTACAGAGAGACAGATATCGTCATCGCCGACAAGAAGAGTGATCTCAATATCTACAAAGAGAGAAACCAAGGCGAGGAGGAACCTTCATGTTGTACGACGGCAGAAAAGGAACCAGCTTCCTCATGCTGTGCGCCATCTACGTCGTGCTGCTCTCCCTCCACTTCCGCAGAGAAAATGAAGTCGGAAAAAGAAGACCTGGCGAAGAGAGTTGCGAACATTGACTTTAACGAGTGGGTCAGTAAGTCATCTCCCTTTCGAAAGATCATTTCCCATGCAGTAACATATTTCTTCAGGCTCGTTCAGCATCTACGCAGTTAAACCTACGTCTAGCGCTTAAAATTATGCAACCAAATTTCTAGCATCCTTTAGGGATATGCTAGGCAGAGTTTAGACAAACCTAATGCTTATTATCTATAATAAACATGCTCTCGTAACTTCAATTATAAGCTAATGGAAATGCAGTGAAGTGAAGAACCCAAGGTTCGCGTTTGAAGTACTGTATAGATTCTATCTATTATTTTCCCGGGATAATCGCCTCGCTGTAGTTGCAGGGGTTACTTACTTAAGTGGAAAGGATCAGTGTTAACCTTGCTCTTGTGAGAATTAGGATATATTCACAGGTTGTAATGGAGTTGTTATTTAATCCGTTTAGCAACTTCAGCTCTTTAACCAATCGCTTGAGCACTAAAGTTCAAAAATCATATTTGATAATAGTTGCTGATATAACAATTAATGATTAAGAAGCAAATCTTGCATAGGTCTACACTTTGAGGTTTTGTGGTGTGACTTCACATTGGTAGCCAAAAGGATTCATAGATAAGCCTTTGCATTCGCATAACGGTGTAGGAAAACCCAGTGGGAAACCTATACCAAGGCTAACTAAAACTTCCGATAAACAATAGCAATCAATATTTTACTAATGACAATGTTAGATTGCCACGTAATAACTATCCATTGAATACATATCAAGTTTCCAATAAACCTCAAGACACAAGGAGACCCTAAAAGACAGTTATTACAGTAGCCCCAGAGAAGAGTCACGGTGAATAAACTCATTTCAGAATCATATAGAAAACTCACATATTTATAACTATAGTTAATTTCATGAAGCCTCTTGCTTTAATACAATTATCTGCTCTTATTCACAACGCCCATATGGGTTGCAAAATTTACAGCCCTTGACTTCACAAGTAGCATCGCTGGCGCATGTGGCAGTGCCACAATTCTGATAATCAATGTAACCGACTGCAGGATTTCTCGATTGTAGCTCCTCATCAATGATAGGCACTGCGAATGCCATTGTGGAGAGCATAGTAATGAGAATAATAGAGAAATGCATGTTTGCTTCGAGAGTAGAATGGATAATCTGAGACTGGCTGTCAAATTAGATAGGAAGTTCAAGGGCAATAGTAAGTCAATGATGAAACAGAAAAGATGGGCGAGGCTTAGTGTATACTGCTTTATAATATAATCAGAATGTCAGCGCATATCCATGATATTAACTAGATTTTAAGGACACAGTCAGTCTCGGCTCTAAACTAATCTGTATGACGTTATATTTTGATTCCAAATAACTGCGGGGATTGACTTTTGCATTTAGCGTTACCGCCGAGTAGTTTTAGCGTTGCCGCCCACTCGTCTTCGATACGCCAGAGCTTTTGGCCGATAACTTACTTGGGAACGGCCTTGATAGTAAATGTTACCTCCTGGTCGAGCTATGCTTTCAAAACTGCTATTTCTTTGCAGAATAGGATATCTTTGGTTTGGGCTATTCAAGACCCAGGTCCGACTTACTGCCTCGCAGCGTTTTCTTTGTTGAATTTTGGTTTAAGATGTTTCTTCACTATAGTTATTATTATCTTATGCTCTACATCATCCAGTAAACTTAATTCCGCCCATCTGGCAACATAGGATTATCCTGCAAGTTATGAGTTCCACGACTGGAAGAGGTACCGATATGGCCAATATTTGAGGTTCACTACTCTGCTCCAGATATACAATTTCTTGGTTTAATAAGCCTAATAGAGTAGACCATTTCTAGTTATAATCGAGACAGCAGCGCCTATTATTATATATGAAAATAATATCAAATTAGGGAATTTCAGGCAATATAATATCGCCAGGCCATTTACAGAACGAAGTGGAGGATTAAATCAGAGCAATCTTGACTCGAGCTTGTCTGTCCACGCTTAGCCCCACGGATTCCAGAGCGTGATAAATCGTATACTAATGGAAGACAACATAGATGTATTACGCTAGACTTGGCATATCAACTCCTCCAAGTGAGGAATACGAGCAGGCTCCCAACGATCAAGATTTCGTTGTCAGTGACGTAGCTTATGTGATGTAGGATGACATGCCGCGGTAGACCTCATCCTGTAGCTTACTGCATAATACCAACCCTCCTACCTGTCCTCGCGACGCCCTTCCTCTTATCGCCACGCCTTCCCTAGTCTTGTTAACCCTTTCGACTACGGACTTACTGTCATAGGCACGGTATACAGAGTTCTTCCATCCATTTTGACAATCCAGATATGGGTTTACTCGTTCTCACTTCATTGAGAGGGAAGGTTTTTTCGACTTCTTACAACTATGATATACTTCTTTAACAGAACAACTGTACGAAACAGTGTAATGTGCTAGCAATCTCAGATGACGAGAGTTCTAGCTCTGTAATATTATATTCGCAATAAGGATAGAAGCAGTGCAGAGTAATACGACTTCTAGCTACCACTGCTTGCGAATAAATTAACTGTTATTGAGTAAAGACGATACGTGACTAGTTTGTCTTAGTGTAGGGGTTGCCCTCATAAGACCACCAATCGAAAGTCGACCCAATTTTCCCGAAGATTTTAGAACTAAGATTCTTAAATTATGTGGAATCAAACTCTTAGCGTTGCCGCGCTAATCTACTACTAAGCACAGGGGGAGGCTTCCAGTACAAAGTAGCTTTGTAGAGAGCTATTCTTGAGTTTGGCCCTTGTGTCGCTCTTTTGACTCCTGTATTGTGACTCCGCGCCAGATTCGTCGAAAGTGAGATCTTGAATGACGTAGAATAGTGAACGGTGGGTGCCGCACACTGCCGCTCCCTGTCGTAAAGTCTCCAGAATGTCACCTTGCAGTCCCAGGCTTGAATCTGACAGCATTAGCGTAGGAAAATTTCTAGTAAGTGTTGCTGAGACCTTGCCAAACGAACCTGGACTCCTGTACCCTGGTATGGATCTCTCATGATACCCTTGTAAGCCTTTTAAAGATCGGCATTTACCTAATGGGTCTAGCTACCTTGACGCACTTTTATTCTGGGATACGAACACTGGGTAAGAATAGGATGAAGCCAATCACCTTTCAGGCCTCGTTCTCAATTTCTGATTACATCTACTTATCATATCACCCGCCTTTTGTGGGGTGAGGTCAGGTTCCTGAGAGAGGATTTGTGAGCGTGTTCCTATTGTTGAAGGGCACAGCTCCCCGGAGGATATTTCGGTCTCAAATGTTAGATTTGTTTGCGTAGGCATGCCTGTTTCTTCCCCAGATCAACGAGTCCTTGAGAAATGTTCATCCAAACTTTCTCTTTTGGTCTTCCTAGCGAAACTCTCCTTCTACTGTTTCTTCTCCTCCATACTATTATTGACATTTCGAAAAATATTCGTTTGGTCTTCCAGCGGTCTAAGGTTCCCCGCCTCATAAACTTTTATTCATACCCAATTTTCTAAACTATCAATCGGAAAGTTATGACAACCGCAGTAACTCGTAAGTTGGATGTTTACCCAGGAATTAGCGAAGTACCGCCTTGTTGTGTAGATCGCTGACTTCCTCTAAAAATTAGCCCCATGAAAGCTTCCATGGTTGCTGGACCTGTCAGATTCGCAAAAAGAAGTGCGATGAGCGCCGACCGTCCTGCTTCACACGTGTTTGTCTCGACTTAGAATGCCACGGGTACGGAGCCAAACCTCTATAGATAGATCAAGCATATTGCCAAAGGAACAATCTCTGGAGTTCGAAAGGATTGTTAGCCAGACCAAAGCAAGGAGACTGCGGCAGAAGTCACTACAAACAACGGATTCCTCACAGAACTTGAGTGGACTACAGATCGAAAAAGCCTCCGTCGAGACCACTCCACCCTCAGTCGTATGTGACGAAATTGCTACGTCTCAATCTAGCCATGTTATTCAACGCAATATTCAATTTCAGGTTAACGAAATGGACTTCAGTACATTCGATAACTGGTTATGGGATAGTGTTTTTGACGACACGGTTTCCTCTGTTCCGCTCTCTAGTCTAGCAGCCATCAATCTACATCTAAATTCTCACCTAACTTTTCCGATATCAACAAGTCATTAGGATCGGCCTCGACCTTTTCTTGACGAAAATCCCCAAACATCTTCCTCTCCTCTTCTAGATCTGCATTCCTTTTATCTTGATCAGCCTTCACGATCTTCTTGACCATCTTATCTAAAATCTCAGCTACGAGAACCAACTGCGGTCCACCCAAAGCTGGCTCCTTGCCAACCTCCTTCATCTCCTTGATCTCCTTGCTAAACACATCCTCTCTCAACTCCTGACACGTAGACGCCTCCTTCAAGATATCCAATCCCATGAGTATATACCCCGGCTCATTGCTATCCTCAGTCGAGTCATCGAAGAAATAATGCTCAATCTCTAACTTTTCCTTGAGTTCCTTGCGTATCTTCTTGAGGATCTTCCTGCTGGTGCGGACGAGCGAGATGTAATCGATCTGCATGTGCTTGACGACGCCCGGGAAGTAGGACTGGATATGCGTGAGGAATTGGAGAGGCGTGAGCTGAGGCTGATACTGTTGTTTCGCCAGCGCTTTTGATTTCGACTTGTTGACTGGAGATTCTGAATTTTCTTCTTGGACCAACATCTCGAGCTGATAGAGACATTGTTCCAAAGTCTGTTTCTTGGCAAAGTATTGTCGGAAGATGGCCGACATCTTGGTGGTGACCATCTGCGGCCCGTTCTCCATGCCCGTTCTCATCGCGTTCTTCCAGTTCAGTGTCTTCGTGTGTGTCCGTGCATCACGTGCGATCTTTTGGGTTGAGAATCCGAGCTGGAGTTTAAAGCGATTGAAGCACTCCTTTTCGGACTTAGGAAGAGCGCCTGCAAATAAGCTGCCCATCTGTAGGTCGATCACCAGATCCAATTCTGGCCATGATGTCGTCAACAGCCCAGTTTGGCGAGCGGCATTGTACAGGTGAGCAAGGACATAGACGGACTGGTGGTGGGTTTCCAGGTATGTGCCGGCCTCTTCGACGTCCAACGCGAGCTGAAACGCTTTGAAGCCGCAGTAGATAGGGTTCCGGGCATAAAGAAACTGCTCTTCTCGATTCGGTAGAATGGGCTGCAGTTGGAGAGTCTTGAAGCGCTCCTTCATCTCATCGGGAGCTTCTACTGCATTGTGTTTTTCCGTAAAATGTTCGAATGCTTCTGGATGCTTGACTTTTGTTTCGTCAATCGAGCTGAGATATGTACCATAGCTCTTTATCTTCGCCAAGGCGTCTTCTTTCGATCGCTGGTATAATGGAACCAGCAGCCACCTACAGTCATCGTAAATCTTCATGACTACCTTATCACCAAGGCCAGTCCGCCATCGTTCGCCATGAACAGTAAGCTGTTCACCGATGATCTCCGCATGCAGATTGTCTTTGGCAAATGTGGCATCCTTCTCGAGTTGATAGTAACCACGTTTTGCCTGTGGGCCAAGAACGTTCTGAATATCGATGAGGATCCGGCAAGCAAATACTAGCCACGTACTCAGCTGGCCACCATTCTGCAGTTGTTGCAAGCCTCGACTCAGTTCATCCCGCACTGGACCATCACCTGCATATCGCAGCAGTTCAGCAACTTCAGCAGTGGTCAGATCAGCTTTAAGCTCATTCTGTGCCTTCATGACGAGCTCATTAAAAGTGAAGTCCATCAAGTACTGACACAAGAATGTGTCTTCCTCCTCCATCTTCTTGATCTCAGGGAGCTCTAAAAGATCTTGGTCGAAAACATACTGTAGTCGAGCGGGAGGAACAGGCTGCGGATACTATAAAATGTCAGTCACAACTGCGAGACCTCAAGGAGGCATGGGTGGTACCTGAATCTTCATTGACGTGAACTTTTCAAACTTCATGAGTGATCGAGCGGTAGACAAGTAAATGAAATTGTCGAAGGGGGTGATCCGCAAAGTTCCCGAGCTTTCAAGCAGTGAATTCATGCTTTTGTTCTTGCCGAAAGCCTCGGCGAAGAATATCATTGTGCAGAGATCTATGTATGAAAGCTTCTGGTGCCCAAAAGCAAATGCTGTAACCTGTTCTTCTTCTCGACGAATGATGTCAAAAGCTGAGTTTGTGATGATGGTTGCACTCAAGAGATCTATTTCACCATGCTTATACTTCTTCCACGTGTCATTCAGGAACTCCTGAATGCGGTGCAAATCCTCAAAGAAGCAGTACACGTCGAACATCTTCTCCCATGCATTATCTTGCTCAAGCTCGTAGACGTCGACGGCCTTCGGGGTGGGAGCCTTCTGGGATGGCTTCACGGGTGTGCCGCTAACTGGCAGTAGCTGTAGAGCTGTAGACGGTTCCACAAAATCTTCTGTACCCTCCACCTCGAGGTTACTGAAACGATTGTTGAGCCCACTGAGATCATGAAGGGCCGTTGTCCCCGGTTTAGGCTTGAGTTGTGTATTTGGAGCGGTGTGCTGTACAGCAGCGTACACACCATCAGCTTTCCCAAACCCTGGCTTCAAAATCTCCATCGCATTTTCCAGGACCTTCGCGAAGTGCATATGGCGCTCAGTGGAATGTCCATTGTCGATTCCAGTCTGGGCAAACCACTCCGCACAACGTTTTCGAGCGTTGATAGCGCGTTTAACAACCTGTAAGATTGCGTCCGGGACTTGTATTTTCGCATTCTTCGACACAACTTCCGCTTGACGAAGTAGGTCTTGTGTTCGGACGGTATGAGTAACGGTCGATGGCACGATAGGTATCGACGTTGCCGGTACAGTCCGCGGTGTTTTCTTCCCTTCCCTCTTCTCCCTTTTCTTATCTGCTTGTGCTCTCAACTTCTCTGGCAAGGTCATAATCTTCTCGCGGTGTGTCGGCTCGGTAGGTTTCGGAGGGGCGGTCGAGGAGGGTTCTTGAGGGACATCCTTCGGGATTTTGTAGCCGCAAGCTGCAGCAGACTTGGCAAGCCATGTTGTGAAGGTATTCGTATCGGTCTTGTAGCGTTTATAACTGCCGGCGACGAGTTCAGGGTGCATAGCAGACATCTGGCGTCGGAGAGCTCTGCGAGTGGCATTGTAAGCTATCTTTCTGCAACAGTTCAATTGATCATCATACTGATGTCGTTTGCGATGAAGAGCTTCGGCGGCTTGCAACGCTCGCCTAAACTTTAGCTTCATGCCCCGACGACGATGTTTATATCTTCATCGTCGGGTTAGCTGTGGGCGAAAATACATGAACAAAATTACCCCTCAACGCGTTAACGCGCATTTCATAGAGAACCGCGCTAGGCCTTTCAGGGGTAGACGCACGCTAACCATTACTTGTAAGCATAAGCGAGCCCCTGAGTGGAGCTCTGAACAGTACTTGCTTCACCATCAATAAACAAGCAAAATTTTGCAAAAATCGAGACAGGAAAAAAAAGGGATTAAGAATAATTAAATTGAGTTGAGAGACAAAAGCAGTTCGCCAACTCTTTCGAGCTGACTACGTCTGCGGCCAACGACGAGCTGACCCTATCACTAACCAGTTACCCAGCGAGCAATATGTCGGCGTTATACGTAGAGAGGGTTTGAACCTCAGCTACCACGCACTCACCCATGGTTAATGCCAAAATCGCTTATTTTACTATTTAAGACCCACTGCATTTGTGCCAGCTACGCTTCACTTTTGGCATGACGCCCTCTCGCATAGTCACGATAACTTCTCCAATTCTGCGAGCGATACACCCTCAAGAACCCGAAGGCTCAGTCAATAGCAGCACTTTCTCTTGATGCATGCCGTTGTCTGCTGGCAAAGATTCTATAATGTTTCTTAACGATATGGAATCTTGCGTTCGTAAACCACATGTTCATAGCAATTGTGCAAGTAGCTCTATTTCTGTCGTGAGTCTGCATCAACGAATCAAGAACTTTTGGAAGTTTGTAGCAAATCCCTCCGCAAACCCCTTCTGAAACTCCGGATCTGTGGTTATATGCGGTATATGAGCCATGCCCACCAACCTGTAGTATTCCTCGCCAATCTTTCTCAAGATGATGGGAGCAGGTGAAGTTGCGAGGAGGGTAACGACGTCTCCAACTTGAACGGCAGGCGATTTGCTTCCAGGGGAACTGTCTCCTGCAGGCCCGACTCCACAATACCCTAGTAGAGTACCGAAGAGATTGCGTCCTTGGAATATATCGGATTTGTAGAGTATTCCTTCACAAACCGGTTCGAAGAAACTGGCACCATCGTTGGAAACCTCTTTAATAAGGTCTACGATCTCGACGTCGTTGAAGCGATGTTTACCGGTACGGCCAACATTGGCGATGGCAGTAACCTCATCTATCGTGTAGGCTCCGCTCCTAACCTTCAGTCTCGCTACCCAAGTCACAAAGTCGCTGAATTCATCTCCGGTGGGGGTTTTGTCAAGAAGTGTAATGAGCTGCCACAAGAGCTCGATGGATGAAGCATGATCTTCATCATCTTCCACCGATGCTTTGATCCAGTCATCGTAACATCTAAGAACAAGTCCTCCCAGTTTCTCAGGCGAGAGGTTGTCAGTTACGTCGGTGACGAGATCCAAAACAAAACCAGAGGCTTGCATCGTAGATCCAGCTACCGCGACCCGATTAGGTCCCCTGATTTTGTAATCTGGCATGTTGCCGAGAACTATTCGAAATGGTTCATTATCCATCCAGAGAACCCAGGACGGTGTGTCCACTTCCTCTAGGCTTTTAGTGACGAGTTTATGGAAGAATAGGTACCTGAAGCTTGGAAGTTCCCTGATCAGCATCTCTGTCGCTGTCTGAAATATCCGTCCTGGGGAGGTAGAATGGTTCAGCTCCTGCAATTCCAAACTCTTTCCTTCGCAGTTGATTTCATGATCTCGAGTCGGTGATCCCCATTCGTAGGACAAAGCTTCGCATCGAGGCAAATCTGCTAATGGATGATGGGAGAGCTTGATTTGGATCAGATCCACGCCTTTTCCAGGGAGAAGTTCAAGCATCCTAATCTGATCAGGTGACTTGATGGGTTGATATTGATACTTATCCATTGTTTCGAAGGAGTGCGTTAGAGGATTTATCTGTATCAAAGTCGCCGCTTTCTCTCTTTCAGATTGTATCGGGTTCCGCAGCCGTGTTCGGAGCTGTTCATATCTGCTCGACCAGGAGACACCCGGACCATCAAAGTGCTGTTCCTGCTCGTTGCTGTAAAGCGAAACGGGGGGGTGAGGCTTACTTTGCTAACTAGGTACGTGAATTTGTCTGTATTCTCGAGTGGAGCGGAGCGGAGTCGCATCCTGGTCGAAGTTGATTTGAAATCTAGTGTTGAGAAGTAGTCTGCGACCGACGAGGTCGTGTGATTGGCCTACGATTATAGCGTCACTGGCTCTCAAAGTCTTACAGCTATAGGGGTCGAATGACGTATGATAGTTGTAGACTGTGTCTGATTGATCAATAAGACGATTGGTGGTTGAGACAGCACACATCGGCCTATTCGGCCTCAAGCGTGGACATGCAAAAGTTTAGTTGAATAAGGCATTTAAAAATACCCGAGAAAGAAAGAAAGAGATATTTTCCAATGCTGGTACAAATTCAGATCCGACTTTTTGAGTGATGAATCTGTTGCATTTCCACCGCACTTGATGTGCAGCTCCGACAGTCACGTGGTCATCTATATAGCCCTATGTTTATTCGCTCAATTGCTTTCTAAATAATGATGATTGTCTCCCCAAGGTATTCGACATAGCTCTCTCCTCGCTCCTTGCGTCTCGCATCTTTGGCTGTCAAAAACCACTTGCGTTCCTGTCGCCGGCTTCCTGGGACAGGTATTGGATTGACATTCCTGATCACACCTGGAGAGGCTATTTTTCTTGCTCGATCTGCTGTCATTTTGACAAGAACATAAGTCCAATCGACTGATTCCCATGGAATGATGTCGTTGACCTTGTCCCTATCGAATGTCTTTATGAAAGCAGTCCAGGACTTCTCTGTTGCCAGGCGCACACTCTGGATCAGGAAATCCAAATCTTTCCCCTCTGCCTCTGCTGATGAAGAGCTTGAGGGTACGACTGAGCCCTCGATGTTCGTGTCTCCTAAGGCGCTCTCCTCGAGCTTTGCCTCGCTAAATCGCCATTGTGGTAGTAGCTTGGCAGTGCGAGAAGCGTCGAGGATACCAATCAATATCCCTATTCTCTTGTAATGATTCATGTTTCCATCGACGCAAATCAAAACCAAGACTACAATCTTATTTCTGTTCAAGCTCACAGTCAAACAATGAAGCTCTTGGCCCTTCTTGAGCTGATCTGGTCCCGGGAAAGCAAAGTCGTAATCAGGTTCGAAGTCACTCTTAAATACTTCCACCCAGCCTTTCCCGTAAAGGCGAGCCTTAAAGGTCTTGTCGTAATCATCGTAGTCGAGTATCCCATCTATGAGATGCCCTCTCATTACAAGATGCCCGTGAGTAACCTCACCCTTAGGATTTGCATGATCCAAGGGTGGGCAATCGACCTTATCGACAACAGACAGACAATGCGTAGGATTGCTTGATGAAAAGGTGATCTCCTGATTGACCGACGCCCATGACCAAGTTGGCGCATGATGCATCTTGGGTCTCGGGACCAGTGGTTTGCCGTTGTACGGCCATATGTACCATTCAAGACTCTGAATTAAATCATCCTCCCATAGCCCTGCCAAATATCGATCTTTTCTGAACTGCTGCAGTTCCTCGGCTAAACCAGCGAGTGCAGGAAGGCGATCATTATCAAAGGTGATTTCCAATTTTGTGTAGGCTTGGACAGTCGCATGCCAGCTTTTTCTCATAGATTCGAGCCAGGAGACTGGGTCTGATGCTTCCTTTTGTTCGGCGCTCTTGCCTATTGGCCCAGAGGGCGGCGTCTGGACATGCTGCCTCCCTAAAATATTGGCATGGGATTTTTTGGGAGTGGTGAAATCTCTGAGCGAGCCACACTGGCAAACCCATTCCTCGTTGCATTCCCACACAAGCTCCTCTGAGCAAAAGTGGACTATTCTTGGTGCTAGGAGTCTTTCTTGGAATGCCCATGCTCTAGTCACCAAAGGAAAGTCCTCATTAATATTGATGTCAGTTGAGGTATCGAAGTCCGTCCAATGCAGCATTTTCTTCTGGACATAAACTTCCAAGTCATTTCCGGAAGAGTCCAAGCCTTTCAGCATATGTATCTCGCTCCTTGGCGGAAATTCGTGAAATAACCCTCCATCACAATCAGGTGATGAGGTCGCTGCAAGAGTGATGAAAGAATTCTTGTAGA
>Ga0302140_10010202_pt1 | contig 11635 bp, 8 predicted proteins | sample I_Bog_E1_1_FD_202095 | JGI IMG/M metagenome (GOLD analysis project Ga0302140, IMG submission 202095) | Peat permafrost microbial communities from Stordalen Mire near Abisko, Sweden - I_Bog_E1_1 | ecosystem: Environmental > Terrestrial > Soil > Wetlands > Peat | place: Sweden: Abisko, Stordalen...
AAAAATGCAAACGGCAATACGCCTGACAACCCTGTGCTCAAATTAAAATCTTTGGTGAATTCAGGGTTTAGCGGCCCGATGATATTTGTTATAAACGAAATAACAAAAAACGTGAGCATGATCAATTCCACAATGTAATAGCTGCGTTTCATCTGTTGGTTTTAATGGCTGGTTAGTGATTGCCCTACATATTTAGAATAAATATGCTGCAATAACAAGTTTTCAAATTTTTTTAGAAAGTATGTCTCAAAAATTTGCAAAAAAACGAGGAAAAAATCGTCCAAAAATTGAGTCCTGTTTTAAGAAATTTTTAAAAAATTGTGATTTTAAGAATTTTTGGGTGACCTGAAAAACTCATTTTTGCGACCATTTGTGAATAAGTCGCTTGTTAATAAGTGCGAAAATTAGGGCATTTGTTTGGCGGTCGCACATGCATTCGGCATAAACATGGGGGAGAAAATTGTGCAAAACCTGTTAATAAAAACTAAAAAAAAAGCTTGACAAGGGTACCCCGGCGCACTATCTTAGAATCATCAAGAACGACGTACTTTGACAATCTCGCAGAGAAACTGAAAGTGAAAACGAGCGGACCTTCGGGCGAGCAACGAGCACGGAAAGCGAAAAACCAGAAGTGAAACGAGCAGACCTCCGGGTCGGCAAACGGACGCGGAAAGTTAAAAACCCAAAGTGAAACGAGCGAACCTCCGGGCGAGCAAACGAGCACCAAAAGTTAACTGAGCCAACGGACAAGATGCAACGAAAGTTGCGGAAAAAAAGGGAAGCAAATGAGATACCGGAATGGCTGCGATTTTTTACGGAGAAAAGCAGATACCAGCCGCTGAACTGAAAGGAATCAGTGCAACGAAAGGCGCATCAGAATAGCAGATCGGTCAATTTACACAAAACTTGGTGCCTGATGCACGGCTACGGTCGGGCAAAGGGTCAGGAAACGGAAGTCGAATCGCAAGAAGAGGCTTCCGTTTTCGCTTTTTAAGGGATTTTTTATAAATCTTCGGGTACATCTTTCCGAACGCCCTTAAAAAAGCTAATTTAGCATCAAATGAGCAAGGAAGGCAAAAGCAAGCTGAACGAGAAACCTAAAATATTTGTCTTAGATACTTCGGTGATCTTATACGATCATAATGCCTTCGAAAATTTCCAGGAACATGATGTAGCCATTCCCATCCAGGTGCTGGAGGAGCTGGACAATATGAAAAGCGGGAACGATACGCGCAACTTTGAAGCGCGCAGTTTTATCCGGCTGATGGATGATATTTCGCGCAGCAACCTCATTAACCGCTGGCGACCGCTGAATGGAGCTACCAAAGGTAATTTTAAGGTGATCATGGATACCAAAAGCATTGCTGCCAATGCTGAAGAAGTTTTTGGGTCGGATAAAGTGGACCACCGCATATTAAATGCCGCTTTGGCCCTGCAGGAGGAAAACCCGGACAAAAAGGTTGTTTTGGTTTCGAAAGACATTTGTTTGCGGCTGAAAGCGAAATCGCTGAGCCTGCATGCGGAGGATTATGAGACCGGCAAGGTAAAAAACATTGACAAACTGTACACCGGCGAAACGACTTTAAACAAAGTGCCGGAGAAGCTGATCAGCCGGCTTAACCGTGATGAAGCGGTATCGGCGGATAGTTTTGAAATGCAGCCGCATACCAGTAATCATTTTTATATTCTGAAAGGGAAAAAAGAATCGGTATCGGTGTTTTATAATTCGCAAAAGGATCATTTGGAGAAAGTTACCGAGCAGCCCATATTTAATATCTTCCCCAAAAACATGGAGCAGGCATTTGCCATTCACGCGCTGCTTCACCCGGATATTAAGCTTGTTTCGATACAAGGCAATGCCGGTACAGGTAAAACGCTGCTTGCGCTGGCCGGTGCGCTGGAGCAGCGTAAAAATTTCAGGCAGATATTTGTTACCCGGCCCATTGTGCCGCTGAGCAATAAAGATATTGGTTTTTTGCCCGGGGATGTAAAATCAAAGATTGACCCGTATATGGCGCCGATTTGGGATAACCTTAAATTTATTAAGGACCAGTTTGCCGATGATGAGAAAATGCAGGCCAAAATTGATGAGCTGGTCACTAATGATAAAATAACCATTACGCCGCTGGCTTTTATCCGGGGGCGTACGCTAAGCAAAATATTTTTTATTGTGGACGAGGCCCAGAACTTGACCCCCCACGAAGTAAAAACCATCATCTCCCGCGCCGGCGAAAACAGCAAGTTTGTGTTTACCGGGGATATTTACCAGATAGATACGCCTTATTTGGATGCGGAAAGTAACGGGTTAAGCTATTTGATAGATAAAGCTAAAGGGCACCCGCTGTATGCCCATATTACGCTGCAGAAGGGAGAGCGGAGTGAATTGGCGAATTTGGCGACGGAGTTGTTATAACCTTATTATGAAATATTTTCTACTTATTATTTTTCTTGCCCCGATGGCATCTTTGGCTCAAATACAGAGCGCTAATTCTCATTTGATTGCGTGGGGTATTCACGGAAAGGTAAAACAACTAACAGAGTATTACTACGAAAAAGATCAGGCCTATAAGGACAGGCACCCAACAGCTAAGGTTGTAAACAATTTTGATATTGCCGGCCGGGAATTGGAGGAGGTAAGAACTGACGATAAAAAAATCTATAAAACTGTTTACCATTATGCTAAGCAACGGGTTTATGACACAACCTATTTAAACGGTTCAGTGTCACAGACGGAATTGGAAATCTTAGATTCAACCGGGCGCCTAAGTGAGTGGGATTTTGAAATCAATAGTCCTGAAATGCCTCCCGGGTTTCGCAGTTTCAATTCCAAAACTACTTTCAAATATGATCAAATGGGCCGGCAAATCGAAATTGATGATTACGATGAGGGCAAGGTTATCTCAAAACAAACGTTTCTATACAATAATAAAAATCAAGCGTCAGAAGAAGACTATATAAGCTATCGTTCAAGCGGAACAAAAACCAGAAAAATCGTTAATTCATACAACTCATCCGGTTTAAAGATAAAACAGATTGAATACGAATCAGGAAGGCTAAACGCTGAAGGCGCAATTTCATACGATAATTTTGACAAAAATGGAAATTGGCTATTGTCAACTGCATACGACCAATATCATTCGGACCCAATTTATAAAGACACTATGTCCAAATCAATAACAGTTCGCGAGATTAGTTATTTTAAGTAACAAGGCTGTTTTATCACTCGCCACCCAAAATATTCCCCGTCACCCTTGCAATATCCACACTGATCTTATTAATAAAGCCCAACTGCTCCTTTAATAAAACCTCATCCTGCTGATTGGCTTTGGCCGAAGTAGCGCCAACAACCTGCTTTATATTTCCGGTTTGAACCACGGTCCCGCCCAGTTTTTCACTGCTGTCATTCAGCACCGCCAGGCTTCTTTTTACCAGTTTAAGATTTTCGGATTCATCAGCCATGGGCGCCTTTAAAAGTAGAGAAGAAGCAATTGTGGCGATATACGAGGACAAAATATGGTTGAGCACCACAAATTTGTGGATATCCTTAACCTTTTTTTGTTTGCTTTTTGGCTCGGAGGTCATCCGCTCAAAGGCGGCGGAAAGGTTGGCGGATTTTACATAAACTTCTTTTCGCGCCAGCTTATAGTCAATGGTGCCCACCGGGATGCCGGCAATGGTTTCGGCAACTTTGGCCAGGTAGATGAGATTGGCCTGTATCACGTCTTTTAAACTATCCTGTATCTGGTCGTACTCCCAGCTGGGGAACAGCAAATAACTGGCCACCAGCGCAATCGACGAACCGATCAGGGTATCAACTATCCGTTCTTTAACCACCAGGCCCACACCCAGGAATTTAAACAGGATGAGCACATAGGGCGTCATAAATAACACCGCGATCACGTAGTTTAACCTTAAAAAGCTGTACGTGCCAATCATCAGCGCGATCAGCAATATAAACTGAGTGTCTTTTGAGGGAATAAACTTCAGGATACCGATACCGATAATGCCGCCGATGAGCGTTCCGATCAATCGCTGGTAATTACGCTGTTTGGACAGGCTGAAGCCGGGTTTTAAGATGACGACGATGGTGAGCAATATCCAGTAGCTATGATGGCCTATGGCCACTGTTTTACCTAAAATAAACCCGACCAAGCATACCAGCGAAACCCTTAAGGCATGCTTGAACCCGGATGAGGAAAATGAAAAATTATCAAAAAAGATGTGCGGGGCGTAATCCTGGTGCGTTACAAAGCGCGAGAACTCGTCGGTATACACGCCGTCGACTAAAGTGCCGGCATATTTTGAATTATAGTACCTGTAAAGGCTTTTGATCCGGTCGTTCAGGTCGCGCAGGTTTACAAGAATTTTTTTCAGGGCAATATTGCTTATGCCGCTTTCATTTTTACCGATGTCGTCAACCCGTGTTTTTATCTGCTCCAGCTCGGTGATAAAATCGCCTTTGAATTTCCTGCGCGTGTTGGTTAATACAATATACGCAATATTGTCCACCTCGTCGGCCATATGCTGCAGCAGCATACCGATTTCGCTTAACACGCCTGTATCGCCAAATTTTTTGCGGATCTCGCCATAATCATAATGCGTGGCCATGATCTGCTCAAACATATCCACCAGGTCAACGAATGTGAGCATCAATATGCGGCTGGCACTGGTTGATTCCTTTACCATTACGCGGCTTTTAAACAGCATTTCGCGCACAACATCCTGGTGCTGGCTCACTTTTATCTGCTGCGACACCAGCTTGCGGTAGTTTTCGTCGATATCGGTTTCCGGCAGGTAAAAGGCGGCTTTTATCCGTAAAAAATCAGCAATATCGGTAATGTTTTCGCCGAGCGCCTGCTGTGCCGCCCGATAAGGCCTGATGCCAAAAAATAACAAACTGAACAGCAGGTACCAAACCCCTCCTGCAAGGATGATGGCGCTGTAACCGAGCACTTCGTTGGGTTTGGCGGCTTTATCGATCATAAAGATCATGATCATGAGCGACGATGTGCCTACCGAGGATGCCCGCGTACCATAAACTGTAAAAAGCGAAAACAGGAAGGAAAACAAGGTAATCTCAATCCCCAATGTATAAACATTCAGCCTTGCGAAGCCGGTTAAAGCCGCTACCACGAACAGGAACCCATTCCCGACAGCCATCGCATTCCTTTTGTGCGATAGCGGGCCGGGGCTGTCGATGGTGCAAATGCACAATGCCCCAAGCGATAAAGTAAGGCCGATATCAAAATGATGTAAAAAACTACCAAAAAGGGATGGCAAAAGTATACCCGCTGCCATGCGCAGCCCATCCGAAAAATACTGGCTGTAAAAAAAGGTTTTTATTTCGCGGGTATTGATTTTCATCAGGTTGACGTTTTTCTGAATTGCAAAACGGTGGCTTGGCTGTTTTTTATTTGGTTAATAAATCGCCAGTTTCCGGCTCCGTTTCGTTATTGATTTTTTTTGACCTTAAATCAGCGGGCAAATTTACAAAAATTAAATATTATGACTGTTTTTTAGTAATTATTGCATTATTATTATCAAACCTTTATAAATTACTCATTTTTATTTAATTTTATCGGGCAAATGCTAAAATTCATATACGGGTAACGTTAAGTTTTGAATTTTGCAAAGGCCCCCTTTTTGCAGGTAAACCAATTATACCAAAATAGAAATTAAATACAACATCAGCCGATATGCCCTTAAACTTGAAACTCAGCCAGAGAGAAACAGCTTTCAATAACGAAGTTGTGATGCGTTTTGAGTTATACAACAGCCTGTTTCAAACCCTGCCGTTTTACCAGGTAAAGGATACCGGCATTTTGCTGCCATTTTTTAGCTCGCATTGCGAAAAAGGCGCCAATAAATTGATTTCGCCAACGGCTATTATCGAATCATTTTTCAAAAAATACGTTCCGGATATCGATCACCGCGAACAGATCAACCGCATGTTCCGCTTTATCCAGTATATCGAGCGGCAGGTGGTTTTGTTTGATGCGATCGAAGATTCATCATTTAACAAAATCGGCCGTGCCGACGACAGCGGTACCCTGCAGGTGCTTTTACAGCAGGCGGCGGTAAGCGAAGATGCGAGGAAAGAGATCAGCCAAAAGCTGAATGATTTTTCGTTACGCCTGGTGCTGACTGCGCATCCGACCCAGTTTTACCCGGGTACCATCCTGGGTATTATGACCGACCTGATAGAGGCCCTAAAAACCAACGATATCAATACCATCGATGTATTGCTACAGCAATTAGGTAAAACGCCATTTTTTAATAAAACATCGCCCACGCCGGTTGATGAAGCCATCAGCCTGGCCTGGTTCCTCGAAAATATATTTTACCATGCGGTAGCCGGCATACAATCGCGGCTGGATGAAGAGTTTGATACCAATTCGGCACGCCATACGCAGTTGCTGGAGATGGGTTTCTGGCCCGGCGGCGACCGCGACGGCAACCCGAACGTAACCACCGAAACCACCAAAGCCGTAGCGGCCTTTTTGCGGCAAAGGGTGTTCCGCTGCTATTACCGCGATTTCAGGGTGCTGAAACGCCGTGTTACCTTCAGGGGCGTGGAGCAGGCAATGGCCAAGCTGGATAAGCTGATCTACGGCAATGCCAATTTCAACCTGGATCACCGCAACCTGCAGCCCGAGTTGCTGGAATTGCTTCACTCCATCCGCCATGTGCTGGTTGCCGACCATGACAGCTTGTTTGTATCACTGGTGGATGACATGATCCGCAAAGTGAGCCTGTTTGGCTGCTATTTCGCAACCCTCGATATCCGCCAGGACAGCCGCGTTTTGCGCAAAGTGTTTAACTATTGCACAGCGCAGGAAACGATTAACGGCAGTATTCCTAAAGGTTACGATAAACTATCCGAAGTGGATAAAATTATGTCGCTAACGTTTAATGAAGCCGATGTGACCTGCCCGAACGATGAAGATAAGCTGACCTGCGATACGCTGAACACCATCCGGCTGATGAAGGAAATACAACACGCCAATGGCGAAAAAGCCTGCCAGCGCTTTATCATCAGCAACTGCCAGCAGGCATCAGATATTTTGCAGCTTATCGACCTGTTTTTGTGGAGCGGCTGGAAAAAGGACAGCCTGAGCGTGGATTTTATGCCTTTGTTTGAAACGGTTAACGACCTGAAAAGCGCGGCGCAGGTTATGGAGAGCTTGTACACGCATCCGTTTTATAAGGAACATCTTGCCAGTCGCGGAAACCTGCAAAGCATTATGCTCGGCTTCTCGGACAGTACGAAGGATGGCGGCTACCTGATGGCCAACTGGTCTATTTACAAAGCAAAAGTGGAACTAACCACTATGGCCCGAAAATATGGTATAGACCTGGCATTTTTTGACGGCAGGGGAGGCCCTCCGGCACGCGGGGGCGGCAAGACGCATCGCTTTTATGCTTCGATGGGCGACGAGATCGCGAATAAACATATCCAGCTCACCATACAGGGGCAAACCGTGAGCTCGCAATATGGTTCGGTGGAGACTGCCAGGTTTAATATGGAGCAGCTGATCAATGCAGGTGTTGTTTCATCATTGAACCCCAATCCCAATGATTTGCTCACCCCGCAGCATAAAGAACTGATCTCGGCCATGGCCGAAGAAAGTTACCAGCGCTTCCTTGAATTGCGGCAGCATCCGCTGTTTGTGGAGTACCTGGAAAAATTTAGCCCCTTGAAATTACTGTCGCATATTAATATCAGCAGCCGGCCAACCAAACGTAATTCTGATGCGTCGCTGAAGCTGGAAGACCTGCGCGCCATCAGCTTTGTAACCTCCTGGAGCCAGCTGAAACAAAGCATACCCGGTTTTTATGGTGTAGGAACGGCGTTAAATAAGATGAAGGAAGCGGGGAGTTGGGATGAGGTGAAAAGCCTGTACCATTCGTCCGGATTTTTCAAGACGATGGTAGATAACTGCGTGATGTCCATGACCAAATCTGATTTCCGCGTGACCGCCTACCTGGAAAAGGACAAAAAGTTCGGCCAGTTTTGGAAAATGCTGAAGGATGAATTTGAGCTGACCAAAGCCATGCTGCTGGAACTGACCGGCACAATATTGCTGATGGGCGAGTTCCCGGTGGAGCGCCGTTCGATTGCCATTCGCGAAAAAATTGTGCTGCCGCTGGTCATCATCCAGCACTATGCCCTGCAATGCCTTAATAACAGCGCCGACGAAGAGTTGAACAAAATTTACAATAAGCTGGTGATCCGTACGGTTTACGGGATTGTGAATGCAGGCAGAAATTTGGCTTGAGGAAGTCCGCAATTGCGCCGTTAGGTGCAAAATATCGGTAGCAAAATGACAAAGAGGATTAGCGTGCCGGTAGGTACGCAATATAATTAGGCGACATTTAAGCCTATATATAGCGGGGTTCCGTACCTGACGGCACGGAAATGTTTAGCGGCTTGTTTTTCTACCAATATTTGACCCCGCTGGGGTCTTCTGCTCGATAAATGGTATTGCCAAACCGATTCTTTTGTTAATTTTGGTAGATGAAGAACTTAGGTTACGCTTTCGCTGGAATTGTTTTCTTGTTTATTATTCAATCCTGTCACGGCAATAAGCAAGCTGATAGCGATGCGGCCAAAGCACAGCGGCATAGCCTGGTATTCATCAAAAACAGCTTGGTGAACGGCCTGTGCGAGATCAAAGCATCCGGCCTGGCCATTACCAATTCTAACAACCACCAGGTGATCGACCTGGCGAAAATGATGATTACCGAGCAAACCGGTATTGACAGCGACCTGATGAAACTCAAATCGACCTACCAGATCACGGTTAAAGATACCATTACGCCCTTTGATGCTCGTTGGATCGACAGTCTTTCGAAAAGGTCGGGGCGGGCGTTTGATAAGCCCTACTTGTCGGCAATGGTGGGCATTCATCGCTCGGATTCGGTACTCTTTACCCTCATTGCGGCGAATTCAAAACCCGATGTAAGGAAATTTGCTGCTCAACGATTACCGCTGGTAAAAAAACAGCTGGACTCGGCGCTGGCGGTTTTGTCGTCTTTGAAATGATGTTCGTCTTTTGCAGCCCAAGGCGTATATTTGGCCAAACACAGTCCGGAACAAAGCTTAATGAAGAAAAACCTTTTTATTGCCCTTGAAGGCATCGACGGGAGCGGGAAGAGCACCCAGCTAAAATTACTGAAAGAGAAATTTGAACAAGCCGGGCATAAAGTTTATACCACCTGCGAGCCAACGGACGGCCCGATCGGGAAAATCATCCGGGATATTTTCACGCATAAAATGGAGGCCGACCACCGCACCATAGCCGCCCTTTTTGTGGCGGACAGGTTGGATCATATCCTTAATAATACCAACGGGATATTAAAGCTGCTGGAGGACGGTTATACCGTAATTTCTGACCGGTACTACTTTTCGTCATACGCCTACCAGAGCGCCCATGTCGACCTGGATTGGGTGATACAGGCCAATTCATTGAGCGCAGGCCTGCTGAGGCCCGATCTGAATGTTTATATCGACATTACACCTGAACAAAGTATAGAGCGTATCAAAAAGGGGAGAACCACTACGGAACTGTACGAGACGCTGGAAAACCTGCAAAACGTGCATCACAAATATTTTGAAGTAATGGAACTACTAAAAGATGAAGAGCAGGTATTTATCACCAATGGTAACAGGACTCCCGAACTGATTTCGGCTGATATCTGGAAGGAAATAGAGGAAAGGAGCTAAGCGGCTTATTTGGAACCCGGGCGTTTGTTATTATTGGCAGGAACCCTTACCGGAACTAATTTCTTTTCGCGCGGAGTAAAAATATTTTTTATTGCGTCGATCACCTCATCAAGTATATTCCTGTTCATAGCCACTGATTTTTAAGAGTACTAATAAAATCGTTCCTAATTCATCACAAAAATTAGAAAAAATAATCACAATTCCAAAAAAAATTAACTTTTCTATGCTTAAATGACTCGGTGATTGCTATTTTTTAATTTTTGTTGCACATTAATTAAAAAATTAAAAATCAGGAAATCATTTTGCGCTGAAAATTGTTTTCGGATAATTAATTCAAAAAAAATTAAATATTTCAATGGTGTTTTAGGCGGTTAAAAAGAAAAATCGATCTAAAATAGTGTTAATTGTTGCTGAACGGGTGGTTTTTCCTTGCCAAAAACAGTTCTTCCGCCATATTTCCATGATTCTTTTCGTTCTTTTTCAATCACTTTATCAAAATTGGCGTTTGGCATGAAATTTTCTTCGGCCTGCTGTGCAATTTTCGACAGGCGTTTGATGGCATCATTCTTTTCGGTTAGCCCTAATTTGGCCTTATGGATGGCGGTTTGCAAAATGCCTATGGTTTCGTCGTAAACTTTTGTGGGTACCGGGAAGGGATGGCCGTCTTTCCCGCCATGTGCAAAGGAGAACCTGGCCGGATCTTCAAACCTGGATGGCGCGCCGTGGATCACTTCGCTCACCAAAGCCAGCGATTGCAGTGTGCGCGGCCCAAGTCCACGCAATTGCAGCAGGCCTTCAAAATCCTTCGGCTGTTTTTCATGCGCGAGCCATAACACGGCGCCAAGCCTTTTCAGGTCGACATCTTTTGCCCTTACGTCATGATGAGCGGGCATAACCAGCTTGCTGATCTCGCCGATCATTTTATCAGGCCTTTCAGCGGCGATTTGCATAATGCCGGTCCTCGCCATTTCGGCACGGCTGTCGGCCATGTTTAAAATACTGCCGGCGTTTTGACCATAAATGAAGGCATGCGGATCATCCAGAAAGGTGGTCATGCTTTCCGAATGCCAGTGATAGCGCCGCGCGGTGCGGGTGGCATCGCTCATACCCTGCTGTACCACTGCCCATTTGCCGCTGCTGCTTAAAATAAAGTTGTGGGTATATAGTTGAAAACCGTCCTGCACGGCGGTATTATCCACCTTGGCGCTCAGTTTGCTGCATCTGACCAGGTAATTACCGTCGAGCCCGGTTGCATTGCCAATCGCCAATAATTCATTGGGCGTTTCTTTGGAGTATTTGCCTTTACCACCACATATATAAATGCCCAACTCCCTGCTATGCGGGTTAACTGACTTTTTTAAAGCCCCCATTACGGAAGTGGTGATGCCCGATGAATGCCAGTCCATGCCCATCACCGCGCCCAGGCTCTGGAACCAAAAGGGGTCGCTCAGGCGTTTTAGCACTTCATCCTTTCCGTAATCCAAAACGATATTTTCAACTACGGCAAGGTCCAGCTTTGCCATCCGCTCGGCAAGCCAAACGGGCACATGGCCGTAATGTAGGGGCAGATCAGCGCTTCCGGATCGTCTCATGCTAACAAAGTTAGCAAAATTTGTCTGAACCGTTGATTTATCTGATTTTTTTGATTTTAATGATTTTTGATCCTGTCAGCTACTTTTTTATCTCAACGCCTCAAACCCGTCCTTTACATCGTTCCAAAACTCATCCAGCGCAATAATGCGGGGTTTGAAGAAGGAAATCAGCGCGGGCCAGTCGTTTTTGTTGAAGATGCTGACGCCGGTGCTTTGTTTATAGATGCGGCTGATGATTTTTCCTTCCTCGTCACGGTGGTGCAGTTCCCATTCCCATTCTTCGTCCAGGTAACTGTGCAAAATGTTTTTAAATTCG
>Ga0302140_10010203_pt1 | contig 11634 bp, 10 predicted proteins | sample I_Bog_E1_1_FD_202095 | JGI IMG/M metagenome (GOLD analysis project Ga0302140, IMG submission 202095) | Peat permafrost microbial communities from Stordalen Mire near Abisko, Sweden - I_Bog_E1_1 | ecosystem: Environmental > Terrestrial > Soil > Wetlands > Peat | place: Sweden: Abisko, Stordalen...
CCCCGCGCGGGCGGGGGAGCCTGGCGTTGTGAAAATCGTTCATGTCGCCCTCCAGGGCCATCCCCGCGCGGGCGGGGGAGCCCCGACGTCGCGCTTGGGGTCGCTGGCCGATGGGGGGCCATCCCCGCGCGGGCGGGGGAGCCTGGCGTTGTGAAAATCGTTCATGTCGCCCTCCAGGGCCATCCCCGCGCGGGCGGGGGAGCCATCGCCGACGCCTTCCCGGGCACCGCGGTCGAGGGGCCATCCCCGCGCGGGCGGGGGAGCCACCCCCGAACCCCCGTCATGAGGGCCTGGGAGGGGGCCATCCCCGCGCGGGCGGGGGAGCCTCGGCGTCGAGGGACCCAAGGCCGTGGAATGGGGGGCCATCCCCGCGCGGGCGGGGGAGCCCCGAAGAACGCCAGCTTCAAGCCGGACGGCAAGGGGCCATCCCCGCGCGGGCGGGGGAGCCGGTGGCGCCGTGACGGTCGAAGTCGAAACGGAGGGGCCATCCCCGCGCGGGCGGGGGAGCCCCTTCTGAGGCCCCGCCCCCCGTTCCGTTGGTGGGGCCATCCCCGCGCGGGCGGGGGAGCCCGCCGGGTGCCGCTGCCCGGCACGCCCCACGGGGGGCCATCCCCGCGCGGGCGGGGGAGCCTGTCGGAAGCCCGGCCGAACGTTGAGGCGATCGGGGCCATCCCCGCGCGGGCGGGGGAGCCTGTCGGAAGCCCGGCCGAACGTTGAGGCGATCGGGGCCATCCCCGCGCGGGCGGGGGAGCCCGCGCAAAGCCCGGGTAACTCACGCGATCGGGCGGGCCATCCCCGCGCGGGCGGGGGAGCCATCGCCTGGTCGGGCGCGCCCAACCTGACCGCGGGGCCATCCCCGCGCGGGCGGGGGAGCCCCAGAGTGCCGACGATCCCCAGCGCGTTCGAGGGGGCCATCCCCGCGCGGGCGGGGGAGCCACCCGGGTCTACGGCAGCGGGTCCTGGGTAGCGGGGCCATCCCCGCGCGGGCGGGGGAGCCAGCAGCACCGCCTATGCGTCGCGAAACTACGTGGGGCCATCCCCGCGCGGGCGGGGGAGCCACAGACAGCGCCGCTGGCGTATTCGAGACCGAGGGGCCATCCCCGCGCGGGCGGGGGAGCCGCCGCGTCGCTCGCTGGCGTGTGTGCGGCGAAGGGGCCATCCCCGCGCGGGCGGGGGAGCCGGACAGCGCCCTCTTGCCGGCCGCCTCTGGGGGGGGCCATCCCCGCGCGGGCGGGGGAGCCGCCTGCGGGACTGAACCGCGGAAGCGCGCCAAGGGGCCATCCCCGCGCGGGCGGGGGAGCCGCCCTGCCACATGTTCCGACATCGTTTTTCGGGGGGCCATCCCCGCGCGGGCGGGGGAGCCTCTGAAAGCGCTTCGCGAGCGACGATGAAGTCGGGGCCATCCCCGCGCGGGCGGGGGAGCCACAAACGCGCGATATCGGCGGCGCTGCGTGGGGGGGGCCATCCCCGCGCGGGCGGGGGAGCCTCTGCCCTGAGCTTGTCGCCCTCGGCCCAGAGCGGGCCATCCCCGCGCGGGCGGGGGAGCCGCCAGCGTGCTGGTGCTGGTCCCGAGGAATTGGAAGCCGGGGCCATCCCCGCGCGGGCGGGGGAGCCTCCTCGTTCGAGGTCACGTAGAACGCCGAGACGGGGCCATCCCCGCGCGGGCGGGGGAGCCTGAGGCAGCGCCGCTGCGGACCCGGCAGGCAAGGGGCCATCCCCGCGCGGGCGGGGGAGCCGAGGTAAGCATGACCGACCACCCCGCCCCCGAGGGGCCATCCCCGCGCGGGCGGGGGAGCCAGCTGCACGGGACGTGAATGGGCTGCAGCACACGGGCCATCCCCGCGCGGGCGGGGGAGCCGGTTGATCAGTGGGCCGTCAAGCCCACGCCCGGGGGCCATCCCCGCGCGGGCGGGGGAGCCTGCTCGGACAGATCATCGGCGTGGTCTACGGAGGGGCCATCCCCGCGCGGGCGGGGGAGCCATTTGCAGTTGACGTTTAATTACGCCAACCTGGGGGCCATCCCCGCGCGGGCGGGGGAGCCTCCACCTCATAGCCGGTGACCGCAACCGGCCATAAGCCATCCCCGCGCGGGCGGGGGAGCCTCCGGACTCTCGTCTCCGGGCGCCCCAGCCCCGGGGCCATCCCCGCGCGGGCGGGGGAGCCCCGGCCTTCTGCGGCGCGGACGGGCGGACGGAGGGGCCATCCCCGCGCGGGCGGGGGAGCCAGGGTAAGCAAAACCAACCACCTAATGGGGGGGGGGCCATCCCCGCGCGGGCGGGGGAGCCACTCCACGCTGACATTCACAACTGTGGACCAGGGGGCCATCCCCGCGCGGGCGGGGGAGCCTCTAGCCCATAAAAGCTTGATCTTATTCACTTGTCAAAGAACCCGCTTGGAAAAGCCGCGCGGATTATGCCCGACGAACCAGCAGAACTCCGTCCAGGTCAACCAGCGTCCGCGGGGGCAGGCCAAGAGTGAGAAGCCCGAGGCGGCCTGGCTGGGCGTCGTCCTTCCAAACCATCGTTACCGATCCGCCCGGCATACCGTCCCACCAGCCCGAGAGAACCTCCCACACACGCTGCCGCACGCCGCGCGAGAGGTCGGGAGAGACGAAAATCCCTGGTCCGATCTCCGGCATCATCGAGGCCAGAAAACCGCGATAGCGGTCGGCTACGTCACGGGTTACCACCACTGTCATTGGCATCAGTTGGTCGCCTGGTCGGCGAACAACGCTTTGATTCGGTCGATCATCGCCGGAATGACCTGTTCCCGGCGTAACCGCTCACCGACAATTCGCCGCGTCATCCGTTCGATCGATTCGCTCGGCCTTTTCTGCACCGCCAGCGCCGCCTTGAACGCGCATGGCACAGTCAAGCCGTCGCGGAACAGGTCGGCGATGTCCAGGACGAAGCTCTGGCCGGAGTCCTCGTGGATGAAGCCGAGCTGCGGGATCGCCGCGGTGGCCGCAACCGCAATCGCAGCGGCAGCCTCCACCGCGCTTGCGGCGTGGTTGAGCGCCTGGTTCGGCAGATCAGCCGCCATCGGGTCTTGCCGGTCGTAATGACGGCCGTTCCAACGGATGCCGACCCGCTCGGCCGTCAGCCGATACATTTCCTTTACGCGCGACCCCTCGATGCCGCGCAGCACGGCGATGTCCCGGTGCGGCAGCACCTCGCCAAGGCGCCAAGCATACATCCGACGCGCCACACCCATGCGCGCGCCACTCGCGTCCGCCCAGGCGCGGACTTGCGCACGGGCGAGCGCCGAACTGTCCGGCAGCAGCGGCTGGGCGGTGTAGAGACGAACGCCATCCTCACCAACCGCCGACAAGCCCGTGCCATGCCGCGCGAGCAGGCGTAGCGCGTCGTGGCTGATCGTAGAGCCGGGTCCAAGCAGGATGAACGACAGGGCCTGGTGCGGAATCCGGTAGTCTCCAGCCACGACAAGATCGCTGCCGGCGGCGACGAAGCGAAGGCAACCGTCCTCCACCGACAATTGGCCGCGCTCCAGATAGATTAGCCCGTGGCGATCCGCGTGCGGCAAGCGGGCATGCTCGAGACCCAGGCGCCCTTTCAACATCGGACTACACCGGCTTCAACAGCAGCATGCCAAAGCCGAAGGCACGATGCCGGCCCACGCCGCCAGCCAGCATCTCGCTGAACCGGTCAGGGTCGATCACACTCAGTACCCCGCTGAAGGTGGCCTCGGGGCCGCGGAACGGGTGCAACTTACGCCCGCTGTCACGCCGCAGCGTCGTGCTCAGCCGGAAGGCATCCAACACCAAATGTTCCGTCTGTGCGCCACCATCGGCCAGACGAGCCGTGAGCCAAGCGAAGTATACCTCGCCTCGGCTGGGTCCCTTGCCCGGCTCTGTGTCAGCGATCGCAGCGAGAAAGGCATCGCGCTCCCGAGTGCGATCACGGTTCCCATCGCGGTCGGTCCGCACGATAGGGCGAGCATGCAGCGTAAAGCCTAGCCGGCGTCCAGTCGGGAAGCGCTCGGGCATCTCCTTGTCGGCCATCGTCGGCAGTCCGATTGCCGCCGCCACGTCGGGCTCGGCGAACGCGGCGGCCTGCTCACGCAAGGCGATTGCTGGATGTGCCGAGTAGGCCAGCAATGTGGGGGCGCGTGAGGGATGCCGGATCAGGGCGAAAGGGGCGGGGGCCAGCGTGTCGAACGCGGCACGCAGCACGGCGTGCAGCGCGTAACCGAGGTCGTCCTCCAGGCGCGCATGCAGCAAGTGCCGCGCCTCTGCCCACCGGATCAATCGCGGCAGGTCCGGCGCCAACTGCAGCATATGCAGGGTCACGAAGCCGCCCCCCTCGGCGGGGCGAGGCTGCGGATGAGCACGGTGCGGGTGCCTCCATGCACACCGGAATGCCAGTTCCGCCGGTCGGTCCAGGGCCGCGCCTTATCGCCGCGAAGGCTTGGCTCGCTATCCGGCAGCAGTGCGCGCGTCGTCATGCCATCGGGTGCGGGCAAGCTTTGTAGCGCTACCAGCAGACTATCAGCTTCAACGATCCCTGCACTGATCCGTCCCGATGGCAGACACGGCTTGCGACCGAGGAAGAGCGGTCGCGCCGGCTCGTCGAGCGCGGTCGCCAGATCGTCGAGCGTCGGCTGCTGCTCAGGCGGGTCGAGCCGGAGCGCGACCACCACGCGCTTATCTGCATCGTATTCGCGTTGGCGGATATGAGGGGCGTTATAGGTAGCAGGTCCGCCGGCGCGCCCCTCCGGCGCGCCGCGTGTGGTCCAGCCGAGATCGTCACGGCCGAGTTGCGCCGTCTGGAAATCCATCAGCCTCGATCCTTCGCGATCGATTCGCGCCGCGTAGACGATCCGGTCCTGCAGCCCTGCGAGGGCTTCGCGGTCGATGCGGCACCAACCGAGTGCATTGGCCAGCAGCCCGGTCAGCATCGACGCGGCCGGAAAGTCGGCGATGACGCCGCGGGAATCGACCGCTTCACCCCCGAAAGCGAGCAGCGGCCCCTCCAGCACGAGGCGTAAATACGCGGCCATTGTCAGGCAGCCTCGCCTCTCACCGCCGCGGCGGTCCGGGCGGCGACGTCGTCCAGACTCCGTCGCGCGGTAACGCCGGGCAGATCCACTGCGATCGTGCAGAGCGCCGTCCGCGCCTCGTGTCCGCCATACGCCCCATCGAATTCGCCGAGCTGGGCAGCGATCGCGGCAAGAGCCTTGGGGAAAAGATCGGCCGACTTCAACGGAATCGGGTTGCGAAACGCGCTGGCGAGTGAGCGCGGCTGGCGGCGCCCGGTTTCCACCAGCATCAGCTCGGCATAGGCATAGGGCGCCGTGCCGCCCTTCTTGGCACCGGGCGAGACCGTGGCGATCAGATGCAGCAGATGCTCTACCACGCGCCCTGCCAGGACGCGGTCGCCGCCCAGATTGTCGACCAAGGCTGGCACATCGACCACCACGTAACCGTAGAACAGGCCGGAGGTCAGCTCAGTCTCGAAAATACCTGCTGTCCCGGCTTCGCCTTCGTCGAGCCGACGCAGATCGTCGACCACGGTGAAGTAGTCGCTCTCGCTTTCCTCGGCGTGCACCGTGAAAGCGTGTGCAACATGAATCGCTGCGTCAGTGTTGGCTTCGGGATCAGATGTGACCATGCGGCCGAACAGCGCGGACTCCAGACCGGCGGCGAGACTGCCGGCCACGGCCAGCATGGCGGCCAGGTTTTTCTTGCCTTCCGCCTTGCCGGTGCGCGCCTCGATCGTAGCCTCAGCCTCCTTTACGCTGCCGGCTGCGACCGCTTCGCGCGCCAGCTTTGTCAGGTAGTCGATTTCCGGGCGGCCGAGCAGCAACGCCTGCCGGTTTTTGATCTCCGTGCCCTTGTCCCCGAAGAGCTTCTTTACCAAGGCGGCTTTCACCGCTGCCACCAACTCCGGGGCTGCTCCGTCCAGGGCGGGGACAATTTCGCGCTCTACGACCTCACGCGAACGGACCGCCATGGGGACGCCGACCGCCTTCAGCGACCACTCGTCCTCCGCCATGCGCCAATGTCGTTTCAGGCATTGCGAGGAAACGCGGATGCGCGAGACCCCGCCATAGGGCAGCCGCTTGGCCAAGCCGGCGTCGTCGCGGTTGAGTAGGACAGCGGGATAGGAGGCGAGCGTGTGAATCTGCACGAAGCGAGGTGCGGACATGGGTGGCGTGTCCCTCCGAGGTTGGCGGTTTTCAGGTGGCCTGGGGCGCGCGTGCCTCGGCACGGTAGTAGTCGCGGGCGATCCGTAGTCGGTTGGGCGCCTTGTCACGGCGAAGGGTCAGGTGTGCCAGTTCGAATGGGTCCAGTCGTTCGCCGTGTGCCACGAGAAAGCGGACCATCCGGGGCAACACAACAGACAAGTCCGCCTCAGGCGCTTCAAGCAGACGGGTCAACCGTCCGTCGGAATAGCCGGCAGCGAATAGCGCCGTGCCGAGTGACTGACCGCCGCGATGGCGTTCTGGCGCGGCAAGGGCGAGCAGATGGACGAACAGAAGCCAGCGATCGAACTGCTGACCGTGAGAAAGCTCGTCCGGAACGCGCGCAAGCAGCCGATGCAAAGCGGGCGGCGCTGCAGCGGGCTGCCGCGGGTCCATCCGGCGCAGCTCGGCCAGCGGCCCAGTGCCGAACGAGTCCTGGCCCAGCCGGTTCGTAAAATCGCGTACCAGTTCGTCCTCGGTCGGGATGGCCTCAGCTTGCGTCATCGAGCCGCGCCTTTTCGAGATAGGGCATGAGCCGTTCATTATGGTAAGCGGCCCCATACAGCCGATCGGTAGCCCGCACGCTCGCACGGAAGCGACGGCGGGACGAATGAGACGCGGACGACTCGGCTTCATGCAGCAGGGATCTTGCGCTATCGAGCAAGCGCTTTACCCAGGCAGCGCGTTCCTTCTCCTGCGCTTCGCGGTCATCGAGTTCGATTTCAAGCCACAGATCCTCGAAGAATCGTGCATCAACGATCGAATCGAAACGCCTGAGAAAAGCCTCCGCCTTGCGTTCAGATTCCTTGTCTCGGAAATCGATCTGATCGGGCCCGTTTTGAAACAGGACGAACAGGGCAGCCTTAAGCACGCGATCCTGCATCTCGCCTGCCAGGTGCATGCGTTCGGTTGCGACGGCGGCGGCTGCATCGGTTGCGCGTTCGACGAACATGCGGCGGACACGCCGAGAAATCGGAACGCGTCGCTCATGATAGCCTTCGGTCTTGCCCTGCCCGCGCACAAGGGCGCGGGCGACAAGCTGTAATCCTTCTGGTTCGTCTGTCGATTCGGGCATCTGCAACGGCGACGGCTCCACGCCGCCGCCCCGGAACATAAAGTCCACCATGCGGCGATAGCCGAAGCCGCGTCCGTCGACGGTCAGCGACTTCAGGCGACCGTCCTTTTCGGTCACGGTCGGCGACCAGGGATCGCCCGTGACACCGCCTTCGATCGGGACGATGCGCGCGGCTTTCGACGTGCCGGCATGAGCGACCAAGACACCATCCCGCAGGCCGAGCCGGACACGTCGACAAATTTCGATATACCACGGATCGAGCTCGTCACGGCGCAACGATCTCACGCCATCCCAGGGCACCAGCCAGACCAAAGCGAGCCCGTCATCAGGTGCGTAGCCACCTTTCTCGGTATAGCGGTCTCGCGACGCGAGCAGCCGTGTCACATCACGCCGCACGTGCGCGCCTGGGCGATCGGACGGCGCGATACCAAGCGCGGCCCGGTTGGCAAAGCCGCCATTCATCCGGCTGACGCCGTAGTTGCCGGCGCCAAGGAAACCTTCCATCGATTGCAGTGTCAGTAGGGCGAAGAACCAGTCATCCGGTTCGGCCAACGCCATCAATGCGTGCTTCAAATCATGATTCTTGGCCGTGACCAGCATGTCCAGCCCGTCTGGCGTTGCAATGAGGTTTTTCAACTCCGCCGCAGACCCCGATGGAATCGGCGGCTGCAAAAGAGCGGGCCGTTCGGGCGGCGATACCAAGCACCATGGCGCATCATCAGCGTGGTCCGGCGTCAGGCTACGCAGAAGATCACGCCAGTCAGCCTCCAATTCCGGTGGCTCGGGACGCCCTGCGCGGTGCAGTGCATTGGCGGCGAGCAGCACGAAAAACGAGTGCAAGGCATGGCGCTGGTGGGCGCGAAGCGCCGAAAAGGAAACGATCTGATCATGCCATAGGGCCGCCAGCACGCCGGGCAGTGTGAGAGAGACCTTGCCGTTAGCAGTCAAATCGGCCCGAATCAGCGGGACGAGGAGGCTATTCATGGAACCCCTCGGGAATGCCCCGCGCGGGCGGGGGAACTTTTGCTTTCAAGCGCGGACTCGGACCACATACGGGCCATCTCCAGACTACCGGAGAATATCATGGATCAGCAATGGAGCGATACCAGAATGATCCCAGACCGGGGACACCCACCGAGGCAGCGCCAGACGTAATTCCCCATCCCGCCTGAGCGAGGCTCGTGAACCCCGAAGTGCTCCCTGGCTCCAGCCAGCGACGAGCGGTCGCCATCGTCCATTGAGCTGGTAGCCGGCGCCTCTCGGATCGCGTGGGGAAGTGAGCGAGGCGGAAGGGCGAAAGCATTGGGATTCCCGGAGGGCGCGTTCTCGGACTCGGACTACATAGTTATAGAAGCGCTCCCGGGTCAAGGAGATTCGGCGTCGGCGCTTTATGATCTGGTCAACCCGAGCCTGCTGTAGAGCAGCGTCGCCTGCCCAAGCCGAAAGCTGAACGAGCCGTCCTCGAACGCCAGCACCTCGGCGACCTCATCGCCGGTAGCGCCCTTCACAAAGAAATGTGGGACCCGGATGGCGTGCACTGGCTCGCCAAATGGGCCTGGCAACGCAGGCAGTGCCACCAAAAGGTCTTTGGCGCCAAGTCGGGTCGCCCAGTTCTCGTTGATCTGGAACTCGCAAAACGGCCGGTCGCGTCGTAGCAGCCCCTGGGCGGCTTGCTGAGACTCCGCGATCCCGCTGGCGTATTGATCGTTGAGCACTCGGCGCCACCGGGCATCCAGTGCGAGCAGTTCGGCCTCGATCGTAGCCAACCGCTCGGGGTGGGTGGCTTGCTCCACCAGCCAGCGATTCGCGTATGGAATCGACCACACCGGCTGCTCCTCGACCAGGCGCCACGTCGCCTCGATGATGCGTGGATCCGTGTAGACTTGGCCAAAGCCATGGCGGCCACGCTCGCTTCGCATCAACGGCAGCAGATCCCGTGAGGAAGGCGTCAATACGATCGCGGTCGGTTCGGTGAACCCTGCCGGACGTGCGCGTTCATAGTGACGATGCAAGCGACCGATGCGCTGGAGCAGCACATCGATGGGACAGAGATCGGTTATGAGAAGGTCCGCATCTAAATCAAGCGACTGCTCTAGCGTTTGGGTCCCGATCACTACGACCGGAATGGCGGCGCTGCCCTTGCCGAGGCTCGCCTCCACAGCGGTGTCGAGAAGCTGTCGATCGCTTGGCGAGAAGCGGCCGTGGTGCAGGGTGGCTACGCCTCTGACCCGGAACAGGGCCGGATGCGATGCTCCCCCCAATGCCTCCAGTGCGATGGCTGTTTCGATTGCGGCGCGGACAGTGTTCCGGATTATCAGAACCTTCGCGCCGCATTCGGCGGCCTCCAGCGCGAGACGGGCGACTGCGGCGGTATCATCGATTTTTGCCACCGCTTTCAGGTGAACCTGTTTCACTTGCCCAGACGGTTCGATGCAATGCACGCGCACCTGGCCGTCGTCAGCCCAACTCAGCGCGGGATAGGGAGCCTCCTGTGCCAGGGCCAGCGATGCCAAGGGCGTACCGAGCAACCGCGCCTGCATCGCAGCCCCCAGCGTCGCGGACAACAGAAGCGCATGCCCCCCAGCTTGGATGTGGCCACTCAAAAGATTGCCGAGCAGCGTTTCCATGTAGCGGTCGGACGCATGTACTTCATCAACCACGAGCAAGTGCCGAAGCAAAGCCGTGCCACGTAGATGCGCGTGCCGCACGGCTATGGCGGACAGCAATGCCTGGTCCACTGTGCCAACAGCGATCTGAGCCGCCAAAAAGCGTTTCGGATGTTCAGCGGCCCAGCGCCCCTGGCGCCGCGTTTCATCAGGCTGGTCGTTCCATTCGAAACCGAACTCCGGCAGTGGGTGACCCTTGGCATCATCGGCGCCAACTTGGCCAGGCACGGCGAGCACGACGGAGGGACGGTCTGCCTCCGGAAAGAGGGCGTCGCGGAAACGCTTGACCCGCGTGAACATTTGCGTGGCAGCCACGCGCGTGGGTAATGCGAAGTAGAGACCATCGACCTCACCAGCCTCAAACAGATGTCGGAAGCGCCACAATGCTGCTTCGGTCTTGCCCGAACCGGTTTCCGCTTCAAGAACCACGCATCGCGATGTGGGCAGAATTGCGTCTCGCTGAACCGGGCGCGGGTTCGCGACGCCGAACAGATCCGAAAAGCCGGTAGGTTCCGCCGCCACTTCTGACCGGCGAGTCTCAACCGCCAAACCAACACTCTGAAGTGCGGCCTGAGCCCTGGCGCGAGCAAACGTCATCCGATCAGCGGCCGTTCCGTGTGCAAAGGGAAAGAACTGCGTATCGGAACCGAGCCAGTCGGCCAGCATCAGCAAGCCGGCGAAGGCATGATGAAAGGCCGGATTATCCGGCAGCGTCGGTCCCGTCGCAAAAGCCAGGGGGAACCACTGATCGAGTGCCGTTCGCATCTGCACCAGATCGGCAATCGGATCGCTTCCTGCACCGTCCGGCTTCCAATGCGCGTCGGCGTCTGTTGGATCGCTCCTCCAAGGCCGGCCGTGGTGGGCGAAAAGCGTCTGCCAGAACTCGAACGTCGCATCGTCATCAGCGAACCACGCCGCCATCCGTTCAAGGCCGAGCACGGAAAAGAGTCGCTCAGCATAAACCTCGCCGCGTCCTGGCATGTAGATCCAGGCAAGTTGGTCGATATGTCCAACCAGCGGAGCGCTGGGATCAATGCGCCGGCGGAAGCCTCGGTTCGCCTTTCCAATGTCGTGCAGGAAGGCGAGTGCGGCCAACCGGTCACATGTGACCGCATCAAGACTGATCCGACCGGCTGTGTTCGCCAGCCGATGATTGATAGTCGGCTGGCCGAGCAACGCGACAACCACAGCCGCTACATCGGCCGAATGATCGACCAAACTGTGCCAGCCCGTTATGGCTTGCGTGCCGTCCCGATCAAGCTTAGCCCATAGATCGGCGGCCGTGACATCGTTACAGTCGGATTCTTTCGACTTCATCCTGCGTCACTCGTTCCCCGGTCCGGTCATAGAGCTTCGTTGTGCGGGGGCTCTCATGCGCGGCCATGGTCTGAGCATGCTCTAACGTCCCGCCATTGGAAAGATACGCCGTGATCCCGGTCGCGCGGAAGCTGTGGTTGCCGATCGGTGCCATGATGCCGGCTGCAAGAGCGCGTTTGCGCACCATGCGCCAAGCGTCGCTTTGAGTCATCGGCTTCTCGCCAAGCGTGATCCCCTGATGCCCGGGGGGCGCTGGCCTCGCTCCAGACGCTGAGGAGTGGGCCGCTGCGCTTGCTGCGCGCGGCCTATTGGGCTACCGGCGATCGAGCCTCCGCGCTGGCCGTGCACGAAGCGATAGAATACGTCTCATCA
>Ga0302140_10010204_pt1 | contig 11634 bp, 6 predicted proteins | sample I_Bog_E1_1_FD_202095 | JGI IMG/M metagenome (GOLD analysis project Ga0302140, IMG submission 202095) | Peat permafrost microbial communities from Stordalen Mire near Abisko, Sweden - I_Bog_E1_1 | ecosystem: Environmental > Terrestrial > Soil > Wetlands > Peat | place: Sweden: Abisko, Stordalen...
GCTTCATAATCCAAATCGTAAAAGATTTCATTCTTCATATTGTTTTCGTTGTTTTTAAAATAAAGTATGAAGTTCTCCAAATTTGGAAGGACCCGCCATTCCGCAGTCCATTTCTTCCTGTAGATGCGTCCAGGGGGATTTTTGTAATAGATCATGAGATATAAATTGTCATCTCTCTCATTATATCTCGCAACCAAATTAGGGTCAAACAATAGAGCTTTATAAAGCGTTTGTGAAAGAGTATTCTTGTTATGTCGCTCCTGATAAATCCGGTCTGACAATTCCCATACTCTGTCAGCTTCAGCGTCATGCAAATATTCCTCAAATTTCGATAACATCATCCTTCTTTCAAACTAATAAAAAACATCATATATCATTTTATTATATTTTTTTTTTTTTGGTCGGTTGAGTAATTGGAAATTTAGTTAATTAAAAGAAAAATAAACCTCAGAAACATCACAAGATATGAAAGGATAGAATTGAGATCTTTCTGCTTTTCTAATCTGTTCAGATTTTTCAGGAAGATCTGGCATTAGATATCTGTTGACGCCTGGAAAGCTCATTTTGGCTAGAAGACCTTTTTCGCGGGATGTGATATCATCCAGATTGTTCAATAAGGTTTTATGAGTTCTGATCTCGATTTCATCAGCTTCATCTATTATGCTTTTAAAGGGAGTTGCCTTGATTTTGTCGTTGTTTTCAAAAGGATTGGCATCATTTTTCTATATAAAATATCAAATTTTTATATTTTATTTATATTATTTTTTACCAATTCTTCAAATCCTTTCACGATCTTCTGGTTCATTAAAGACACATATTTATTGATTTCTCTGATGTCATTTTCATTTTCCTTCTGCAAAAACACATTTTCCTTCATTTGTGTTGATTTATCATATGCAATTTGATCAATCAAGCATTCGAGCAATATCCCAGGTCCCATGGTTTGTGTGTCTGTATTATTCAATTGTTTCTCATAATAAAACAAATTATTAACAGGTGGGATCTTTGATTTCTTCAATTCTTCAACTGCTTTCGCAGCCGCTGTAGCAATTTCCTTTTCTTTTCTTTCAGCTTCTAATTTCTCTACTTCCTTCTTATCTTCTTTCTTATCTTTGACTACTTGATCAGGCTTGGTGGCTGGTCTGGAAGCAGGCTTCTTATCTTTATCACCTGCCTCTTTATCAGGTTCCTGTGAAGTTCCTGGTCTTGATTCCCCTTCTTTGGCGAGTTTTTTCAAGGCCTCTTTCATCGAAGGCAATAAAGGCATCATCTTCTTAGTCTTCAAAAATTCGTCAAATACACCGATGTCGAAACTGAAGCTACATAAATCTTCCAAGAGATTATCGATGTAATTGTTGAGAAATTCCTCTTCATTAAGCGGATCCACTTCGTAGGTATTTTCTAAGATAAAACAATTTCTGATCAGGCTTTTGACGTCAGATTTCTTCCTGGTTTCTTTAATGAACTTTAAAATGTTCAGGTTCTCGAGGATAAATGCCTTGTCTTCTTCAGTGAACTCCTCAATTAGCTTGATATCAATAGGCTTTTCTTCCTCTTCTTCTGGCTGTTGATCAATAAAGCCATCCATTCTTTCTTTGAAATCTTCCTCATAGTGTTCATTTTTATCAGCTATGTCTTCTGGAGCTTCTGGCTCTGGAAGTTGAACCTTTTGCTCGCATTTGATTAGAACATTAACTGTGGCGTTAGTTAAAGAGAGTTCCTTGAATTCATCCTAAATTAATTAGAATCAAAAATTTTGAAACATTTTATTAAAGATTTAAAAATTTATTGGACCAATGTTTTGGGATAGTCAAGGAGAATGTATAGGATATCAAAAGCCTTATTATACTCTTTTTCTGGCTGTTGCTTTTCCTCTTCTTTCTTCTCCTCTGGTAGGGCATTTTTTGCTGGTCCTTTTTTCTCTTTCTCAGGAGCTTTTTTTTCATCCTTTTTTTTATCTGGTGGAGGCTCTTTTCCTTCCAATTTGTCTTTCTTCGCCTTTAGAAAAAAAATTAATCAAAATTCCATTTTAAGCGAATTGTTTTTTACCTTTCTTTTTTGGAGATCTGCCTCAGTTATCATTTGGGAAAATGCTTTTGCCAAAACCTTGGAGTTTAATTCAGTCATGCCTACAATTGATTCCATGTATTTAGCATCCTTTTTTTGCTTTTCTGTCAAGGCAGTAGGATCCACATAAAAACCCTTTTCTTTGGCATAAGAAATGATTTCATCCCGATGGATGGTCTTTTGGAAAGATTTTGGGACAGCCTTAAGCTTGTCCATGAGCTTTTGAGCTCGCGTCTTCTTCATATTAAGACTAAAGGAACATATCACGTGGAGCCAGGGAGGAAGGGAAGCTAGGTCGATTTCTTCATCTTTTGCACCCTTTTTTGGAGGCATTCAGCAGTTATAAATTTTGTTTTAGTTTTGAAATTATATTTGATTTTTTAAATAATTTTTTCCAAAGATTATTATAATTTTGTAATTTTAATGAAATAATAAAGAAGAGGAAAAAGAAGTAATAACTTTTCAAGACCTTTATCCACATCGGCTGAAAAATCTTTCAATTGTTTTTTTACGTTTTTAATGATAAAAAAAAAAAAACGAAAAAACGATAATTTTTTTTTTTTAATTAATTTTTTTTCCCAATTTTCATATTAAATTATTCATATTTCCCTTCAGTACAGTAAAATATTCAAATTTTTATTAATTTTTTTTACTTCCCTATTTTCTGGTTATAGAATATTTCAATTTTTTTTTCTTTTTGCGATTCTGACGTCAATAGTATATGTTTTTACCTATAAAGTTCTCAAAAAAAAGGAAAAAAAGAAAAAAAAGAAATAAAACAATTCCTATTCATATTTTTTCATAGATGGAAAAGAATAAAAATCAGTAATTGTTTAAGTCCATTTGAAATAATTTAAATTTTTTGTTGTTGTTTTTTTAAGAAATAATAAAGAAGAGGAAAAAGAAGTAGCTTTTCAAGACCTTTATACATTGAGCCAAGAGATCATGAAAGAAGATGAAAAAAAAGAAAAAGAAGCAATTGTTTTATTTGGAAAAACTCAATTAGGAAAAAGTTCATATGCAAATTTTCTTCTTGGTTTGAATTTTGAAACGAAAGAGGACAAAGAAGGACTGTTTTTTATTGATCCATCGCAAGCACTTTTTAAAATTGGCGATGATATGGCTTCACAAACCACTGAACCTAAAATGGGGAAGAATCCAAAAAACGATCTAACTGTTTGGGATTTTCCTGGAATAATTGATACCAAAGGAAAAATGTCAAATTTAAGAAATGCTCTTTTAATAATGAAAGTCATCCAAAATTTGGAAAAAATTAAAATCGGGTTATTCATACCAAAAAGTGATTTCGATAATGCTAGTATAGCAGTTGAAGCATTCTTTGATAATATGGCCCAATGGTTTGGAGAAAAAGTATCCTTGATTAAATATGGTCTTTTTTTAGTTATAACAAAATGTGATGGCTTCAAAAAAAAAGATTCATTCATTATAAAGATTAGTTTGCCTAAAAGATTCGACAAGCTTCTTGAAAGACATAAGGATGATAAAAACTATCAAGAACTTGTCAAATACTTTATAGAAAATATGGCTTCTTCTATTATTTTTTTCCCAAAGGACGTGGAGGATCAAGAAAAAAGAAGAACTAATGACATAGAACTATTGAAAAAATTGAAGTTTATTGAGACAAATTTATTGGATTTCACTAATTATGATGATGCACATTTCCCAAAGAAATTCTTTTCTGAAGAAGAAAAACGCTTAATCAAAGAAATAAATCAAGAAATCACATTTTTAAAAACTAAGATAGATCAGAAACCAAATCTTGTGGTAAATAGTTTTTCAATGTTAGAAAAGAAAAATGAGATATTTAAGAAAAATTGGAATCTAGGAGGATCAATAATTTTAGAGCAATTTTCTGCTCTCTTTACTGATGTTAATTTGTCAAATCAAGCTGAAAATTTCAAAAAATCAAGTGATCAATTGAACCTTCTCCGCAAATTTTCTAGAATTATACAAGATCCAATGTGTCTCTTAACAGATGCTTTGAGTTCTTGTTATGAAAGAATGGTTTTATCCAAAGTTGATAATGTATATGTTAAGGAAGAAAAGACTTTAATGATAATATCAGAATATGGGAACTCACGAGAGCTTATGAACAAAGGGTACGATCAATACATAGAAAAATTGCCTGGCCTACAAATTGATTCTGTAATACTTTATGTCAAAAAATCATTATTTTTCAATGAGGATATCATTTTGCGGGGAATAAATTTATTCATTTATTGTCAACAATGCATCGTAGAGGAAAATAAGAAAATAGATTTGAGTGGTATAAATGCGTCAAACATTGATGATATATCCAAACCTGGTAAAGATGGCAAACCAGGACGACCTGGAGGCAATGCAGGCAGCCTTTTTTTTGAATATCAATCAATTTATAACATAGAAGGATTAAAAATCATCGTGAATGGTGGTAATGGAGGAAAGGGAGGAAAAGGGGGAGATTCTTCCAAAGGAAATAATGAGTTATCGAAAGCAGATGAAATAAGATTTGAGGAAAACGACCCGAAATTTTTGCTTTCGGGTGAAAAAATACCTACTTCTAAATGGAGAACTCATATGTCAGCAAATGAATTATATTATTTCATTTATGAGGCTCGCCATGAACCTTCTAATATTCCAGGCAAAAGAGGTTGCGGAGGAAAAGGTGGATTTCCAGGATATATAACGATAAATTCGATACAATCACATAATTTGGGGATAAGGGGTGACGATGGAGTAAATGGTGAGTTAGGTGACCAAGGTCATGTTGCTTTTCTATTGAAAAAACGTATAAAAAGCGAAAAATTCCTCCCTATCTTTCGAAAACTTACACATGATAAAACCTTGATTATTAAACAAATGATCTCCTTTTTTGATGATGTTGAAAAAATGGAGTTCCAAAAATATATTGAAAATGATTCTGAGATAGAAAACATCAGAAGCATGAAAGCAATTATTGAAAAACATATTGATGATGCAACTTTGCAAAAGAAATACCAATTTAAAGCAACAAAAGAGGATGGTTTGACACCTTATCTTTTCAAAGAACTTTATACAGAAAATCTAATAAGATATAGCTTGATAGAAACTTTCTTAAGAATCGTCATAGCGAAAAATTGGGTTAATTCGGCCGACCTTTTACATTTATTGACAAACAAAAAATTGGATTTTTCCTTACCACTTAACAAATTAAGGAGCCTTATTTCTTTGATGAATGTAATAGTGTATTTAAAATACTACACAGAATTTAAAGAAAATTTCACGATTTTTCAAGAGCTTCAAAAGATTATTGAAATTCAGAAGAATAATTTGAAAAATTTCAAGGAAATTGAATTTAAAAAATCAAACAATTATCACATGTCATATTTTCTTGAGAAGATGATGAATGAATATGAGAGAAAAAAATCAGAAAATAAAGATTTAAAAGATAAAAGAGAAAAGGAAGAATTGAAAAACACATTAGGGAAAGATAATAAAAAAAAATTATCCAAGGTTCTAAAGGAGTTTGAAAAAAGTGAGGACCTCCCTCTCTTAAAAATTTTGGGAGAAGCCAAATTTTTTTCATTAATTCATGATTATGATATTGGGGTGATGGCATCTCCTCCTTTTCTTGAAGAATATTTTGAGGATTTATTTTGGAGTTTTGATTTGAGAAATATATTAGATGGCCAGAGATTCAATTTTCCAAGATGGAGCTTCGATTTAAATATTTTGAAAATTTTCCTCATTTTTGCATTAGGCTTGAAGGACGAGAAAAACGTTGAGAACTTAAAACATGAGGATATTTTAGAGAAACTGGAGACACTGTTGAATAACCAAAATGCTTCTGACTCAAATGATTTCGGAAATTTGACAGCTATACATCTTTTAGGGGCAGAGCAGTTGGCTAATAAGATAACTCATTTTATTGTATTTTATTCTGCTACATATACTGCAGGTATTGCCGCTGCTGCCATAGCAGAGGCCACTGCTGAAGCGGCTTTTGTAGGCTTTGGGGCTATGGTTGGTGGAATTGTAACAGGAAGTTTGATGGCTGCACAATTACTTGGATCATGGATTGGCGCTTTAGCTAATGAAAACTCTGAAACTAAAAAATATGAAATTAACGACAAACCTCGATCAGGAGTAAATGAACGAGAAATTCAAATTCCTCAGGAAATTCCATACCAAGATTTTTGTCAATTAAATGAGAGATTGAAGCTTCTTAAAAATAAATAAAATTAAATGAGAGGTTGAAGCTTCTTAAAAATAAATATATAGTAAAAATCAAAAATTAACAAGAGAAAAACTCGAAATTAATTTATTTTAAAAGAAAAATCAAAGTTTGAAATTTAATTTTTAAAAAGTCCATAAATATTCATTTTCATTGCTAAACCATAATTTCTTAATAAAAAAAACCTTCCAACAGATGTTTTTGTCCTATTGTTATATTTTGTAAAGATTTAGCATAAAAAAATAAATAATTTCAAACCTTTTCCAATGAACTCAGCAGCAGAACGAGTAATTTTTGTCTATTTTTCAGAGGCATGTTCGCCTCTCCCCATCGCGATATATCCCGACATTCCTGAAAGTGAGATTATTGATCCAATAACTGAATGCATAGCAAACGTGCTCATGGCCTATGATATCAGTGAATTTGAATACGAGATCTACGATAAAAAGACCAACTTGATTCTTTCTTCCATAAAAGATCTATACAAAATTTCGGAAATCTCAGTGCGTTTTAAGAACAAAGCCACTCTAAACAAACTGACTTTTATCAAAGATGATATTTACTCAAATCATGTTTTAAATCAGATTTCAAATGAATTGAAAACCAAAAAGAGCTTTCAATTAGACCGAGCTACCTATGAAAACAACAAGAAACCAGCTCAAGAAGAGCAAAAAGAAGTCAAACCAGAAGCAATCAAACAAAAGCAAGGCAATAATGTGATAGTTAGGTCTTCTCTCAATGAAATCGAGATAAAATCTCCTCAAAAAGATTCCAAAACAAGTATAATGAACAGTTCTCTTGAAAACAAAATCCAGCCTTCTCCACAAAAGAACCATAAAGCAGGACCAACACACCCTTTTGCAATATCTGGGTCCTATCAGATTAAATCAGAAATCAACGAAAATAATTATTTCCTCAGCGATAAGAAGGCAGTTGGTTATTTTTCATTCTTGCCTTGGGAAACTGCCTTTATGGCTGATAACCCTCCACCGTGTTATCTAAAATTTGAAGTTCTGAAGAAGCTTAAGGGAATTACCAAAGAAGAGATTTTAGCAGGAGTTGAGAGGCAAAACACTGGAGAGCTGAAATGTGTGGACAAGGAAGTCCTTGATAAACAAAAGGGAATTGTGGGTGAAATGATAAAGAAAATAATGCAATCGATAGCCGAAGGAAGAGGTATCGTTGGTGTCTCATTACCAGTTCGTATTTTTGAGCCCAGATCTCTTTTGGAAAGAATTGTTGATTGGTGGGTTTTTGCGCCCAACTTTCTAAACAAAGCATATTTATTAGACCCTGTTTCCAGAATGAAGGCAGTGATGGCGTTTGCATTATCAGGGCTTTATGTCAGTGTGTCACAAATTAAGCCTTTTAACCCTTTGCTGGGAGAAACTTATCAGGCTGCTTTTCCTGATGGGACCAATATTTATTGCGAACATACAAATCACCATCCACCGATTTCAAATTTCTTGATGGTAGGCAAACATTTTAGATTTTATGGAAGATATGAATATCTAGCCAAGCCAAATGCCACATTCAATGAGTTGAAAATGTCTCAAGAAGGCCCGAGTATCGTAGAATTCAACAAAGATGAGAAGATCGAGTTTAATTTGCCTGGGAGCAAGTTGTGCGGTTTGATGGCGGGAGATAGATTAATGAAATGGAACGGGTTAATGAAATTCGTGGACAAGAGAAATAATTTGAAAGCAATTATCAAGATTGGGAGCCAGAAGAAAGTTGCTGGCGGAGGTCTCTTTAGTAAGAAAAGAAGTGATTTGCTAGAGGGGAAGATTTATACAATGAAGAAAGATTTCGTTGAGAAAAAGATAAAAAACAAGAAAGATAAAGAGAAGGAAGACATGAAATTCCTCGATATGGATCAAGAAATAGGGAATATTGAAGGATCTTGGCTTGATAATTTGGTTATTGGTGGGGAAGAAGTATGGAATTTGAATAAAATAATGCCAATTAGACAAGTTCCAGAAGAAAATCCTTTGCCTTCAGATTCGAGGTTCAGAGAAGATTTGATTTTTGTGAAATATAATGATATTAAAATGGCGGACAAGTGGAAGGTGAAATTAGAAGAAAGACAGAGGTTTGAGAAGAAATTAAGAATTGATAACGCGAAGATGGTGAAAAAGAAAAAATAACAACGTTTTTTTAGTAAATAAAAGAATTTTTGAATTAAAGAAAAAAACATATTTTCAAAGCTCACGTTTAAAAAAAGCAATTAATGTTTTTTGAAAGGGTCTAAATTCATTATTGAACAATTATTAGATGAAAACAATTTTAAAATTGTATAAAATATTATTTTCAAAATTTTTTTTCGATATTTTAATTATAAATTTTACATTTAATTTTAAATAATCAAAATATGTTTTTATTATATTTGTTTTTATTTTTGTTTTTCAAACTATTTATCTACTTTGTTTTGTGATAATTTTTTATGTTAACTTTTATTCTTCTATTCAAACGCCTTATCTGCTAATTCAACAAAGTCTTTATACTCCAAACTTTGTTTGTTCAACCAATTCATTGATTTATTGAAAATCAACATCCAATTATTTTTTTTATCCTGTCGAAACTTCTCCAAGAACCTCATGACTAAGAGAGTAGCCCAAACATTTTTAATATTTTTAATTTTTTCTGGAATGCTATCCAGATAATGTTTTTCATCAATATACATCAGTTGGAACACTTCAGGATTAGCTTCCCAATATCCTAAAACCTTCTGTTTTGAAATCAATTTTGTTAAATCATTGTTGCCGCTTTGTGTTACTTCTCCCTTGAGAAATATCTTGACTTTTGCCATATCGTTCTTCACAATATCAGACAGTTTCGTTTTATCATCCAAAAAAACATCATTGCACATCAACTTAAAAGAACTCGGTTGGAAGAAAAAAGTTGTTGCTATCTTTTTTTTCAAGAAATTTACGGTTTCATTAATTTGCTCGATATTGATTCTCCCCAATATTTTAACTCCATCATCCACTTCAAAAGTGTAACTGCAACCTCCTCCTCTCAACCTAAGAACTAAATGAAGTGTGCTTTCGGTTTGAATGTTATAGTCTTTAAGAGTATTGTAAGTTTCCAACTGTTTTCCAGCAAAAATCAGTCTTTGTTGATCTGGGGGGATTCCCTCTTTATCCTGAATTGATTCTTTAAGATTCTCAATAGTATAATTTGAAGGAATATAAATTTCAATTGTTTTTCCAGTCAATGTTTTCACATAAAGCAATAATTCATCAGAATAATCTTCAGAAATTATAGTTGGAACTTCAATTTGAGTTGCAACGTTGGGAAGAACTTTGTTTTTTTGGATTTTGCAGATAAAACTCGTGTCAGGGGACATCACTTGATATTTAACTGCAAGTTTCTTCTTTTCCTCTTTATAAACATTGGGGTCATTATTCAATTGGTGAATATACATTTTATGTAAAGTATCACTTTGTATCGCATCTTTGATGTTCAAGACCACAACTTGTGAAAATTTCTGATGCTTATAGTTTTCTCCTATAATCTTGATAGAAAACTCTTTGCTTGTGTCAAATTTCTTATTAAACATTATTAAGAAATTGACTCTTTCATCCTTCCCCAAAATCCTGCAAAGTTTAGGGTCAGGGGTTATTCTATCAATTCCATTTTCTTTATAAATGAATTCAATGTTATCATAGAATGGTGCGAGGGAATGATTTAAAAGATAAATAACCTTCTCAATCAAATCATCTTTTTCGCTTGCGAATTCGAATTTCCCCTTTCCTGAAATTGCAGCTGATCTAATCAATTCAGTGGAACAACCGTTTCCGATTCCCAAAGTATAAACTCTATTCTTAGCGGAATTTTGAAGAATTGTTGCAGAAACCTCCTTGCTGTTTGAAACAGCTCCATCGGTTATCAAAAATACTGATCGCTTATAATTTTCAATGTTCTTTTGCCCAAAAATTTCTGTTAAAGGGTTTAGGATTTCAGTGCCGCCCATATCTGCATCAAAAGTGCTAATTTTTTCTATTGCTTCTTCAATGCTTTGGTCATCATATTTGCGAGACTCTTTGAACAGCACCTCATAGGCACTACCAAAACTAACAACGTTGAAGTATGAGTCAAAAGGCAAAGATTTAATAAAATAGATCAAGGATTCTCTTGCTGTTTGGATTCTTGTCCCATACATTGATCCACTTCTATCTATTAAAAACACAAATTCTCCTTTAACTTCAGCAAAATTAGCAGTGCTCGGAACCGAAGAAGATGTCATTTCACTGTAGGTTTTCTCATTTGGTTCATCATCCAAAGAAGCAACGAAGGACACTTGTCCACAATAATTTTCAAATACGGGATGTTTATTTAACAAAGATTTCATCTCGAACATATTTTGGGTTTGATAAATCAGAACGAAATCTTTGTTTGGAACTTGAATATCAGTATCTGGAAAGGCAATTTGCACTCCTTCAATATTGGCGAAATTCTGTACATTTATTTGATGGCTTGGTGATTTAAGAAAGGTGATGGATGATTTCGAATGAATTTCTACTTGAATTGTCCAAGGGTAGGCATAAGGAGAATTCTTGTCTATTTGTTGAATATTGCATTCATTTAATTTAGTCAGCTTCTTCAGATCATTCTTCATCATTTCTAAAGCATCTATGGAAGAATCTTCAGTCAAAAACAATTTGGGGTTATTAAATGCATCAAGGAGAGCTTTCAAGTTAGGACATGAAGAATATCTTGGAGTTAATGTTGAAGGGATGGTCAATTTCCAAAATTTATTCATGGATAACTCCAAGGGCTCAATATACCTAAAAGTGACCTTTGCAATGGATTTTTGCAAGAAATTTCCTATATTGAGCTTTACAACATCTCTGCAATTTTTAGTTGTGTGTGCAAGAGCGACTGTTTCCCCAACAGCCATAGATTCTTTGTAGGAAGCTTTGGCTACTTCTTTAGTCATAACAACACTTTCAATGATTTTATCATTAAATTCAACAGTTAGTTTGTCAAACACTGCTGCGTCTGATTTAGGGAAAAAATATATGACTTCTAAGTTTTGATCCGAAAGGTTGATATATTCTTGAGTTTGGGAGATGGTGGCTATAGAATCATGGATTTGGACTAATATATTTATGGATTTCAAAGGAATAAAATGGCTCGTTGTTTTTGAAAATAATCCGAAGGAATGTGATTCCAGAGTATTTTCAGGAAGGAGGATTTCTTCAAGAGGCTCCATGTTGAATGAAAGAATTATATTTTGATTTTTTCAAAAAATTCAAACAAATTTATAAGAAAACATTTATCTTGATCAGAATTGATTAATGCTAACTAAAACCCATTAAATCATGCTATTGAAAAATATTAAAAACATA
>Ga0302140_10010206_pt1 | contig 11633 bp, 8 predicted proteins | sample I_Bog_E1_1_FD_202095 | JGI IMG/M metagenome (GOLD analysis project Ga0302140, IMG submission 202095) | Peat permafrost microbial communities from Stordalen Mire near Abisko, Sweden - I_Bog_E1_1 | ecosystem: Environmental > Terrestrial > Soil > Wetlands > Peat | place: Sweden: Abisko, Stordalen...
TCGACGAGCTTGTCCTGGTCGCCGGGCAGGCCGAAGACGGGCTGGAGGCGCGTCCAGACGAAGACCACTGCTGTCTTGGCGCTTTTTGCGGCGGCGATGGCAGCGTCGTGGTCGGCCTGACGCTGCTCAGGGGTATACCAGTTGAGGCGAACCTGTACCGGCGCGCTGGAGCTGTCTGGGCTGGTCCGAATTTCGATGTCGTGCGGACCGGCGCTCAGCTCAACCGCGCGGCGCACGTTGTCCAGGCCGTCGACGGTTGGAACGACGTTGTCCTGATTGGCCTGCAGGATGTCGCCATGCACGCCGCCCTGGAAGGCGCCGGTCCCGGCCAGCCGCTTGCCGTCGAGCGAGATGCCGGCATTGGTGCCGAGAGCCTGCAGATAGAGCCAGTAGGTGCCGGCGTGGGGCGGCGTAAGCGTGCCCTTCCAGGTAATCACAGAGTTCGGCGGCAAAGCGTTGCCTGCCTTGGAGGTGAAGTTGAGTTGTGCGTCGGCCTGTGGTTCGCCGCTGCCTGTTCTCAGAATGCCGGGCTTCCCGTCGTGGCTCAGTGCGTTTGCCGGAACGGTTGCACCGGTCATGTCGTCCTCAACTGCAAGTTTGACATTCGCATTGCCTGAGATATTCCGGAGCGCTTCCATCGGGCCAACCTGGCGGCCGGGCAGGCCAACGGAACGCTCACCGTTGATGCCGATCGAGTCAACCTGCTGTGCGGTGGGACCGATAAGGACCACGGAATCGAGGTCAGCGGCTTTCAAGGGCAGTGCGCCGCCCTCGTTCTTCAGCAGCACCGCGGCCTCTTCGCCGGTTTTCTCCATGATTTTGGCGTTGGCTTCGATGGATTGTGCGGTTACCTCGTGCTTCTGCTGGCCGTCCATGTAGCCGAAGCGGACAATTTCGTAGAGAACGTTGCCGGCGGCGCGAGTGATCGTCGCTTCGGAGACAATGCCATCCTTGATCGCTTCAGGCATCTTCTTCGGGTCTAGTTTCAAGCCCCAGGGAGCGGGGCCACCCCCGCCACCCCAATGCGGAGCAGGTTCCTCAGGAATGTGTCCGCCAAACATGTCGCCCCCGCCAACGTCTCCTTTACGGGGTGCTGGCGGAGGCACGGGCTTTCCGCTAAAGAAATAGGGCAAGCCGTGATCGGCATCGCTGGGCATCTCCATATCGAGGCCGGCGTTGATAAAGTCGACTGCATGAACCGCGCCCCAGTCGGAGGTGACGAATCCCTTGAATCCAATCTCGTCGCGCAGAATCTTCGTCAGGGTCGAGCTGTTGCCGCACGCAAACGTGCCGTTGACGCGGTTGTAAGAGCACATGATGGACGAGACACCGGCTTTGACGGCAGCGTCGAACGGCGCGACGTAGACCTCGTGCAGTGTCTGGTCGTCCACAAACGTGTTGAACGAATTGCTATCGTACGCCACATAGTGCTTGATTTGAGCCATCACATGCTGCGACTGGATGCCCTTGACCTCGGCAACTCCCATCTGGGACGTAAGGAACGGGTCTTCGCCGAAGGTGTTGTATCCGCGTCCAAACTCCAGGTCGCGGTCGATATTCACAAACGGCTGGAGAGAGACGTCAATACCCAGCGCGCGGTCTTCGCGGCCAATCACAACGCCGTTTTCTTCCGCGGTCTTGACGCTGAACGTGGCGGCCACACCCATGGTTGCGGTTTCGCCCTGCGACGGATGCCGGGTGAGGACCCCCGGGGGGCCATCTGCAAAGCGAAGCCCGGGAATGCCGAGCCGAGGAACGCCGGCCAGGTAGCCCGCCTGGCCCTGGTAGACGGCTGGATCCTCGGCAGTGCCGTGGATCAGCGTGAGTTTCTCTTCGAGGGTCATTTGGCTGAGCAACTTGTCTACGCGCGCGTCGCCGGTAACCACAGGCACAGTCTGGGAAAAGGAGTTGGTTGAGACGAGCCCAAGAGCAAGAAATGCCATCCCGGCGCAGATTGTCACGGCGCACTTGGCCGCAATCGAGTGGGTTTCGGTTTTGAAAAGATTCACCTTTGGTACTCCTGATTTTCTTGACGGTTCAGCCCGGCGTGGAGATGCAGGCTGTCGAAGCATTTGTTGGCGATGCACGCGCCGAGTTATAAAACGGTCTAACAGGCCGCATTCCCCCGGCAAGAAGTGTAGTACATGCAACGCTCGAATGGTCGGCTCGCGGCTGAGGGGCCGACTTGAACATGGAGGATCAGGGTAGGAATGCGAGCTAAGGCTGGGCTCAGGTTTGCCGGAAGAGGAACACCTTGAATCGTAGGTTGTTGGCCGGATTGGAATTGGGACCGGTGGGGGCGTTCTTAAAGGAAAAAGCGCGGCGTAAATGCTTGAGAATCATGATATATTCACACTCATTGACCACTCTCTTTTTTCTGATACCTAGAGTCTCACCTATCGATTTCAACTGTCTCGGAGGCCCGTTGCTTAACCATCCTATTTGTGGGTTTCGATGCACCCGGCGCCAATTAAAGCGCTCCTTGGCAGGTAGTTCCTTCCTAAGCCGGCTTCTGCTCGCAGCCACGGTCTTGCTGGTCGTGCCGCAGGCCGCGCGCGCTCAGCAGACAGACACCCCGGGAAATGCTGAGGCAACGGTGGTGGCCTCGCCACACGCCGCGCAGCCGGTGGAGAGTGAGGCCACCATTGAGGGGCTGGCCTCTTACGGTCATTACAAGATCTTCGCCAGCGGGTCAGACTGCCATCTCTACACGGGGGGTGTCGAGTACGACCGCAATTCCTGGGGCTACGTGCTGAAGGCGCAGGTGGATTACGTTGCGGAATTGCTTCCGTTGGTTCTTCTGGACGCGCCGCTTACGCAGGATATCTGGGGCACTCCGACCAGCCCCTACCACCATGTTGTGCCCGGGGTCGGGTTTTCGCCGATAGGGTTTCGTCTTTTATGGCGGAGGAACCGAGCCATTAAACCCTACCTGACTGCCAAGGGAGGGATGCTCATTTTCTCCCAGAAGGCGCTCTCGCAGAAGGCGTCCTATGCGAACTTTAGCTTGCAATCGGCAGGGGGAGTGGAAGTCCGACTCACGCCGCAATTCGATCTTCGTCTGGGTTTGTTCAGCGACTTTCATTTTTCAAATGACTTTATCGTCCCTGTGAACCCCGGTATCGACGTAATGAACGCGAATCTTGGGTTGACCTACCACTTTAAGAAATAGGGCCAAGACTTTAGGAAACAAAGTCGAAGGGTCGCTCAAGGAAGCGGAAGCTCGCGATCCAATCCAGCGGCGATAAGCCCTTCGCGAAGCCGATCTACGGTCGAGAACTGAATCGCATTCATGCCGAGCGCCTGCGCGGCTTCGACATTAACCAGCCTGTCGTCGAGGAACAGCGTCTCTTCCGGGAGTGTGCCAAGCTCCGTGAGGACGTGGCGATAGATGGCGGGATCTGGTTTGGCCATGCGCAGTTGAAAACTCCATACCAGCACGTCAAAGCGGGGGAGCCAATCGAATTCGCGCTTCATGTTTTCCAGCACGTTGTCTCCCATGTTGGAGAGAATTGCCGTCAGCAGACCCCGCTCTTTGAGCTTGAGTTGCCAGGCCAGCATGGCGGAATTCTGGGTGGTCCACATGCGGGCGTCCCACAGATTCAGCTCTTCGGCGGCGTCCGCGGGCAGGTCGAGGGCAGCATCCTCAAGAAACTTCCGCCAGAAGGCGAGGCCCGTGAGCTTGCCTTCGTCATATGCGCGGCGGTTGGCCCAGTATTGGCTCTCGAACCTCGTGAGCGGCAGGCCAGTAATGCGCTGCAGGGCTGCATGGGCCTCGGGGTCCTGCGGGCCGGTCAATACCATTCCATAATCGAAGACCACTGCGCGCAGAGCCAATCTTCCCTCCTGTGAAGCCCGTGTATGGTTGAAAAGGACGGCAGTTCCTATTGTGCATGAGCGGAACGCGGTTCTGGCGCCACAGTTGTAAATCGGAGCTTCCTGAGGGAGCAGGGGGTTTCAACCTCCTGAAAACGGGGCAAATCAGCAGGCCTTCAGGCCCGGGCATTTTCGCTTTCCAAAGGCCTGCAAGAAGTACATCCGGAGTACCACGAGTCGAGGCTCAGCGGATTCACAGGGATGGACCCATGCGGTTTTCGCAAAGGACGGGCTGGAATACAGAGGAGAGCGAGCTGGCGCGGGCTCACCGGCTCCGCTCGGATGCGGGGCAGCCCATTGCCGATCTGACGGCTTCGAATCCCACGCGGTGCGTTTTTTCCTACGATGGTGGCTTGCTGGCGGCGCTCGCGGACCCACAGGCGCTCGATTACGATCCGCAGCCCAGGGGCAGCCTGCTTGCACGCGAAGCGGTTTGCCGATACTACGCTGACCATGGGGTTGCGGTGGGGCCGGAGCAGATTGTGCTCACCACCAGCACCAGCGAGGCTTACAGTTATCTTTTCCGGTTGCTTTGCGATCCGGGAAGCGAAATTCTTGCCGTTCAGCCGGGGTATCCTCTGTTCGATTTTCTGGCTATGCTGGACGACGTGCGTCTGACGGCCGCGCCGCTGGTCTACGATCACGGGTGGCAGATCGATCCGGAGGGATTCCGTCGAGCGATTTCGGCCCAGACGCGGGCCATTATGCTGGTTCATCCCAACAATCCCACAGGCCACTTTTCCAAGCAGTGGGAGGCCCAGGAACTGGCGCGGCTTTGCCGGGAGCACGGTCTGTCGCTGATTGTGGATGAGGTTTTTCTGGATTATGGATTTGCGGGGAGACCGGGTGGAGAAGGCGGGAGTTTTGCGGCCGGTCTGGATGGTGTTCCGGTATTTGTTGTCAGCGGGCTGAGCAAGATTGCGGGACTTCCGCAGATGAAGGCGGCGTGGATTGTGGTCGCCGGCCCGGAGGCCTACGGGGCCATGGAACGCCTGGAAGTGATTGCCGACACGTTTCTCTCGATGAATGCGCCGGTGCAATGTGCGCTGCCGGCATGGCTCGACGGACGTGCCGGCATCCAAAGGCAAATTCGAACCCGGGTTGAGGCCAACCTGGCGGAACTGGACAGGGAACTGGCAAAGCTGCCCGCTGTGCGCCGATTGGAACTGGAGGGAGGCTGGTACGCGGTGCTGCGGATTCCGGCTCTGCAACCCGACGAACAGACGGTCCTGGAGCTCCTGGAGCGAGGCGTCTGGGTCCATCCAGGGTACTTCTTCGGGATGGCGGAGTCGGGCTGGCTGGTGCTTAGCCTCCTGCCTCCAGTTGCGGAATTCAGCAACGGAGTAACCATTCTCATTAACTACTTAGCAAAGAATCAGGGGAGTAATATTACCGGGCTTCGACTTTAGCTATCGCTTGAGGTAATATCTGTAAGTATTTGAAAATTAAATAACCTGCATGAGGTTCCAGTGTTATCGCATTCCACGCAGAAATGGATTGCTCCGGCGTTCCGCGCCGATTGTGGTAGCGGGGCCGTGGCCCGGCACAACCTTTGTCTCGTTTGGAAGCGCGAGCAGGCGGGTGTGAATCGAATCGAGAATCTGTGGGGTATTGCCGCCGGGCAGGTCGGTGCGGCCAATGCTGCCCGCAAACAGCGTGTCGCCGGCAACGAGCATGTTGAGCGGGACAAAATGGAGGCAGACGGAACCCTGGGTGTGGCCAGGGGTGTGGATCACCCGGGCCGGATAGCTGTCGAGACCGACGAGTTGACCATCGGCAAGCGACTCATCGGGCGGTGCGGTTTCGGGAGTCGCGATGCCGAGCCAGTCGGCCTGCGTCTCCATGATCTTGATTTGTTCGAGATCGTTCTCGTTGAAAAGGATGGGCGCGCCCGTAAGGCGCTTGAGTTTCAGCGCGCCTCCCACGTGGTCGATGTGAGCGTGCGTAACAAGAATCTGCTTGAGCTTGAGGCCGAGTTGGGTGAGGCGGCGTTGAATGCGGCCGACTTCGTCGCCGGGGTCAATGACGATGGCTTCGTGGGTCTCCTCGTCACCCAGAATGGTGCAGTTGCATTGCAGCGGGCCGACTGGGAAGGTTTCGAGGATCATGGTTCCTATTTTAGGCTGGACGGGTAGGGGCTGCGCGCAGGATAAGATCTTGCGTGTCGCCCCCATCTCATGCCGTCGCTTCTATGCGCCCGCTGGCTTGCGAAATGTGATCGCGTAGAATTTCCCGTCCTTCAGCATTTCAACGCGGATGTCTTCCATTTCCGGCGGCACCAGGTCGATCGGTACTGTCACAGCCTGCTTGCGGTCTGAATAGAAACTGCTGGTGATTGGACTCTTCTCGTAGGTGCTTTTCACGTACTCTTCGGTTTCGTCCTCGATCATCAGATGGCTTCCCGGTTTGGCTACGCGGATCATCTCGCGGACAGCTTTTGCGCGGTTGCCGAAGAAGTTGAAACCGCCGGCGGAGTAGACCACATCGAAGCTGGAGTCCGCGAAGGGCAGGGATTCGGCGTTGCCCAGATAAAGGTCGGCGTCCATTTGCCAGCGGCGCAGATTGTTCTGGCCGTTCGCCAGCATCTCCGGCGAGAGATCGATGCCGGAGAGTTTTGTCCCGTGAGGCAGGTATTTGAAGTTGAGACCGGTACCCACGCAGGTCTCCAGCACAGAGTCGCCGGCTTTGACATCGAGCAAACTCATATAGTTCTCGAAATACGAGTCCAGTTCCAAGCCTCGGAAGGCGCCGACGACACGCTGAACATCGTCGTAAAAACCGCCGATGGTTTCGTAGAGGTGGTTGTATTTGCCGTTGTCGCCGGTGAGATCTTCGGGCGCGAGGAAGACGGGGATTCCGTTTCGGATAGGGAAACGCTCGCCGGAATTGCTTACCAATGCTTCGCTTCCGTTTTCGCTGACCACATGCAACGGATCGCGGGTGAAGGGACTTTGCAGTGCAACTGTCTGCGGGCGGTCGATCCACGTCCTGGCTTTGATTGGGTGAAAGAGGGCCCAGATGCTTACAAGCAGGGCACCGCCGAGGCAAACCGAGCCAAAGATTGTGCCAAAGAGCGGGACCGAGTGCAGCAGGGCAACGCTCCAGGATCGCGTGAGCTCGACAGCCACCGCAAGGACCAGGCCCGCGCCAAAGACGAGGCTGGTGGCGCGGGACTCACGATTCCAGAACCAAACAACCGTCGCCGCAAACCAAAGAATGAGGAATGCAGGTATTCCGGTCGTTGAAACTTGCCCAATGTGCATCGCCACCGCGAGCGACGGGACAGCCACCCCCGCCAGCGGCAAAGGAAGTGTGGAAAGAAATCCAGGAAGGCGCGACTTGGTGAGGCGGTGAAAGGTAAACGGCAGAACGCCGAGCACCGCGACGAGGAGCGTCCAACCCAGATATTCGAGTGCTTGCCGCGGACCGGTCAACGGAAAGTTGCGCCAGCCGAACAACAGGCCTGGAACGATGATGAACGCTATCATCCAGAGAAAGCCGCGCAAGGGCTTTTGCGTGCCGACGAACCAGGCAGCCATGATAGGGCCGGTCCAGGCGCCGATGAGAGAAAAGAAAAAGCCGAGGGTGAAGAGGGTGCCGAAAGTCCAGGCCGCGATTAGCGAAGAACGGCTGAACTTGACGGCTTGAATTGCGGGAGCGGGATGGGCGGCGGTGGACATCTTGCTGTACTCCTTTGCGTACGCGTGCATTGTTGGTACGCGCTGGTTTGGGACCTCCCAAAGACGTTCAGGCATTTTTGGCGGCGGGGATGCCGTCGGCGGGTTGGGCGGAGGCGGGTACATCTATGGAAGAGAACGTGGCCAGAGCGGACTCGCTCCATTCGATCGCGGAGCGGAGCTGCGCCTTGCCGAAGCTGAGGGTAAGCATCCAGTAGGGGAATCCGGGGTTTTGAGAGCTATAGGCGCGAGCCATGGGCTCCAATTGTTCGAGCGTGGCGAGCATGTAACGATGTTTCTCTTCGAAATGGCGAAGATGGGAGATGGAGACGCCTGGCGCCGCGTCGTGGCCAAAGAAGAGCTTGAGGAGAAACTCGTCGCGGGGCGGGTCTTCTCGATAGGGAAGAGCGAGCCAACTCTGGAGGCAGATATGGCCGGCAGGGGTCAGCGAGTATTCCTGGCGGTTTGAGCGGGAAGAAGTGCCGGAACTGGAGGGGACAATCAGGCCTTCAGCGGCGAGACGCTTGAGGGCCGGGTAGATTTGGCCGAAGCTCTCTCCCCAAAAAAATCCGACGGTCTGCTGAATGGTCCTGCGGATCTCGTATCCGGACTGGTGGGGATGGATGGCGAGGATGCCGAGAATGACGTAATTGGTTTGTTTGCGCTCCATATAGCTATAAGATATATCTTGTAGATATAAATGTCAAGAGAATATTTCAGGGAATCTGGAGATGTAGAAACTCAGAAGCTTACGCGGACGAGAAAAAGCGACAGGCTTTGAGGCCTGCCGCCTTTAGAGAAATCGAGCTTTTGGATCCCTTAAGCGAGCTACTTGCCGGGCTTGGCGGGTGCTGAGGCTGGCGCTGTCTTGGCGCCGTCGAGCACAGAATGAGGGCCGTTGGACCGTTGATAAAGAACGGTGAGGGTGATCGAGGTGATCATGAAGATGACTGCCGACCAGGTAGTAAGCCGGGTGAGCACGTTTGCCGCGGCGCGCGGGCCGAAGGCTGTCTGCGAGCCTTGGCCGCCGAAGGCGCCTGCGAGGTCGGCCGAGCGGCCTTGCTGAAGAAGCACTACGCCAATGAGGAAGACGCACACAATGATGTGCAGCACGACGACAAAAACGAGAAATATCTGCATTTCCTAAGCTGCTTTCCAGGGCTGCCCAGCAATTTGGGGCAGGAGATTTTTGGTGCGGAGGAGGGGACTTGAACCCCTATGCCTCGCGGCGTCAGCACCTCAAGCTGGTGTGTCTGCCAATTTCACCACCTCCGCACAGAGGTGAACTCTACAAGTATAGCAAAGGCCGGGAGAGGAACGATCCCGCTTGTCGAGAGCGGGGTCGTTTCCAGAATGCCGATTATCTACCCAAAGAGAACGTTATGTTGATCGTGGTCTGTACATCTACCGGCTGGCTGTCGAGCAAGTAGGGCTTGTAGCGCCACGATCCCACGGCATCCATCGCAGCTTGCCGCAGCATCACGGGACCGCTCAAAATGTGCATTCCCTGAATAGTTCCGAACTTCGAAATGGTAGCTTCCAACACCACCGTGCCAGAGACATTGGCTTGCTTGGCGAGAGTCGGATACACGGGGTCTCTTCTCTGAAGCAACAATCCCGAAGCCACGCCGGACGATATGCTCACATTCTTTGGAGCATCGTAGTTCACCTTTGGATGTGCTGTCCCACTCAGGACGCTGCCAACCGCGGCCCCCGATGCGCCTCCCAGCCCTTCCATACCGGATGCGGAAAAGCTCTGTGATGGTGGTCCCGATTCCTTTTCGGGGCTTTTGATATTGTGCGCGATCCGGGAGGGCGCAACCAACTGGTCGATCATTCCTCCGGGATCCACGGATTGCGGCTTCTGCTCGGGCTGGGCGGCTATCGCCTGCTGCTGAGCTATCGGCGCCGCTTTCGTCTTTGCCGATGGCAACGCCGGTTCTTGCAGCGTTACGGCCGGCTGGGTAACCACCGGTTGGTTCACCGCCGCCGTCTTGGCTGGGGGCTTCATAAACGCACGGGGAATGAGGATGCCAGCAAAAACGAGAACAAGCAGAGTCGCTCCGACGGCAATCCACTTCACGGGAAGCTTGCTCTTACCTTTGCTCTCCTTTTCTGGTTTGACACTCGATTGATAGGACTGAAATGGCGCAGGAACCGCACGCGTTTCAGCGTAGGCCGCCTGCGGCTTGGGCGAGGGGGGCGCTTCGGGTACTTTGGCCGAACGGGGCGCCGCAGGCGTTTCGAGTACCTTTGTCAACACGGGCGCCACGACTGTTTGCGGCGTTGCAATCTTCCTTGGCGCTGCAGGAGGAGCATCGAGTTTGTCGAAGAAGTCGTCGGGCAGCGTTGCCGGCGGCGCTCCGCCATCCCATTCGTCAAAATCTGCGGGGAGCGTGTTGGGCGCTATCTCCTTTATTGTTTGAGGTGCCATTGGCCATCCTCTCCTTTCACATAGGTGGCGCCTTTATAAATGCGCTCTTCCTGTTTCTTCCCTGGTCCGCTTGAATTAGTGCCTTGAACTGCGGCTGAATTGAAGGCGGCGGGTTCCGTGCGGATGGGTACTTCGGGCATCATGAATCGATATTCCATTTCCGCCGAAATTGCCGTTTCCTCAAGAACGGACTTGCTTTCGGTCTTGATTTTATGGCCCCATGAGGCCGCACCGTTGGCTCGGAGTATCCGAGAGATGTTGTCAGGATCCGGATCGAACGCTTCTTGCATGGGCAGCGCATCAAACGCAGTGCGGGTTCGCGTAGCATCGAACGTTGCACTCGTGAGCGGAGGATCGACCGCAAGGTTCGAGAACGAATCGATGTTCGACAATGTTGTGACCAGAAGCGACACGGCGGCTTGCGCTGAAGCGTAGTTCGCTTTGTCGTGGGGAGTAAAGATTGCCTCAAGCGTCTGCGTGCCAGTGGTTAGTACTGTGCCCTTGGCTGGAGTGAAGACAAATGCGCCGGGAACCGATGCCGAGGCATTGAACTCAGACTCGCTGAGCGGCTTGCCATACGATATGGGAGCCGGGTTGGGCCATGTAATGATCGGATTCGCCCTGGTGACAACGATCGATACTTCGGCCTGCGCATCTGTGTAGTCATTGGTCTGGTCGGGAGTGAAAGCAACCGAGAGTGTCCGTATTCCTGCTGGAAGCGCCTCGCCCGCGGCGGGGGTGTAGACCAGAGATCCGGGCACGGATGCAACGGCATTGAGCTGAGCTTCGCTGAGCGGGGTGCCGTAAGGAATCGAAGACGGCACAGGCCAGTTGATGGTCGGCGTTGCCTTGCTGACCACCAGGGACACGAATGCCTCTGACGAGGACAGGTTCACGTCTGCCGGATTGAAAATCACCGAAAGATTGTGAGTTCCAGGTGAGAGGACTTCGCCCGCGGCAGGGGAGTAGGTGAAGGCACCCGGCTCAGAAGCTGTTGCATTGAGTTGAGCGTCGCTGAGGGGTTCGCCAAAAGGCATCTCGTGCGGCGCAGGCCATGTGATCACGGTAGGCGATGCCTTGGTAACCGAGAGCGTCACAGCAGCAGTTGCCGTGAAGTAGTCAACGGAATCGGCCGGAGTAAAAGTTACCGAAAGCGTTTGGTCGCCTGCTCTCAGTACTTCGCCGTTGTCAGGTGAATACGCGAATGTTCCTGGGACCGATGCCGTGGCATTGAGTTCGATGTCGCTAAGCGCGGCACCGTACGCAATTGGAGCAGGTGTAGGCCATGTAACGATCGGCGTTGCTTTGGTCACAGTGAGTGACACAGCAGCCCGTACCGGGGTGTAATTGACGCTGTCAAGCGGAGCGAAGACGAGCGAAGGCATGTGGGTTCCGGCCGACAGCACGGCGCCTTTTCCTGGAATGTACACGTAGCTGCCCGGAACCGACGCTGTTGCGTTCAGCTCGTTATCGCCCAGTGCGGCGCCGTAGACGATCGGTTCCGGCGAGGGCCATGTGATCTGGGGCATCGCCCTCGTCACATTGATCGAGACCGTAGCCTGATTCGTGGCGTATTTTGACCGATCATCCGGGGTAAAGTTCACAGTCAGCGCCTGGGTCCCGGGTGCGAGAACGTGACCAGCGGG
>Ga0302140_10010211_pt1 | contig 11630 bp, 10 predicted proteins | sample I_Bog_E1_1_FD_202095 | JGI IMG/M metagenome (GOLD analysis project Ga0302140, IMG submission 202095) | Peat permafrost microbial communities from Stordalen Mire near Abisko, Sweden - I_Bog_E1_1 | ecosystem: Environmental > Terrestrial > Soil > Wetlands > Peat | place: Sweden: Abisko, Stordalen...
AGGAAGTCCGCTACGCCCGCGATCTCGAAAGCGCGCTGGTCGAACTGCACGGCACGAAGGACAAGCTGGTCGTTCAGGAAAAACTCGCGTCGCTCGGAGCTCTCACCGCCGGCATCGCCCACGAACTTAAGAACCCGCTCAACTTCATCACCAATTTCTCGTCGCTCTCGCGCGAAATCGCCGAAGACATCGAACGCGAGTTCGCCAAACCTCAGCCCGACCGCGCCGAGCTTCACGCGCTCCTGCAAACCCTCCGCGAGAATCTGGACCGGGTCGAGACCCACGGTAAGCGCGCCGATCACATCGTGCGCGGCATGCTCCAGCATTCTCACGGTCAGCCCGGCAAGCGCGAGCTAACCGACATCAATGGGCTCGTCGAAGAAGCGCTGAACCTCGCCTATCACGGCATGCGCGCCCAGAATTCGTCGTTCCACGTTTCCATCGGGAAGAGTCTTGCGCCGAATCTCCCGCAGATTCCGGTAGTCGCGCAGGACATCAGCCGCGTCCTCGTGAACATCCTCAACAACGCGTTCTACGCCGTCGGGGAGGAGCGAAAATCCGCCACCGCCGGATATACACCCGCCATTCGCGCAGCCACGCTCGACCGCGGCGATTCCATCGAGATCCTCCTCGAAGACAACGGCCCCGGCATTCCGCCCGCCATTGCGCAGAAGATCTTCGACCCGTTCTTCACCACCAAACCAGCGGGCGAGGGAACGGGCCTGGGGCTCTCCATCAGTTACGACATCGTGGTGCGCACGCACGGCGGCGCTCTGACCAGCGAAACCGAAGAGGGGAGACTCACCCGCTTCCGCGTCGTTCTCCCCAAACGGTGAAGCCATGAGCGCGACGATTCTCGTAGTCGACGACGAACCGGATCTCGAACCGCTCATCCTGCAGCGTTTTCGCCGTCAGATCCGCGCCGGTGAAATGGCCTTCGCTTTCGCGCACGATGGTCAGGAAGCCATCTCAAAACTGGAATGCGACCCCTCAATCGAAGTCGTTCTGAGCGACATCAACATGCCGGTGATGGACGGCCTCACGCTGCTCACGAAGATCAACGAAATGCCGCGGCTGCTGAAAACCGTCATGGTTTCGGCGTACACGGACATGCTGAACCTGCGCATCGCGATGAACCGGGGCGCATACGATTTCGTCACAAAACCGATCGATTTCGAAGATCTCGAAGCCACCATTCTGAAAGCCACGCGCGAACTCGATATGCTGCACGATGCCCGCCGCACGCGCCAGCAACTTACTGAAATCCAGGCCGAACTCGGGGTGGCCGCGAAAATTCAGCAATCGCTGCTGCCGCAACCAACCGTGACGCATGCGCGCGCAGACATCGCCGCCGTCATGCTGCCCGCCCGTCAGGTGAGCGGCGATTTTTACGACTTCTTCGGGATCGGCAAAAACCGCTTCGGCTTCGTCGTCGGCGATGTTTCCGGAAAGGGAATTCCCGCAGCGTTATTCATGGCGGTTGCCCGCACGGTACTGCGATCCACCGCGCTGCATGGCGCATCGCCCGGCGATTGTCTCACGGCCGTAAACCGAATCCTGGTACCGCAAAGCGCCGCAGAAATGTACGTGACGCTTTTCTACGGAATTCTCGACACCGAATCCGGCAAACTTACGTGGAGCATCGGCGGCCACGCTCCGCCGTGGCTGCTGCCCGCCGAGGGCAATCCGCGTCAGATCGAGGGCCCGCGAGGCTACATGGTTGGCATGTTCGACGACGCCGTCTTCGACACTACCGAAACCCTGCTGAATCGCGGCGACACGATCCTGGTGCATACTGATGGGATCACCGACGCGGAGAATGCACATCACGAGATGTTCGGGAAATCCAGGCTTTCGAAACTGATCCGGTCCCTTGTGCCCACCGACGGCGCGGGTGTCGCGGGCGTGGCCCACAAAGTTGTCGAGGCGGTTCGCGAATTCACATTGGGCGCGCCGCAGGCCGACGATATTACGCTCCTCGCGGTCAAGTTCGGCAACTGCGAATGAGCATGCCGGAGTCGCGTGCGCCGGAGCCCCGCTGGCCCGCAACAATGGCGGCGATAGCCGTTGGCATTCTGTATTACGTGGTTCCCGAACAACTGACGTTCGGTCCGGGCTGGCTGCTGCTGTCGATCACCGCGGTACTGATTCTGCCCACCACCATCTTTCATCGCGTCGGGATGGCGCGCCTGAATGAGGTGTTTGCGTACGTCTGCCTTTCGGTAATCACGATGGCGCTCGTCGGTTCTTTGACATTGCTCGTGATGCGTTTGCCCACGCACAAGGACCAGCCCGTCGAACTGCTGCGCGCGGCGGGAGCGCTCTGGGTCGGCAATATTCTGGTTTTCGCATCGTGGTACTGGCGTCTCGACGGAGGTGGACCGAATGAGCGCGACCGCCAGGGAGTCCACACCGACGGAGCGTTTCTGTTTCCGCAGATGATGATGGACCAGAGCCAGAAACGTCAGATGGGCGAAGAGTGCTGGAGCCCCGGCTTTGTCGATTACCTGTTTCTCGCGTTTAATACCAGCACGGCGTTTTCGCCAACCGACGTGCCCGTGCTGTCGCGTTGGGCGAAAGTGCTGATGATTGTGCAGTCGATGATTTCGCTCGCAACCGTCGCGCTCCTGGCCGCGCGCGCGGTGAACATTCTGTGACGGATGTCCGCGAGACGACACTGCGTCGCCTGCACGGCGATCCGGAGCGTTACCTTACCGAATATACGGCGCGGTTCGGGAATGTTCTGAACGCGGACGATGCCGCGACGCTCTTCGACGAGTACAACGCGGACCGCGCGCGGTACCGCGTTGCCGTGCATCCCGCGGCCACGTGGATTCGCGACGAACTCTTCCGCCGGGCGCTGGGGGTAAGGGCCCCTCAGGGCCGAAACCGCGTTGTGTTTACTGCCGGCAGCAATGCAGCGGGCAAGAGTACGGCCATCGAGTTCAGCGCGGCCCGAACGCTGGCACAGTGTGTCTTCGATTCGACCTTGAGCAACCCTGAGCACGCTGAGACTCTGATCAGGCAAGCGCTTACCGCAGACAAGCGAATCAGTATCGTGCACGTGAACCGTCCGCTCGACGACGCGCTGCTCGGCATGCTGGAGCGTGGCCGGCATGAGGGCCGCGTAGTGACGATCGAACAGATGATCCGCTCGCACCGGGGAGCGGCTGAGACCGTGCAATCCCTCTGGGGCAACTTTCGGAACGATTTCCGGTTTGAGTTCATTTTCGTGGCCAACTCGAGCGATCTCGGTGCCCGCAACGTGTCGGTTGAGTCTGTGTCTCCGAAGGACTACACTGAAATCAGGGAGCTACTGAATGGAATCCTCGACACTGAACTCCGAACAGGACGACTTGACGAAACCACGTACCGGCAAGTCCTACGACGCTGAGACGCTCGCCAACCATGCGGCCGCCCGAATCGAATTGAAAGCCATGCTCGAAGGCCTGAACCGCCTCGCACGGGAAAAGGCCGCTGCGAAGAACCCGCCGCAGGCCGCGTAACTCGCAGTTTCTTACCCCCCTTCGCTAAACTGCTGTCAAGGGGTGAATCAGGTTGAAAATCCGCAAAGCCGTCATTACGGCCGCAGGCCGCAGTCAGCGCGCGATTCCGTTACAAACCATCGTCGCGCAGGACGGCACACCGAAATCCGTGCTTGCGATTCTGGCCGACGAGATCTCGAAAGCCGGCATCGAAGACATCTGCGTCGTCACGTCGCCCGGCGATGAAGCGCGCTACGCGGAAGCCGTCGGCTCGCACGCCTGCCGCTTTCAGTTCGTCCCGCAGTCCGAGCCGCTCGGCTACGGCCACGCCATCCGATCCGCGCGAGAATTCACGACGGGCGAGCCCTTCCTGCATCTGGTGGGCGACCACATCTACGTCACGGCCAGCGGGCAGGGCGGCGCGAAAGCCCTCGTATCGCTGGCGGAAGCTGAAGCCTGTTCCGTCTCCGCCGTTCAATCGACGCGAGAAAGCCTGCTGCCGTATTTCGGAGCCGTGGGCGCACGCCGAATCACCGGATCCCCCGGCGTTTACCGCGTCGAGACTGTAATCGAAAAGCCCACCCCCACCGAGGCTGAGCAGAAACTGCTGGTGCCGGGTCTACGCGCGGGCCATTACCTTTGTTTCTTCGGTATGCACGCTCTGACGCCCGTGGTTATGGAGATTCTCGATCGCCAACTCGGCGTGGCCGCCAATCCGCGCGCCGTCACGCTTTCCAGTGCGCTCGAAGAACTGGGCCGCCACGAACAATATCTTGCGCTCGAAAACCTCAGCCGCCGTTACGACATAGGTTCGCGCTACGGTCTGATGCTCGCCCAGATGGCGCTTGCGCTCACCGGCCGCGACCGCGACGATGTCATCTATCAGGTGCTGGAACTGGTGGCCGATCGTTGACCCAATTAACATCGATCATCACGTCCGCCGATGCGGAGATCCGCGACCGGGCGCTCGATGCGGTCTGCCGTCCCGCGTCCGTCGATGCGCTGCTGCGCGAATGCGAAGCGCTCGACCGTTTCCGCCGAACCAGCACCAATCTTTACGAGAAAGTCCGGGCGCTGTTTTTCCTCTACGCCATTCACCGTTTCCATCTGCAGGAAAAGGCCGCCGGCCCGATACAGACGCTCATCTCCTATGCAGGCCACGACAACCTTCTGAACCGACGCTTCGAGGAAGCGATTGAGATCTTCCTCGCCGAGCAGAACGTGCACGGCGCAAGCCCGCAGATTTCGAGCGCGCTTGCCGCCGCCTACAAAGCGCTCGCGTTCCAGACCCTGGCGGATCAGGTGCGCCAAAGCGTGCGCTCCCTGCGCGGCAACCAGTGGATGTTCCGCACCGGCCATCCCGCCGATTACCCGCTCAGTCTGCGCCCTGAAATCCTGCGACGGGACCCGAGCGGTCTGTTTCCGATTCTGCGCGAATGCACCCCGGTCCGGATGGATCTTACGCACAGCGGCTGGAGCGACATCTTCTTCCTCGGCATGGATTTTCCAGGGGGTGCGCGCGTGCTCAATATCTCGATCGACCTCGCGGTGCGCGGCGCCGGCGCGGCAGACCCCATACCGCCCGTCGAAGCCTATCTGCGCGTGATCGACGAGCCTGTCCTGCGCCTCACCAGCGTCGACCTGAAGGCCACGGCAGACCTGACCAGCGTCGCCGAAGTCTTCGATTTTGCGCGCGATTACCTCGGCCTTTTGAAAGCCGCGGTCATCGCGTCCGGCATCGTGCCGCCGGGCATGGAAGGCGCAACCCAGCCGCTTTCCGATCTGCTCGAACGCCTCACCGGCAAAGCTGGCCGCGGTATCGAAATCGTCAGCAAGGTCAATAACATTCCGAAGGGTTCGCGGCTGGCCGTTTCGACGAACCTTCTGGCTTCGCTGATCGCGGTCTGCATGCGCGCTACGGGCCAGATCCGCGCGCTGACGGGGTCGCTCAGTGAAGACGACCGGCGCATCGTGGCCGCGCGCGCGATTCTCGGAGAATGGCTCGGCGGTTCCGGCGGCGGCTGGCAGGATTCCGGCGGCGTATGGCCCGGCATCAAGCTGATCGAAGGCGTCGTTGCCGAAGAAGGCGACCCCGAGTTCGGCATCAGCCGCGGCCGCCTGCTGCCGCGGCACCGCGTCTTCGGCGAAAACGAGATCACTCCCGAAACGCGGCAAAAACTTCAGGACAGCCTGGTGCTGGTGCATGGCGGCATGGCCCAGGATGTCGGCCCGGTGCTTGAGATGGTGACCGAGAAATACCTGCTGCGCGCTGAGGCCGAATGGGAAGGCCGCCGGCAGGCGATGGGCATGCTCGATCAGATTACCGGACACCTGTTCACCGGCAACATTCCGGCCATTGCCGCCACCACGCAGCGCAATTTCGAAGGCCCCATTCAGACCATCATTCCGTGGGCGAGCAATCTCTACACCGAAACGCTTATTGAACGCGCGCGCGCCGAACTGGGCTCCGCATTTCACGGCTTCTGGATGCTGGGCGGCATGTCCGGCGGCGGCATGGGTTTCATTGTCGATCCCGCGCAGAAAGCCCACGCACAAGACCGGCTGCAGGCTATCATGAGCGAGACCAAGCGCAGGCTGCAGCGGGCGCTGCCGTTCGCCATGGAGCCGGTGGTGTACGATTTCGCGATTAATGAAAAAGGCACGCAGGCCGAACTGCTGGATGCGGAATCGGGCCTGATGCCGCCCGAGTATTACGCGCTGCTTGTGCCGGGGCTGCTGCGCGTCGATCCCTCGCTGCTTTCGCCCGCGCGACGCCGTGAGCTCGCGTCTTTCAACGATGCCTGCCAGTCCGTCCCGCGCTTCCGCTCGACCGTCCGCAGCCTCTTCGATTCCCTGCTGCCGCATCAGGCCGACGGGAACTCCGGCGGCGCGCACACGCTCGCGCCGCTGCTGGCGGAATACGGCTTCGACCCCGCGCAGCATCAGCAGATCCAGGCGGGTCTGAAGATGGGACGGCTGGGACTGGCGCAGAACCGGCTTCCCGCCACTACCTCGATTGAAGACGTGCTGCCCGAAGATGTCTTCGATGCCACTGGCCCGCTCTCAACCGTTTATCGCAATCGCGGCATGAGGGCTCTGGCGGATGGCGAGGTTGCGGTGGTCACGCTGGCGGGTGGCGTCGGCAGCCGCTGGACGCGCGGCGCGGGCGTGGTGAAAGCGCTGAATCCGTTTTGTAAATTCGCGGGCAGGCACCGGTCGTTCATTGAACTGCATCTGGCCAAGAGCCTGCGCAGCAGCCGGGAATGCGGAACTCCGCTGCCGCACATCGTGACCACCAGCTACATGACGCACGATGCCATCGCGGATTTTCTGCAATCGGAAAACAATTACGGATATCCGGGGCCGGTTTTGCTTTCGCCGGGCCGCAGCATCGGGTTGCGCATGGTTCCCACTGAGCGCGATCTACGTTTTGCGTGGCAGGAACTGGCGCATCAGGTGCTCGACCGGCAGGCGCAGAAGGTGCGCGAAAGTCTGCAGGCCGCATTGATTTCGTGGGCGCGCCGCGCTGGCGAGGCCGGCGACTATACGGACAACGAGCCGCTGCAATGCCTTCATCCGGTAGGCCACTGGTTCGAAATTCCCAGCCTTTTCCGCAATGGCGTGCTGCGCGATCTGGTGCGGTCGCGGCCGCAGTTGAGGTATCTGCTGGTGCACAACATCGATACGACGGGCGTGACGGCCGACCCCGCGTTGCTCGGGTGGCACATCGGGCAGGGCGCGGGGATGACGTTTGAAGTGATCGCGCGGCATATTGACGACACAGGCGGCGGGCTTGCGCGGGTGGATGGCAGGCCGCGGCTGATCGAAGGCATGGCACTGCCTTCGCAGGAGATTGAATCGCGTCTTTCGCTTTATAACAGCAATACCGTGTGGATCGATATCGACCGGCTGCTGGAAGTCTTCGGGCTGTCGCGCGCGGACCTGGAAGATGCCACCCGGACGGCCGACGCGATGAACCGCATGGCCGCGCGCATGCCGACTTACATCACTTTGAAGGATGTGAAGAAGCGCTGGGGCAAAGCGCAGGAAGACGTGTTTCCGGTGACGCAGTTTGAAAAGCTGTGGGGCGATATGACGGCGCTGTACGATCTGGAATGCCGCTACCTGGTGGTGCCGCGGCGGCGCGGGCAGCAGTTGAAGGACGTGGCGCAACTCGATCCGTGGCTGCGGGACGGCTCGGCGGCGTATGTGGATGCGCTGTGCGACTGGCGGTTGTAAAGCGCGATTAGGAAATCGGGAGATAACTGGACTTCAATCCCACGCGCCGAACCCCTCGTCCCGAAGCGCGATTCGAACTGCCCGAAAGCCGGGATCGTTGATCCCGAGTACCTGAATCGTGACGCGACCAACCGTTGTCTTTCCGATCAGATCCGCACCGTTTCATTCAAGATGGTCGCACCACGGTCTTGCCGCGGATGAAACAATTCGACGATTTCGCCCGTCTCCGGGTTCCTGCCGGCGATGTTTGGACCCTTATGCTGGTTGCAGTGCAGGCAGGCAAGAGCGAGATTCTCCATGCTCGCTTCTCCCCCGTGTTGCCGGGCGATGATGTGGTCTACGTGGAATGAACCCGTATACCCGGTCGCCGGAACATGGCAATACTCACAGCGCCGTTCAGCCCGGTCCCATACCCCGCGGATCAGACCCTGATTCACGAACCGCGAAGTTCGCGTGAACGTTCGAAGCGGGGCTTGCTCAGGGCTACGCGAGCCCTGGAGTGCATAACCGACAATACGTTAGCGATGTTGACGTAACCGTCCAGCTCGGACGCCTCGTCGGGTGTCAACGCGCCGTCATTGGATTTGTGCATCAGTGCCTGCATCCGGGCATGATCGGCCTCACTGAAATCGATTGCCAGAACATAGTGGGCGGTCTCTGGTGAAATCGGCAGTTTCGGTGCCTGGATTAGCCGTGCCCAGATCGCCGGCACGAGAGTCTTACACCGTGACACGGCCAACAAGTTCGACTTTGTCGAAGCCTTCTTCAACCGAGGGCGGTACGAACTTCGCGGCCATGCGATCCATCACATGGTCCGGCACGACGCGCCCGCGCGCGGCGTTGCGGGCCTTACACACAGCAAGCGGGACGTCGAACATCAACGCCTCAATCGCACACCCCTGCTCGCGTGCGATGCGGATGAAGGGCTTGCGGTCCGGGCGCGTCAGGTTGGTGGCGTCGATGTACGTTTCGGGGCGGCGCAGTTCGATGCGGTGCTGCAGCAGGTAACGCACAGTTGCGAAGACGCGGGAATTAATCCGCTGGTCGGCTTCGTCGTCCACTAATTGTCGGCGAATCGCGTCGGTTGAAATCGGGTTTGCGCCGATTTTCGTGAAGTACGTCGATTTCCCCGCGCCCGGCAGTCCCACCGCCAGTATGATCCGCAGACGATCAGACAACGTAATGTCCGGCGCCGATAAGCCGTTCCGCAATCCGCCGGCGCAGAGCGATGGAATCCACCGGCTCGAACTTCGCGAAGCGCCGCAGCACGGCCATCTTCGAGCGCAGGTCGTCCCCTTCCGCACACGCCGCCAGCACCGGACGCGCGAAGCCTTCGATGCGCGTCATGGCATCGCGCAGTAGGACCGTGCACATGTCGAATGCAGCGCCTTCGTGCGCGCCTCTCTTCTCGACGCGCAGCAGTGAAGACTCCATGGCGAAGGTCTCCATCAGCACGTCCGCGATTCCGGCGAGCACTTCCTGCTGCTTCTCCATCTGCGGTCCAAATTTTTCAAACGCGGCCGCGAGAAGCAGCAGGCCGGTTTTCTTGGCGTTCCCAACCAGCCGCCGCCCTTCGGAACCCGAAGCGGTCAAGGAAGGGCCCGATAGAATCTCATCCATCAGGCCTCTTGCCGCCTTTACAAGGCCAAGCCGCCCCTGCTGTGCGCGCTTCAGCATCATGCCGGTGGTGAGCAGGCGGTTGATTTCATTCGTGCCTTCGAAGATGCGGTTGATGCGCGAATCGCGATAAGCGCGCTCGACCGCGTAGTCCTGGTGATAGCCGTAGCCGCCGTGAATCTGCACGCCTTCGTCGACCACGTAATCGAGCACTTCCGACGCGTAGACCTTAATGATGGAGCACTCGGCGGCGAACTCCTCGATGGCTTTCATGAAGCGCCGCGAGGCATCGGGCTCGTCCCATGAAAATCCCTGCAGATGGCCCTGGATCAGACCCTCGACGCGGTATGCCATCGACTCGGCTGCGAAGGTGCGAATGGCCATTTCCGCGAGTTTATGCTGAATCATGCCAAATGCCGCGATTTCCGTACCGAATGCTTTGCGCTGTTTCGCGTAGGCGATCGAAATGCGCAGCACGCTCTTCGATCCGCCGACCGCGAACGGCCCCAGTTTGAGCCGCCCGAGGTTCAGGATGTTGAACGCGATGATGTGTCCGCGGCCGATTTCGCCGAGCAGATTGTCCACGGGAACGGCAACGTTATCGAGAAACACCGCAGTGGTCGAACTGCCCTTGATTCCCATCTTCTGTTCCTCGTTACCGCTGGAAACGCCGGGGAAGGCGCGCTCCACAAGAAATGCGGAAAACTGCTCGCCGTTGACCTTGGCGAAGACCGTGAAGAGATCGGCCTTGCCACCGTTGGTGATCCACATCTTCTGGCCGTTCAGGATGTAGTGAGTGCCGTCGGGTGAAAGATCGGCGCGGGTCTTCGCGGCAAGCGCGTCGGAGCCCGCGTGCGGTTCGGTGAGGCAATAGGCGGCGACGAGTTCCGCGGTGGAAAGGTGCGGCAGATACTTCTGTTTCTGAGCCTCGGTGCCGAACAGCAGAAGAGGCATGGTGCCGATGCCGGCGTGCGCGCCATGCCATCCGGCAAAGGAACCGTCGCGCGCCAGTTCTTCGGCGACCACCATGGAGGATGCGAGATCGAGTTCCATGCCGCCGTAGCGTTCGGGCGTCAGAATCGCTTCGAAGCCCAGGGCTGCGGCCTTGCGGAGCAGCGCAACGGCGAGGTCGCGGTCGCCATGAACAATCGCCTCTACATTCGGGGCGACTTCCTTATCGAAGAATTCACGGGCGGCGCGGGCGATGGCGCGGTGTTCGTCGGTGAGATCTTCGGGAGTAAATACTTCGCTCGCCGGCTGATCCTCAATGAGGAACGCGCCGCCCACGCGGCTCTGGATGACCTTCGTTGCATCGATCGTTGCTGTCGCCATCGCTTATAACCTTTCGAAGATACCGGCTGCGCCCTGACCGCCGCCGACGCACATTGTGACCATGCCGTAGCGCGCGACGCGCCGCCGCATTTCGCGCAGGATGGTTGCGGTGAGCTTTGCGCCGGTGCATCCCAGCGGATGTCCCAGTGCGATTGCGCCGCCGTTGGGGTTGACCTTTTCGGGGTCGAGCCCGCCGACGCGAATCACTGACAGAGCCTGCACGGCGAAGGCTTCGTTGAGTTCGATGACATCGATATCGTCAAGCTTCAGACCGCCGAGCGCGAGGGCTTTCGGAATCGCGACGACCGGTCCGATCCCCATAATTTCCGGAGGAACCCCGCCGGTTGCGAAGCTGACAAAACGGGCCATGGGCGTGAGGCCCAGTTCCTTCGCGCGGATATCGGACATAACGATGGCGGCGGCCGCGCCATCGCTCATCTGCGAGGAATTCCCGGCGGTGACCGTGCCCTGCGCGTGGAAGACGGCTTTGAGTTTCGCGAGCGCTTCCGTGGAAGTGTCGGCGCGCGGACCCTCGTCTTTGGCGAAGATGGCTTCTGTGCGGTGCGGCTTTGAGTTGCCGTTGACGACTGCGGTTTCCACTGTCACGGGAACGATCTCTTCATCGAAATTTCCGGCAGCCTGCGCCTTCAGCGCGTTCTGGTGGCTGCGATAAGCGAACGCGTCGGAATCCTCGCGCGAAACGCCGTATTTGTGCTGTAGTCGTTCGGCCGTCAGACCCATGTTGATGTAGATCTCGGGCTGGTGGTCGACAAGCCACGGGTTAGGAGCGGGCTTGAGGCCGGCGAAGGGAATCATGCTCATCGATTCGCTGCCGCCGGCGACGATGATGTGCGCGCCTCCCGCGCGGATGCGGTCGGCGGCCATGGCAATGGACTGCAGGCCCGAGCTACAGAAGCGGTTGATGGTGACGCCGGGCACAGTGACGGGAAGTCCTGC